>Ga0213881_10001637_pt1 | contig 10391 bp, 13 predicted proteins | sample BarmaccoBMER_R08_FD_160104 | JGI IMG/M metagenome (GOLD analysis project Ga0213881, IMG submission 160104) | Barbacenia macrantha exposed rock microbial communities from rupestrian grasslands, the National Park of Serra do Cipo, Brazil - ER_R08 ... | reverse complement strand
GGTGGCATCGGTGACAAGATCGTCCCCGCTATCCACAAACGGCTCGGACAGCGTGGTGCCCACCTTAGGCGCTGCGCTGGACTGCTCCGATAGATCGATCTTCGCGATCCTGCGATCGTCAGTCAGCGCAAAAAGGGCGTGCGCATGGGCGGACCAGACCAGGTCGTGCACCGGCACGCCAACCCGCACAGCACCAACGCGGGCCGCGGCGCCCACCGAACCGCCGGCCGCCGAGCACCCAGCCAGAAAAAACAGGACCGCCACCACAAACAGGATCCCGCCGCGCGCGTCCCCGCGCAGCCACGGGTTCCACATTACGGCGACCTTGACCATGCACCGGACCTTCCAGAACACGTTCGTGGACTACCCCAAGCGGCTACCCCTTCCTGCGCAAACCAAACAGAGCAGTCGCGTGATGAGGAGACCAGCCCGGCGAAGCGGGCCTGCAGGAGATCGACCTAGAGTGCTCACAGCTACAGTGGGCACTCTGACGTTGGGTATGTGGGACATCGAGCATTGGGGGGTGATCTCCTGTGAGCACGCAGGCCCACGACCGCATCACGATCGAGCCTGACAAGATGGATGGCCAGCCCTGCATCCGGGACCTTCGCTTCCCCGTCGTCACCGTGCTGCGGATGCTCACCGGAGGAATGAGCGTCGACGACATCGTCGATGAGCATCCGGATTTCCAACCTGAAGACATTCCTGCGGCGCTGAACTATGCTGCTGAGGCGCTCGCCGAGCACTACTACCCGCTGAGGCCGCCTGCGTGAGGTTCCTGATCGATGAGAACCTCTCGCCCCGAATCTGCGCACTGCTGAGTGCCGGTGGGCACCACGCCACCCACATTCGCGACCACGGCATGACCGGGGTTCCTGCCGATCGTGGTGCGCCGATGAGCTAGCGTGGTTGATCGAGTGCCGGACCACGAGGGAAAGCGCCGGGGAACTTCGAGGGGAAGACGGGATGAGATCATGATCGACGGAGGGATATCTGTAGTGCCTAAACCGAACCGGCTGCTTCGCGCGGCCCGGGAACGCACCCCGTCCCGGCGTGTTCCCGGTGCGTACATGTCCCGTGAGGAAGTGGCCGAAGCCGTCGCGCTCTGGGCCGCCGAACACGACGACAAGCACCGCAGTGTCGCCTTCGACGCTAACCACCTCGGCAAGCTGGAACGCGGCACCGTCCGATGTCCCCAGCAGCGCTATGTCACCGCACTGTGCGCCGTGCTCGGCACGACACCGGCTGAACTCGGCTTCGACGCGGTGGCCACCGCCACCCGCCCACTGCGTGCCTTGCCAGATCCTAGTTCTAGTTCTGGTTCTAGTGAGCAGGGCGCACGGGAGGTTCCTACGGACGCGAGTGATCGGAAACGACTAATCTTCGCCTCGCACGCCGGTATAACCTGTGAATTGCTCCGTCTGCTGAGCATGCTTAGCGTGCTCATGACGATACCTAGCGCTGACGAACAGCCAGACCAGTCGGATTACTCTTCTATCATCACTCCAGATCAATTCGATAACGTAGCTGTCGATGACTATACGGCACTGAACGAACATCTGTGGCGCGTGTTCGCGCTGTCTAAGTCTAAGGGAGCCGTACTTCCACTTGTGTGTGATCAGCTTGACGTGCTCATACATACTTGGCCTCAACCGATCGGGAGGAATGTCGACATACATCGACGGCTGTGCATGCTAGCCAGCGAATTATTGCAACTGGCGGGCGAGATCTTCTTTGACGCTAATAAGTACAGTGACGCAGCGTACTGTTACACCCTGTCGGCCGCAGCCAGCAAGGAAGCCGACGCATTTGATTTATGGGCGTGCGCGATGACGCGTCACGCGTTTATCGAGATATATGAACGACGCTTTGACAAGGCGGCGCCGATGTTGGAGTTAGCCGCACGTCTCGCGCGAAGAGGAGACGGGACACTGTCAACGCGATATTGGGTTTCCTCCGTTCAAGCGCAGGCGTTTGCTGGCCTCGGGGACTTAGTAGCCTGCCAGCGCGCGCTGGACACCGCTGAGCAAGTATGTGAACTGTCGGGCGATGCGAGCAACGGCGGATGGCTTCGATTTGATGGTTCCCGGCTTGCCGAGGAACGAGGTGCCTGTTATGTCCAGCTTCGTCGTCCTGACCTGGCTGAAATTGCCCTTGGTGAGGCATTACGTCAGGGTCTGTCCGCACGTCGCCGTGCCAGTGTCTTGACTGATCTCGCCATGATTGGGCTACAACGCGGCGACGTGGATCAGCTTATCAGCTACACTGAAGCGACCTTGGAAATTGCTACACATACCGGATCGGGTTTCATCAGTCGCAAGTTGCAAGAACTCCAAAGCCATCTCGCGCCATTACTTGAAAACAGTCGTGTTCGACAACTCGATCAGCAAATTATAGTTATATCCAGGAATTTTGAACCTCGATGATTGGCTCGTCTGCAAGGGGAGATAAATTGTCAGCCAGACAGGGACGCGTCTTCCGGGATGCGTGGGTTTCCGGTGTCATGCGACACCACCCAGGTGAGCCAAAGCCTAGCTACATCGCACCCTGGGACAAAACACCGGACTGGGAACGGGAGAGCGCTGCTGCCGTCTACGACCAGGTGCGCGCGTTCATCGACGCTACCGACGGCAATACGGCGAAGCTCACCCGTTCGCAGAAAGGACGCTTCGTAGCTCTCTGCTGGATCGGGCAAATCTTTAAACACTTCCCAGACCCAAAGCCAGCTTATGTGGCAGACTGGGACGACTTGCCGCCCTGGCAGCAGGAAACCGACGCGGACATTTTCGAACGCATCGAACAGGACACGTGACATCGGTAGCCTTCACCCATTCGGCCAGGCCAGTGCCTTGATTGGGAAGAGTCACTGCTGAGTAACGTTCCATTGCCACAGGCCAACACACGCACAATCACCTCACCCCTTGGGGCCTCAATCGTTGCTTCGGTTTCGCCCTGTAGTATTGCTGCATGGATGACGACGAAGATGAGTCTTCCACCTGGGACCGTCTACCCGGTGACGTTGCCAACACACTTTCCGCCGTCCTGAACAGCGGTGATATACCACCACGCGCCCTCGCACTCTACGCCCGCTGGTGGCAACTTGAAACATGGCTCCGAACCTTGACGTACGTGGAGCTACGGTCACGAGACGGTCTCGACTGGGGTAGCAATCTCGACCCACAGGCGGAGAGTCGGCGACGGAAGGACAAGCAGTACGAATACATGGCATCGCCCGACTGGGATGATCCGCTGGCCTACCTAGATGCGAGCCGACTTCTTCAACTGATCGATGACAACTGGAAACTGTTTGAGCCTGTGTTGCCAACGCGGGAGGTCTGGGCAGGCCGCAAGGCAGAGCTTCTGAGTATCCGTAATCGAATCGGCCATCGGCGCCGGCCACATCGAGACGACCTCAGAAAGCTAGAACAAACACTCCGGGATCTAGAACATGGCGCGTTCCAAGCAGTCACGGCGTATAATCGGTTGTGGGATATTGATCGCCTGGATCAAGCTGACCCTATTGTCAGCTGGTCACATTCATGACCAATACCCCGACGCCTGCGGGCTGCTTGAGCATGCTCAACGACGATACGAAATTTCCGTTAGTCTCAGTTATACAGTTCGTCCCTGGGCGGAGCATCCCGCGAGAGGGGCGCAGGTATCCGGACACCCACCAGGGGATCCTCTGGAACCTTAACTTTTATCCGAGATTGCAGTCTTTCGACATACCACGACTGTGGCGGGACCTCAGTCCCCTTACACGTCAGGTGCTCGTTCACTTGCTTTTACCTAATATCGGAGAGGCGTCCGCGACGTTCCCAGCGATTGACAACACTGACATAGAGGCTTATTCAGGACAGTGTTATTGATCTTGTGAGACTCATCCTGAGCTGCAACGATCAGTCGTCGATCAAGATCGCTGAATAAGCCTCATAGTAGCCGTGGCGATCGGAGATATACTTCAGTCTGTAACGCGCTGTTCCCGAGCAAAGAGGCCGGAAGAAATTTTTACTTTCAATAACAATGACGACCCGATTCGTCGGCTGTCGACACTAGATTCTCGCATCCAGATTACCACAGTGTGGTCGTTCGCCGATGAAAACATGAGGCCGATTTCGTTCTTTGGAGCTGATGAACCTACGACGGGCCAACGCGTGCCGCGATAAGAACGTGTCAAAAATTGGCGAAGCCTCAGGAAGTTTTGATCAATGGTCGTCAAAGGAGTCTTCCAGGATCAGGCGGGCACGCGGTGGCACTTCCTCGTCAGGGAACACCTCCGCGCACAGCGCCAGGGCGTCTTCGATAGTGGACAGTACGACACCATGCGGCTGAAAGACAGCATCGATATCGCGGGTCGCCCGACGGGCGTCGTAGGCAAGCGCCATCGCCGCGCCACCGAAAACATAAAGATCCGCGACAACGCCACGACGAGCCAACCGATCACCGAGGCGACAGAAGGCATGCTCGATGGCGGCCCGATCGAGCAGTGGATCATCGGCGCTCACGCGACTCCCAACTCCTGGGCCGCCACGTACACACCTCGCCGCCGGAACGCGGCCGGCGCGTGGACCAACGCGTCCATCCGGGCGGCCGGGGTATTGAACGGGAACCACAACTGCCTTAGCGACCTCGACTCAGCCCACGAGGGCGCTCCCCGCCCATCGCGAGCCGCAAGATGCTCCGCCAGGGCGGCCAAGAACACATCCCAGTGTTCGTCGCCGGTGCCGGATGGCTCTGCCGCCAACAGACCCCACCGGGTGCCGAGCGGTTCCCAGCGATACTCCTCCAAGAACTCCGCGATCAACCGCCATCGCCGCGACTCGTCAGCTCCGGTCAGCAGAGCACCGAGCTGCGTCAAGCTCAACGGCTGGTACTCCTGGCCACGACCGCGATCATCCACGTTAACGACAGTAGTACATCCACAAGCCTGTTCCGCCGTGCCAACTACCAGGAGTCGCCCGCGCGCCGGGGCTAGCCAACACGATCACAACCGATTTCGTACCACGACGCTACGGCGGCACAAGCTGGCAGTTCCACCGCATGCTGCTGGTGTTGTCCGATGAGGCGGGCTCGCTTGCGCATCGCGTTCTACGGTGTGTGGGATGGAGCACGATCTTCGGTCGGTGAGGGCGGCGGGGCTTGCGGAGGAAGTGGCGAGCCTTCGGACGCTGACCGCGCGCTTGCAGGCGGAGAACGCACGCTTGTTGCGCCTGCTGGAGTTGACGCCACAGCAGGCGGCCCCGCCCGGCCCGGTGCAGATGGGTTTCTTCGACGCCCGGCCCGGTCCGGTCGATCGGCGTTCGCCACCGGAGGTGAAGGTCGATTTCTTCGGACAGTTGTTCGCCGCCCGCAGGGACATCTATGCCCTCCGGTGGGAGAACGCGCGCACTGGCAAGGCCGGCTGGCTGCCGGCGGTGCGGAACGGGTGGCGTAAGGGCGTGCGACACGAGCAGCGGGATTATCTGCCGCTCACCCGGGAGGTGATTCGCGCGCACCTGTCCGGTGAGACGCACATCGGGTTGTATCCACTGCTGGACGGTGATCTGTGCAACTGGCTGGCGGCCGACTTCGACGGGCAGGCGGCGATACTGGACGCGCTGGCGTATCTGAAGGCTGCCCGGACGTGGTCGGTCCCAGCAGCGTTGGAGGTGTCGCGGTCGGGGGTAGGCGCGCACGCGTGGGTATTCTTCACCGCGCCCGTGCCGGCGGAGACCGCCCGACGGCTCGGGACCGCGTTGCTGCGGGAAGCGATGGCGCTGCGCGGGCACATGAACCTGGCCAGCTACGACCGGCTGTTTCCAGCACAGGACGTGCTGCCCAGCGGCGGGGTGGGGAATCTGATCGCCGCGCCGCTGCACGGCAAGGCCCGTCAGGACGGGGTGACGGTGTTCCTTGACCTGGCCACGATGGAACCCCGCGACGACCAGTGGGCGTTCCTGTCCTCGCTGGGCCGGATGAGCCCCGCCGAGGTCAGCCGGATCGCGCGCAAGGCCGGACGGGTCGTCGTGGGGGTACAGGTGGACCGGCTCGAAACGCCGGTCTCAACCCGGATCCGCGCCACACCGACCCCGATCCTGCACGCCCGGCTCGCTGCCGGGATCCAGCTGGAGTCAAGCAAGCTGACCCCAGCGCTGCACGCAACCTTGAAACACGCGGCGTCCATGCCGAACCCGATCTTCTACGAACGCCAGCGGTTACGCATGTCCACCTGGGACACGCCACGGTTTCTGCGCAGCTACGACGAAACCGTCGATGGCGGGCTCGTCCTGCCGCGCGGCCTGGCCGACACGGTCGCATCGCTGGCCGAGCAGGCCGGTAGCCGGCTGGAGATCACCGACGAACGGACACCTGGCAAGGCACAGGACTTCGTGTTCACTGCCACCCTGACCGGACCACAGCGCGACGCGGTGCACGGCTTGCGCGATCACGACCTGGGTGTACTGGTCGCTCCGCCGGGAGCAGGCAAGACCGTGATCGCGTGTGCGTTGATCGCTGAGTATGCGACGTCGACGCTCGTGCTCGTCGACCGCAAAGCCCTCGCCGACCAATGGCGGGCACAAATCAGCGAGTTGCTGGGAGTCAAGGCTGGGCAACTCGGTGGCGGTCGCACGAAAACCCGTGGCGTGGTCGATGTCGCGATGCTGCAGACCCTCGCCCGCAAGGACGACATCGCATCCCTCACCGGCGGCTACGGGCTGGTGATCGCGGATGAATGCCACCACATCCCCGCAGCAGCGTTCGAACACGCCGTCAAACAGATCCCGGCCCGCCGATGGCTTGGACTGACCGCCACACCCTACCGCCGTGACAAACTTGACGACCTGATCACGCTCCAGCTCGGCCCGATCCGGCATACCATCACTCGCTCCCCATCGGACATGGCCGCGGCCGATGGCCAGTCGCCACAGCTGGAACTCGAGCAGCCAGGTCCCGCGCCACGGCCGCTGCCCGTGCTGCACGTGCGCGACACCGGATTCCGCTACACCGGCGAGGCCAACCCGTCAGCGCCCGGTGGGATGGCCGCCATCTACCGCGACCTCATCGCCGACGATGCCCGCACCACTCAGGTGGTCAATGACGTGACGGCAGCGCTGGACCGCGGCCGGCACTGCCTCGTACTCACCCAGTGGACCGCACACCTCGAACGACTCGCCGAGGGCCTCCAGCAACGCGGGCACGATCCGGTCATCCTGCGCGGAGGACTGAGCACCAACACCCGGCGCCTTGCCCTGGCCCGCCTACAACCACCCACGGGCAGCTCACCGCTGCTGGTCGTGGCCACGGGCCCGTTCATCGGCGAGGGATTCGACTGCCCGATACTGGATGCCCTGTTCCTCGCGGCACCGATTGCCTTCAAAGGGCGCCTCGTGCAGTACGTAGGACGAGTCCTGCGCTCACATCCGGGAAAGACCACCGCAGAGGTCTACGACTATCACGACATCCACACTGGTGTCCTCGCCTCGTCCCTGGCCAAGCGCGCGCCGGGTTACCTCAGCCTCGGCTTCCCCGACCCCCGCCCAACGGCATCTCGACGGTAACCAGCCCGCTCAGGAAGTGGGCTGCCCCCGGGCGGCGGCGACCATCTGTCGGCGGGTCTTGGCCGAGGTAAGGACGTACTGGGCGCGCTGACCCTTGATCTCCTCGATCCGGCTGAACTCGTCGATCGGTGCGTGAGTGAGCCAGCGCTGCCACGGCTGACTGATCACCTCCGCCGCTGGTGTGCGCAGCGCGGTACGTCCCTTCGCAGTCAGTTGGAGCCGCCCACCTTCAATCTTGACGAGGCCACCGGCCTGGAGCAGCAGCCACGCGAATGACGCGATCGGCTCGTCACGGTAGAAGTCGCCGTGCGCGAGATGCGAACCCACGGTGTGAACGGTCGCCGCCGAGGGACGATGGGTCTTCTCGCTGCACCGTAGTTCGCCCCCCGCGCATAGCTCCAGCACGGTACGCAGGTTGAGCTGGGCTTCGGATTCAGTAAGCCGTATCCGGTGCTCCCCGATCGCGTCCAACGAGCCAGTGTGGCTAGCGTTCACGCCCATGACCTCCGCTACGTCTACGTCAGCCAGCGACGGTATGCCTCGATCCACTCCACTCCGCCTGGTGGCGGCGTCGGCAACGGCAGATCGAGGATCGGGATGCGCCCTCGCCCTCGGTCACGAGCGCAGATCGCCACGATCTGATCGTCTCCACCCAGGTCGACGCCCGTGACGGTGACATCGAGGCCCAGCACTTCGGTCTGGAACGGAACGTCGAGATGCTCGTCGATCATGGTGTAGAAGCCGGTGACACACTCGCTGTCGTTGTAGCAATCGACCGTCGCCTCCGCGATCATGGCGTCAAGTTCCGTGCGGCTCGGTGACTTCACGGCGCAGAGAATAGCGGGAAGCCAACCACGCACCCCGTTGGCAACGCATCGACTCCTGCGACAGTCCCGAGACCGTGATGGTGCGCTGAAGGAGGCAACGTGACAGTTACGAGCAAGATCAAAAATTTGACCGGGCCTGGCCACACTGACCGCTTTGGGATCGGGGGTACTGACCTCGGGGTGACCGTCGCGGCCCCTGCTGGGCGGCTGGTGTCGGTGTTCGGCGACACGTTCGACAAGCCAGGCGTCGGCGGTCCTGGTTGGCGCTCACCGGTGGTGCTGTTCGGTGACCCCGCGAGCGCCCGCAGTGGCATCGTGTGGACCGCAGCGGCCGGCTCCACCGACTACGCTCAGCAGGTGCTGGCCTACGAGCATGGCTCCGTGATCAATGGCTACACGGTCACGACTATTCTGCCCACCGACATCATCACGATCGGCGAGGAAATGTACCTGCATGTGATGGTGTGCGAGGGCCTAGGCAACGTCCACTGGACCGAGCTGCACCACTCGAGCGACAACGGCCAGACCTGGAGGCCCACCGGCGCCACGTGGCCGGGCGACGACCACGACGGCCTATTCCAGATCATGACCTGCGAACGCGGCGAGGACGGCTATGTGTATGTGTTCTCCACCGGATTCCAGCGCGACAAGGGCCTGATGCTCCAGCGCGTCCCAGCCGAGCAGTTCGCCGAGCCGGCCGCCTGGCAAACCTGGGGATATCGTGACGGTGCGTGGGCGTGGGGCAATCCCCCCAGCGTTGTCCTCGCGGGCAAGTTCGGTGAACTGTGCCTGCGCCGCATCGAGGGACGCTGGCTGCTGGCGTTGTTCGACGCGGGCAACTACCGCATCGATGTCTTCAGTCTGGACTCACCCACGGCGAACTTCTCCGACGCACAGCGTCAGACCCTGATCCACGGCACCTCATGGGACGACGAGGACCACACCCAGGGACGGGTGGCTCAACCCTACGGCGGCTACCTCGTGCCCGGCTCAACGCTCCAGGACCTGCACCTGATCGTCAGCCAGTGGAACACCACCACCAACTGGCCCTACCGGGCCATGCAATTCCACGCCAATATCACCACCTGAACCGCCAGACATCACGCGGCACTCGTGCAGGAGATCCTCGCCTTATGCCGAACCCGGCACAACCGGCCGTAGTGGGTCAGCGCCCTGGAGATGCGGCGGTGATGGGTGCGCGGTGACGAGTCGCTGGTTGCACCGGTGGCAGCTCGCATAGTTTCTGGTCGGAGGTAAGGTCGTCCAGGACGTCGGTGAGTGCCTGGATCCGCTGGCGGACCTCGTCTTCTAGCCGGTGCCGCAGCCGGAACCAGTCGTTGATGGTGATCTCGCGGCGCTCGGGAAGCTCGGACATGAGCTGGCGGATCTCGGCCACCGAGAGGCCGACGCGTTGCGCCACCCGAATGATCTTGATCAGGCATCCGTCGATCTCGGAGAAGCGCCGCTGGTTGCCGGCGGTGCGTTGGCTGGTGACCAGCCCGTGCTTCTCGTAGAACCGCACCGCCGAGGCCGTGACGCCGCTCGTCCGGGCTAGGTCGCTGACGCTCAGCGTCGGCTCCACGGTGGGCGGGGTGGGTCGGAGCGGGGTAAGAGCAGCCATCGAGCACCGTTTCCTTGACTTCAACATTTGTTCAGCTTCTAGCGTAGGGCTCATGAGCCACATGAGCACAGACCTGCGCGTCGCGGTCATCATCGCCAGCGTCCGCGACGGGCGGTTCGGCCCACGGGTCGGCGCGTGGGTGCAGAAATGTCTGGCGGAGTCGGCCATGGACGCCGACGTCATCGACCTGACCGACCTGACCTTCCCACTCACCATGGGCGAGCATCCCGACGTGGCATCCTTCGCCACCCGGATCAGCCGCGCCGACGCCATCGTCATCGTCACTCCGGAGTACAATCACAGCTACCCAGGCCCGCTGAAAACGGCTATCGACGCGCTGCGTGAGCCATGGCGGGCCAAGCCGGTGGCCTTCGTGTCCTACGGCGGAATGGCCGGCGGGCTGCG
>Ga0213881_10001636_pt1 | contig 10400 bp, 10 predicted proteins | sample BarmaccoBMER_R08_FD_160104 | JGI IMG/M metagenome (GOLD analysis project Ga0213881, IMG submission 160104) | Barbacenia macrantha exposed rock microbial communities from rupestrian grasslands, the National Park of Serra do Cipo, Brazil - ER_R08 ... | reverse complement strand
GGCCACTACCGTCACGGGATCCTGCTCACCCCGATCACCGCGGAGATTGCCGCCGGGCTGCTCGCCGGCGAGGAATCCTCCGAGCTCGCGGCCGCGTTCTCGTCCGAGCGGTTCACCGGCCGCGCGGCCAGCGGGCCGCGCGGCCTGGCGGTGGCCACATGAGCCGCACGTTGGTCACGGTCAACGGCGAGCCGCGCGAGCTGGATGCCGGCGCCACCGTCGCCGATCTCGTCGCGCTACTCGCGGCCACGCCCGACGGCCGCGGCGTGGCGGTCGCCGTCGACGGGGAGGTCGTCCCGCGCGGCGCGTGGCAGGACACCGAGCTGGCGCGTGGTGCCCAGATCGAGGTCCTGGTGGCCGTTCAGGGAGGATGAGCACATGAGCGACGCACTCCAGATCGCCGGGCGGACGTTCGAGTCGCGCCTGATCCTCGGCACCGGCGGATTCACGAGCCACGAGCTGCTGGCGCGGGCGCTGGCTGAGTCCGGGGCGGAGATGTGCACCGTCGCCCTGCGCCGGCTCGACCCCGCCGCCCGCGGCTCGATCCTCGATGTACTCGACGCCGCGGGTGTGCAGGTGCTGCCGAACACGGCGGGCTGCTTCACCGCGCGCGACGCGATCATCACCGCGCAGCTGGCGCGCGAGGCGTTCGCGACCGACTGGATCAAGCTCGAGGTGATCGGAGACGATCGGACGCTGCTGCCCGACGCCGTGGAGCTGGTCGATGCCGCCGAAACGCTGGTCGACGACGGGTTCGTCGTGCTCCCCTATACGACCGACGACCCGGTCCTCGCCCGCCGGCTCGAGGACGTGGGCTGCGCCGCGGTCATGCCGCTGGGATCTCCGATCGGCAGCGGTATGGGAATCCGCAATCCCTACAACCTCACGATCATGGTGGAGCGCGCCGGCGTCCCCGTGGTTCTCGATGCCGGGGTGGGTACCGCCTCCGACGCCGCGCTGGCGATGGAGCTCGGATGCGAGGCGGTCCTCTGTGCGAGCGCGATCTCGCGCGCTCACGACCCCGTAGCCATGGCCCGCGCCATCCGGCTGGCCGTTCAGTCCGGGTTGCTTGCCCGCGGAGCGGGGCGGATTCCCCGCCGGCTCCACGCGCAGGCGTCGACGCCAGAGGAAGGCATACCGGTGTTCGACGGTCCAGACGCGGCCGGATGACCGTCGATCAGCTGTTCGACCGCTGGGAAGCCGCGTGGTCGGGCAAGGACCCGGAGGCCTTCGAGGAGCTGTGCGTGTCGCACGTCCACTACCAGGATCCGCTGACCGAGGAGCCGCTCGAGGGGTCCGACGAGCTTGGCCGGCACGCCGGTCGTCTGTGGGCGGCGTTTCCCGATGCGCGGCTCGAGCGGACCGGCGAGCGCCTGCACAAGGGAGGGTTCGCGGCCGCGCCATCCAAGCTGCTGGCGACGCACAAGGCCCCGCTGGAGAGCCTGCCGGCGACCAACCGGTTCGTGGTCGTCCACTGCGTCTTCTACTGCGAGCTCCAGCACCAGCGTCTGAAGCGCATCCGCGCCTTCTTCGATCTCTACGACGCCGCCACCCAGCTCGGCATCCTTCCCACGCGCGGGTCGATGGGCGAGAAGGCGCTGCTGATGCTCCGCGGGTTCGGGCTTCGCGCCGGGCGGACCTAAAAGCGGGCGCCCATCACTGAAGGATGGGCGCCCGCTCGTGGCTCGCCTCACGCGCTACGCACGCGCGGGCTCATGCGCCACCCGCGGCAGCCAGTGCAGCCGCCTGGGCAGGTACCAGTTGGCGTCGCCGAGCAGCTTCATCGTCGCCGGGAGCAACACCGCCCGGATCAGCGTGGCATCGAGCAGGATCGCGACCGCCAGTCCCACGCCGAGCTGCTTGAACTCGAGTGCGCCGAGCGAAGCGAAGATCGCGAACACCGCGACCATCACGATCGCCGCGCTGGTCACCGGTCCGGCCGTCGACTTGATCCCGTGTGCGATCGCGTCGCCGGTCCGCATCCCCTTGTCGTAGGCCTCGCGGATGCGGCTGATGATGAACACGTGGTAGTCCATCGAGAGCCCGAACAGGATCACGAACAGGAACAGCGGCAGCCAGGAGGTGATCGCTCCGGTCGATTTGAAGCCGAGCAGTCCCTCCGCCCAGGTGTGCTGGAAGACGAGCGCCAGGACGCCGTAGGCGGCGCCGACCGACAGCAGGTTCAGCGCGATCGCCGTCAGCGGCAGGACGATCGAGCGGAACGTCACCAGCAGCAGCAGGAAGGCCATCGCCAGCACGAACGCGAACACGATCGGGGCGTGCGAGCGCATCGAGTCGTTGAAGTCCTTCGACTGTGCCGTCATGCCCGTCACCTGCGCTTCGAGCCCGGGCGCGGCGCCAATCGTCCCGGGGATCACCTGGCCCCGGAGCGTGTCGAGCGCCCGGTACGACGCGTCATCAGTGCCCTTGCCGCTGAGAGGCATCGACACGACGGCCACATCGCGCGTGCCGTTGACCTGGACCTTGAACGGCTGATGGATCTGACCGGTGGCCAGCGCCTGCCGCTCGAGGTTCCGGATCGCGCTCTGCGTCTGGGGCGAGGTGACGTCACGTCCCTGGATCACCACGTAGGCCGGCAGGGGACCGCCCGGGAACGCCGCCTCGATGCGGTTGAGGGTCTTGACAATCGGCAGCCCGCTGGGCAATCCCTGCAGGCCCGGCAGCGAGGTGTGCAGCCCGAACGCGGGGATCGCGAGCGCCACCACGGCCCCTCCGGAGACCACCACCGAGGCCAGCGGCCGGCGTAGCACGCGATCGACGACCGCGCCCCAGAGCCGGGGCTCGCCGCCGCTCTCCCGGCGGCGGGCGACGATCGGCACGCGGCCTCTCATCACCTTGTCGCCGAGCTTGGACAAAAGCGCCGGCAGCACCGTGAGCGATCCGAGCACCGCCACCGCGACCACCATAATCGTGCCCGTGGCCATCGAGGTGAACGTCTTGTTGCCCGCCAGGTACATCCCGGCCATGGCTGCGATCACGGTCAGGCCGGAGACGAGCACCGAGCGGCCGGAGGTCGCCGCGGCCGCACGTAGCGCGGCCTGCTCGTCGCGTCCCGCCGCTCGTTCCTCGCGCTCACGGCGCATGTAGAACAGCGAGTAGTCGACCCCGACGGCCATGCCGATCAGCAGCACGGTCTCGGACACGACCTGGTCGACCGCCGCGAGGTGGCTGACCAGCGCGATCAACCCGAGCGTCGCCGCGACGCCGGTGGCCGCGAGCAGCACCGGGATGGCGGCCGCCACCAGCGCGCCGAAGGCGACGATCAGGATGATCAGCGTGATCGGGAGCGAAAGCGTCCGCGCCTTGGCGAAGTCGTCGCTGAAGCTCTTGTTCAGAGCCTTGGTCGCGCTGGCGTCTCCCGCTTGCTCGATGCGGAGGTTAGGGTGCGCCCGCTGAGCCGCCGCCGTAGCGGCGAGCGACGCGCCGACCCGCTTGTCGGCGTCCGTCGCCTTACCGGTGATCTGAAATCCGACCAGCACGGAGTGACCGTCACGCGACACCTCGCCGCTGTTCGCGGCAAGCAGCGGTGAGCGGATGTTCTCCACCGTCGAGGTCGCCGACAATCTGTTGGTCACGTCCTGGACTGCCGCCCGGAAGGCGGGGTCACGGACGGTGAGCGAGTTGCTCTGAACCAACACCTGCTCGTTCGCCGGCTGCGGGAATTTGTCGTGCAGCACCTGCTGCGCCCGTCCGGACTCGCCGACGCCGTTGTTGTCCTGCGGAATGTGCTTGGTGCCGACCATGCCGCCGAGCAGGACCGCCACGACGACAAAGGCCAGCCAGCCGAGGATGGCCGCCTTGCGGTGCTGGGCGCTCCAGCGACCGGCGCGCGCGGCCAGGTTGGTTCGTTGCATCTCACGTACCTCCGATGAATGGGTGAAAGCCACGCCCGGAGGGTCGCAACGGTCCTGGCTTGCGACCATGCGGCACACTGGCGTATTCGCGGTGCGGGTATCCCCCCGCTCGGTTCGGGTAGCCGCACTGTCCGGCCTACGCGCGTTCGCGACAATCGCCTCATGGTCACTGTCCTGATCGTGGACGACCACCCCAGCTTTCGGACGAGCGCCCGACGGGTGCTCGAGGACGCCGGCTACCAGGTGATCGGCGAGGCGCACGACGGCCAGTCGGCGCTGGCCGCCGCTCGGGTCCTGCGCCCCGCGGTCATCTTGCTGGACGTACAACTCCCCGACCTCGACGGCTTCGAGGTCGCGCTGCAACTCACCGCGGACGAGGACGCGCCCGCGGTGGTGCTCACCTCGAGCCGCGAGGGCAATGAATTTGGCGGCCTGGTCGCCGCGAGCAGGGCACGCGGTTTTCTCCCCAAGGATGAGGTTTCCGGGCCGGCGCTCGCCGCGCTGTTGCGATGACCGGCCTGCGCCGCGCTCTGACCACGATCGGCGCCACCGCGCTCGCCCTGGGGCTGATCACGGTGCCCGTCGCGCTGGGCAGCAATCACACCAACCTACGCGGCCTCTACCTCGCCGAGCAGCTGGTGATCGGCTGGTCGTTCGTGGGCACCGGGCTGTTCATGTGGTGGCGCAGGCCCGAGAACCGCCTCGGCCTGCTGATGACCGCGGTCGGGTTCACTTGGCTGCTCGGCATCCTGCTGGCGACCAATGACCGATACCTCTTCTTCCTCGGCGAGCTGGTAGCAGGGCTTCCTTACGCGTTCCTGGTCCAGATGCTGGTCTCGTTCCCCGACGGGCACCTGCACACCCGGCTGGAGCGGCTCGTGGTCGCCGCCGCCTGGTTCGACGTAACGATCATGCAATGGGCGCCGTTGCCGTTCCTCCAGTTCCCCCGCTCGCCGCACTGCGAGAGTTGCCCGGCCAACCCGCTGCTCGCCGCGAATCACATGCAGATCGCGGACGCGCTCGAGAAGGCCCAGGCGGTGATCGCCGTCACCGTGCTCCTCGGCCTGATCGTCGCTCTGGTCCGGCGGTGGCGGGGGTTTCCCACAGTGCGGCGCAGGAGCCTCGCCCCCGTGCTCTGGACGGGCGCGCTCGCGCTTTTCGTCCTCATCGCGTCGCTGGCGGCCAAGCTCAGTGGGACCGAATCACCGAGCGTCGACACGATCTACCTGCTCGGCCTGCTGCCGCTCGCCGCCGTGCCGTATTCGTTCCTTGCCGGATTGATGCAGTCGCGGTTCAGTCGCGCCGGCGCGGTGAGCGAGCTGGTGGCACGGTTGAGCGCCGCCCCCGAGCGCCGCCGCAGCCTTCGCGACGCCCTGGCCGATGCGTTCGGCGACCCTTCCCTGATGCTCGGGTACTGGCTTCCCGACCGGGAGCAGTACGTCGACGCCGACGGCCACCGGGTGGAGCTTCCGCGGGACGCCGGGCGCGCCTGGACCCCGGTGCAGCGCAACGGCGCACCGCTCGCGGTGATCGTCCACGACGCCGCGCTGGCCGACGAGTGCCAGCTGCTCACCGCGGCGGGAGCCGCGGCCGGCCTCGCACTGGAGAACGAGCGCCTCCAGGCCGAGCTGCGGGCCCGAGTTGAGGAGCTCGAGCGGTCGCGCCAGCGGCTCATCGAGGCGGGGGTCGCCGAGCGCCGCAAGCTCGAGCGAAACCTGCACGACGGCGCGCAGCAGCGGCTTGTCGCGCTGTCGCTGAACATGCGCCTCGCGCGCGACCGGATCGCCGACGACCCCGACGGCGCTCGCGAGCTGATCGTCGAGGCGATGGGCGAGCTCGAGTCGGCGACTGCTGAACTGCGCGAGCTCGCGCGCGGTATCCACCCTGCGGTCCTCTCGGACCGCGGGCTGCCGGCGGCGGTCAAGGCCCTCGCCGCGCGTATGCCGGTGCCGGTCTCGCTCGTCGAGATGCCGCCCGCGCGCCTCTCTCCGCTGGTCGAGATCGCGAGCTACTACGTCGTCGCGGAGGCGCTGACGAACGTCGCGAAGTATGCGCGAGCCACCGCCGCCGAGGTTCGTATCACCCAGAGCAACGGGTCCGTGACGGTGGAGGTCTCCGACGACGGAGTGGGTGGCGCCGACCCGGAGCACGGATCGGGTCTACGCGGGCTCGCGGATCGCGTCGGTTCGCTCGACGGATCGCTCGAGGTCGACAGCCCCGCGCGGCACGGAACGACGGTGAGGGCGACGATCCCGTGCGCGTAGTACTCGGCGAAGACTCCGTGCTGCTTCGCGAAGGGGTCGCGCGTCTGCTCGAAGACTCGGGTTTCGAGGTGGTCGGGCGCGCCGGGGACGCCGAGGACCTGCTACGGAAGGTTCGCGCCCACAAGCCGGACGTGGCCATCGTGGATATCAAGATGCCGCCGAGCCACACCGATGAGGGACTCCGGGCGGCCCAGTCGATCCGCGCCGAGCTCCCGGACACCGCCGTGCTGGTGCTCTCGCAGTACGTCGAGGAGGACTACGCGCTCGACTTGCTCGCCGGCAGCGCCGAGGGCGTCGGCTACCTGCTCAAGGATCGGATCGCAGACGTCGAGCGGTTCATCGACTCGATCCGCCGCGTCGCCGACGGGGGATCGGTGCTCGACCCGGAGGTGGTCTCGCAAATGCTCGGCCGCCACCGCGTCGATCGCCCGCTCGAGGCGCTCACGCCGAGGGAGAGCAAGGTGCTCGCCCTGATGGCCGAAGGACGCTCCAACCACGCCATCGCGGCCGAGCTCGTGATCACCGAGCGCGCCGTCGAGAAGCACGTGACGAGCATCTTCGCGAAGCTCGATCTGCCGGCGACCGTTGACGACCACCGCCGCGTGTTGGCCGTCCTGACGTACTTGCAGGCCTGACGTCACCCGGTCGTCAACCAACCTCCACGGCGACGGGCGGGTGATCGGACAAGCGTCCCCGCGGGAGCACCCCGGCATCGCCCACCGGCTCGAGCCCGCGCACGAACGCGTGGTCACCCGTTCGACCACCGGCCCAACGCCAGCCGTCGATCCGCAGATCATGGACGTTGAAGTCGCCCCCCAGGACCGCGGGAGCGTCTCCCGCCCACCGCTCGGCCGTGGCCGCGGCGAGCCGCCCCTGGTCTGCATCCGAGCCCGTGTGCACGTTGCACACCCAGGCCGCGGGCCCGTCCCTCAGGCGCACGCCGTGGACCCACCTGCGCTCGGGCAGGAGGCCCAGACGCCGTGTGCGGTGCTCGACGATCGTGTCGCGCCGCACCAGGATCGCGTTGGAGCCGCCGCCGTTCGACTTGATGAGGTCGGGCCAGCGCACCGCGATGGCCCGGCGGAGCGGGAGCAGGGAATTGCGCGAGGTGAGCACCAGCCGGTACTGGCAGCCGAGCCGCGAGCCCAGCGCCGCCGGCCACCACGGAGGCACCTCCTGCAGCAGCGCCACGTCCCAGTCCCAGCCACCCAGCTCGGTCGCGAACTCCTCGAACAGGTCGCGCCCGGCCGAGGGCACCGCCCGCCCGTGCTTGAGGTTCCAGATCAGGACGGCCAACGGCATCGCGAGCGCCCACCGTACACTCACCGACTTGCCACGTCATTTCCTCACCGGGGCCGAGCTGACCGCCGTCGAGCTGGGCGCCCTGATCGATCGCGCGCTCGAGTTCAAGGCCGCGCCGCTGAGCTCCGATGTCCTTCACCGCCGGTCGGTCGCGCTGATCTTCCAGCGGCCGTCCACGCGTACCCGGGTGTCGTTTGAGGCTGGGATCGTCGAGCTCGGCGGTCATCCGATGGTGCTGCGAACGGACGATCTCCAGCTGACGCGGGGAGAGTCGATTCGTGACACCGCCTACGTCCTCTCGCGCCACGTCGCGGCGATCGGCATCCGCACCGGGCCCGACGAGCTCGTCAGTGAGTTCGCCGAGCACGCATCGGTGCCGGTCGTCAACATGCTCACCTCCGGCCATCATCCCTGCCAGGCGCTCGCCGACCTCGTGACGTTGCGCGAGACGTTCGGAGGGCTCGAGGGGCTGGTCGTCGCGTATGTCGGAGACGGCAACAACGTCGCCCGGTCACTCGCGGAGCTGGGCGCCACCGCGGGGATGAGCGTGAGGCTGGCCTCGCCACGGGGTTATGAGCTCGCTCCGGTGGCCAGCGCGTTGGTGACCTACGATCTGCCCGCAGCCGTGGACGGCGCCAGCGCGATCTACACCGACGTTTGGGTGAGCATGAACGACGATCCCGAGTCGGCCGCAGCCCGCCGGAGAGCGCTGGCTCCCTACCAGCTCAACGACCGCCTGCTCGATCTCGCGGCGCCGAACGCCATCGCGCTGCACTGCCTGCCCGCGCATCCCGACGAGGAGATCACCGCGCAGGTCCTCTACGGCCCGCGGCAGCGGATCTGGGAGCAGGCCGAGAATCGTCGCCACGCGCAGAAGGCCCTCCTGGAGTTCCTCGTCAGCAGTTAGCGAGCGGCGTCATGCGAACCGCAGGCCGGTACTCGCGGTGATCGAGAAGCAGCTCCCCTGACGCGCTACTACCCTCGGGATCGTGGAAGCCTCCACGGCCACAGCCGCGCCCGCGCCCTATACCGGGCGCACCGCGTGGGCGCGGAACCTCGCCGCGCCCGTCCGCGACTTCCTGAGCACCGAGACCGGCGGGGCGATGGTGATGGTCGCGGCCACGGTCGCGGCGCTGGCCTGGGCCAATTCCCCGTGGTCACACTCGTACGAGTCCGTCTGGACGACGCGGCTCTCGATCCAGCTGGGCAGCCACGGAATCTCCGCCGACCTACGCCACTGGGTCAACGAGGGCCTGATGACGTTCTTCTTCTTGGTCGTCGGGCTCGAGGCCAAGCGCGAGCTGGACCTCGGCGAGCTGCGCGAACGACGACGGCTCGCGATTCCGGTGTTCGCCGCGATGGGCGGAGTCATCGTGCCGATCGCGATCTACCTCGCGTTCAACGCCGGCCGCGTGGGCGCGCACGGCTGGGGGGCGGCGATGTCAACCGATACGGCGTTCGCGCTGGGCGTGGTTGCTTTGCTGACACCGAGAACGGCGACCCGCCTGCGCGTCTTCCTGCTCACGCTCGCCGTGGTCGACGATCTGCTCGCGCTGCTCGTGATCGCGGTCGCGTACACCAACCGCGTCTCGGTTCCCGCGCTGGCCATCGCCGTGTCGCTGTTCGCCGTGCTGCTCGCCCTGCGCTACGTGCCGGCCGGGCGCCGCCCGCTTTCGGTCGGTGTCGCGGTCGCGATCTGGATCGCGATGTTCAAGTCGGGCATCGACCCGGTGATCTCGGGCCTGGCGATTGGGCTCGGCACGAGCGCGTACACGCCGTCCAGAGAGGATCTGGAGCGGGCAACCGCGCTCACGATCTCCTTTCGGGAGCAGCCCACTCCCGAGCTCGCACGCAGCGCGCAGCAGAGTCTGAGCTCCGCCCTCTCGCCCAACGAGCGCCTCCAGTACGACCTGCACCCCTGGACCAGCTACGTGATCGTGCCGCTGTTCGCGCTCGCCAACGCGGGAATCCACGTCACCGGGACGCTGCTCTCGCACGCGATCCGCTCACCGATCACGCTCGGGATCCTCGTCGGTTACGTGGTCGGCAAGCCGATAGGAATTTTCGTCGGATCGTGGCTCGCCTCCCGGCCGTCGTTGCACGGGCCGCGCTCCCCTTTGAGCGTTCCCGTCCTGATCGCGGGCGGAGCAAGCGCGGGCGTGGGGTTCACGGTATCGCTGTTGATCTCGAGCCTCGCGTTCAGCGGTGAGCGTCTAAACGAGGCGAGGCTCGGCACCCTCGGCTCGGTCGTGATCGCGCCGATCGTGGCCTGGTTGGTGGTGCACGGAATCAGACGAATCCCGGAGACGGCCCGCGCTCGGCAGATCGGGAGCACCGCCGAGGACATACCCGATCTCGCCGACGAGGTCGACCCCGCTCGCGACCACATCCGCGGTCCCGATGACGCGCCGGTCACGCTGCTCGAGTACGGGGATTTTCAGTGCCCGTACTGCGGACAGGCCGAGCAGGTCATCCGGGAGTTGCTGGCCTCCGGGGGGACGGATATCCGCTACGTCTGGCGCCACCTTCCCCTGAACGACGTTCATCCCCGGGCGCAGATGGCCGCGGAGGCCTCCGAGGCCGCGGCCGCCCAAGGAGCATTCTGGGACATGTACGACCTCCTGCTCTCCCATCAGGATGCGCTGTCGCCGCGCGACCTGGTCCGATACGCCAACCAGCTGGGCCTCGACACGGACCGTTTCGAGGAGGAGCTCCGCACCCGCAAGCACGCGGGGCGCGTGAGCGAGGACGTGGCCACGGCCGACGAGAGCGGCGTCTCGGGCACGCCTTCGTTCTTCATCAACGGCCGGCGCCATTACGGCGTGTACGACATCGACACGCTCACGAGCGAGGTGAAGGCGGCCAAGAGCCGAGCGCTGGCGGCGCGCGTGTTGGAGCCGGCGTGAGCGGCCGCGGGGCAGCGTGAGTGGGTGGCGGGCGCCGGCGTGAGTGGGCGCGG
>Ga0213881_10001635_pt1 | contig 10400 bp, 11 predicted proteins | sample BarmaccoBMER_R08_FD_160104 | JGI IMG/M metagenome (GOLD analysis project Ga0213881, IMG submission 160104) | Barbacenia macrantha exposed rock microbial communities from rupestrian grasslands, the National Park of Serra do Cipo, Brazil - ER_R08 ... | reverse complement strand
CGCCCCGCCCGCCATCCCGCGTCGCCCCGTCCGCCCGATGTTCCCCGTGCGGCGTGCCTGTTTTGTCCCCTTTCGTGCCGTTCGGCTAGCGAGCTTCATGGAAGTTTGGAGCCTCGTGGAGGAAAAGGCGCTGGAAACCGGCACCTTTTTCTCCAGAGGGCTCTAATCCTCCACGTCGCCTCCCTGGGCAAATCCTGATATTTCCGGATTTGGGAAGTGTTGATGGCGGCGAGTCCGGAATGGGAAGTGCATGGGAAGTGCATGAACGCGCGGCAAGCCCGGATTTGGGAAGTTGACGGCGGTGAGTCCGGATTTGGGAGCGTTGACGGCCGGAGTCCGGATTTGGGGAAGCTGCGATAGCGGTGAGGCCGGATTTGGGAGCGTTGAGGGCGGCGAGTCCGGAATGGGACGTGCGTGAACGAGCGGCGACCGCTTGGCGCCCGGTCCGCGAGCCGGATTTGTGTCTGATTTGTGGCCGAGTCATTAAGGCTACAGGTGTTCGTGTGGCGAACTGCCCCGCAAAAGGTGCGTAGCGGACGCGATATGGGCGTTCCGCCACACGAACAGGCGTAGTGTTATCGCGGCTGGAGCGGTGGGCGGGGTTCTGCGGGTGCGGACGGGAGGAACCACGGCCGTTCGGTGTAATAGGGGTTTAGAGAATTCGCGGGTCGAGCACCGGTGCAGAAGTCAGTGGAGCGACGTCATGAAGAAGCTCATCAACAGTCCGGAAACCGTAGTAACCGACGCGCTCGAGGGCCTGGCGGCCGCGCATCCGTCGTTGTCGGTGGACGTGGCGAACAAGGTCATCACGCGGGCTGGCGCCCCCCGGCCAGGCAAGGTCGGCTTGGTGTCCGGCGGCGGGTCGGGCCACGAGCCGCTGCACGGCGGCTTCGTCGGCTACGGCATGCTCGACGCCGCGTGCCCGGGTGAGGTGTTCACCTCCCCGGTTCCCGACCAGATGCTGGCCGCCACCCGGGCCGTCAACGGCGGCGCGGGCGTGCTGTACGTGGTGAAGAACTACACCGGTGACGTGCTCAACTTCCAGATGGCGGCCGAACTCGCGGGCGACGAGGGTATCGAGATCGCGCAAGTCGTGGTGAACGACGATGTCGCGGTGCAGGACTCGCTGTACACCGCGGGCCGCCGCGGCACCGGCGCCACCGTGTTCGTTGAGAAGATCGCCGGCGCGCTGGCCGAGGAAGGCGCGGACCTGGCCACGGTCGCGGCCGTGGCGCGCCTGGTCAACGAGCGAAGCAGGTCTTTCGGCGTCGCGCTGAGCCCGTGCACGATCCCGGCGGCGGGTAAGCCGACCTTCGAACTCGGCGAGGGGGAGATCGAACTCGGCATCGGCATCCACGGTGAACCCGGCCGCACCCGAGGCCCGCTGGCGCCGGCCGCCGAACTCACCGCGGTGGCCCTGGACGCCATCCAGGGCGACCTGTCGGTGGCCGGGGACCTGATGGTCATGGTCAGCGGCATGGGCGGTACCCCGCTCATCGAGCTGTACCTGCTGTACAACGAGGTGCGGGCGTACCTGAACGCGCACGGCGGGCGCATAGCGCGCAACCTCGTGGGCAACTACATCACGAGCCTGGAGATGAGGGGATTCCTGATTACGGTGTGTCACCTCACCGATGATCTGATCCGGCTGTGGGACGCCCCGGTGGAAACGCCTGCGCTGCGGTGGGGACGGTGATGGACGCCGGGGTCTTCAGAGCCTGGATACGGTCGGCCGCGGAAGTCATCGAGGCCAACCGCGACCGCCTGACCCAGCTCGACGCGGCGATCGGCGACGCCGATCACGGCGTCAACCTGTCCCGCGGGTTCAGCGCGGTGCTGGGCGCGCTGGAGACTGCGGCCCCCGGCACCCCCGGCGCTATCTTGACGCTCACCGGCAGCACCTTGATCTCTAAGGTCGGCGGCGCGTCCGGGCCGTTGTACGGCACTGCCTTCCGGCGGGCCGGGCGGGCGCTCGGCGATGCCGCCGACGTCGGCCTTCCCGCGCTGGCCGCCGCGCTGGAGGCCGCTCTGGCCGGGGTACAGCAGCTCGGCGCGGCACGGGAAGGAGACAAGACGATGGTGGACGCGCTCGCCCCGGCGACGAAGGCGTTCAGCACAGCGGTTGCGGAAGGCGCGCCGCCGCGAGCCGCTCTCGACGCACTGGCCGAGGCGGCCGCGGCGGGCGCGACCGGGACGATTCCGATGCAGGCGCTGAAGGGCCGCGCGAGTTATCTCGGCCCGCGCAGCGTCGGCCACGAAGATCCCGGTGCCGCGTCGACCGCGCTCATCCTCGGCGCGCTGCCACCATTGCTGCCGCCATCGCTGCCGGCCGGGGCGGACGATGACGGTACGTTATCGCGGAACGGCGGTATCCGACGGGACCGCGGTAGGGAAGGTCCACCTCGCCGACGCCGGGGGCGCCGCCGGGGCGGTCGCCGCTGACGAGGAGACGGTGCGGGCGGCCTTCGCCGCGGTGGCGCGGGATCGGGCCGGGCTGGCCGCGGATCTGCGGGCCCGCGGCGAACAGGCGCACGCTCAGATAGTGGAGATCGGCGCCCTGATCGCGGCGGATCCAGCGCTGCTCGACCCGGCGCTGGCGGCGATCCGGACCGGCGCCGACGCCGTTATGGCGGTGACCCGGGCCGCGGATGCCCAGGCCGCCGTGCTCGCTGCGCTGCCGGATGCCGACCTGGCCCAGCGTGCGGGCGATGTCCGCCAGGTGGCCGCCGCCGTGGTGGCCGAGCTGAGGGGCGCCGCGGCCGGAGGCCCAGGCCAATTCGGTACAGCGGCCGGAGGCCCAGGCCAATTCAGTACAGCGGCCGGAGGCCCAGGCCCATTCGGTACAGCGGCCGGAGGCCCAGGCCCATTCGGCGCCGCCACGGCCCCGCCGCCCGAGGGCCCGTTCATCCTGGTCCGGCAGGAGGTGGATCCGGCCGAGCTGATCCGCCTCGCCGGCGCTGGCAGTGGTAGCGCTGTGCTGGCCGGGGCGGTTTCGGTGGGCGGCGGAGCCAGCTCGCACGCGGCGATAGTGGCGCGCGGGCTGGGCCTGCCCATGCTCGCCGGAGCCGACCCCCGGGTGCTCGAAGCGCCGGCCGGGCACCCGGCCATCCTTGACGCGGTGGCGGGGGAGCTGATCGTGGATCCCGCCGAGCCGGAGCCTGCCGCGGTCATGGTGAGCGAGGCACTGGCTAGTCCGCTGGCGGACGGAATCGTCCGGACGGCGGACGGCGAGCAGGTGACCGTGCTGTGCAACGTGGCTTCGGCCGCTGAGGCGAAGCTCGGCCTGTCCGGCGGAGCGGGCGGCGTTGGCTTGCTGCGCACGGAGATCCCGTTCACCGGCGCGGCCCGCTGGCCGACCGAGTCCGAGCATCTGGCCCAGCTCGTCCCGATACTGACCGGACTCGGCGGCAAGTCGGCGATCGTCCGGCTACTGGATTTCTCCGGGGACAAGGTCCCGCCGTTCCTGGCCGGCGCCGGACGGCCGTATGGCCTGGCCGCGTTGCTGGGCGCGCCCGATGCGCTCGGCAGCCAGCTCCGCGCGATCCTGCGGGCTGGCCGTGGTGGGCCGGTCGCCGTGCTGGTGCCGATGGTGACCTCGGCCGATGAGGTGACTCAGGTGCGTAAGCAACTGGCCGAGGTGGCTGGGGCCGCCGGTATCGACCCGCCCGAGCTGGGGATCATGGTGGAGGTCGCCGCCACCGCGGCTCAGGCGGAAGCTTTCGGCTCGCTGGTGGACTTCTTTTCCATAGGCACGAACGACCTTGCCTGCGACATCCTGGGAATCGACCGCGCCGATCCGGGGGCTGAGCCCGCACTGGCCGCTGACCCCCGGGTTCTCGCGTTGATCGAGCACGTTGTCCGGGCGGGCAGCGAGGCTGGGATAAAGGTCTCGGTTTGCGGGGACGCCGCCGCGGATCCGCACGTGCTGCCCCTGCTGCTCGGCCTCGGTGTCCGGACGATCAGCGTCGGCGCCGCCCGCGTCCCCCGGGTGGCGCAGTGGATCGCGGCGACCCGGATCCGCGGTCAGGACGTGCCGTGAGCGAGCGGGCGCGGAGGGAAATGAGCGAGCGGAAGCGAGCTGCCGCGGCGGTTGCCGTCCCGGAGGGGCGGCAATTCTCGCTGCGGCCCCAAGCCGGCCGCGCGCCAGCGTGGCCTTGGCGCGGAGGGAAATGAGCGAGCGGAAGCGAGCTGCCGCGGCGGTTGCCGTCCCGGAGGGGCGGCAATTCTCGCTGCGGCCCCAAGCCGGCCGCGCGCCAGCGTGGCCTTGGCGCGGAGGGAAACACAGCGCGGAGGGATAAATGAGCGTCGGGATCGTCCTTGTCTCTCACAGCGCCGAACTCGCGGCCGGCACGGCACATCTGGCCGGCCAGGTCAGCGGGGGCACGGTGACGGTCGTCGCGGCGGGCGGCACGGATGACGGCGGGCTGGGCACGAGCGCCGCCAAGGTGGAGCGCGGGCTGCGCGAGGCGGACACGGGCGCGGGGGTAGTCGTGCTCCCCGACCTGGGCAGCGCGGTGCTGACCGTCCGTGCGGTGCTGGAAGATATGCCGGGCCGCCGGGTCATCATGGCCGACGCGCCGTTCGTGGAGGGCGCGGTGGCGGCGACCGTCACCGCCGCGGGGGGCGGGGATGTCGCGGCGGTCGCCGCGGCCGCGGAAGAGGCGCGCCATGCCCGTAAACTCTGACTCCGGGCAGCCCTCGGTCGAGTCGCAGCGGGGGATCACGCTGGCCGGTGACCTGCACGCCCGCCCGGCCGGCGCGCTCGCGGTGGCGGCCAGCCGGTTCGCCTCGGCGGTTTCGGTATCGGCGGGCGGCAGGACCGCCGACGCCAGGAGCGTGCTGGGTGTGATGGGCCTCGGCGCGACCAGTGGCCAGCACGTCACGGTGACCGCCGTGGGGCCTGACGCCGCCGACGCGGTAGCGGCGATCATCGCGATCCTCGCCGACGCGACAAAGACCGGCGGCTGAGGCCCACTCGCTACCCTCACATCATGATCATGGGTCGGTTGCGGTAATTATTCCCGCAAACGACCCATGATCATGGCGGGTCGGCTGGTCGTCGCCGAGCCACTCCTGCGACGGGCCACCTCGTCTGGCGGCGCGGCGAGCCTAGTTGTAGTCGAGTCGTTCCAGGTAGTTGCCGTACCAGACCGTGGTGATGACGTAGCCGTCGAGGAACCCGAGCACCACGTAGAGGGCGAGGATGCCCCCGGCGACCACCACCGAAGCCTCCGGTGGCCTCGCCACCGCCGGGATGCCCTGCATGGCCCGCGCTATCGAGTTGGCCAGGCTGGTCATCGGCCTGCCGAGCCGGGTCAGCTCCACCAGGCCCGCTCCCAGCAGCAGCTTCGTCAGCCAGTCGCTGATCTCCGCGAGGTTGGTGCTCGGCGTGAGCTGGCTGCTCGGAATGGAGTCCGGCCGATCCGTGCTGGCTTCAGCCACCGTCAGGCCGTCGCCGTCCGGCGCGGCGGCTCCCGCGGGAGCCGCCGTGGCGGCCTTGGCTGTCGCCCTGGCCGCCGCCCGGCGCGCCTCCACATCGTGCCGCAGCGCGCCCGAAGACACGAAGCGCGGAATCCCGACGATCAGCCCGACCATACAGCCCACGACAAATGCGGCACACGCGGTAAGGAATCCGATTCCGAGAAAACGCAAGTGGGGTCCGTTGCTGGAATAGACGAAGAAGCCGATGAACACGAAACCAGCACCGAACAACACCATGGAGGACACGGCCAGGATCATGGCGGTTGCTGACCTAGTCCCCGGGCGAGCGGCGGACTGTCCGCCCGGATAGCCGCCCGGTCGCGGGCCACCCCCGTTTCTCCGCTTACGTGGCATCCCCGTTCCTTCCGTTGACGGCAGTTTGGCGTAATGGCCGGAAGATGTCACGTTCTGCTAGGTGGAGTCGCGGGCGTTTTCATTGACGTCGCGTACTCTCGGAGGAGATGAGCAGATCCCCCCTCCGCACGGCTATCGCGGCTGCCGTGGCGATAGTGGCCGCCGCGACGTTTACCGCGTGCTCCGCTCCGGCGCAGCCCGGGGCGGCGAGCTACTACCTGGCTCTCGGCGACTCGCTCTCCCAGGGCGTTCAGCCCGACGCCGCCGGCGCCAGCGTCGAGACCGCGCAAGGCTATCCGGACCTGGTGTACAACCAGCTCCGGAAAGACCATCCCGCGCTGAAGCTCAGCCAGCTTGGCTGTCCGGGTGAGACCACCAAGACGATGATGCACGGCGGCATATGCCGGTACCGCGGTGGCTCCCAGCTGGCCGCGGCCGTCGCCTTCCTGCGCGCGCATCGCGGCCACGTGCTCGTCGTCACCATCGACATCGGCGCCAACGACCCAGAAAGCTGCGGCAGCCAGCCGAGCCTGGGCACGCTCGTCTCCTGCATCGGCCAGACCCCCGAAGCCGCCGCCAACCTCAGCACGATCCTGGCCGCCCTGCGCGCCGCCGCGGGGCAGGATGTCCGCATCGTCGGAGTGAGCTATTACCTGCCCGCGCTCGCCGAATGGCGTAAAGGCACGCTCGGTCAGGTGGTCGCCCGGGCCAGCGAAGGGCTGGCCGCCGCCTACAACAGCCTGCTGAACAACGCGTACGCCAAGGCCGGTATCGGTGTCGCCGATGTGTTCGGAGCCTTCGACACCACGGACTTCGGCGATCAGGTCACGGTCCCCGGGATCGGCAGCGTCCCGCGTAACGTGGCGATGATCTGCCAATTGACCTGGGAGTGCGCGCCGCCGCCCCGCGGCCCCAACCAGCACGCCAACCCGGCCGGTTACCAGGTGATCGCCAACGCGGTGCTGAAGGCGGCCAGCCTCGCCTGACCGGACATGACCCCTCGCCCAGTACCCCGCTCTCGGCGGAAGCCCCTGCTCTCGTACTGGGCCACCCTCGTGCTGATGTCGATGGGAATGACCGCCTTTCTCGCCGCCACGGCGATCAGTTTCTACTTCGGGTCTTTGGCAGGCGGCATCCTGTGCCTGATCCTCGCGGCGGTCAACACCGCCCGCGTCGTTTTCCTGATCCGGATCGGCAAGGAGGGATGGGACTCGAGGGTGAAGCGGGGTAGGTGACTAGCCCATGCGCCCCGCGACGGCCGCCGGAAAGCTGATCGGGCGGTGCATGCCATGATCGTCTGATGGCTCGCATCACGGTGAACGGATTGTCCCTGCACGTCGAAGAGCACGGCGACGGCGCTCCAGTGCTGTTGCTGCATGGCTTCCCGGATTCCGGTCGGCTGTGGCGCCATCAGGTGCCGTTCCTGGTGGCGAACGGTTTCCGGGTGATCGTGCCGGACATGCGAGGGTTCGGGCGCTCGGATCTTCCCGGCGAGGTGGGCGCGTATCGCCTGCGGGAGGTCGTCGGGGATGTGATCGGGATCATGGACGCGGCGGGGGCCGAGACCGCGCACGTGGTCGGGCACGACTGGGGCGCCGCGGTCGCCTGGCTCGCCGCGTCGCTGCGGCCCGACCGGGTCGCCACGCTGGTCGCGCTGTCCGTGCCGCATCCGCTGGTCCCGGCGACGCTGCGGCAGCGGGAAATGGCGTGGTACACGCTGTTCTTCCAGTTCGCGGGCGTCGCCGAGGAGACGATCCGGTACGACGACTGGGCCTGGCTGCGGATGTTCTGCCGTGGCGACGGCGACATGGACCAGTGGATCTCTGACCTGTCCCGTCCCGGTGCGCTCACCGCCGCGCTGAACTGGTACCGCGCCAACCTGGCCCCGCGCCCGCCTGGCCCGCCGCCGCCGCTACCGGAAATCCCGGTACCTACGATGGCCATCTGGTCGGCTCGCGACCATTACCTCGACGGCGAGCGCGTGCGGCAGTCCGCGGCCTATGTCACCGGCCCCTGGCGGTATGAGGAGATCCCGGACGCCAGCCACTGGATCCCGCTGGACGCTCCAGACCGCCTGAACACCCTCCTGGCCGACTGGCTCAGCTGAGCCGGCTGGGTCAGCTGGCGCCGGCTGGGTCAGCTGGGCAGCCGCGCCCATTTCGGTGTCCAGGTGCTGGCCCCGGCGCGGCTCGGTTCAGCGGCGCGTAGATGGTCGCGAAGAAGACGCAGTGCCGGGTGCGGGTTGTCGCCGCGCCAGATCAGCGAATGCGGGTACACCGGCGCCGGGTCGTGCAACGCTACTCGCCGCAGGTCCCAGCCGGCGGGCCAGACGAGGTCGGTCTGCTCGCCGACAAACGTCGCCAGCGCCGGGGACCGGGCAACCGCGTCGAGGAGCGGTTCGATACCGAAGTAGGGGCCGGTCACGTCGATCGTGAGCCCGAACGCGTCGGCGAGATCTCCGTAGTAAACCGCCCACTCGGTCCCTGGGACCACGCCGGGCATCCAGATCCTGCGCCCGGCGAGCTGGGCGGGCCTGACGGCGCCGGCGGCGGCGAACTCGTGGTCCGGGCCGATGAGGAGCTGGACGAGCTCATCAAAGACCCGCACGGACTTGACTCCGTCGGGGAGTTGATGCGCCGGAAGGGTAACGGCACGGAAGGACGCGTCTATCGCGCCGGACCGGACGGCCTCGATCGCCGCGTCCGCGTCGAAGTGGGTCACGACGTCGAGTTCGGCCTCGGGATGTGCCCGGTGGAAGCCACGCAGCAGCCCGGCCGGGGCGAGCCGTCGGCCGATCACGTCGACGCGCAGCGCGCGGCGGCGGGGACGTACCGAGGCGGCAGCCCGCTCCTCGGCCTGGAGGAGATCGCGGGCGTGCGGGAGGAACGACTGCCCTTCACCAGTGAGCAGGGCACCGCGTGCCGTGCGGGTAAACAGCCGTACACCCAGGTCTTTCTCCAGCGCCGCTATGCGCTTGGACACCGCCTGCTGGGTGATCGACAGCTCATCGGCCGCTTCGGAGAACCTGCCCGCGTCCGCGACGGTGACGAAAGTGCGCACGGCATCGAGATCCACACCAACCGACCTTAAGCTCCTTCGGCACACAACACGCCGTTGTGGCTCGCCGGCCGGGCGGTTGTTTGATCGGCCGGGCCGCGCTCGCTTTGATGCTGTCCATGGTGGCGAGGCGGTCGCTGGGACGTCGGTTCGGCTGGATGTGGGGAGCGTACGCGGTCAGCGCATACGGCTCCGGTCTGGGGCTGGGAGCGTTCGGATTGATCGCGATCCGCGTGCTGCACGCCGGGCCGGCCGAAGTGTCGGCACTGCCCGCGGCCGGGCTGGCGGTGGGGGCGCTGGTGGCGGTGCCGCTCGGCCCGTGGGTGGAGTTCCGCCGGAAACGGCCGGTCATGGTCACGATGGACCTGATCCGGTTCGCGGCGGTGCTGAGCATCCCCGCCGCGTTCGCGCTCGGCTGGCTGAGCTTCGTCCAGCTCCTGATCGTGTCGGTTATCGTCGCCGCGGCCAAGATAACGTTCAACGCGGCCAGCGGCGCGTACCTGAAACTGCTGGTGCCTCCGGCCGATCTGCTCGTCGCGAACGCGCGAATGGAATCCACGACCTGGACCGCAGTCGTGATTGGCCCGCCGCTCGGCGGGCTCGCGATCGGGCTGTTCGGGCCCGTGACCACCGTACTGGCCGATGCGGTCAGCTACCTGCTGTCCGCGATGGGGATCGGTGCGATCGGCGGAAGCGAGCCGCGCCCCGGGCGAGCCGACGCGGCAGGAGCCAGCGGCGGCGGCTTGCTTGACGGGTGGCGGTACATCCTCAGCCACCCGGTGCTGCGTCCGCTGTTCTTCAACACGCTCGGTGTCAACGGCCTGATCATGGCGACGGAGCCGTTGCTCGCCGTCCTGATGCTCGGCCGCCTCGGGTTCGCGCCATGGGAGTACGGCCTCGCGTTCGGCGCGCCCTGCGTCGGCGGCCTGATCGGCTCCCGGCTGGCCCGCCGGCTCGTCGCGCGATTCGGGCGGCACAGGATCATGCTCACATCCGGGACGCTGCGCGCCTGCTGGCTGCTCGGGCTGGCCTTCATCCGTCCCGGTGCCGCCGGGGTCGTGCTGGTCATCGTCCTCCAGCTTGGCCTGATCACCTCTATCGGCGTGTTCAACCCGGTGTTCGCCACCTACCGGCTCGATCAGACCCAGAAGGACCGGGTCGCCCGCACCTTGTCCGCATGGTCGGTCAGCAGCAGCGCGACCATCGCTGCCCTCACCGCGCTATGGGGCGGGCTGGCCAGCGTCACCAGCCCGCGCATCGCGATCGCGGCCGCTGGCCTGCTCATGCTGGCCACCCCGTTCCTGCTCCCGCGCCGCGACCGCACGGTTCGTCCCGCCGCGCCGGTACCCGCCAGCACGGCGTCATGAATGGCCCCCGGTGTGCACGGTGACCCCGAAGTGGCAGCCGGAGACGCAGGCGACGATCAGTGCCACCAGGATGAGTGCGGTTATCAGCCTTCGCCTCATGCGGGCACCTCCGCACAGGCCCACGTGCGTAGCACCGGCGCC
>Ga0213881_10001634_pt1 | contig 10405 bp, 9 predicted proteins | sample BarmaccoBMER_R08_FD_160104 | JGI IMG/M metagenome (GOLD analysis project Ga0213881, IMG submission 160104) | Barbacenia macrantha exposed rock microbial communities from rupestrian grasslands, the National Park of Serra do Cipo, Brazil - ER_R08 ... | reverse complement strand
GTAGTCGTGCCAGTCGGCCAGGTCCACCCCGCGCGGCAGATAGGCCAGCGGGTCGTGCGCGCTGGTCTGGTCGGTGACGATGTCCACCTCGACGCCCCGGCGCAGCAGCTCGGGCAGGACCTCGGCGGCGTTGCCGATCACACCGACAGACAGCGCGGTCCGGGTCCTTTTCGCCTCGGTCACTTCCGTGATGGCCTGGTCGAGGTTGTCCGCGATCTCGTCTAGGTAGCGGTGCGCCACCCGCCGCTTGGCCCGAGCCGGGTCGCATTCCACGACCAGCACGACCCCGCCGTTCAACGTGACCGCCAGCGGCTGCGCACCGCCCATGCCGCCCAGCCCAGCGGTCACGGTGAGGGTGCCGGCCAGCGAGCCGCCGAAGCGCTTGTCGGCCACCGCCGCGAACGTCTCGTAGGTGCCCTGCACGATGCCCTGGGTGCCGATGTAGATCCACGAGCCGGCGGTCATCTGCCCGTACATGGTCAACCCAGCCGCTTCCAGCCGGCGGAACTCCGACCAGTTGGCCCAGTCGGGCACCAGGTTGGAGTTGGCGATCAGTACCCGGGGTGCCCACTCGTGGGTGCGCAGCACGCCCACCGGTCGGCCAGACTGCACCAGCAGCGTCTCGTCCATTTTTAAAGCGGTCAGCTCGCGGGTGATGGCGTGGAAGCTGGGCCAGTCCCGGGCGGCGCGGCCGGTGCCGCCGTAGACCACCAAGTCGCTCGGGCGTTCGGCGACCTCGGGGTCGAGATTGTTGTGCAGCATCCGCAGCGGCGCTTCGGTGGCCCAGGCACGGGCGGTCAGCGCGGTGCCGCGGGCGGCGCGAATGATCGGTGTGCTTGGCATGTTACTGGTCCCATTCGGCGATGAGTTGTTCGGCGGCGGCGATCTCCAGCGCCAAGTGACGGTCGGGGCCCGGGCCGGCGACCACCTCACGCAGGCGGGCGACAGCGGCGGCGGTGGCCGGGGCGGGGGTGAGTGGAGCGCGCAGGTCCAGCGCTCGGGCGGCGGTGATCAGTTCGATGGCCAGCACGGTGGTCAGCCCGGCCAGCGCGCGGCGCAGTTTGCGAGCGGCCGACCAGCCCATGGAGACGTGATCCTCCTGCATCGCGCTGGTGGGAATGGAGTCCACCGAGGCCGGCACCGCTAGCCGCTTGAGCTCGGACACCACAGCGGCCTGGGTGTAGTGCGCGATCATGTACCCGGAGTCGACCCCCGGGTCATCGGCCAGGAACGGCGGTAAGCCGTGCGAACGGGCGACGTCGAGCATCCGGTCGGTGCGCCGCTCGGCCATGCTGGCCACGTCGGCCACGCAAATGGCCAGGAAATCCAGCACGTAGGCCAACGGCGCGCCGTGGAAGTTGCCGTTGGACTCCACCCGTCCGTCGGCCAGCACCACCGGGTTGTCAATGATCGAAGCCAGTTCTCGGCCGGCGACCAGTTCGGCGTGCGTCAGGGTGTCCCGCGCCGCGCCATGCACCTGTGGGGCACAGCGCAGCGAGTAGGCGTCCTGCACGCGGTTGCAGTCCGGGCTCCGGCGGCTGGATATGATCGCTGAACCGTCCAGGAAAGCGGTCATCCGCGCGGCGGACAGTGCCTGCCCGGGGTGCGGGCGCAGCGCCTGCAGGTCCGGCGCGAACACCCGGTCAGTGCCTAGTAGCGCCTCCACGCTCATCGCGGCGGTGAGGTCAGTCATGTCCAGCAGCCGGTGGAGGTCAGTCGCGGCGAGCACCAGCATGCCCAGCATCCCGTCGGTACCGTTGATCAGCGCCAGACCTTCCTTCTCGACCAGCTCGACCGGTTTCACCCCGGCCTCGGCCATAACCTCGGCGGCCAGGCGGAGCGTCCCGTCCGAGTCACGCACCTGGCCCTCCGCCATCATCGCTAGGGCCACCGAGGAAAGCGGCGCGAGGTCACCGGAACAGCCCAGCGAGCCGTACTCATGCACCACCGGGGTGATGCCGGCGTTGAGCAGCCCGGCTAGGGCGTCCAACGTCTCGATCCGCACCCCGCTGTGCCCGCCGGCGAGTGTGCGCAGCCGCAGCAGCATCAGCGCGCGCACCACCTCCCGTTCCACCTCGGCACCGGCGCCGGCGGCGTGCGAGCGGATCAGCGAACGCTGCAGCGCGGCCCGGCGCTCACGCGGAATGTCCCGAATGGCCAGCGCACCGAAGCCGGTGGACACCCCGTAGGTCGGGGTGCTGGCCTCGGCCAGCGCCCCGACGTGAGCGAGGGAATCGTGCACGCCGGCTCTGGCCGCCTCGGTGAGCCGGACCGGGACGTCGCGGCGAGCGACCGCGACGACCTCGTCGAGGCCCAGTGGTTCTTCGGTATCGAGCAGGACGAGTTCAGGCATAGCTGCCATCACAGCTCTGCCCGCGCCGCGGCGGGAGGCCCGCCCGGCATTCTGTGTCTGATGTACCAGACTGTGCGGGTAACCACAGCGAAAACATGGCCCGAACATGGATGAGCTGACGCTCCGCATCGGCGGCCGTCCTGAGTGATCCTGGTTTATATAGCCCTTTATATAGCCCTGCCCAGGTGAGCTCTCAGTTAGCCAAGTGGAGCTCGGCCTCGGCCACCTCCAGCTCCGCCTTCTGCGCGGCGACCATCTCGCTGACCTTCTCCGACGGCATGGCCACATGCACCGCGAAGTAGAAGATGACCAAGCTGAACACCGCGATGGCAAGGTCGTCGATGCCCTCAGGCAGCTTCTTGAGCACGCCCTTGCCGTACTGACCGAAAAAGCCGATGACCAGATCGCCACACAACCACGGCCAGACCCAGGACGTCGCCCGCCAGTCGATCTCCGGCCGGTCCTCCGGCTTGGTCAGAGCCAGGGTGATCTCGAACAGCACCCGGCCAATGAAGATGGCGACAATCAGCTTGAGCAGGGTGTCGAAGCCGCCCCAGTAAATGATCAGGTTGGCGAAGATGAACCCCACGGGGGCCAGCACCCGCGGAAATGGCAGCTGGTATGGCCTGCGCCTATCCGGGTCGCGCAGCCGAAGGGCGGTCAGCGACACCGGCGCGAAGGCGTACATGATCGCTGTGGCCGAGGTGACCACGTTGACCAGCGCCTGCCAGCTCGGGAAGGGCAGGAACATCAGCTCACCGACCACGAAGGCCAGCAGGATGGACGCCAGCGGTACCCCCCGATTGGTGAGCTTGCCCAGCACCGGCGGCAGGCTCCCGCTGCGGCCCATCGCGTAGGTGGCCCTGGCCGAGGTGGCGATGTAAACCAGGCCAGTGCCGGCCGGCGAGATGAACGCGTCAGCGTAGAGCACGTAGGCCAGCCAGCCAGCGCCGAGTCCGGCGGCCAGTGAGGCGTACGGACCGAAGTTACCTTTGCCGATCGGGTTGTCCCAACCATGGGCGATAGCGGCCGGATCGAGCGCGCCGATGAACGCGACCTCCAACAGGATGTACACAGTCACTCCGATCAGCGTGGACACGATCACCGCACGGGAGATGTCCCGCTGCGGATTGCGCGCTTCGCCGCTGACCTGAATAGCCTGCTCGAAGCCCTGCAACGCGAACACCACACCGGCGGGCAACGCGGCGAACACCCCATGGGCACCGTATGGGGCGAACCCGCCGCCGGCGGTGAAGTTACTAGCGTGGAAGGTCAGCGAGACCAACACGACCACGGTGAGCACCGGGACCGCGGTTTTCCAAATCACCGTGACCGCGTTGCTGTCCGAAAGCAGTTTCACTCCGACAATATTCACGCAGATAAACACCAACATTAGCAGGGTTGCCCAGAAGAAACCGCTGCCGGTCAATGTGCTGTTGTCGTGCAGCAAGTTGAGATGAGTCTTGACCCAACTGATCTGGTTCAGGTACGTAACGCTGGCCTCGACCTCGATTGGTGCGATCGCCACCGCCTGCAGCCAGGTTGCCCAGCCGGCGGTGAAGCCGGCGAGTACGCCGAAGGCGAATAGCGGAAACCGCGCCGTTCCCCCGGAGGCCGGGTAGGCTCCACCCAACTCGGCGTGGATCAGAGCCAGCACCGCCAGCATGACAGCGGCCAATATCCAAGACAGCAGCGAGGCCGGCCCGGCGGTCTTGGCGGCTGTTAGCGCGCCGAGCAGCCAACCCGAGCCAATAATGGATCCCAGAGAGATGAAGGTCAGCCCCCAGAACCCGACCGATCTATTCAACGTGTGGGTAGTGGCGCTCTCCACTACGTCAACGGTTGTTGTGGTCATATGGTGCTCCAGTCTGCGGGAGGAACTGCTGGTGCGTACGTGCAATGCCGATACGCCCGTGAACATCGTGGAACGCGAGCCTTACCGGGTTGCTACTAACAAGTAAAGCTGCGTGAGCGCGCCGTCACAAGAATAACTTGCGTGATCGTTCGCCTTGACATGACAACTGTCATTCAAGGCTCGTGACAGCTGTCGGGAGTGCCAGGCAGCATGGGGCGCGACAGTTCAGTGGTGAACAGCGACTACCCCAGTCGAGGCCACCGAACCCTCGGAGACGACATGTCCGCTCTGCCTGAGCTGCAGCTAACCCAACCCCTCTCCCCTGTGTCGAGCGCCACTGACGAGACACGTCGGATCGCCGCGGCGGAGCAAGACCCGGCACCCGCCTCGGCGCGTGACCCGCGCATCAGGCTGCGCCGCATGGTGTCCGGGATGTTCTGGGACGTCGGCTTGGCCGTCGTCGCCTACTACGGCGCGCGGGCCTTCGGGGCCAGCGAGTACACGGCGATGCTGGCCGGCACCCTCGTCTCCGGCGCCCGGGTGCTCTGGGTAGCCGTCAGCGCCCGCCGCCTCGACCCGTTCGCCGGGTTCCTGCTGCTGATTTTCGGGGCCGGTTTCGCACTCACCTTCGTCACCGGTGACGCCAGGTTCATGCTGGTCAAGGACTCCTTTATCACCGCGCTGGCCGGGCTGGTCTTCCTGGTGAGCTGCCTGGTCCGCCGGCCGTTGAACTACTACGCCGCGCTGCGGCTGGCCGGCCCGGACGGCGCCGCCAAGCTGCGTGCGCGGGCCGAGAGCATGCCCGAGGTCCGCCACCGCTTCCTAGTGATGGGGCTGGTGTGGGGGGTCGGCCTGCTCGTCGAGGCATCGGCGCGAGTGCCGCTGATCTACCTGCTGTCGCTGGATGTCGCGGTCGGCGTGTCGACCGTCCTGCAGATCGCGGCCTACAGTCTGCTCATCGGCTGGACGGTGCGCTATGTGAAGCGCGCCGGCGCGGGGCCCGACCGGCGCCGTCCGGCCGTAAGGTGAACGCCATGAACAGCGGCGGGACCGGCCCCACCGACACCGACCGCCTCGACCCGGAGCACCGGGCCGAGGCGGTCTCCGCGTCGGACGGGAAAACCGCAGTGCCTGAGTGGAGCTCGCCGCCCGCCTGGGTCGACGAAACCACCTGGCCAGACTTCATAACCTGGGGTTACTGGGTCGAGCGGCCGGTACGTAGCCGGATGGGCGCCTCGTTGTTTCTGGTCTGGCTGGCCCCGGCTACCGCGCTCGCGCTGCACGATGGCCGGTCGGCCGCGCTTGTGCTGACGTTCACCGTGCTCTACGGCGGCGCGTTCCTGGTCGCATGGTGGCTGGGCGTGGGGTGGCGCCCGCCAGGGCGGATCGTGTTGATCGCGGCACTGTACGCGCTGGGCGTTGGCTACGTGCTCACCACCGGCGACTCGCCCGCCGAGCTCGGCTACGCGGTTGGCACCTCGGTATTGCTGATGCCAATGCGCTGGAGCCGGATCGTCGGGCTGAGCTGCGTCGTCGCCGTCGGCGCTGTCACTTGGACACTGACCCGCACGATCGACTGGGCTAGCTGCCTGGAGCTGGCCCTGGTCACGATGCTCACCCTGAACATCAACCGAATGGCCCGGCTGGTGGGTCGGCTGCACGCCGCGCAGGCGGAGATCCGCACGTTGGCGGTGGCCGACGAACGGGCCCGGCTGGCCCGCGACCTGCACGACATCCTTGGCCACAGCCTCACCACGATCACCGTGAAAACCTCGCTGTCGCGCCGGCTGCTGGAGAAGGGCGCGCCGGCCGAGCGGGTGCTGGAGGAGATCCGCGACACCGAGGAACTGTCTCGCCGGGCGCTGGCCGACATCCGGGCCACGGTGTCCGCGCAACGGCAGATGTCGCTGGCCGGTGAGCTGGCCTCGGCGGGTGCCGCGCTGCGGGCCGCCGGTATCGAGGCCGACCTGCCGCACGCGGTCGACGATGTGGCCGCCGGGTTGGAGGTCCCGCTGGCCTATGTGCTGCGGGAGGGTGTGACGAACGTGGTGCGGCACAGCGGCGCGCGCCGCTGCACGGTGCGGCTCGGCCCGCGCTGGCTGGAGATCCGCGACGACGGATCAGGAGCACGGGTGGAGCGGAGCACACCCGGACCCGGCAACGGGCTGACCGGGCTGGCCGAGCGGCTGGCGGCGGTGCACGGGACGGTCGAGTCGGGCCCACTGCCCAGCGGCGGGTTCCGGTTGCGGGCGGAGGTGCCGGCATGGCTGAGGTGATCCGGGTGCTGGTGGCCGACGACCAGGCGCTGGTCCGTGGCGGCTTGGCGGCCATGCTGAACTTGGAGCCGGACATCGAGGTGGTCGCCGAGGTCGCCAGCGGCGACCGGGTGCTCGCGGCGGCGAGCGAGGCGAAAGCCGAGGTGGCCCTGCTGGATGTGCAGATGCCCGGGACGGACGGGCTGACCGCCGCCGCCGAGCTGCGCACGCATCTGCCCGCCTGTCGGGTCATCATCTGCACCACGTTCGGCCGGCCCGGTTACCTGACCAGGGCGATGGCGGCCGGGGCCAGCGGGTTCGTCCTCAAAGACGCCCCGCCCGAGCAGCTGGTCGACGCGATCCGCCGGGTGCACGCCGGGCTGCGCGCTATCAACCCGGAGCTGGCCGCCGAGTCGATGGTCACCGGGGCCAACCCGCTGACCGAACGTGAGCGGGAGGTGCTGCGCACCGCCCGGGAGGGCCACACCGCAGCCGAGATCGCCAAGGTGCTGCACCTGTCCAGCGGGACGGTCCGTAACCACCTGTCCTCAGCCATCGGCAAGACAAACGCCAGCAGCGGGGCGGACGCCGCCCGGATCGCGGACAACAACGGTTGGCTCTGAGGCCCGATCCCGAACAATTGGCCGCGCTGCTCGGCTAGCTCGTCCGGTCCACGCCTCAGGATGGGTTTTCTCAATTAAGCTAGTGAGGCATGAACCGACCTACCAACGAGGTGAATGGTGCCGATCTACGTCCGTAAGCGGTTCCGGCTCTGGCCACTGCCGGTTTTCCTCAACTTTTCCCGTTCGGGAGTTTCTTGGTCGGTGGAGATTGGTGCATGGTCATGGAACAGCCGCCAACGCCGGCAGCGGGTAAATTTACCTGGTCCGCTGTACTACGTCGGGCGGCGCCGACGGCCCCATAGACGTCGTGAGCCCTAGCTCACCTTGTGGTGCTCACGCACCGACAGGATCCGCCGAGCGGCCGCTCACCAGACGCGGTAGCCGCATTATTCACGCGCTGGTCACGCGCTGGTCACGCGCTGGTCACCGGCCAGCCGGACCAGCCGGCCCCGGTGTGGCGCGGCTACCCACGCCAAAACGCTCCTCCACTTGACCGGGAATCCGGCCCAACCGGTGACCGAACCAGACTCCCAGTCACGTCGACGGCGAGCACACGAGGTCAGTAGTCGACAGCGCCCGCGCCGCCATCACCACCGTCACCACCGTTGGAGTTGCACTGGTCAACTTCGCCGCCCGAACCGACCACCGTTCCAGCGGACGCGCCAACCGGCGCCACGCAGCTCGCCTTGTTCTTGCCACCACGACCGCCGTGACCACCCTGGTCTTCGTCATGGACGCGGCTGTGGTTGTTGTTGTGGTTGTCGTTGTCGTGACCCGCGGCAGCAAACGCAGTGCCACCGAAGAGGATGGAACCGAGCGACGCAGCGAGCGTTGCTGAGGCAATCGTCCGGCCGAACTTGCCAGTCACGTGTACTCCCAAGAGGTGTGATTTGAGCCGACATCTCGACTCAATGCGGGACATACGCAGCTTTCGCGCCCACTCTTCGGCCAGCTGCACACATAGGTAACGACTGGGCCAGGCAGAGGTTTCGCTGTATCCGCGGCGAATTTACTTACCAGATACAATTCGAGGCCGAACCAGATCTCGCGATGCACTACCGGACCCAGACAGAGCTGACATAGACAGCGGTGCAGGCCCGACTCACCCGAGGGCCTACACCGCTGACCAATTGGTAAAGCCCGACGCCTTAGTAAACGCTGCCGCCGGTCCCGTTCGCCGAAGCGGAGCAGCTCGCGCCGTTTGCGACGCCCTCACCGGCAACGCCAATCCCGGCGAGCAGGTCGATGCCGATGTCCAGGCAGTTGTTGGTGGCTTTGCCGCCCTCGCCGCCGCCAGCGTGCTCGCCGCCAGCCAGCGCAACGCCACCGAAGATTGCGGAACCGGCGGTCGCCAGCGTCAGCAGGGCGGAGGTGATGAATCCTTTACGCATGTCGTATTACCTTTCTAAATCACCCGGAACGCGACTCGTCCCGGTCCATAACACTTAACCACTAAATCGGTGCTAGCGAACTAGTCTGTCTGACCATCGACCACAGTGACAGGCCCCCGATAAGACCCGAGAGCCCGCCACCGCGCATCGAATACGACGAAGCGGAACGCCTTAGTAAACGCTGCCGCCGGTACCATCAGCGACAGCGGAGCAGGAAGCGCCACTGGCGCTACCAATGCCGCCGGCGCCGATTCCGCTCAGGATCGGAACGCCGACGTTGAGGCAGTTGTTGGTGGCCTTGCCACCAACGCCGGCGCCAGCGACCTCGGTCGCCAGCGCCGCGCCACCGAGCATCGCCGAACCCGCGGCCGCGGCGGCCAGCGCCGCCACACCCACCGTAGCCTTGCGCATGTTTCTTCACCTTCCGTGTGGTCGAACGGATTGGTCTTACTAGATCACAGCAACTAGATGGCTTACCGCCGCCGCTTTGCCCTTCAGATCACCGCCGAGAGCATCACTAGTCTCGGCCAAATATTCTTAGCATGAAGAGACAAACACACTCGACAGACTGCGGGAAGCCGGCCTGAACCACATCCATCAACAGGAGAGGTTTTCCTCATCCAAAGCGTTGCGCCTAAACCTTACTCGCTAAGCGGATCGAGCCTGCAAGCGGCACCCACCTCCGTTGCGCCGTCCGGGCATCCATTTGGGCCGAGCGTGGACATAGAGATAGCGAATAGGAGCCATAGCTGTCCACCTTGACCGGGCAAACACTTCAAACATCACCCATACGTGGTGGATGACAATAAGCGAGTGGGTGTGACGACTACCGTACGTATGAAGTCCCCCCTTAAGCCTTAAGGGATGATCACCATAGCCCCACCTGAGCCATGACCGCCCGGCTTGGGGCGTTACCCTCGCCCCCCGCTGTCGTTGCACGAGATGGATTCCGCCGGGTCGCCACCTGTTCCCGGAGATTGATTAGTCGAACATAATTTCTTCTTTTAGGGGGAGCGCATGTTCTTCAGTCGGCGCATAGCCGCCGAGGCCCGGTCCCAGCACCTCGGGCAGGCCGCCGCGAGGGATGGCCGGCTCGGGCAGGGCATGATCCGCCTCGACGGCGTGACCAAGATCTATCGGACCGGTGATGTCGAGGTCCGGGCACTGGACAGAGTCGATCTAGCGATCGAGCCCGGCGAATTCATCGCGATCATGGGTCCGTCCGGGTCGGGTAAGACCACTATGATGAACATCCTTGGCTGCTTGGATGTGCCGACCGACGGCCGCTATCAGCTCGACGGGGTTGATGTCACCCAGCTCAGCGATGACCAGTTGGCTGACATCCGTAATCAGAAGATCGGGTTCGTGTTCCAGGCCTATAACTTGCTACCCCGCAACACAGCGCTGGCCAATGTCGAGCTGCCGTTGCTGTACGCCAGAGCCCCTGACCGGCGCCAGCGAGCCAGAGCCGCGTTGGCCGAGGTGGGGCTAGTGGCGCGGGAGCAGCATCGGCCCAGCCAGCTGTCGGGTGGCCAGCAGCAGCGGGTGGCTATCGCGCGGGCATTGGTGACTAATCCGACGATGGTGTTGGCGGACGAGCCGACCGGCAACCTGGACACCAGTTCCAGCGCGGAGATCGCCGAGGTGCTGGCGCGGCTGAACCAGCAGGGCCGCACTGTGGTATTGATCACACACGAGGAAGGGGTCGCCAACTTCGCTCGCCGGATCGTCCGGTTGCGCGACGGCAAGATCGTGGAAGACAGCGCTTCGCGCACGCTGGTTGGGGCCATGTGATGACGCTGTCCGGGGCTTACCCCGCTTACCCCGACAACCGCGCAGCTCGTCTGCGACCCATCGAAGCTTTGAGGTACGAGTAATGACGCCGCGTAGCATCGGCCGTTGGGATGAGCCCGATGAGTGTGTTGTTT
>Ga0213881_10001633_pt1 | contig 10405 bp, 5 predicted proteins | sample BarmaccoBMER_R08_FD_160104 | JGI IMG/M metagenome (GOLD analysis project Ga0213881, IMG submission 160104) | Barbacenia macrantha exposed rock microbial communities from rupestrian grasslands, the National Park of Serra do Cipo, Brazil - ER_R08 ... | reverse complement strand
TGCTCCAGGCGATACAACAAGGCCTGCACGAACGGGCCTCACGAGGGCAGCCACTGCCGCATGTCATCGTCTGCCCTCCCTTCGTGTCCTTAGTGCCCCTACGGGCCATGCTCGACGAGCGACTGCTGCACCTCGGCGCCCAGAACTGCCACTGGGAACAGGAGGGCCCCCATACCGGGGAGATCTCACCTGTGATGCTGACCGGCCTGGCCCAGTACGTGTTGGTCGGGCACAGCGAGCGGCGGGCCGCCAGCGAGTCCGACGAGCAGATCGCCAGAAAGGTGGCAGCGGCCGCGCAGGCGGGCCTCACCCCCATCCTCTTCGTCGGCGAGGACAAGCCTGGAGGCGGTGCCCGCTCGCAGACCGAGCACCGGTTGAGATGTGGGATCTCCCGCATCGATCTCGACCAGCAGGCTGTGCTCATCGTGTACGAGCCCGCCTGGGCCATCGGCGCCGACCGAGCGGCCGATGCCGAGTACGTCCGGGAGATGGTCGCAGGCCTCAAGGACTTGCTGCGCCGGTTCGGGGCGAGCGACCCGGTGGTCATCTACGGCGGAACGGTGAAAAAGGAGAACATCGAACAGTTCGCCCGACTCGACGTGCTCGACGGCGTGGGCGCCACCCGCGCCAGCCTCGATGCTCAAGGGTTCTTAGCGATGATCGATCGGATGGCCGGCTCCGGCTGATCCCGCCAGTGGCGCCAGCCCCGCCAGCGAGGGCAGCAGCCTCCCTCGTCGAGCGCGGCCTGAGACACCGGCACTGTAGTGAGTCCAGGGCCTCGTCGACAGGAGTACGTGGCTCGAGGTGTCGCCAAGACCAGTCAGCTCCCCGGCGGAACTGTGGAGGTACGGGGCCACCTGCGTCCCCGGGAGCCGATGAGGGGCGTCCGCCGTGAATGAGTCACTGTCGGTAGAGAACCGGGGTTTACTGTGGGGTGAGGTGGGGTAACTGAGTGCTACATACGGTCTTGGTTTTCCCCGGGTACATCGGGGCCGTGACAGCGGATCCAGCGCCCGCTCCGGGCGTCATCTGAGGCTGGGGAGGGGGATTGGAGATGGTGTGAGACTGGCCACGCCGATCATCCGCGCGGTCAGGGCGTTGGCGGTGGGCGGCTGGGAGCTGCGCATTGCTGCTGGCGGGGACACTAGGGCATCTCCGCCGTGCTGAAGACCACGAAGGAGGAGTAGGAAAATGACTGTTGGATTGATCGTTCTGACGGCATCTGTCTTGGTAATCTTTATTGTTGGCGTACTCACCGGGTACCGGCTCAACGAGCGGAGGCTTGCGGCGCGAGCAAGGCGGCAAGCAGCAGCTCAAAGCTCCCTCTATAGACAATTGCGCGAGCTTCAAGCCGCAAGACAAGGGAACTACTCTGCGCGGAGGAATGTGGGGGCCTTTCCTTAACGTTCGCGTAGCAGAGAAGGTGAGAGCGATGAGGAGCTGGGCTGCCCTGCAGAACGTGTCGAACGATCCGTGAGCGTCGCGGGTATCCTACTGCCTCACCTGGTCCAGGTCCCCTCACCTGGTCCAGGTTCCCCAGCCGGCAGGCACCGGGGGTCGGTGGCTCCACCACCCGGACCAGCGAGAGCTGGCCTGGTGCTGTTACCTATCCGAACAGCCGATAGGATGCCGCTGGCGCTGACCTATGTCAGTGACCGTTGGGGGCACACCGTGATTAACGGGAACACGTCGACGGATCGGCGATCACAGAGAGGAAACTCAGATGGGCATTCTTGATAAGGCCAAGGACAAGGCCGAGCAGCTTATCGGTGAGGCCAAAGAAAAGATCGGTCAGATGACGGGCAACGAAAGCCTTGAGAACGCTGGAAAGCGTGACCAATTGGCCGGTGAGGTCAAGGAAGCCGGACATGACCTACGAGACAAGGCTGCCGGTGCTGTTGACGATCTGAAGGACGAGCTCAGCGACGACGACAAGTAGCCAAGCGAGCTGCGCGATCCGTGGGCGCACACGTCGGCTGCGGCACTGATATGTATCTTTCTCGATGTCCGCGACCGGGCGCTGCGCGTGAGGGACCGGTCGCGGCGTCGGCCTGCTGGAGGAAGTACTGCCCCGGCTAGAGGGGCCGGTGCCAACGCAGTGCGTCGCCAGATCCGCCCGTGAGCGTCGCCAAGATCCGCCCGTGAGCGCTGTCGGGGAACCTAGAACCGTGCGGTACGTGGTTCCAGACAGCGCTCACGGGCGGTCAGCGTGTCCACGGGGTCCTGTGGCTACTCCGTCGAATACCGACGCCCCGGTCAGGCTCGGCCTCCGGTCAGGCTCCCTGGTTCCGCACCCCCTGATGTCATCCTGGTGGCGGTCGAACGATGTGAGCCGATTACGACAATCGTGCAGATGGCTACTCCATTGGAGTGGTGGGTCCTGATTCGGTCAGGCCTGGCGATCCTGGCACGGTTATTCCTGGGACAGGATCGACTACTGGTAGCCGTGCTGAGGGGTAAGCGTTTTTAGAGCAGTGTCCGTGATTGGTGTATAGTCTTTGGTCTGCGCCCATCTGGCAGGTGAGGTTACGCTGGGCTGCCTAGGTGGGGCTATCGGCGGCTCTCAGCTACCCCATGGGAGGCGCCGGTGACCATGACTGCGGTAATCGTACTCGTGATCCTCGTCTGGGTCCTGATGGCGATCCTGCTTGCGCTATTCCTGGCGCGAGGGAGCAGGCTGAACCGGCCGCGAGCCGCGGCGGTCGAGCTGGCTGTGACGCCTCCGGTGGACGAGCCGATCCCCGACCTCACCCGCGAGGCGAAACCGGTCCGGGGCCCCACTGTCGAGATGATGGCCGGGTTCCCGGCCGAGCCGACGCGGTTTGTCGGCCGTGCCGAGGTGATGGCCGCGGCCGGTGCCGCGTTGGCCCCGGCCTCCGGGTGTACCGCGGTGGTGTTCCACGGGATGTCCGGTGCGGGCAAGACCACCTGCGCGGTGGAGCTGGCCTACCGCCACCAGCGTGGCTTCGTCGCGTTGGCGTTCTGGTCCGCGCCCACCGATCCGGACCAGTTCGGGGAGGCGCTGCGCCTGCTGGCGGTGGCGTTGGAGACGCAGCTGGCCGATTACGGGCTCGCGATGGTCGAGGAGATCGCCACGCTGGCGCGTCTGGAAAATTTTCTGCCCACCCTCACCGCCGTCTTCGCCGACGCGGGCCTGCTGCTCATTCTGGACAATCTCGACACCTTGCTCACCCCGGACGGCCAGTGGCGCGACTGTCGCTGGGCACCGCTGATCGGCGCGCTCACCGACCATCAGGGGCCATCGCGGGTGATCCTGACCAGCCGAATCGTGCCGGCCGGGCTGCAGGGCGACACGGTGCTGATCCGACCGGTGCACGCGCTGTCCCGGGAGGAGTCCCTCTGGCTGGTCCGGAGGCTGCCCAGCCTGCGCCCCTTGCTGCACACCGTGGCCCTGGGCCGCTGTGTGCTCACCCTGGCCCAGGGCCATCCCACGCTGCTGGAACTCGCCGACGCGGCCGCAGCCGACCCGCCCCGGCTGGCCTACCAGCTGACTGAGATCGAAGCGGCGGTGGACGGAGCGGCACCGCTAGCGGCGTTTCTCACCCAGGGCCACACCAGGCTGGACGCCGAGCAGTTGCTGCAGACCTTCACCACGTGGATCATCACTGTCGCCGCAACGCTGCCCGCGCCAGCGCGGCTGCTGCTGCAAGCACTATGCCGAATCGAGGAGACCGACCGGAACACGGCCGTCATCGGCGCGAACTGGGCTGCCCTGTGGCGGCGCTGGGACCAACCCGGTGAACCACCACCACTTGCCGCGGGGATCGCTGCGCTGGTCAGCGCCGCACTGATCAGCACCGACCGGATCAATGATCCCGCCAATCCGCACGAGCCCGTGCGCTGCCGAATCCACCCCGGCATCGTCGAGGCCATCCACGCAATAACCTCGGAGCCGGTCACCGCCGCGGTCGACACGCAACTTGCCGCCTGGTGGAGCGCCGTCGTCGGAGGCTGGGCGGGCGAACAGCAGCACACCGGCAAGGACACCACGCCATTCCGGGTGCGGGCCAGCCTGGCCGCCGCCCGTTACCTCCTGCGCCAGCACGACTGGAACGCCGCCAGTTGCCTACTCGAACGCACCCTGATCCAGCAGGGCTACTCCCCGGTCACTTCGCTTGCCGTCACCCCCCTGCTGCGGCGCATCGCCGAGGCCACCGGCGCCGTCAAAGACCTTGTCGTGCTCGGTGCCGCTCTGCGGAAACTGGATCCCGGGCAAGCCGAAACCCTGTTGCGCCGCGCCTACGACCAGGCCAGGACCGACGGTGAATACCAGCTTGCCTCCACCGCCGCCGGTGAGTTGATCACTCTACTGCGTGATCAGGGCAGGCTTGATGAGGCTCTCACTCTGGCCGGCCAGAAGATCGAGCACACCCGCCAAGCCGGGTTCGGGTTCTGGACCCAACTCAGCGACCAAGGACGGCGACTGCAGATACTCCACCTGCTCGGCCACCATGAGCAGGTCCTCCTCGACGTCCCTGCGTTGCGGGCCCAGATGGCCGAGCTGCCCGACCAGCGCGCCCACAACGACCGCGTGAATCCGTGGAACGCCCGGGAGGGCATTCTCGAGATCAGCCGCCTGTCCGCTATGAGCCTGCGGCGCTGGGCCGACGCGCTCGACCTCAACGACGAGATCGCCACTACCCAGCGACGGCGCGGCGCCAGCCCCCACGAGATCGCCCGCACCCGGTTCAACGACTACATCCCCCTGCTTCACCTAGGGCGGCTAACCGACGCCGACCACCTCCTGCGCGACTGCCACAACGCCTTCGACACTGCTGGTGACATGACGCAACTCGCCCTGGTCTATAGCGCCCGCGCCAACCTGGAAGACACCCGTGACCACCCGGCCGACGCCGTCGACCTCCAGCGCACCTCGCTGCGCCTGCACTACGTCCACCCCGACCCCCGCGACATCTCCACAGCGCACCACGACCTCGCCAACTACCTGTCCCGTGCCGCAGGGAACCCCGCCGAACAACGCGCCCACCGCCTCACCGCCACGCTCCTGGACCACCTCACCGGCAACACCTGCGAACTCACCCAGAAGCTCCGGGTGCTGAGCAGCGAACTCGGCACTGACCTCAGCGATCCCGATACACCGGCGCTTCCCACGACCCTGCCCGAGGTCACCCGCCTGGTCGACGCCGATGACGGGGTCCGTTTCGGCGCTCTTCTGCTCACCCTGTGCCCCGACCCCACCACCGCCGAGCACGCCCTGACCGACGTGTTAACCACCGCCACGATCTCTGCCCAACAGTCCTGTTGATTATGAAGAAACCACCAGGCGGTGTCCGGGAAGTAGATCAGGTGGCGCCGCGACAGCCACACCGCCGTGAGGGGGCGATCAACCTGACGCTCACAGGCCCAGCGAGACGACACCCCGGAGCCCGACGACGGCTCAGCGTGAACCCGATCACACCTGGAGCATCATGGGCACGGCGGGCGATAGGGCAGGTCCGGTGACACGTACTGCTCCCACTTCTCGGGGGTCAGGGTGTTCGTGGTGGTCGCGCAGATCCGCTGGATTGCCTGATCGACGTTCATCTCCCACAGTCGGACGGTCTGGTCGATACTGCCACTGGCCAGGGTGCGCCCATCGGGGCTGAACGCCACCGACACAACCCAGTCGGTGTGGCCGATGAAGGGTGAGTCCAACGGTGTGGCGTGGGCCGGATCGGTGACGTTCCATAACCGCACGGTCCGGTCACCGCCGCCGGTGGCCAGGGTGTGCCCATCGGGGCTGAACGCTACCGCGGAGACGAAGCTGGTGTGGCCGGTCAGGGGTTGCCCCAGCGGCGTGGGACGGGCTGGGTCAGCCACGTTCCACAGCCGCACGCTCTGGTCGAAACTGCCGCTGGCCAGAGTGCGCCCGTCGGGACTGAACACTACCGAGTAGACGGTGTTGGTGTGGCCGGTCAGGGGTTGCCCCAGCGACGCGGGGTGGGCCGGGTCGGTGACGTTCCACAGCCGCACGGTCTGGTCGTAGCTGCCGCTGGCCAGAGTGCGCCCGTCGGGGCTGAACGCTACCGCGGAGACGAAGCTGGTGTGGCCGGTCAGGGGTTGCCCCAGCGGCGTGGGACGGGCTGGGTCAGCCACGTTCCACAGCCGCACGCTCTGGTCGAAACTGCCGCTGGCCAGAGTGCGCCCGTCGGGACTGAACACCACCGAGTCGACGTAGTTGGTGTGGCCGGTCAGGGGTTGCCCCAGCGACGTGGGATGGGCCGGGTCGGTGACGTTCCACAGCTGCACGGTCTGGTCGTCGCTGCTGGTGGCCAGGGTGTGCCCGTCGGGGCTGAACGCCACCGCGTTGACGTAGTTGGTGTGGCCGGTCAGGGGCGGGCCTAGGGGTGTGGGGTGGGTCGGGTCGGTGACGTTCCACAGCCGCCCGGTGCGGTCGCCGCTGCCGCTGGCCAGAGTGCGTCCATCCGGACTGAACGCCACCGCGTTGACAGGACCGGTGTGTCCGGTGATCAGCGCGGAGGGGATGTTCCACAGCCGGACGGTATGGTCACCGCCAGCGGTGGCCAGAGTGCGCCCATCAGGACTGAACGCCACCGAGAAGACGGTGTTGGTGTGGCCGGTCAGGGGCGGGCCTAGGGAGGTGGGGTGGGCCGGGTCGGCCACGTCCCACAACCGCACGGTCCGATCGAAACTGCTGCTGGCCAGAATGTGCCCATCCGGGCTGAACACCACCGAGAGGACAGGGCTGGTGTGCCCGGTCAGGGGTTGCCCCAGCGGCGTGGGACGGGCTGGGTCGGTCACGTTCCACAGCCGCACGGTCTGGTCGACGCTGCCGCTGGCCAGGGTGCGCCCATCCGGGCTGAACACCACCGAGAAGACGGGGCTGGTGTGCCCGGTCAGGGGTTGCCCCAGCGGCGTGGGACGGGCTGGGTCGGCGACGTTCCACAACCGCACGGTCGAATCACCGCTGCTGCTGGCCAGAGTGTGTCCATCCGGGCTGAACACCACCGAGAGGACGGTGTTGGTGTGGCCGGTCAGGGGTTGCCCCAGCGGGGTGGGACGGGCTGGGTCGGTGACGTTCCACAGCCGCACGGTCTGGTCGTCGCTGCTGCTGGCCAGGGTGCGCCCATCCGGGCTGAACACCACCGAGACGACGGGGCTGGTGTGGCCGGTCAGGGGTTGCCCCAGCGGGGTGGGACGGGCTGGGTCGGTGACGTTCCACAGCCGCACGGTCTGGTCCCGGCTACTGCTGGCCAGGGTGCGCCCATCCGGACTGAACACCACCGGGAAGACGGCGTTGGTGTGGCCGGTCAGGGGCGGGCCCAGGGGTGTGGGATGAGTCCGGTTGGTCACGTTCCACAGCCGCACGGTCTGGTCCCGGCTACTGGTAGCCAGGGTGCGCCCATCCGGGCTGAACACCACCGAGGTGACCGAGTCGGTGTGGCCGGCCAGCGGGGTAGACAAGGCGGCATTCCCCAGGGTGACCAGAGCCATGCGGAGGTCCGGAGTCGGTCGCATGCGGTAGGCGGTGAAGTCAAGTTGCGCCGCGAGAGAGACGTCAGTGCTGCGCAGCCGATCCGCTTGGGCGGTGATCTGGTTGAAAATAGCGGTGTCACGTTCTCTCTTTGCGGTGCCGTTTTGTTGGAAGGCGACGACTGCGGCCCCCGAGGCCACGAGGGCCAGCACGGACAGCACAACGAGCACAGCCCGGCGGAGCCTGACGGAGCGACGTTCCTGTGCTGTGGATGCGGCGAGAAATGCGGACGCGGTGGGGCTCAGGTCGCCCTCATGCGCGTGCGAGGTGGCCCAGATGCGGGCCGCTTCCAGGCGGCTTCCCCGATACAATCCCGCGGTATCCCGGCCGTCCCGGGTCCACACGGCAGTGGCTTCGTCGAGTTCCTGGCGGATCAGATTGCCGGCCCGGTCACTGTCGATCCACTGCCGCAGTCGCGGCCACGCGCGCACCAGGGCCTCATGGGTGATCTCGACAGTGTCCTGCTCCTGGGTCAGCAACCGGCCCCGGGTGAAGGCGTCCACCACCGGTACCACACTGCCGGGATCCAGACCCCGCAGCAGGTCTGCTCGGGCCAGGCGGCGTCGGGTGTCCTCGGTGCCATCCCCAATTTTGATCAACCGTAGGAACAGGATCCGGGCCGCGTGTTGGCCGGCTGGGTCCAAGCCGGTGAACACCCCCTCGGCCGTGGTCGCCACCGCGCGATGGATGCCACCGGTGGTCCGATACCCGTCCACCGTCAGGATGTGGCCGTGGCGCTGCTGCCAGGTGGCTCGCAGGGCGTGCGCCAGCAACGGAAGCCGCCCGGCGTCATAGCTGGCCATCCCACGCTCACCTGCAGGGGTGGCGGTGTCCCCGAGGTCCCGTAGCAGCAGCTCGACCAGGCCCGTTTCGACGTCGAGCCCCACGTCCTGGGCCGGGTAGAGGATTGCTGCGCGTAATTCGGTGTCCGACATCGGCCCGACCACGACTGGGTTGTCCTGCAACGCGGTGCGTAAGCGTGGGTAGTTGGCGCAGGCGGCGTAGAAGTCCGCCCGAACACTCACCACAACCAACCCGACGGGTTGCTGACCCTCGGTGTCCGACCGTGAGCTGGCCAGCTCAGAGAGCACGTCGATGAACGCGCGCCGTTGCTGATCGTCGGTGCACAGGGTGAACAGTTCCTCGAACTGGTCCACCACTACCACGACCCGGGCTCCCGAGCCCTCCCCAGCGATACACCCGCGCAGCAACGTCCCTACCCGGTGCGAGCCAACTGCTAGCTTCTCGGCTACGGTGGCCGGGTCAGCGCCGATGAGCGAGGCGATCTGAATGGCCAGGGCGGCCAACGGCTCGACGGTGGGAGTGAACACGACCCTGGGCCATCGGCTCGACCCTGGCAGGACGCCATTATCCAGCTGGGGTAGCAGACCGGCGTGCAGCAGTGAGGACTTCCCGGCGCCGGACGGTGCCACCACCACCTGAATACCGCCCGTAGCCAGCCGTGCATCAAGGCGCGCGGTCAACTCCGCGGTTAGCTGATCCCGGCCGAAGAACCAGCGGGCCTGCTCACGCCCGAAGGAGGCCAACCCCGGATACGGACACTCCTCCGCTTGCGTGCCCGACTCGACCCGTCGCGCACCACGAACACCGTCCTGATAGTGCAGGTGCAAATCCCGGGCGGCCTGGTTGATGCGGGCCCTGCCCGAGGCGTGGGCTTCCAGGTGAACAGAGTTCCCCGCAGGCGGCGGCGTTCGTTGTTCCGGGGATTGCTCCCCGGAGGACCCCATCGATCACTCCCCGATAGTCACATGCAAGTCACGGCCCGCCTGATTCACTCGGCTGGCGCCGAACGCCGTGGCCTGCATGGTGATCGTGGTGCCCTGCGGGGTATCGGCGTCAGCCAGCGCTGCCCGCAACTCGGCCACCACCCGCCGCAGCTCATCCGCCAGCCACGGGTCGGCGGCCACCAGGCGCCGCAGCCGACCCTGCCACTCACCCACCAGAGCCTGCTCGACTTGCTCATCCCCAGCCTGCCGAGCGGCCAGCACCTCAGCACGGCTGTCCGCCAGCTCGGCTTGCACCGTCTGGGCCCGCTCCGGATGCACCCGCCGCCACAACCCACCGACCGCGCCCGTAGCCCGCTCCCACGCCGCTGTCGTGAGCAGCTTCACCACCGTCGCCGCAGCCGTGGACGTCAATGCCGTCAGTTCCGGATCCACATCCCCCTCCAACCCCCCACAAGCGGGTGATCTACTCCGCATGCGTGGACGTCGACCGTCAATCAGCGCAGGTATCCGGACAACCATCGCGGCTCTGCGGAACGATTCGCAACCGACGACAATTCCAGTCTCAACCCCTCACCTGACGAGGTATCCTGCGCCTTGAACCGCGGAAATGTCCAGTGGGATAAGTTGGCCGAACTCCGTCGAATCCGTCACCACCGGCGCCTGATCGGCCCTGATGAGAGTCACCTCCGATGAGATGAGGGGTGCCGGCCCAGCAATCGCCGCCAGGCGGTGGGTTCCTTGGGCACGAACTGGCCCGGCGCCGACGGCTCGCTCTCTGCCCGGGCGGGTGTTGCGGGACACCCAGCGCGAAGGTCTCCCGCTCACTTGCGGCAACTCCATGAGGTTCCCGTTACGATGTGGGCCGCTGAGCGTCGCATGGTGGCTGTGGTCCGCTCTACCGGATCGCTGTCTCCTGGCGTCGGGTGCCGTCTCTGATTCGCCCGTCAGGTGACGAATCACGAGGCGGATTTTTTGGTGCTTCGTACCAGCGGCAGGTAATGCGAAACAAGGAGTATCTTCGGTGATCTGCTGGCAGCCACACCGACCACCCTCGGTGAGTGCGCTCATGGCGGCGCTGATGACAGTGTTGCTGCTCGGCGGGTGCGGCCCAGGCTCCACCATGCCCGCGGCGAACCCCAGC
>Ga0213881_10001632_pt1 | contig 10406 bp, 3 predicted proteins | sample BarmaccoBMER_R08_FD_160104 | JGI IMG/M metagenome (GOLD analysis project Ga0213881, IMG submission 160104) | Barbacenia macrantha exposed rock microbial communities from rupestrian grasslands, the National Park of Serra do Cipo, Brazil - ER_R08 ... | reverse complement strand
ACGTGCGGCTCGGCACTTTCCTGGTCAGTCGCATTAGTGCCGTAGTTGCCGATGAGCGGATAGGTCATGGCGACGATCTGCCCCCGATATGAGGGATCGGTCAGCACTTCCTGGTAACCGGTCATGGAAGTGTTAAAACAAATCTCACCCACGCTCGTGCCGGCTGCGCCAAATGATTCTCCCTCGAAAAGTCGGCCGTCTTCCAATGCCAGCAGCGCGCGCATCATGTCACACCAGTAGCATCGGCGAAGTGGTCGCGTCGAGCGCGTTCAAGATGACGATTATCCGCCCAGTGAACGGAGCAGCTTTTCGTGAATACCATCGAATCCGCCGTTGCTGAAGACCACGACGATGTCGCCTTCGTGCAGAAGCGGTGTGATCCGGTCCACAATGGCATCGGCGCCTTTCTCGTAAAAGGCCGGCCTGCCATCGCTCGCGATCTCGCGCATGAGTGCTTCGACGTCCAGCCGTTCCGCTGCCGGGATTTGCTCGATCTTCGCCACTTGGGAAATGGCAACGCCATCCGCCAGCTTCAGCGCGCTCGGAAGCTCGTGCTGAAAAACGGCGCGGCGCGTGGTGTTTGAGCGCGGCTCGAATACGGCCCACAACCGGTTCTTCGGATAGCGCTGCCGCAACGCTGTCAGCGTCTGCGCGATCGCAGTGGGATGATGCCCGAAATCATCGATCACTTTTACGCCGCGGACTTCGCCACGAATTTCCTGCCGGCGCGCGATGCCTTTGAATTGACGGAGCGCCTCCTGAATTTTGTCAGCCGTCACGCCATAGAATTTCGCCGCCGAAATAGCCATGGCAGCATTGCGCACGTTGAACTCGCCCATCAGCGGCACCTCAAAATGTTCATCGGCCACGGTGAAGCGAGACGTTTCGCCCGAGTAGCTCACATCGCGGATTTGCGCGGCGCAATTGATCCCGAAGCCCACCTCCACAATGGGCGAGTAACATTCATTCGCCACCTCGCGGCAGTTCGCGTCGTCGCCGTTGAGCAGCACCATGCCGTTCTGCGGGACGATCCGGAGCAGATGGCGAAAGCTCGTTTTGATCTCGTGAAGGTCGCGAAAAATATCTGCATGATCGAACTCGATGTTGTTCACGATGACGAGCTCGGGCAGGTAGTGCACAAACTTGGAACGCTTGTCGAAAAATGCGCTGTCGTACTCATCGCCTTCAATGACGAAGTACCTCGAGCCGGTGAAGTGCGCGCCTTGGCCGAGGTTGCGCGGGATGCCGCCGATCATGTAGCTCGGGTCTTCGCCGGCGCTTTGCAGAATCCAGGCCAGCAGCGCGGTCGTGGTTGTTTTGCCGTGCGTGCCGGTGACGACGAGGTTGTGTTTGCCGCGGAGGAAATGCTCCTTCAACAACTCGGGCAATGAAACGTAGAATAACTTGCGATTGAGTACAGCTTCTACTTCGGGATTGCCGCGCCGCATCGCATTCCCGATGACGATGGTCTCCGCCGTTGCCGGAATGTTTTCCGGCCGAAAGCCAGCGGTGAGCACGATGCCCCGCTTCTCGAGGAAGGTGGACATCGGCGGGTAAATGTTCTCGTCCGAGCCGGTGACGCGAAACCCGCGCTCGCTCATGGCCGCCGCTACCGCCCCCATGGCAGTACCGCAAACGCCGACGAAATGAAAATGCCGCGGCTCTGTTTTAGTCACAGCGATTCTTTACGCGCAGTTAGAGTTCCGGCCAGCAAATCTAGAAGGCCCACCAGCCGCGTACGAAGTGCATGGTGCAGACGGCGTAAAAGAGCGCGGAAATGAAAGCGACACCATCGCGTAACCACGGCCGCCGCGTAGCGCGTGCGAGTAAGAGAAAGAGCGGAAACACCACCGCGAGATAGCGTGGCGAGGAGATCGGGAAGGAATTGCAGAAGATCATCACCCAACTGGCGACGAGGTAAATCGCATAACAGGGTCGCAGGGAAAAAGGCGCGGCCACGGTCGCGATCGTGAGTACAAGAAACGCGACGAGCGGGCCGCCGTATTGCAGCAGACGCTCGTCCGCGGGCGCGTGATGAATGCCATACCAGTTATCGCGCACGGCGGGGAACGGCGAGCGCAGATACGCGCCCCAGACTTGCTTTTGCGCGGCCAGAAAATGGAGCGGATCACCGAAATAATGGTAATTGATCCAGAGGAAAGCGGCCGTGCCCAGCGGGATCAGCGCGAGAAAGGCAGCATTCCAGCGGACCGAGCGGAGGCGAAAATTTCGCTGGTGCGCGTACTCAAGGACCAAGGCAGGGAAGATCGCCGCTCCCGGCAGACGAGTCGCCGTCGCCAGCAGACCAAGGACGCCGCTTTTCGCCCACTCGTCGCGTCGGGCGAAGTGAAATGCCGCGACCGTTAACAAAAGAAAGAGACTTTCCGAATAGGCGGCGTGCAGAAAGAATGCTGTGGGAAAGACAGCGCAAAAAAGTACGGCCCGCCGCGCGACGCTGGTGTCGCCTTCGAGGCGGGCAAGTAGAAACAAACAGGCGAGCGCGCCGAGAAAGCAGACATTTGAGACAAGCAGCGCCGCTGTATGCCAATCGGGAATGAGAAAATGCGCGAGCTCGATCGCGGCAGGATAGGCCGGCAGTAACACGATGAGGTGCTCGTGCGCGCCGGTCGTACTCGGGTAGCCATTCTGCGCCAGCTCGAGAAACCAGGCTGCGTCCCACCGGTTCCACGCCTGGAGCCAGCTTTCACCCGGCACATTTTTCTCGAACGCCAGAGTCGCGCAGGCACCAAAAACAAACGTCGCGATTGTTACACAAAAGCCGAGCGCGACCGGGTAGCGAAGCAAATGGAACTGGTGTTGCCAGCGTGCGTAACGCGATACGGGCAAGTCTGGTGCCGCTTGCTCGTCCGCCGGCAAGCTTCGCGATGCGCGCCTCACTTTTTGTGAAACACCTCCACTGCGTTCCACTCACCGTCTGGCGGCGCCTGCTCGTACTCGAGTGAACGCTCCAGATACATCTTCCCGAGGAAATCGTCGGGATAGAATTCGAGGTAGCGGGAAAACAGTACTTTCGCGCCGCTGAAATCGCGGTCGCGGAATTTCCGCATCGCTTCCTCGTGCGTTTCCAGCCAGATAAGCAGTTCCTGGTCGGGGTTGCCATTGCGCGCGTCCACGATGGTAAAAACATCCACCGGCTCGGTTTTGCCTTTTACCTGCGCACGCGCCACGGAGCGGAGATAAAACTCATCGCGGATTAGCTCGGCCGCGCTGGCGCCGACAAGGATATCGACCCCGTAGATGCGCGTCAGCGCTTCGAGACGTGAAGCGAGATTAACTGCGTCGCCGATAACTGTCGGGTCCAGCCTTTCATGCGGCTCGTACGAGCCAATGTTGCCGATGAGTGCCTCGCCCTGGTTGATTCCGATTCCCATCCCGAGCGTCATGCGCCCTTCTGTTTTCCAATGATCATTTAGCTTCCGAAGTTCGCGTCGCATTCCCAGCGCGGTGTAGGCGCACGCTTTTGCATCTTTTACTACGCCCTGGCTCTTTACGTTTCCCCACACTGCCATGATGGCGTCGCCGATGAATTTATCGAGAGTACCGTCATTCTCGAAAACAACTCCCACCATGCGGCTGAGATACTCATTCAAGTGGCGCACGAGCTCTTCCGGGTCCGCTTTTTCGCTCAGTGTGGTGAAACCGACAAGATCGCTGAACAATACCGTGACCGGTTTGCGGGAGCCGCGCATGCTCGAGTAAAAGCCGCCGGGGTTCTCGAGGATTTCCGCCACCAGGTTCTTCGACACGTAACGCTCGAGAGTACGGCGGGTGCGGAGTTTTTCGCGCCGCTCCAGCACGTAATCGAGCGCGAGAGAACTGCCGCCACCCAGTAGAAAAGCGGAAAGTACGGGTACTGTCGCGAGTACCAGCCCGGTGTGATCGTAGGACAGCCGTGCGGCGCCGAGATAAACCGCGCAAATGCCGCCCAGCCCGGCGAGACGCAAAAGCGGCCGCCGCGAGATCGCGATGACAGCAAAGGCAACGAGACCAGCGATGGCAACGAGCGCAAGAACAACCCGGTCCGGCGTTTCGCGCAAAAACTCATGTGCCATCGTCGCTGCCAGGACCTGAAGATGGAGCGCCGGCCCGGGAGTCGCCGGGTTCAGCGGCGTATCGACGACGTCGTGCTGAATCTGCGATGCCGCTCCTACGATGACGACCTTGCCTGCGAACAGCGCGCCATCGTGCAAGTTCGCGTGCCATGTCGCGGGATCAAAAATCTCCCACAATGGCCGGGGCGCGTAAGCTTCGTTGGCGCTGAAACGAAAGAGGTGATCGCGTTCATCCGCCGGTATATCGGCGGCGCGCCCGAGCTTCTGCAACGCGCGCGCGGCAAGAGAAGTGTAAAGGGCGTCGCCGGCTTGCGTTTCGCCTCCTGCCAGCTGCTGATCTGAGGTGAAATAACGCGCCGAGCGCACGCTGCCGTCCCGGCCGGCCCAGAAATTCACAAACCCGACGCGATCGTCATTCTGCGCGGGCGGCGGAATCAGCGCCGCATTCGGAACGATGAGCTGGATGTTGTTCTGCTGAAAATCGAAGTTTTCGCCAATGACGACACGGTCCTGATACCGATCGAGCGCGCCGCGGAAGGCAGCGTCAGCGGCATTCGGCGGGCTGAAAACCATGTCGAAAATCACCAGGCGCGCTCTGGCCGCGAAGAGGCGGTCCAACAGCAAAGCCCAGAGCTCGCGCGACCACGGAAACGGACGTTCCGTCATCAACTCGAAGGCGCGATTTCCTTTGATCTCCTCCGGTCCGATATTGTCCAGCTGAAGCGACTGTTGATCGAGCCCGACGAAGACAAAATCTGCGCGGGGCGCCGTTTTGCGGCCTACCCGCCGCAGGAAATCTTCAAATGCCTGCTCGCCCTGCCACGGCGCCGAGAGGACGCGCACCTCGCGAAAAAAGTGCGAGCCGATGATCACAGCGGCCCAAAAGGCGCAAATCACGGCAAATGCGACGAGCCGGTGACGTGTGAGCCAGTTCACCACAGCATCTTAGAAAACGGCGTCTCCTCAGGCCAACCTAAATGAGAGCAGTCAGCTTGCGATTCGCGCCGCTTCAGCGAGCGGCTTCTTCGACGATTTGCTCGCGCTTGACTCCGAAGAGCCTTTCACGCGCGGGGTAACGGCTAACGAGTGCCGCATACCGTTTGCGGAACAGCTCAATCAATTCCGGCCAGAATAAATTCGTGGTTTTGATCATGGAAGCTTCGTGATGCCGATATAGGCAGAGGACGTTGGGAACGAAGGCGACCGGCAGATCATCCTGAGCGAAGCGCAGCCACATGTCGTAATCTTCCCAGCCAAACCAGCCGATCTCACTCAGCGTCCCATCGTAGCCTCCGAGTCCGAGCAGGACATCGCGCCGAAACATTGCCATCGCGTCAATGTAGGGAGATTGCACGAGGATTTCAGGGTCCCAATCGTAATACGAAAGAAGGCCGATGCCGGTGCGAGCTGGTTCGCGGAAGCGGCACAGTAAGCTGAATGCGGCCGCGTAATCCTCCGTTTGCATTGTCTTCAGCAGCAGCGCGAGAGCGCGAGGCGTGACGAGATTGTCCGCGTCGAGGATGAAGATGTAAGGAGCACGGGCAAACTCGATGCCGATGTTGCGAGCGTCAGCCAGACCTGTGTTGAAATGTTTGTGCACCACACGCACGGCATGCGGGAAACGAGTTTGAATGCGCCGCGCGCGGGCCAGCGAATCGTCATTCGACCCATCATCAACAATGATGACTTCGAGGCGCGCCTCAATTTGCGAATGAGCCACGGAGCCGAGACATTCCTCGATGAAACGTGCGTAATTGAAGAGGGTGACGACGACGCTCAGCTCGGGAGCGCATGTGACACTGTAGAGTTCGTTATCGAACAACGTCCAAACATCGTTACCGCGCTGTCGCTGCGCCTGCTGCTCGCACTGCCGCTCGCGGTAGGCCGTTCGTCGGCGGATCACTTCTTCGCGAACCCCGGGCGCCTGCTCCTCGGGTGAATGTGGCTCATTCACTTCTTCCGCTCGCGCACGCCGCCTGAACATATTGCAAACATCGCGCACCAGCGCGCGAGCGAGCCCGCTGTCTGGCGGATTCACTTCCCGGCTCAAATCGGCGGGCAACCCGGCCGCAGCGGGATCGGCCACGGCCAATGGGTGAGTTGGTTGTCCATCGAGCAAGCGCTCGTAATTTCCTAGGAACTGAGCGCAAAGCTTTTCCTGCCGCAGCTCAGTTTCGATGAACGCTTTGCCTGCCGACGCAATCGCAGCGCATTCCTCAGGATGGCGCAGGTAGTAGTCAATCGTCTCGATGAGCGATTCACCTTCCACCATGACGAAGTGTTGGTTGGGAACGAGTGGCGCGTAGCCATCGCACGGCTCGGTGATGATGCAGCAACCGTTGGCAAGCCCTAGCAGCATGCGGTGCCACTCGAAGTAGCGCTGGTCGGAGTAATGCAGATTCAGCAGGATTTTAGAATTTGCGAGCAAGTCATTGCGGCGCTCCGGCGCGAGATAACTGCGGCTCGCTTCGGTTTTCGCAAAACCGAGCGGCACAAAACGGATGTGGCATTGGTGTTCGGCAAAGAACGCAGCATGCCTCGCGAAAAAGGCGTCGCGTCGCGGAGTTAACGATCCGAGAAATGTGATTTCGACCGCGCGCTCGCTCTGTTTCTTCTGCTCGGGCGCTGCAAGGGACGGATGAAAACCGAGCCCAAGATGGAGCGCAGGTATTCCGCCGGCGTGGTACGCGGCCACCCCCACGACGTTGATGTCTGCTGTTGCGCGCGCGTAAGGCACCCAGCGTTTGTTTTGCTGTGCCCACGTTGTGTTGGGCTGCTCGGTCGAAAGTAAAACAACGTCCTCCGTCAGCTTGCGCGCGAGGTCGAGGGACTTTTCTTCGAGCAGGTAAAGGTTGTAGTACTCGTGCGGTGTCAGCACGATTTGCAGGGTCGCGGCATCATCCAGCCGCGGTAGCTCATCGTAACGGCAGTCCGTCGGGTAACCAAGATCGCGGAAACCGGCCGCGACCAGTTCTCCCAGTTCGCGGATGAAGAGGTTCGATTTACTCGTTGCCAGTATCGCGATGCGGCGAGTTTCACCTGGCGCGACATCGATCGGCGAACGGCGAAGGCGCGGCGTCGCCGCGAGTTGAGCCGCGGGCTCACGACTGCGGCCATTCGCGCGACGTAATACCGCCGCGATTCGTGCGTGCACATTGTTCAGCCGCGCCCGCCGCAGAAACTCCAGCGGGAGCACTCGGATTCCGTGCTCGAAAAACGTGCGCCAGCGTCCTCCTGCATCCTGCGCCTGAAAGGCTATGCTATTCCATCCGGTGCGCAGCGGAAGCTCGACCTGAAACCCGCTAGATTCAGCGGCCGGAATGTGCGGGAACGCAGCCGCGATATCGGGCCGCTGCCGTTTACGCCGGGCGCGCGCTGTTCGCCGTGGGCGCAGCGCTTTTGTAGTGACGACGCGAATGCCGTGAATGGATGCGCCGGTGGTGTTTACGAGCCAGCCGCGCACTGCCGGCGAGCGAGAGAACGCTATCGATTCGACAGGTTCATCGAAGCCGAACGCGAATTCCTCTTTAGCTGCGGAATGAGCAGCCGCAATGGCATTCGCATTCGGCTGAGGTGAGAGCTTCGCACGTGCGCGCCACGGCGGGGTTACCCGTGGCGGAAAGGCAAGGCTGTAAAGCTCGTCAGTGAGATCGAGGTTGGGATTATAGAACGGGTCGTTGGCAAGAACGTCGCCCCAGCGCCCACGCATGTAGCTCAGCTCGCGGCCGAAGCGCGCCTGCTTTTCCGCCGTGTCCTCGAGTCCGCGCGAGCTCGATTCGTGATGGATCAGCTCGGCATGTGGTGTCCAGACGACGCGCAACTTCCGCTCGCGCAGCCGAAGGCAAAAATCGACGTCGTTAAATGCAATCCCGAGGTCTTGCTCATTGAATCCGCCGGTTTCCTTGAACACCTCGGCGCGCACTGCCATGCACGCAGCCGTGACAGCGCTCATCTCGCGCACGAGTTGCAACTGCGAGAAGTAGCCGGGATCGCTGCGCTGTCGTTTAAACCCAGCATAGCTCCCGATGCGCTGCGGGTTGAGTACGACGCCGGCATGTTGCACGCGCAGGTCGTCAAAGAGGAGGCGGGCGCCGGCGGCGCCGGCATCACCGCGCATCGCCAGAGCGGTCAGTTCGCTGAGCCATTCGGCCGCGACGACTTCGACGTCGTTGTTCAGGAACAACAAGACTTTCCCGCGGGCGAGGCTTGCGCCGTAATTGCAGAGCCCGCTGTAATTGAACGGGCCATCCGCCGGAATGACACGCACCTTGTTGTCTCGCGCGGCATCCTCGAGCACAGCGCGCGCACGCGGCTCAGTGCTGCCGTTATCGAGCAGGATGATCTCGTAATTCCGATAAGTTGTTTTTTCGAGAACGCTCTTAAGACAACGTTCCAGCAGCTCGCCTCGATCACGCGTGGGGATGATGATTGAAACCAGCTCGGCGGGTTCGGGGTAGCAGACGCGTTGATTTTGCCCCTCCTGGACAACAACAGCGCGCGAGCCACGCCGGACCAGATGCCCTTCCACTGCGCGCTTACGCGCATCGAGCGCGTAAGGCTTGGCGGCGACAGCATCCGCCGTGCTGCTCGAGATCGCACGCCAATGGTAAAGGAGCCACGGGATGCGTTTGATTTGTCGCTCGTCGATCCGCTCCGCACAGCGCAAGACCAGGTCGTGATCCTGCGCGCCATCGAATTTCGAGGCGAACCCGCCGGCTGCCCGCGCCAGCTCGGTGCGCACGATGAGCGGGTGAATGGCGTAGTTCTGTGCAAGAAGGAGATCGTAGTTCCATTCCGGCTTAAAATAGGGAGCGAAGCGGGAGCCGTTCTCGTCGATCTTATCTTCATCGCCATAGAGCATTTGGAGATCAGGCTGACGATTCAGCTCAACGGCGGCTAAATAGAGCGCGTGCAGCGCGAGCTCGTCGTCGTGGTCGAGCAAGACGACGTATTCGCCGGTGGCCATTCCCAAGGCATCGTTCGATGCGGCTGAGATGTGGCCGCGCTGCGAGCGGCGTTGAATCTTGATACGTGAATCGCGCTTCGCCGCGCTTTGTAGCGTTCGCCACGTCCGTTCGTCCGGAGATGCGTCGTCTACCGCGCAGATTTCCCAGTCGTCATAGAATTGCCGCTGGACGGAAGTGATCGCGGCGCGAAGAAAACGCGCGTCAGAGTTGTAGCACGGCATTAGGATCGAGAAACGCGGCCGTGCCGTGAACTCGCTAATGTGCCGGCGAATGGCTTTGCCGTCGCGTCGATCGAGCTTGTCGTACAGGCGCAGCCAATCCTCGTAGCGCCCAGTGCTGCCGTAGCGGTTCTCCCCTCGGCGCCACCAAAGCGGCCGCTGAATCTGGTAAGCGAAAAATGTCTCCCATTGCCCTGCGGAAAGCGCTTCCAGTTGCAGCAGACTGCGACCAAGCGGTGGATTGATCACGAGTGAGAAACCACTCTGCAACGCCTCCGTTGCTTTCGAGTACGCAGCTTTCACTTCCGGCCGCCGTATGCCCGTGCGCGCTTTCCACACGCGGGAGCCGATTCGCGCTCGCACCGCTTCCACCGCTCCGCCATGCAGCGCGATACACCAGCCGACGACACGCTGTTTCTTCGGCAAACGCGACCAGTTCGCACGCGGCTCGAGCCAGAAGGCGAAACGCGACACGACATCGCGCCGGTTCGGATCGAAAAGTTCGGCGTCACTCAGGCGTGCGCCGTCGTCGCGAATACGCGCGCGTTGCGGTGCGATTTCGCGTTCGAAAAACGGGTGCCACTGGCCGGCAGAGTCTCTTGCCTCGAGAAGCAACTCGCCGCCGCGCCGAGGGAGTTTCGCCGTGACGGCAAAACCGGCGCAATGCGCGTAAGGAGTGTCTGGGAAAATGTGGGGCAAATCGGAGCGCTGAATGCCGTACGTCCCGCGGAAAACCTTGCCGCCCACGCGCGCGCGCACCCCGGTAAGTTTTTCCGGGCTCCGATGAATGCACCAGCCGCACAAGCGCAATTCCCGCCCGATATTGTTCCAGTCTGCCGGGCGATCGAGCCAGAAGCTGAAATCATTTCGCCTGGGAACTTCTGCTCCAGCGACAGCGCTCGACTCGCCCCCCAGCAACTTACCGATTACCCGTCGCTTGTAGATTTCGCGGAATTTTCCCTGCCCAGCCTTTGCCGCAATGCGCAACCGCCATCGCCCCGGTGGAACCTTGACCTTCAGAGAAAAACCGCAGCGCGCTTGTTCCGGCTTCGCCCCGAATCGCTCGATGACATCCGGCCGCTCGTGGAAAAAGCTGGTGGTGACAGTTCGCCAGCCGATCTTCACCCTCAATGCGCGCAAAGGTGAGC
>Ga0213881_10001631_pt1 | contig 10409 bp, 6 predicted proteins | sample BarmaccoBMER_R08_FD_160104 | JGI IMG/M metagenome (GOLD analysis project Ga0213881, IMG submission 160104) | Barbacenia macrantha exposed rock microbial communities from rupestrian grasslands, the National Park of Serra do Cipo, Brazil - ER_R08 ... | reverse complement strand
CAGTGTTGATCAAGCATTTGGTTGGTTTGTTGGAGCCGGATGAGGGCGAGGTGCTGATCTTAGGTCAGGATCTGTGGAAGATCTCGGAGAAAGAGCGCTACGACCTGCGTACCCGGATGGGCGTGTTGTTCCAGGACGGCGCGCTGTTCGGTTCGTTGAGTGTCTACGACAACACCGCGTTCCCGTTGCGCAAGCACACCGACAAGTCCGAGGACGAGATCCGGGAGATCGTGACCCGGCGGTTGAGCGAGGTCGGCTTGGATAAGGCGCATAACAAGCTGCCGAACGAGATCTCCGGTGGTATGCGTAAGCGGGCGGGTTTCGCCCGTGCGCTGGTGATGGACCCGGCGATCGTGTTTTTCGATGAGCCGGACTCTGGTCTGGATCCGGTGCGGACGAGCCTGCTCAACGATCTGATCTTGGATATGCACGCCGAGCATCAGGGCACCTATCTGCTGGTGACCCACGATATTCGGACCGCCCGCAAGGTCAGTGACTACGTGGGGCTGATCTGGAAGGGCAAGGTTGTCCACTACGGCGAGGCCGAAGAGGCGTTTGCGTCGGGGGACCCCTTCGTGCGGCAGTTCCTGTCTGGTGAGTCGGCCGGACCGCTCGGAATGGACTAACTAAATATGCGCTTGTTCGCCGTGCTCGGGGGAGTCATCGCGCTGGTTATCGCCGGCGCGTGGCTCTTCACCGGGCGGAACTATACGGTCAACGTCGCCTTACCATCGGCCACCAACATCATCAAAGGTGGGGTGGTCACAGTGAACGGATTCAAGGCCGGCTCAGTCAGCGACATAAAAGTCGTGAACAGCCAGGCCGTTCTCACTCTTGAAGTTGATCGCGAGTACACGCCGCTCCATGAGGGGGCGGCAATCACGGTTCCGTTTAAGGCCCTTTTGGGTGAACGTTATGTCGACATCAAAGACGGCCCCGTCAAAAATACAATCATCCCCGACGGCGGCACTATCCCCGGTGTCATGCCACAGCCGGTTGAAGTCGATCAGGTCCTCAACGGCCTCGACCCGGTGACGTTAGCTTACGTGAGGGCTCTGATCAATGACTTGGACTCTACCGTTCGTGGTCATGAGGGCGACATTAATGCTTCCGTGACGGCTGCTGGTCCCGCTTTGAATGCGCTGGGTAATGTCCTGGATGCGGTGGGCACTGACGGGCCCGCGATTCGGGCGTTGGTGACCCGACTCAACGCGATGGTCGGCACGTTGTCCGACCGTCAGCAGGACATTCGCACCATCGTGACCGAGTTCTCTCGCCTGACCTCACTCGCCGCGAAACACCAGGCTCAGCTCCGGCAGGGCCTGCGACAGCTCCCCCCCACCCTGCGTACCGCGCGCGAGACGTTCGGCAAGGTTCCCGGTGTCGCGGAGGAAACGGTCCCGTTGCTGGAGGACCTCGAGCACCCCACGCATAGATTGATCTCGGTTGCGCACAACCTGCGCCCGCTGTTCGACGATCTGCGGCCGACTCTGCATGACCTCGGCCCCACCCTGTCCGCATTGGACCAGTTGTTGGACTACACCCCGGGCCTGCTGCGCTCGGCGCACGATACCCTGCCGGGTCTGACGTACTTCTTCGACTACCTCCGCCAGCCGCTGAACTTCCTGCGGCCGTACACCCCTGAAGCAATGGGCTGGCTGTCCAACTGGAACTCCGGGTTCGCCTCGTATGACTCGAACGGGCATTACGCGCGGATCGACGCGCAATACGGCCCTTCGACCTACCCCCAGAACCCCGGCGTGGTTCCGCCGGGCACCGCTGAGAACCCATATCCGATGCCCGGCCAGAACGGCGGCACGCCGTGGACCGACGCATGGGGAAGTGGTGTCCGATGAGCGGCTCGTATCACCGGTTGGGCTTTTCCAGGGTCCGGGTCGTGCTGGTCGCGCTGACGACGGTGATCAGCTGTACCGCCGCCGCTGGCCCGTACATCGCCGAAGCGGCGACCGGCAGCAAGATCGTGATAGCCGAGTTCCGGGATGTCTCGCCGATCCTGGTTGGCAACGACGTCAAGTCCTCCGGTGTCAAAGTTGGTCAGGTCGCGGACATCAGCCTGGTCAACGGGGTCGCCAAGCTCGCGTTGGAGCTGCAGCCGTCCGCGTTTCCGCTGCACAGCGATGCCCAGGCCACCGTCAAGCCGGTCAGCCTCCTCGGTGAGCGGTTCGTCGATCTGAACTCGGGATCCGCCTCGGCGCCGCTGCTCCCCGACGGCGCGGCGATCCCGGTCAGCCAGACGCACCTGCAGACCGACCTTGACCAGGTGCTCAACATCTTCGACGAACCCACCGGCCAGGCCCTCGCCGCCATGATCGCGGTGCTGGGGGAGGGGTTCAAAGGCAACGGCGCCGACGTCGATGCCGCCCTCAAGGCGCTTGCCCCCTCCATGAACAAGACCGATCAGTTCGTGAAGGTGCTGCAAGACCAGAACACCGTCCTGAACCAGCTGGTTGAGAACCTGGAGCCGGTGGCTCGATCGCTGGCGGTCGACGATGGCAAGACAATCGACAATCTCATCGGCACGGCCACCTCGCTGCTGAACACCACGGCGGTGAACCAAGCGGCGCTGCAAGACACGTTGAAAGAGCTGCCGGGCACGTTCACCGCCGCTCGCGCGACGCTGGGCAACCTGGCCGACGCGTCCGATCCCACCAGGGACACATTGCATTCGCTGCGGCCGGTCACCGACAACTTGGTCGACATCAGCCATGAGCTCATCAACTTCACCGACGCCGCCGACCCCGCGCTGGACAAACTAGTTCCGGTGCTCGAGCGGGGCCGGGTGCTGCTGGAGGCGATCCAGCCGGTGGCGGTGAACCTGCACCGGCTCGGGCCGGACTTCACTCGCACGACGACCGGCTTGAGCCCGATCGTGCGGGAAGCCAGCAAAAACATCAACGCGGTGTTGGACTTCGTCAGGTACTGGGCGCTGACCACGAACGGCAAGGACGGATTGACCCACTACTTCCGGGCGACTATGGTCGTCGGTCCGACCACGATCACCGGCAATGTGCCCAATGGTGGGACCGGTGGGCTGTTCGGGCGCGATCCGGCACCCGACTCGGGTCAGCCCGAGCGCGACCCAGACGTGCACAGCCTGCTGTCCCCGACGTCGTCGAGTGATGGTGGGGTGACCGGCCTCAATCCGAAGCAGGAGAGCGGCGCTCTCGGCTTCATGCTGGGAGGCGGCAAATGAGCACTCGCACCGAACGGCGAGCTCGCCGCGCGGTGGTTTACGGCGTTTTCGTCATCGCATTCTTCGCGGGTCTGCTGACCCTCGCCTTGGTGTCCACGCACGGTGTGCCGTTCGCGCCGCGTACCACGGTCAAAGCGGCTTTCGCCGACGTCGGTTCGTTGATCCCCGGTGACGACGTGCGGATCGCCAACGTGCGGGTCGGTTATGTGGAGCGAATCGACCTGGTCGAGATGCCGAACCGGGCGACGGGCGTCAGCAAGCAGCCGGTAGCGGTGCTGAAGCTGGACAATGAGCGACCGGTGTACCGTAACGCGCAGGCGGTCACCGCGTCGGTCGGGGCCCGATCGGCACTGGGTCAGAAGTTCATTGAGCTCAATCCGGGCGACCCTTCGGCCGGCCCGTTGCCGCCTGATTTCGTCATTCCCGCGGTCGACACGGTGTCCGCGCAGGAGATCGGCGATCTGTTGGCGGTGTTGGACCTGCCGACCCGGCAGTCGATCGGCTCGTTCTTCCGCAACTTCGGCGGTGGCCTCGCCGGGCACGGCGGCGATTTCAACGACGCTTTCAGTGCTTTGCCCGACATTCTTCCCGATCTGGGCACGGTGTCGGCCGCGCTGGCAACCGACAAGGGGCGAGACTTCGCCGCGTTGCTGCGCAGCGCCAACAACCTCTCCACGGCATTCGCCGGTCGCCAAGAGAAGATCGGTCAGCTCTTGCATAAGCTGGACGTGACGCTTGACGCGCTCAACGCGGACAAGGGGCAGGCCCTCGCGGACACCCTCAAGACAGCCCCGCGGTCGCTGCGGGACACTCGCGGCGCGCTGCGGTCGCTTGATCGCCCACTGCTCGACACCAAGTTGGCGACCACCGAATTCCGGCCGGGCGCGCAGTCGTTGGCGGAGGCAATGCCAAACACCCGAGGGTTCCTCCGGGAGAGTCCGAGGCCGCTGTATAAGGTGCCGAGGTTCTCCGACTCGGCGACTCCCGCTTTCGACAAGCTGACGCCGACGTTCTATGACCTTCGGCCGCTCTCCGGCCAGCTGATCAGGACGTTTGATCAGGGAGCGCTCACCGCGCAGCAGGTCGCGCCCTACTCGCCGGAGCTGGCGCTGTTCTTCATCAACGCGAAGGACGCGCTGAAGGAAGGCAATGACAACTTCCACTGGCTGCGAGTTCTCCCGGTGATCGACAACACGGCGTCTTTCGACAGTGCTGTTCCGGCGCGTGACCCGTTCGTCAGCCGTGACCCGTACCCGGCACCAGGCGAAGCGGCGAAACAGCGCAAGTTCGGCGCGGTCAGCCCAGGGGGCGGCGGACGGTGAAGACGATTTTCTGGAAGCTCGTCGGTGGCCCGGTAGTCCACGGCCACCGGACGGTGTCCTCGATCAAGCTCGGTGTGCTGTTTGTGATTTTCTCTCTGGCGATCGGTTGGGCTTCGTTTAATAAGGTCCAGATCCGAGAGTTTTTCACGCCCAGCAGGACAATCAAAGTTCATTTCGCCGCGAACAACGTCATCATTCCCTACTACAGCAAGGCGAAGGTCAACTTTGTGCCGGTCGGCCTGGTTACCGGGCTCGACAAGCTGGGCGACGGTACGGCGATGGTGACCATTGAGGTTTCCCCGGACATTCCAGGGAAACTGGGTACCGCTCCGACGGCGGTACTCCGGCCGACCACGATCCTCGGCGGTTATTATTTCGTTGACCTCGCGCCCGGTGGTGACCCCGGAGAGTTCACCGCCGGCACCATCCCGCTCGAGCGCACCAAGTTGCCGGTCGAGTTGGACAAGCTTTTGCGCGCGTTCCAACCTAACGCGTTGGAGGGCCTGCGCGGCTTGGTCAAGGAATCTGACGAGACCCTGGCTGGTGGGGGCCGGGAAGCCCTGCAGCGGCTGGTTTCGGACAGCCCTGGCTCGCTCAAGCCGACCGGCGAGGTGCTCGACGCGCTACGCGGCACCAGGCCGAACCGGGACCTGACCGATTTCGTCGAGGGCTTCGAGTCCACGGCGCGGGTGTTGACCGACAGGCCAGGGCAGCTGCGTGCCATCGCGGTGAACCTCGCCGTTATCAGCGCGGCGTTCGGTGAGCACAGCGCGGAGTTTTCCGAGGCGCTCGAAGAGCTGCCCGGTACTTTGACCAGCGCCGATCGCGGACTGCGCCGGCTGAACACGACGTTGGACACGTTGCGGGACACCGCGTCTGACATTCGTCCGTCGGCCCAGCACCTCGGTCGCACGCTGGACCGACTCGACCCGGTGCTGGCGCATGCTCGGCCGGTGGTGCGTGACCTGCGACACGTGATCCACGAAGCTCGGCCGCTGCTGGAGGACCTGGTTCCGGTGGTCCGGAAGCTGACCGATGTGTTTGACGACCTGAGCGGGCCTGTTCTCGACCGGGTGAACGGTCCGATCAAGGATCTGATCCTGGGTACCTACCAGGGGTCGGGCCCTTACGTCCAAACCCGCACCGACAAGCCTGTTTTCCAAGAACTGGCTTACATGGCGGCGAATTTGGACCGGGCTACGTTTATGGACCGTACCGGCGGAGCGATTGACTTCCAGCCGATGCCGGAGCCGGAGGTGTCGGAGCATGCGCTGGCGAACAACGGCCCGCCGAGGTTCGAGACGCTTCAGCGGAGTCTGACCGACCCGCAGCGAATCAACCCGCCGTTGCAGGTTGGTCCGCAACCGCCGCATCCCGGTGCGAAACCGCTGTCGAACCCGCTGCTGCCGAGCGCTGGGGCGCAGGAAGGCGGACAATGACACGCCCAAGCCGAGGCGAGCGGGTGGCCCGGACGGTTGAGCGGATTCGGACCGAGCCTGGCCTGGCGCGTAATACTTTCATTACGCTGACGCTGATCGCGCTAGCGCTGGTTGTCGGTGGGATCATCCTGTCCCAACAGCGGTTTATTCCACCGTGGGCCGACCGGTTCGTGATCTACGCGACGTTTCCGGGGTCGCCGGGTGTCAGCCCTGGCCAAGGCCAGGAGGTCCGGATCGCTGGTGTGCAGGTGGGCCAGATCGTCGATGCTGATGTGGACAAAGCTGGCCACGCCCGCTTGCAACTGTCGTTGGACAGTCAGTTCAAGGGCCAGATCTATGACAACGCGACGGTGCTTCTTCGGCCCAAGAGCCCGTTGAATGAGATGTACATCATCATGAACCCAGGCGGTCCACCCGGAAAACCGCTGGTCAGGGGGGACGTTCTGCCGGTAAGCAACGGTAAGCGGCCGATCGAGATCGACGAAGTGCTCGGTCACCTCGATGACAACGCCCGTTCTATGCTGACCGAGCTGCTCGCTGAGTCAGACGTGGCGTTGGTCAACGCGAAACAAACCCTGCCGCCGGGTCTCGACGCGGTGCGCACGGTGGGTAACGACCTGCGCCCGGTCGCCGAGGAGCTGACCAAGCGCAGGGCGAAGCTGCGTACCCTGATCACGGCGCTGGCTGAGATCGGTAAGGCGGTCGGCCACGACGACGCCCGGCTGCGGATGTTCGCGGACAGTCTGAACAGCACGCTGGGTACGCTGGCCGCGAACGATAAGGATTTGCGGTCGACGATTTCGCAGCTGCCTGACCTGCTGCATCAGCTGCGCCGGGCGACCGATTCCGTACAGGGACTGGCGGACGAGTTGGATCCGACGTTGCGTGACCTCGATCGCGCGTCGAAGGACTTCCCGGAGGCGTTGGAGGATCTGGAACACACCTCTGACCAGTTGGACGATGTGGTCGAAGCGGCACGGCCATTCCTGCACGCCGCCTGGCCGGTGATAGATGATCTTCGGCCGTTCACCTGGGAGGCCCGGCGGGCGGTGTGGGCGTTGCATGAGTCCACCCGGGAGCTCGACCACATCACCTACGAGTTGGTGCCGTACCTGGGGGATCTCGGTGCGTTCATCGTGCAGACCCGCTCGATCACCAGCATGACCGACGCCAACAGCGGCATTCTGCGGGGCACTCTGCCGGTCGGCTACCACAGCCTGCCGCCGTTCAACGGCCCGAACAACGGGTTCCAGCCGATCCCGGCGCCGACTGTCGACAAGGGCACCACGGAGCTGCAGAAGCAGGTGCCGACCGGCCCAACCGGTGACCCCGCGCCGAGGCAGGACGGGTCGAGGACGCCGAGGGGCAACACCCGCTATACCCCGGGCGAGCACAAGCCGGACAACTTTGCCCCGCCGTCTGGCGCCGGGCTGCTGCCGCTTCCGAACCCGCACAGGTGAGAGGCCAGACATCGTGAAGACCTTGAGACTGTCCAGAGCGGTGCTCGGGCAGTTGATCACGCTGGTGCTGTTTTTCGCGCTGTGCATCAGCGTGTTCAGCTACCTCTGGGTGAACTCCGGTGGAAAGATCCCTTTCATTACCAGGGACACCTATCGGCTTGCCGTCGACATTCCCCGGGTTGGCAACCTGGTGTACTTCTCGGATGTGGCGGTGGCCGGTGTCCTGGTGGGCAAGGTGGTGGAGCTGAGCGCGCAAGGTGATCACGCCCACGTGGTGGTCGACCTGACCAGCTGGGGTCGGGTGCACCAAGGAGCGAAGGTCAGGGTGCGAGCAAAGACCCTGGTCGAGGAAAGCTTCCTGGAGATCGAGGACGGCACCGGGCCGGCCCTGCCCTCCGGGTCGATGCTTCCGCCGGGTTCTGGTATCGGTCCGACACAGCTCAACGACGTGCTGTTGGCGTTGGACGGCCGGACCCGGGGGGCGCTGGCCGACGCGAGCAAGTCCCTCGGCGCGGCGACGGTCGGCACCAAACAGGCGTTCTCGGATGCCAACGCTGGCCTGGGCACTATCGGGCGGAGTGGACGCTCGGCGTTGGACGCGCTGGCCGCTCAGTCCGATGACCTGCGTGCGCTTTCCGGGAACACCGCGACGTTGTTGACCGCGCTGAACACCCAGCGTGGCGAGATCGCACAGCTCGTGGACGACGCGAACACGTTGACCACCGCGACCTCGGAAGGCAACGAAGACCTCAAGCAGTCCATTCGGGAGCTTCCGCCGACGTTGCGGGCGGCCGACAAAGCCAGCCACGACCTGACCCGGATCGGCAACGCGCTCGACCCGGTGGCGCGCAACCTGTACGAAGCGGCGCCCGACCTCAACGCGGCGTTGTACCAGCTGCGGGACATCTCCGGCCAGCTGCGGTGGCTGTTGCCGGCACTGGACCACGTGTTGGAGAAGGGCCCTACTACTTTCTACCGGGTGCCGGTGTTCTCTTACGACGTCAGGGACTTCATCCCGAAGGGCGAGGGCGTCTTCACTCACCTCAACCCGATGCTCGGCTACATCGCCAAGTACCGACGCGAGGTGGCCAATGTGCTGCCGGGCTTCGGTCAGGCCTTTGCGCACGGCGACGCGAACGCTAAGTACCTGCAGTCGATGCTGGTGCTCGGCAACGATCAGGGATTGAAGGCCTATCCGGTGAACACCCAGGTCGGGCCACTAGCCAAGTACAACCCGTATCCGTTCCCTGAACAGGGCTACCACCCGTCCGGCCAGGGTGGGAAGTACGAGAGGCTCTCCCCGGAGCCGCCGCACTGATGGGAGTGCTTGTGCTCGGCCGTGGTCGACGCTGGTTACCGCGGTGGGTGCTGGCCGGTGTGGCGGTGCCGGTCATGCTGGCGGCTGTGGTGGGCGGGTTGGCTCGTTCCCAAGTGCAAACCGGGCTGGAGTCATTCCTGCCGTCCGCCGATCCGGCACTGGCGGACCTGGCATTGGCCGGCAGGGCGTTCGGCGGTGACCCGATCGTGGTCTTGCTTGAGTCGGCGCAGCCACGTCAGCTTTTGCAAGGCAAGACCGTCGAGTCGTTGGTGCGGCTGGAAGGTCAGCTGGCGCGCCTGCCGGACGTGGCGGCGGTATACGGCCCGGGCACGGTGCTGAACCAGATCACCGGCCGCTCCCAGGATCTGCTCACCGAAATGCTCGGCCGGCGTGACGCGGATGCCGCCAGGGCTTACGAGGCGGCGCGGGCGTCCGGTGCGTCGGAGGCCGCCGCGAACGAGGCGAAGGAGCGGTCGCTCGCCCAGTTCGCCGAGCGATACGGCGCCCTATTGGTACAGGCCATGCCCAGTGGGCTGCCCACCATGCGCAACTCGGCGTTCGTGAACCGGTTGGTGTTCGGCGATCCCGGCACCGACGGCCCGCCGAAGTCGCAATGGCGGTTTGTGGTGCCCTCGGAGAACTCGGCGGTGATCCTGGTGCGCCCGCGCGAAAAAGCCGATGCGACCGCGCTGGAGCGGCTGGTGGTCTCGGTGCGCAAGGCCGTGGACGAAGCTCGGCTCCCGGCCAGCCGGGTGACGGTGTCCGGGGTACCCGCATTGGTCTCCGCGCTCAGCGCTCAGGTGGCGGACGAGGGGCCGATCCTGGGTGGGGGGGCGTTGTTGGCGGTCGGTGCCTGTTTTGTGCTGGTGCCATGGACTAGGCGGGGTAGGCGTCTGGTGCCGCTGCTCACGACGGTGTCCGCGATCGCGATCACATTGTCGTTGTTCGGCTGGCTGGACCGGCCGCTGTCGATCGGCGTGGTGGCGTTCTTGTCGGTGCTGCTGGGTATCGGGTGTTACTACCCGACGTACTTCGCCGTGCGTGCCCGGACGCGCACGGTGCTGACCGTCGCCACCGCCAGCGCGGCCAGTTTCGCCACCCTGATGCTTTCGCCGCTTCCGTTGGTGCGCGATCTGGGCATGACTCTGTCGGTCGGCGTGCTGCTGGCGGCCTTGCTGGGCGTACTGGCTCGGCCGTTGATCAGACAGGCGCCCGAGCCGTTCTCGGTGCCGGGGGAGGAAGACCAGCCGGTCAGCTGGTCGGAGATACGCAGCCGCCGCGGTCCATTGACGCTGTTCATGGCGGCGGCGGTGGTGGCCGGGATGGGCTGGGCGATGTTGCCCCGGCTGCCGTTGCAGACCAATGTGGAGCGGTTCGCCGCCGGCCTGCCGGCGCTGGCCGACGCCCGCCACGTTGAGCGGCTCATCCGGTCGTCCGGCGAAGTGGACGTGGTGCTGACTGGTCCGAACGTGGCCAGCGTCGACGCGGTCGATTGGATGCGCCGGGCCGAGGCACTGATCATCACGCGCCATGGCGACCAGATGCGTCGCGTGGTGTCGTTGCCGATGCTGCTGTCGTTCCTTGGCGATCAGCCGACCGGCGACCAGGTCGAAGCCGCGATGCGGCTGTTGCCGACTTACCTGACTGAGGCGGTTG
>Ga0213881_10001630_pt1 | contig 10414 bp, 8 predicted proteins | sample BarmaccoBMER_R08_FD_160104 | JGI IMG/M metagenome (GOLD analysis project Ga0213881, IMG submission 160104) | Barbacenia macrantha exposed rock microbial communities from rupestrian grasslands, the National Park of Serra do Cipo, Brazil - ER_R08 ... | reverse complement strand
TAAACCCGGGCGCGGCGGTGACGTTGACCTGCGCGGCGCGGTAAAGGTTGAAGCGCATGGTGAACTCGGGGCCGTCGCGTTCCTGCACGCTCGTCACGGAACTCAGCGGAACCATTTCGCCGTTTGAGCTTCGCACATAAAATAACCCGACGTTCTCCGCCTTGGTGCGGTAATCACCTTCAGCTTGGACAAAGACCTGCCACTGCCGGCCAAACTCGTTGAAGTAATTGACGAAGTAACCGCCCATGAACGTTTGCAGGGTTTGACTGACTTCGGTGAGATCGACTCCTTGCTTTAGTACTTTGTCGCGATCGACATCGATAAAGACCTGCGGTACCGAGGGCAGGAATGTCGTCGTGGCGGATGCGATCTCAGGGCGTTTGCGCGCTGCATCGAGGAACTTGGAAAGGTTATCGGCGAGAAACTTGACGTCACCGCCGGCGCGGTCCTCGATCATCATCGTCACGCCACCGGCGGTGCCGATGCCGGGAATCGCCGGCGGGGGAAAGGCAAAGCCGAGCCCGTCAGGAATGGCGGCGAGCGCGCGGTTGATCTTCGTCTTCAGCGCGGCGTATTGCTCCTCGGGTTTGGTGCGCTCGTCCCAGGGCTTGAACGTGATAAAGAAAAACGCGTTGAAAGTGCTTTGCACCGTACTCAGCAGGTTGAAGCCGAGTACGGTGGTGACGTGCTCGATTTCGGGCATTTTCAGCAGCGCGTCTTCGACTTTGCTGGCGGCGTTGCCGGTGCGTTCCATGGAAGTGGCATAGGGCAGAGCTAACGAGCCGTAAACATAACCCTGGTCTTCCTCCGGCAGAAAGCTTTTCGCCAGACGCGATCCGAAGAGCGCGGCAAGAATCGCAAACACCACCAGCAGCACCATGGTTCGGGCACTTTTCCCAATCGCGACGCGCGAGATGCCTACGTAGCGCTCCGTTGTCCGCCGAAAGACACGATTGAACTTCCCAAAAAACCAGCCGAGCGGCCCGCGCGCCGGCTTTCGCGGTCGCAGCAACATCGCGGAAAGGGCGGGGCTAAGCGTGAGCGCATTAAATGCGGAGAAGATGACTGAGATGGCAATCGTGAGCGCGAACTGCTGGTAAAGCCGCCCGGTAATTCCGGGAATGAATGCGGTCGGGACAAACACCGCCGAAAGTACGAGCGCGATGCCGATCACCGGCCCGGAAACTTCTTCCATCGCGCGCAGCGTCGCATCGCGCGGTGCCATTCCTTCTTCAATGTGATGCTCGACCGCTTCGACCACGACGATCGCGTCATCAACGACAAGACCGATGGCGAGTACGAGCCCGAAAAGCGCGAGCGTGTTAATGCTGAACCCAAAGATCGGAAACAGCATAAACGTGCCGATGAGCGAGACCGGGACTGCGCAAAGTGGGATCAGCGTTGCGCGCCAGCCTTGCAGGAAAATGAAAACGACAAGAATGACGAGCGCGAGCGCCTCGAGCAGCGTGTAAATGATCTCGCGCATTCCGGCGGTCACGGCGCGAGTGGTGTCGAGAGAAATGGCGTAGCTCATGTCCGCTGGGAAGTTTTTCGAGACGCGCGTCATCAGCGCTTTCACGCCATTCGCCGCATCGAGCGCGTTTGTGCCCGGAAGCTGGTAGCAGGCAAGGATGGCGGATGGTTTACCATTGAGCCGGCCAGCGAGTGAGTACGTCTGCGCGCCGAGCTCAATCCGCGAGACGTCCTTCAAGCGCAGGAGCGAGCCATCAGGATTTGCGCGAATCACAATCTCGCCGAATTCCGCGGGACTGGTGAGGCGACCCGGCGAGCGCACCGTGTAAGTAAATTCCTGGCCAGGCGGCGCCGGTTCACCCCCGATCTGACCGGCGGGGTTCACCGTGTTCTGCGCTTTCACGGAATTGATGATGTCAGTCACGGTGACGTTCAACTTCGCGAGCTGGTCTGGTTTCACCCACAAGCGCATCGCGTACTGACCCGCGCCGAAGACCTGCACATTCGAAATGCCGGGCACACGCGTGATCTGGTCGATCAGGTTAATGTTCGCGTAGTTGGCGAGAAAGATGTTGTTGTAGGTGCCCTTGGGCGAGTTCAGCGCGACCAGCAGCAGCGGCGCCGTGGTCGATTTCATCACCGTGATCCCGGCGTTATTCACGTCCTGCGGCAACTGCGATGCGGCTTGGTTGACGCGCATTTGCGTGAGGATGTGATCGACGTTCGGGTCAGTGCTGATGTCGAAGTTAATGGTCATGCGAATGGAGCCATTCGCGTTCACCGACTGGATGTAATTGGCCTTATCAACGCCGCTCATTTGCATCTCGATCGGCGTGGCGACTGATTGTTCGATCGTCTGCGCATCTGCGCCGAAGTAGTTGGCGCGCACCTGGATTTCCGGCGGCACAATGTTCGGGTACTGCGCGATCGGCAGCTGGATCATCGCCACCGTGCCAACAATCGTCATGAGAATGGCGATGACGATGGCAACGATCGGCCGGTTGATGAAGAACTTCGACATTGTGAGCTAACGAGCTATGGCGCGCGCTTCGATTGGAATGGTGACGGCTAAAACAACACCGTCATTGTGAGCGGAGCGAAGCGGAGTCGAACAATCCCGTGAAGCGACCTTGAACGTGACATCACGGGATCCCTCGACTTCGCTCGGGATGACGGCGTTCTTCGCGCGCGGCCGAGCGATCGAATGTCTTGCCGTCATTTTGTTAGCTGCCGGCGGCAACCGCCGCGCTCGGCGAGGGACTCGGCGGCGTCCAAGGCTTCGGCGAGACGGTTGATCCCTCTCGTACTTTCTGCACGCCTTCGACGACGATGCGTTCTCCCGGCTTAACTCCTTCTTCGACGATCCAATCGTGATCGATGCGGCGCCCCATCGTTACCGGCTGAATGTGCGCTTTGTTGTCGGCGCCGATGACGGCTAGCTGATACGTTCCCTGTAGTTCGATCACCGCTCGTTGCGGCACGAGCAGCGCGCCGTGCCTGACCTCCGATTGCACCCGCACACGCGCGAATTGTCCCGGGCGCAGAATGTTTCCCGGATTCGGGAACAGGGCCGCAACGCGCAGAGAGCCGGTGCGAACGTCCACCTGGTTATCGGCCGCGTAGAGATCGCCTTCGTGCGGATAGGTCGAGCCATCTGCCAGGATCAACTGGAATCGCAGCGCTTTTTCGTGGGCGGCGCGGACCTGCGGATCGGCATAACGTTTGGAATACTCAGAGTAACGTTGTTCGCTCACGGTGAAGTACGCCTTGATCGGATCGACCTTCGTCACGGTGGTGAGTACAGTTCCGGCGCTGATCAAATCCCCGACCTGCACCTTTACCAAACCGGCAATTCCATCCACCGGCGCGGTAATGGTGGTGTAATCGAGATTGAGTTGCGCTTGCTCCACGGCAGCGCGTTGCGCTTCGGCCTGAGCGCGTGCCGCCACCGCGCTTTGCACGGCGTTATCGCGCTCCTGTTCGCTCGAAACTTTGCGCTGGAACAAATCGGTCGCGCGCTGCGCGTTCAGCTCTGCCTGTTTCGCGGATGCGTCTGCCTGCAGGAACGCCGCCTTCGCCTGCGCCAGCGCAGCGTCAAACGGACGCCGATCAATTTGAAAAAGCACATCGCCCTTTTTCACCGGCTGGCCTTCCTTGTAGTTCTGTGATGTGAGATAACCCTGCACCCGCGCTTCGATGGTTGCGTTCACCGAGGCGTCGAGCTGGCCGACGTACTCGTTGTAAATGGGAACGTCCTGCCGTTTTACTTGCGTCACGAGGACTTCCGGCGGAGGCGGAGGTGGCGCCGCCTTTTTGCCGCAGCCGGCGCATCAAATCGCGATGCAGCTCGTGGCGATAACGGCGCGTATGAGTCTCATCGATTAACTGCCGCTTCGCTTTTTCGCCGCTGAACAAACACGTGATAGGTGACGGTGTCCCATGCGTTGTGAATACCGACGAAAAGCAGGAGTAGAGTGGCAGCCGCGACGAGAAACATGGCCGGCCCGGTGTGTGAAAAAGCTAGCAAGCCCGAGGTAGCAAGCATCACGTAGCCAACGAGCGGTAAAAACACATAGGATAACCAGTCCGCCATTACGGGCTGATAGGCTGTTTGCTGTCGCAAGCGCAGCGCAACAATGGCGCTGTAAAGAACCCCGCTGACACCAACAAGCGCCCAAGCCACTGCGAGGATGGCAATCCCTCTCCACGGCGCGCTGATGAGCGCTGAGAGAAAAAGTACGATCGTAAAGTGCACCACGCTTGGAGTAGAAAACGCGCCGCTCGCGTAGGCCGCGTCGCGCGGAATCGGAAGCTCGGCCATAAGCGTGACGACCACGAATTGTAATCCGATCAGTGCACCGGCTGATGAGCCGACAATCACGTAGAAGTTCTCCCATCCGGCGAGCAGCGTGGCCATTCCTTTGTCGCTTTAACGGTCGTATTGTTCGTACTTAGGCCTCGCGCTTGAATAGTTCTTTCGCGACAGCCATGCAGCTCATCGCGTTCGGCCAGCCGCAGTAGAACGCGAGGTGCGTGATCGCTTCGATAAGTTCCTCTTGTGTAACGCCATTCTTCACCGCGTTCGGCAAATGAAAGCGCAACTGTTCCGGCCGATTTAAAGCGACTAATGCAGCAACGGTAACGAGACTGCGATCGCGCTTCGATAACTCCGTCCGCTCCCACATATCGCCGAAGAGGACGTTGTCCGTAAGTTCGACAAGCTTCGGCGCAAAACCGCCGAACATCTTCTCTGCTCCTGATGGTTCTTTCGTCATGACTGTTCCTCCTGTTTAATTAGCCGGCCGGCGGCGCGTCGCGGCCCACCATCTCCATTTGAGTCGCTGAATAGCGCTCGCCCTCGATCTCAAGTTGCGACACAGCGTGGTCGATCTGGCGCAGATCGACGTCAGTTAGCTGAACATTCGCGGCGGCGATATTTTCTTTCAGCCGATGAAGCTTGGTCGTTCCCGGAATGGGCACGATGTAAGGACGCTGCGCGAGCAGCCATGCGAGCGCGATCTGGGCGGGCGTCGCGCCCTTTTCGTCGCCGACCCGCTTCAACAAATCGACGAGTGCGTGGTTCTTCTCCATCGCGTCGGGCAAAAAGCGCGGCATACCACTGCGGAAATCATCTTTACTGAGCTTTGTTTCCTTGCTCATCACACCGGTGAGAAATCCGCGGCCCAGTGGGCTGAAAGGCACGAAGCCGATGCTGAGCTCGTCACACGTTTCCAAAGTGCCGTTCGTCTCCGGGTCGCGCGTCCAGAGGCTGTATTCGTTTTGGACCGCCGTGACCGGCTGTACGGCGTGAGCGCGGCGGAGGGTTTGGACGCTCGGCTCGGACATGCCGAAGTGCTTCACTTTGCCTTGCGCGATGAGCTCCTTTACCGCGCCGGCTACGTCTTCAATGGGCACGTTTGGATCGACCCGGTGTTGATAGATAAGGTCGATGCGATCCGTGCGGAGCCGCTTCAACGACTGTTCGACGACCTCCCGGATGTGCTGCGGATCGCTATCGAGGCCAGCGTTCTGGCCATTGGAATCAATCTTGAAGCCAAACTTTGTGGCGATCACCACCTGATCCCGCATCGGTGTCAGCGCTTCGCCCACCAGTTGTTCGTTCGTAAACGGCCCATAAACTTCGGCCGTGTCAAAGAACGTCACGCCGCGCTCCACTGCCGCGCGAACAAGCCGGATGCCTTCGTCCCTGCCGATAACTGAAGTGGAATAGCTGGCGTTCAACCCCATGCAGCCGAAGCCGACTGCTGAAACTTCCAAGCTTCGTCCGAGTATGCGCTTCTTCACGAGGCTAATCTGTTGTTCATAGAATCATTCGTTACGGCTTAACCATCACCTTGATTGCCTCGCGCTGGTCCATCGCGCGGTAGCCATCCGGGACTTCATCCAGACCGATGACGCGATCGAAGACGCGGCCAGGCTGAATGGCTCCTTCAAGCACATCGGGCAACAGCTCGTCGATGTACGCGCGGACCGGCGCAGGGCCGCCGCCGACGGTCACGTTGTTGTAGAATGTCGTGTCCGGCTGAATACCAGGATAATGTGGGACGCCAACGCGCCCGATCGCACCGCCGGGTCGCGCGATTTCAACAGCGGTCGCCATCGCCTGTTCGTTTCCGACGCATTCCAGTACCGAATGCACGCCATGGCCGCCCGTCAGCGTTTTCACCCGCTCGACTCCTTCTTCGCCGCGCTCGGTCACCGCATCCGTCGCGCCGAGCTCCTTTGCGAGCGCAATGCGATCGTGGTGCCTGCCCATGATGATGATCTGCTCCGCGCCCATTCGCTTCGCCGCGATGACAGCGCACAACCCGACTGCGCCGTCGCCGACCACCGCGACCTTTTTGCCGGGACCGACTTTCGCGACAACCGCGGCATGATGGCCGGTGCCCATCACATCCGACAGCGTGAGTAACGAGGGAAGCAGGCCATTCACATCGCGTGTCGGCAGCACGTAAAGAGTTCCGTCCGCGAGCGGGATTCGCACCGCCTCGGCCTGTGCACCGGCCACGTCGGTACTGCCGAAAAATCCGCCGTGAATGCAGGCGGTTTGCAGGCCTTCATCGCAGAACTCGCAAGTACCGTCGGAAAACGCGAAAGGCATCACGACGAAGTCGCCCTTCTTAACCGTGCGCACGTCGCCGCCGACATCTTCGACGATGCCGATGGCTTCATGGCCCATTCGCCGGCCATTCTCCGACCATTCCAAATCGTGATATGGCCAGAGATCGCTCCCGCAAATGCAAGCGCGAGTGACGCGAATCACCGCGTCGGCCGGTTCGATGATTCCCGCGTCCGGCACGTTCTCGATGCGAACGTCGCCCGCTTGATACATTAGAGTGGCACGCATAGTGAGATTACTGAGTCGCGGTTCTTCTTCATAACCGAACATCGCGTTTCGATGTCTTGCCTGGCTTGCCTAAACGCATCGCATCCAAGGGACGAGGGGTGATCTGTAGTACAACGTATCGAATTGACTCCACGAGCCGCCTTTGAGTAGTGTCTCGAAGGTCATCTTCGGCCAATGACCAACGTCTCTGTTGCACGCTTCAAAATCGGTGCCGTCGCGATCGTAATCGCCTGTGGAAGTTTCCTTTGTTCGGCGCACGCCGGTTACATGATAACGGTGGAACAGAATGGGCCGAATGTCGTGGCCAGCGGAAGCGGTTCGATCGACCTGACTGGGCTCTCGCTCCTTTTCGCAGCTGTGGACACCTCCGCATCCATCACACCCTCGGTGGCAACGACAGAACTTGCCTCGGGAAAAGCGGACGATTATTCCACTGCATTAAGATCGATGCCAGCGAGTTTCGGAACCGGAGGCACCTCCTTCGCGGACAGCAGCAGCGGGCCGGTTGCAGGAACGGGTACTTTTCGTCACGGCACTTTGTTGGTCATCATTGTGCCTGCCGGCTACGTCTCGGGCGCGCCGCTGGCGAACAGTACGGCCATGTACGATAACACGACGTTACGCAGCCTTCATGCACGCCCCGGTACTTACGAATGGACGTGGGGAACGGGGCCGAACCAGAATCTCACGGTGCAGATCGGACCGCCGCATGTGCCTGATGGCGGTTCGACTTTGCTGTTGCTGTCAATCGCGCTCGCGACACTTACTCGGAGAGCTCGCTGGGTTTAGATTAGCCTGCCAGACACTGCAGCTATCTCTGGCGAGATCGCTCGGACGGATCAGAGGCAGATAAACCTTGTACTTTGTCGTTATGCGAAGCGGAGGTCTAAGTACAACGGGTTGCAGGTAAGCGGTCAGTGGCGCGGTGTGCCGGCGCGTGCGGTTTCAAACAGGAACCACGTCCGGCGCTCCGCTTCATCGATCCAGTTCTCGATCATGCTGGCGGTGGCGACGTCGCGGTACTCGTCGCAAACGTCATGTGCCTCGCGCAAACGCCCGGCCAACTCTTTGTTGTCGTCCCGCAGCTCAGCGATCATATCGAGTGGCTCGACGTAATCGGCATCGTTGTCCGCCACGCGCTGCATTTTTGAAATCTGCCCGATGGAATGCAACGTGATCCCGCCAATTTTGCGCACGCGCTCGGCGATCTCGTCTGTCATCGCGAACAGCTGCTCGCCGTGCTCATCGAGCAAGAGGTGGTAATCGCGAAAATGCGGGCCGCTCATGTGCCAGTGGAAGTTCTTGGTTTTCACGTAGAGCGCAAAAACATCGGCCAGGACCGCGTTCATCGCGGCGGCAATGTTTTTCGTTGCCTCCGGTCCGAGGTCGCTGGGTGTGATTAATGGCGCTTCGAACTTTCTAAGTACAGCTTCATTTCTTTTCATTTGTTTCAGTCTCCTTTCTCAGGTTCGGATTCCACGACGCTGCTGGATTGCGGCTAATTCGTAATTCCGGTCCGATCGTCCTGAGTACAGCCTCATCGCCGCAACAACTGCTCTTGCATTCGCGCGCTGCTCACTTGTAAATTGAACGGATGTATTCCGGCGACGCCGCTTCGGCGGAGAGAGGCGCGTGGCGTGATGTGCCGCTGGGCTGGCGGCAACTCTACGGCGACTTCGGCGAGCTGGGTGTGAGCGTGCAGTCGCACGATTTCCGCACGGCCCGTTCCTTGGATTGGGGCCGCAGCTTTCATCCGCAGAGCATCGAATTTTGCCTGAACATGGGTGGCCGGGGCGCGGTGCAGCTCGGGCGCGCCCGCAGTGATTTCGTCGCGGGAACGTCCGGCTATTATGCCGTCGCGGACGAGCCATTGACGGCTTCACGTGAAGCCAACGACCATCATCGATTTGTCACGCTCGAGTTTTCGCGCGCGCATTTGCAGAAGCAGCTCGCCGGGCAGGAGCAAGCGCTCGACCCGGCAATGCGCGGCGCGATTTTCGGCGAGCGCCCGCATGTCTCGTCCCCACGCGCGCTGACGCGCGAGCAGCGCAACGTCATCGGCACGCTTAGCGCCCCACCGGTCGCGAAAGCGGCGCACGCGCTTTGGTACCAGAGTAAGGCGCTGGAGTTGATGGCGCATTTTCTTTTCGAGCCGAAGGATCCGGAGCTTTTTTGCATGCGGCAGAAGCGAGTGGCGCGTGAGCGCGTCGCGCGTGTGAAAGAATCGCTGGCGCGCGACCTGGCCAATCCGCCCGCGCTGGAACAACTTGGAGCCGAAGCAGGCTGCTCGCCGTTTTATCTTAGCCGCATTTTTTCGCGCGAAGTCGGCCTGACGATTCCGCAGTACTTACGGAACATCCGCATGGAACGTGCGGCCGAGTTGTTGCGCACTGGCCGGTTCAATGTCACTGAAGCAGCCGTGGAAGTGGGGTACTCCAGCCTGAGCCATTTCAGCAAAGCATTTTGTGAAACGATCGGCTGCTGCCCGGCGCTGTATCCCGCGGCGAAGAACGTGATCTTGGGCCGCTAAGCTGAGGATCACTAACGAAAGCAGGAAGGCAGGAAACTTGTTTTGTACTTCCTGCTTTCGGGCGTTCTTTAGAGAGTTCTGGACGTGAAAATCACTCGCGCTCTCATTTCCGTTTCCGACAAGAAAGGCATCGCGGCGTTTGCGCGCGCGCTCGAGCAACATGGTGCGGATATTATCTCCACCGGGGGAACAGCGGAGCTGCTGCGCAAGAACAAGATTCCAGTGCGCGACATTTCGCACTTTACCGGTTTCCCGGAAGTGCTCGAGGGGCGGGTGAAAACGTTGCATCCGCGAGTGCATGGCGGGCTGCTCTACAAGAGAGGCAACGAGACGCATGAGGCGCAGGCGCGCGAGTGCGGGTTTGAGCCGATCGATCTCGTCGTGGTAAACCTCTATCCGTTCGAGCAGACGATCGCCAGGCCGAACGTCACCCTGGCTGAAGCGATCGAGAACATTGACATCGGTGGACCATCGATGATCCGCAGCGCGGCGAAAAACTACGAGAGCGTGACGGTGGTGGTGGACCCAGCGGATTACAACCTGGTGATTGAAACGTTGCGCGACCATGAGGGCGAGACGACGCTGAAGTTGCGCGAGCAACTGGCGATCAAGGCGTTCATTAAGACGTCTGAGTACGACCGAGCCATCGCGACATTCCTCAACCAGGAGCAGAAAACGGAAGCCTCGTTCTCGCTCACATTGCCGCTGGTCGCGCGATTGCGTTATGGCGAAAACCCGCACCAGAGCGCGGCACTGTACGGCGAGTTCGACCGCCATTTTGAGAAGCTGCACGGCAAGGAACTCTCGTTTAACAATATCCTCGATATCAGCGCGGCGGCGAACCTGATCAGCGACTTTGACGAACCTACGGTCGCGATCCTGAAACACACCAACCCCTGCGGCGTGGGCAGCGACGCTGACCTGCGTGAGGCCTGGGAAAAGGCGTTCGCGACAGACAAGCAGGCGCCCTTTGGCGGAATCATCGTCTGCAATCGCGAGATCGATGAATCATTGGCCAAGGCGATCAGCGAAATCTTCAGCGA
>Ga0213881_10001629_pt1 | contig 10419 bp, 10 predicted proteins | sample BarmaccoBMER_R08_FD_160104 | JGI IMG/M metagenome (GOLD analysis project Ga0213881, IMG submission 160104) | Barbacenia macrantha exposed rock microbial communities from rupestrian grasslands, the National Park of Serra do Cipo, Brazil - ER_R08 ... | reverse complement strand
TGCTCAAAACCGGCGTGCGAAGCCGATGAACACGTTGTACTCAGGCGCGGCCCTGCTCACACCGAAAAATGAATTCGCATCGATGGCGAAATCGGCCGTCACCTGATAAATCACACCGGTATCGATACTACCGACCCAGGGCTGGTCTTTCCCGGTACTCACAGCGTCGTAGAACTCGACGTAGCCGCTTAGCTGGCCGACAAGCTTTCGCAAAATTCCCACTGGATTCTGCCATTGCACGCGCATGGCGCTACTGTGGTGCTGATCGAGTACGTCGATCCGAGTTTGCGCGAAGAGGGTGAAGCCGCCGGGCAACGTATAGTTCATCGGCAAACCGAATCCAGGTTCCCAGACATGGTTCGCGAGATGGTCGCTGTTTGTAGGGATTTTAAGCGAGGAGACGAAGCCGACGATCAACTTACCGCTGTCGTTTCCTGCCAGATTGATCTTCAACCGCACCGTGGTGTCGCCAAATCCACTGTGCTCGACCGGTCGTGCGAATGCCGGACCGCTCGTGCGAGTGTTGACGTAGAATTCCGGAAACACCTGTACGTCCATCCAGTTGGTGAGTCCGAGCTTGAAGTTGCTGTTGCCCGCGACCCAAGTACGCGTGCGAACTGCGTGCTGGTAATCAAGCGTCCAGTTCGCGAGGTCGTTTTCCAACTGGAACACGCCTGCATCGATCGTAAACGGACTATCAGTTTTAGTGGGGCGGTCAGTGTTAAAGGCACGTCGGCTCGAAATCGGCGTGGGATTAAAGATGGTATAACTCGATTTGTCCGGCGTCGGAGAAGGGCTGGCGTTTTGATCGTCGGCGCGCAGTTGAGAGGTGGCGAGAATAGCGGTCACGCAAACGGCCCGCGTCATCATTATACCAGCGCCGCGGTCTCGAAAAACGACGGTATGCAATTTGCTTAAAAACGTCCGTCCATGGCTCCGCTTCAACCATCCGCCGGACGCGATATTGTCTTCCGTTGCGGTACTTGCGACGGCGCGTTGATCGTCGATGCCGCCGCCGCCGGCATGACACTCAATTGTCAGCATTGCGGGCAATCTACTACCGTTCCGCTGGCTCAGGCGAGCGCGAGGATGGCGGAGATTCAGCGCGAGTTGAGGGAGAACGAATCGCAACGGACAGAAGTGACCGGTTACATTAACCAGCTGTGCATCCAGATTCATCGCTGGAAACTGCGTCTGCAAACGCTGAACGAGCGCAAATCCGAGCTCGAAGCGGAACTCGCCGTCGGCAAGAAATAGTACCATCACTCCTCTGGGCGAAATTCCTGTCGCGCAGTTTTTTTCCCGCCGCTAGGTTTCGGCGTGCGGCAGTATCACGAGCTACTTCGGCTTGTCCTTAATCACGGCGCGTCACGCGAGGATCGCACCGGCACCGGAACATTGTCCGTTTTCGGAGCACAAGCGCGCTTTGATTTACGTGAACGTTTTCCATTGCTCACGACGAAAAAGCTGCATCTGAAATCAATCGTTTACGAGTTGCTCTGGTTTATTCGCGGCGAAACGAACGTGCGCTATCTCAACGAGCATGGCGTGACCATTTGGGACGAATGGGCAGACGAGAAGGGCGACCTCGGCCGCGTCTATGGCGCGCAATGGCGTGACTGGCGCGGAGCGAACGGCCAGTGCGTGGATCAACTGGCGCGAGTGATCGAGCAGATCAGGACCAACCCGAGCTCGCGCCGGCTGATCATCAGCGCCTGGAACCCCGCTGAACTCGCGAGCATGGCACTCCCTCCCTGCCACTTGCTGTTCCAGTTCTACGTCAACAATGGCGAGCTTAGCTGCCAACTCTACCAGCGCAGCGCCGATTTGTTCCTCGGCGTTCCATTCAACATTGCGAGCTACGCCTTGCTTACATTGATGATCGCGCAGGTATGCAATCTCCGACCGGGAGAGTTTATTCACACTTTTGGCGACTTGCATCTTTACCTGAATCACCTCGATCAAGCACGCGAGCAGCTTGGGCGCGAGTGCCGGCCACTGCCTCGCATCGAGTTAAGTCCTGCTGTGCGGCGGATTGAAGATTTTCGTTTTGACGATATCACCCTGCTTGAGTACAACCCGCATCCCTCCATCAAAGCGCCCATCGCGGTGTAGCGCAGTGGAAAGCGACCGGCTCGGGGATGCGTTGTACTTAGCGTCTCCGCGTTCTGGCGACCTGTCTTCCTAAGTACCGCGACGATGCACGCTGTACTCCGGCGAGAAAGTCGCAATGAGCGGAAAACCAGACGCCAGTTCCGCGGTTGAATCTGGAGAGCTCCAGGTTTCATGGGTTGGCGAACAGGGATTTTCGCGTTCATTTTCTGTCTGGCGGCGGTATCTCGGATACATGCCGCGTCCGGCACTTCGGTCGAGATCGACCTTGAAGAACAACGCGCCTACTTGCTCCAAGGCCGGCGCGTTCTTCTCGCCACACCGATTTCAAGCGGCCGTTATGGTCATCTCACCGAGACAGGCTCCTTCCACGTGATCGAGAAGGAGCGGAATCATTATTCGTCATTGTACGGGAAGATCGTTGATCGCAGCGGCCAAACCGTGGTGGCGGATGCCGACGCCGACATGAAAGTACCGCGCGGCGGAAAATTTATCCCCGCGCCAATGCGGTACTTTATGCGCTTCAATGGCGCGGATGGGTTGCACGCCGGTTACTTGCCAGGTTATCCGGCGTCGCATGGCTGTGTACGCATGCCGGAGGAGAACGCGATCGCGTTTTACAACGCAGTCGAAGTGGGAACACCGGTGCATGTTTTCGGCCGTACTCCGCGCACACGCGGCTTGTTCCGGTTCGGACCGCAACCGATCCGCTTCCCGCCGTGGTTTGGAACGCCGCCGCGCGATCCGCGGTACTACGGCCCGGGCTGGTAGAACGAAATTTTCACTTCGCTCCGGCCGTCTCCGCCGGCTGCTCAGCTTTCCAGACAGGGCCGGTTTTCGCGAAGACCGGCGCTTCCGTGCCGCCGCGGGTCGTCTCGCCCGCGGCAACTTTGAAGATGGGAAGGATCGGATTGCCCTTGGAATCTTTATCGTAGGAAACGCCATCCTTCTCGATGAGCAGGAACGCCTTGAAGTCGCCGCCGGGCCATTCACCGATGAGAATATCGAGCGGATAACTTTGGCCGGCGTTCACCTGGAAGGGCTCGCCGCGGCCGAGTCCTTTGTACCACGCCATGTCCTTTTTCAATTGCAGCCCATCGCTATTGTAAAATTTCTGCGGCGCGCGGCCGCTGGGCGTCATCGAGCCGCAATCGAGTACGACCATGCCATTGAAGCGCACCACCAGAATGTCATCGCAAACGCCGACGAAGCGAAAGGTGCCGCTCTCGGGCGGAATCACAGTACCTTTGTAATGCACGATCCACATCTTCGGCTGTACCCGCTCGGCAAGACCGAAGGCGCCGGGACCCTGGTCTGACGGAATTTTCGGAATGAAAACCTGCGTGGTGTAGAGCGGCTTCGGGCCGGCGAAATATTTCGATAAGTACGTGTCGTTCATCCCGGCTTTGACGAAGTTTGCGATCTCCGCCGGGTAGGCGTGGTCCTGCTCTAGCTTCGAGGGCGTGCCGTTCGCGAGCTGCTTCAAATCGAACAACCGGCCGACCAATGCGCCACCACCGCGTGATTCTTTAAACCCGAAAAAGGGGACTGGCGCGCCACCGGAAATCGCGCCGCCGGCGGCAATGTTCAATCCCGGATTAAAGCTGACGTCGGCGCCTGCTGCGCCCGCCATTTTCGTGGGCGCGGAAGCCAGCTTCGGCATCGCTGGCATGTCCGGCAAAGCGATTTTGGCGAGCCCGGTGGTGGTGATCCGCTTCGCCATCGAGGGGACGCTCATTGTACTTTGCTTCTTGGCCAGCTGTACTTTGTGCTCGATGGCGCGCGTGGATGGATTGGGCGAAGGCGGCCCACCTTTGAAGGTAAGTTTGCGCGCCGCTTCATAACGCTGCACCACAAACACCGTCGCACCGCCGATGAAAACCACGTGCACGATGATGCTCACCAGCAGGAAACCGCCGCCGAAGCGCCCCCACCGAAAACGCCGTCGGCGGGTGGGCAAGACCGGATCATCAATCGAGGCGGTGCCGTTCATTCCTCCTCATTTACGGTGAAGGTCACGTTGTCGATTTTGGCCACGGCGAGCGCGTCAAGGACATCAATCGTGCGAGAGTACTTCGCCTGCTCATCGCTGATGATGGTGACAACCGCGGGAGTTTTAGCTGCATCAGCATTTTGCTTAAGCCGCATCAATGTCGCTTTCAGCTGGGGCAAATCCTTGCTCGAGGGTGAATCAAACGCTTCGTCATTGAGCGCAATTTCGCCTGTGTCCGAAATGGTGATGATCTGCTCATCGACGAAATCGGTGGACGTGGACGTGGAAGCAGTGCCGGGGAGCTGCGTGTTGAGCTCGTTCTCAACTTTCACCGCGCCGGCCATGACCATGAAGAAGAGCATGATGACGAAAACAACGTCGATCATGGGCGCGATCTGGAAGCCGAGCGTGCCTTCGTTAACGTTGGTATCGAGGCGCATTGGTACTTCTCGTCAGGCGCAGCCGCGCTTTTTGTGGCGGCTCATTCCTTGTTCACAGCTGAGAACGAGATGTCGGTAATTCCCGCTTCGCCGCATGCATTCATCGCCTGGGAAACGTAGAGCGCCGGCACGTCGCGATCGCCCCGGATGACAGCGCGAAACGTCGGATTGGCGGTGCCGGTGACCTTTTTCTCGCCCGTGATCCGCGCAGTCTTCAGCGGCTCGACCATCGCTGGCGCGTTCGGAAAAACGCGATCATTGAAGACGAACTGCGCCTGCTTGTTTTTCCAGCGCACGTTGACGATCGCTTCCGCGCGGCTGTTGTCTTTTTTCTGTGCGTCTTTCGCGACCGGCAGCTGGATCGTTTTATCGACTTTCAAGACCTGCGCGGAGGTGATCGTCATAAAAAAAACGAGGATGGTCAGCAGGACGTCGATCATCGGCGCCACCTGAAATTCAGGTTCACCGGATTCTGTTCCGCCACCTCCGCCCGCCATTGCTTAGTACGGCTTACTGGGATTCACATCGGCTGCTCGGCTGGGGCAGCAGTTTCGTGGGCGTCCTCGGTAAGAATGCGCCCGGTGTGACCCGAACCGGGCGCGCCGACCAGCCAGTTCGGAATCGCCGCGTAAAGTTCCTCGTCGCCGATTTGCACGCCAGCTAACGACTCGTACGGCATCTTGCGAAAAAGACTGTTCACGATGTCCTGAATCCGATGCACCGCCGACGCGGCGCGGTTGCGCAGGAAATAAAATGCGCCGAATGCAGGGATGGCGATAATCAGACCGCTGGCCGTCGCCACCAGCACCTCGCCGATCGCGGCAGAAAGCCCGGACGGATCGCCGATCCCAGATGCTCCAAGTTTGGCAAATGCCTTGATCATTCCTGTGACGGTGCCGAGCAGACCGATCATGGGCGTGCAAACACCAATAACAGACAGGTAGCTGATGTAGGTCTGCATCTGCGAGTTTTCCTTCGCCAGCTCGCCGAGCATCCCTTCTTCGGTCAACTCCTTGCCTTCTCCGAGCAGCCCGACGCCCACGCGTACAACGTTCGTGAGCGGCGATGGATTCTCTTTGCAAAAATTGTACGCTCCCACGTAATCGCCCTGGCGAAAAAGCGCCTTCAGGCTTTCCTCGTGGGCCGGTGGGGTAACGCGATTGCGCGAAGTACGGAGAACGCCGTCGCCGATCAGGTAAAGCGTGGCCACTGAGCAAAGCGCGATCGGCACCATGACCCAGCCGCCCTGCTCGATCTGTTCCCAGAGCGTCTTGGAATGGATCGCGGGTCCAGGCGAAGGCGACGGCGCTTGCGCCATGACGCTGGAAACAAGCAAGCCCGCGCCGAGAAGGAACAGCGCGCCCAGATAAGCGATTCTCTTTTTCATAATTCCGTCACACCGAGCGAACTCGAGGCATCCCGTTGCGCTATCGTCAAGCTTCCACCACGACGAGATTTTTCAGCTTCACTTTCGCTCCGTTCAAAATGACAGCTGGATTGTAGCAAATCACCTCGGTAATTTGGCTAGCTCCTTTTGCGCAATTGACGCTTCCGCTGATTTCGGGAAGCTCTCGATTAGCTCGCCGAACTCGCGCCGGGCGCGGGCGTTATCATCAATGTGGTGGAAAGCCCGGGCGCTGCCGAGCATTGCCGCTGGCATGAACAACGATTGCTCACGATAAAAAACGGGCACGTGTAGATAAGCGACGAGCGCCGCGTCCCATTGCCGTTGCGCGGCGAGTACGTCACCTTTGGTCGTCCACGCATCAGCGAGGACACTTTCATCCGTGCTCTCGTGAATGGCTGCGTCGCAAATCTGCGCCGCTTTTGCTAATTGCTGCTTGCGAATCAACCCTGCCGCGGTGCGAAGCTCGGCCGCGCGCGCAATTTCCGGCGATGTCGCTGACACGCGCACCTCTTCCGCCAACGCTTCCGCCTCCCGGTCGCGCTTGAGTACGGCGAGCGCAGAGACCTTGACCAGCGCCGCGGGCGCCCACCACGACCCAGCGACTAATTTATAAGGTGCGTAGTACCGGATGATCGGCTCGATTTCCTCGACCGCTTTCTCCGCCTGACCTTGCGTCAATAAATCTCGCGCGGTTTGTAATGCGCGCGGCTCCGGAAAATCGATTTTCGCAATCTGCGAAATCGGGTAACCGACTTCGCCCGTTGTTTCACCCACGGTCACCTTTGCCATCACCATGTCACCGGAGGCGCGCAGGCCGGTTGTCTCGATGACCTGCCCTGTCTTCAGCTCGATGTTTTGCGCAAATGCTCGGGAATGGATCAGGAGCATGAGCAAGAGCAGAAGCATGATGCCAACTCGCCACTCGGCATTCGGCACTCGGCAGTCCTTCATCCTTGTTGCCCCATCGACTCCAGTTTCTTCTTCGCCTCGGCCGCCTCGGCGAAATTCGCCAGCTTCTCGTTGCGTAAAAGTTCGCGGTAAGTGTTCACCGCTTCCTGCTGTTTACCTAGTTTCTCGAAGCACTCGGCGCTGCGCACATAAGCCTTCGCCACCCAGGGCAGGAACTTCTGGTAGCCGACATAGACGCGCTGGAAGTACGCGTTTGCTTCCGCCCAATGGTTGCGCTTCGCCTCGATTTCGCCCAGCTCGTACACGGCGTAAGCGGTGGATTCGCCGCGCCATTCCCGCACGGACGCGATTTGCTCAAACGCCTTTTTCGCTTCCACAAACCGGCCCATGTCGAAAAGCGTCTTTGCTTTTCCAATCGTGAGATCTTTAAGCTTCGTCGAAGCCGCGATCTTATCCGTGCCATCGGTGAAGTACTTCAAGGCGCGCAGTAAATCATGTTTCTGAAGCGCGATCTCGCCCAAGCCATTGTAAGCGTAATCGATGCTGTCGCTCTTCGGGTACTCATCCATCAGCCGCTGGTAAAATGTCGCCGCGCGATCCGGCTGATTTTGCGCCAGGAGATAATCGCCTGCGCGCCCGAGCAGCACCGGACTCAAGTCATCCGGCTGAAAATTTTTCGCGATTTCCGCGATGTTGCGTTCCTCTTCCGCGGTGTTGCGCCGTAAACGGGCCAGCTCGGCTTTCGCATAAAGTACGCGCGCTTTGCCGGTCGCGTTTTGCTCAGTCGCTCCGAGCAGATGATCCAGCTCCACGCCGGGATCTGGCGCGGGCGTGGGCGTGGGCGTTGCGGTTGCGGATTGATCAGCCGGTGTTTTCTTCCGGACACAAAGCTGCGCCAGTTGCGTCAGCAATAATTCCACCTGCTCGCGCGCCGGATCGTTGATGTACTTCTTGATCGTGTCCGCCGTGATCTGTTTTGCCTCATCCGTCTTGCCTTCGTGCGCTTTTGCTTTGCCGATCCAATACAGCGCCGTCAGCACCGTTGGACTGTCCGGTTTCTCATTTATAAATTGGTTGTAGAGCTCGGCCAGCTTCGGCCAGTCTCCTTTTTTCTGGAGCAGCTTGCTCGCGGCGTTCAGCGAATAGTTTGTGACCTCCTCGGTCGCGGCGATTTTGTAGGAGCGAATGTACGCCTGCACGGCATCGTCATCGCGGCCGGTCGCGGCGTAGGCGTCGCCGAGCAGCGCGAGCACCTCTCCAAGCTGCTGGTTATCCGGGTAATCGGCTTGCCAATCCTTGCAGTCGCGAATGACCTCGTCGTAGAGCGACGCGGCGTACTTGCAGACGGCCAGCCGGTATCTTGCGTCCGTGATGTACGAACCACGCGGATTTTTCGAGATGTAATCGCGCAGCGCATTCATCGCATTCTCGTACTTACCCGCGAAAAGCTGCGTCAGCGCCATGCGGTAATGCGCATCCTCGACGTATTGCCCTTTCGGGAAATCGCCCAGGTACTTTTGATAGGCATCGTTCGCCTCATCGTACTTGCCTTCCTGGAGCTTGGCGTTCGCGAGCAGATAACGCATTTGTTCGCGAAAAGTACTTTTGGGCTGCGTCGTCAGGGCGCGCCCGAAATAACTTTCCGCCGCCTTTGCGTCGTTGGCCTGGAGCGCCATCGCGCCGAGGAGATACCCGACAGTGTTCGCATTCGGTCCGGTTTTGAATTCCCGCAGATACTGCTCGCAGCGCGCCTGCGCCTTCTGCGCCTGGTTTACATCTGCCAGCGCCAGGATTAAGCCGAACAGCGCCGGCTCGCGCTCGGCCGCTTTCGGAAAGCGATCCAGGATTTCCTGGTAAACCACGATCGCTTCCCACTTGCGGTCCGTCTCGTCGAAGCAACGCGCCATGCGGACGTAAATCGCCGGCGTAACCGAAGGCATCTTCTCGAGCTCTCCCAGCAGGCTCTGCGCGTGCGCCATGTCCGCCTTCAGCTGATTATTTTCGGCCGCCAGCTCCGTGAACTGCGTTGGATCAGAACGCGCGCTGGCGAGGTTCGCGTCGATGTTGCGCTGCATCGCTGTGATCCGGTCCTTTTGCATTTGAATGATTTGCTCGCGCGAAAATGCGGCGCGATAACATTCCAGCGCAGCGGCGTACTTCGCCTGTTTAAAGAGCGCGTCGCCCTGCTCGATCGTCGTGGCATTCAGCTCGACGATGTTGTCCACCAGCTTCGCTTGGGTGCGCAGCTTGCGAATCAGCGCAATCGACTTATCTGAGTTGCCCTTTTGCGCATACAACTGCGCGAGCGTCGTTGCGGCACGGATCGCCAGCGGCGTGCGCATGTCGCCGCCGGCAAGCTTTTCCAGCGCGGCGATTGCCTGATCGATTTTGTTTTCCTCCTTCAGCGCTGTCGCCTCGGAAAACAACGCCTGCTCACGCAGCCGCGGGTCATTTTCCAGCGACGCGAAACCGCTCGCCGCGTCAGCGTAGTTTTTGAGCGAAAGATTGCACTGGGCAATGGCGAATGTTGCTTCCGGCAAATGCGTGCCGCGGGGAAATTTCTTGCCGTAATTCTGGAATGCCGCGATCGCTTTCTTGAAGTCACCCGCGTTAAACCACGCTGAGCCGAGGGTGAAAAAGACCGGCTCAAGTTGCGGTGTCGCTTCGGCTTTGAGCGAAAGCGACTCCAAATCAGCCGCCGCTTTGGCGTACTCGCCGGCCTGGAACTCCGCCATCCCGCGGGTGTAGAGCGCCGAAAGCTCGTCGCCCTGCTGTTGGGCGTGGAGCGGAGCGACTGCGAGGAAGAGCGCAGGCAAGCCTCGCCACCAACGCCTGCGCAACTCCAGCATGCGCGCCAGTTTACCTGAACCGACCCAGCTTGAGAAGCGCGATCGCTAGGCTAGTGGGCGGCGGCGTTGGCGTTCGCGCTGGCGGTTTTCGGCCCGTGTTCCAAGCGCACCAGATCAGCCAAAATGTTGATCGTCTCGTCGCGCTCAGGATCGATGGCCGGTGTCTTGGTGTCGTCTCCTGCGTCAGGGGCGCCGAGCAGATCGTTGTCACTGTCGGAATCGCTCGCAGCTTCCGGCGCGACTTTCGCCGAGCCGTTCTTCTTCGCTTCGGCGAGTTTACCCGGGTACATGATTAGCTGAAGATTTGGCTTGTCCACGGTGTCGAGCGTGAGCCGGTAGACGCGCGGTTCCTCGGTATTACGGGCGAGGCGTTCTTTCGAGCGGAGTTCCTTGCGCGTTTTATCATCGGCGAGCTCCTTCCGCCGCACGTTTTCGTTAAGCGAAATCCGGTTCTCATCGATGCGCTTACGTAGCCGTTCCATGTCTTCCGTGACGTAATGGAACTCGGGATCGTTTTGCACCCGCTCGGCTGAACGTTGCTTCAGCTCATCGAGGTAGAGCGAGACCGGCTCGCTCCACTTTGTAAATCTCGCCTTTGGTACTTCGTCGTAAGGCAGACAATTTTTCAGCGCGCCCTCCGCGAATTCCGGAAGGTCTGTTAGCGACGGCAACACAATATCCGAAGTCACGCCTTTGAGCTGAGTCGAC
>Ga0213881_10001628_pt1 | contig 10421 bp, 16 predicted proteins | sample BarmaccoBMER_R08_FD_160104 | JGI IMG/M metagenome (GOLD analysis project Ga0213881, IMG submission 160104) | Barbacenia macrantha exposed rock microbial communities from rupestrian grasslands, the National Park of Serra do Cipo, Brazil - ER_R08 ... | reverse complement strand
TGACTACAGAAAAGTTGCTAGTGATGGAGTGGTTAGATGGGGTGCCGCTGTTATCAGCACATCTCAAGAGTGATGAGAATGGCAAAGATCCTGCGGTAGAGCGAGGAGCGATTACCACCCTCCTATTCCGCGCCTTCTTTCAGCAGCTCTACATTGATGGATTCTTTCATGCTGACCCCCATCCAGGCAATTTGTTTTATCTCAAAGATGGGCGAATAGCAATGCTGGACTGTGGAATGGTAGGACGCCTTGACCCTCGCACCCAGCAGCTTCTTACAGAAATGCTTTTGGCAATCGTAGACTTAGATGCTCAGCGATGTAGTCAACTGACACTGCAATTGGCTGATTCTGCCCAGCCTGTGAATCTATCTCGCCTGGAGAACGATTACGATCGCATGTTGCGCAAGTACTACAACCTGAGTCTGTCTCAAATTAATTTCAGTCAGGTATTTTACGAAGTGCTGCAAGTCTCCCGGAACAATAAAGTTCGACTGCCCAGCAATATGGGCTTGTATGCAAAAACTTTAGCTAATTTGGAAGGGGTAGCTCGCGCCTTCAATCCAGATGTTAATCTCTTAGATGAGATCAAGCCATTAATCACAGACTTGTTTCGGCGACAGTTGCTTGGCGCAAACCCAGTGCAGTCGTTGTTGAGAACAGCGCTGGATCTGAAAAGTCTCTCGTTACAAACTCCCCGCCATCTTGAGCTATTATTAGACCGCATGAGTTCTGAAACTTTGCAGTGGAATTTATCACTACGAGGTTTAGACGATTTGCGTCGCAGTGTCGATGACTCTGCTAATCGGCTTTCTTTTAGCATTTTAGTCGGTTCGCTAATTATGGGGGCGGCCCTAATTTCAAGTCGAGCCCAGACAACAGAGCTATCTTGGTTAAGTAGTGTGTTGTTTGCTGTTGCTAGTCTGTTAGGGCTGTGGTTGATTTTTAGTATTCTCCGCTCTGGGCGTTTGAGGTAGGGTGTCTTTATCTGAAGTAGACCAATAGTAGGCAATGTCCTTGCTCAATCCTGATAACGCCGATTGAAGTCTAGTCTACTAAACTACTTCAGCTAATTTCATCACCTCTAGCAGGGAGTTGATACTAACGAATATATCTTCATCACCAGGATTTGGGTAAAGCAGTTTATGTAAGTAAAAACCTCCAAACTTTTCACCAACCAGGTAATAATATTCCAGGTTAACTAGATTGCTAACTAACCAATAACAAGGATAAACATAACTCGGTGAAAAAATCTCTATAACTTTAGTTTTTGGTTCACAGAATACTATATTGGTAAGACCGCTTCCATGAGAGGCTATCACTACTTTGGCGTTAGCCATTAAAGATACCTGTTCCGCAATTGACATTGATTCTAGAAATATCGCTTGAAAACCAAACTTGCTCAAAAAATTTATAACTTCATCTTCATTGATAATTCGACGATTGGTAGCGTTTCTACGACTAATATAAATTCTTTCTATCTTTTCTGATTTTTCTATAGCTCTTTTAGTCAAGAACTCACTTCTTAAAAAATCACAAGCCCATTTGGGCATCCAAGCTATAGTGCCTGGAAAAGATGGAACTACTAATTTGGTTGCTTTGATATGGGCATGACGATCAATTTTTAGTAATTTGTTTTTTGGAATACCCAATATATCTAATGTTTCTTCGTGAAAAGTGAGATTGTTATCGTTAACGATAAACCAGTCTATATTAGCTAGATCGATTTTGCTACAGCGCAGTAGTTCAATGCGTGGAAGTACATCAAACATCCAATGAAAATATACGTTGTTTAGCAATCCTGCTAAAGTAAAAACTGTTCCATCGATATTCTGAACTGGAGGTAGGTTGCTTTTAGAAAAGATTGCATGTTTACTTGGATGCTTTTCTGGATGTCCAGGACTTAAGACAGGAAAGTCTGGAGAAACATCTGCTAAAAGCTTATTATCTGCGGTAATTATGGCAGTTTGATCTTGAGATTGATTCAACCAGTAGCGTCCCTCTGGCACTATGGCAACAAATGTTGCTGGTAATTCAATATGAGCTTGCGCTCTTGAGTCGCCGGAGCCTCCACAGGCGTTGCCTTGAGTTCCAAATCTAAAAGCAAAATCTATAGTTTTATCTATAGTTTTGGGCGGTTTAAGCTGAATTTGATTTTTAGGGTAGACACTTATATAGTTGCTTGTCTCTAGCTTATGAGTAACCGCCCAATCCCAGGTCAACTCGTAAAACTCACTTGGGGGAGTAACTGTCACCTCAGTTAAATCCTCTTGCTGTACCTGTGTTCTCTCTAAGTTAAAGTAGGTTTTTTCTAAATCTGGTTGAATCTGTAGTGCTTTCCTATAACAAGTGATCGCTAGCTCAAACTTCTTCTCTCTAGCTAAAGCTTTGCCTAAATATAAATAGATAGATACTGAGTCTGGTTGAACCTGTAGTGCCTTTAAGAAATCAGCATTAGAGGCAATGACATCATTAGATTTGCCATGCTGTAGCAAAGCATCACTCCATTGACAATAAGCCTGCATAAAGGCTGGATTGCGTTGAATCGACTGTTGGAAACAGTCAATAGCCTCATCTGGTTTACTTTGTTCTAGCAGAGCATTTCCCCAGTCGCTATAGGCTTGTGCGTCACTTGGTTTGAGCTGAACTGCTCGCTGAAAACAAGCGATCGCTTCATCTAGCCTACCTTGCTCGTAAAAGCAAATTCCTAGAGCATAGTGAGTTTCAAATCGATCTGGCTGAATTTCTAAAACCTTTAGGTAGCAGGGAATGGCTTGTGCAAATTTATTTTGCTTTTGTAGGAGATACCCCTGACTTTGATAAGCATCAGCAAAGTTAGGCTTAAGTTCTACTGCCCGTTGCCAGCAAGCGACTGCTGCATCATAGTCTCCACGCTCAGCAATAGTGCTACCTAAATTGTAATGGGCTTCAGGTTGGTCTGGATTGAGTTCCAGAATTTGCCAATAAATTTTCTCTGCTAACCACATGCTACCAGACTGAAAATATCTGTTTGCTGTTGTTTCCAGTATCTCTAGCAACTCTGAAAATCCTAAATCTATTTCCTCCTGTGTTAGGGCAGACAACCAAACAGCTTGAGCTTCTAAATCTTCTCCAGCTAGTAACAAAGCTAGTCCAAGATACCAGTAGTTAGATGTTAAATCAGGATTAGCCTCAATGCATTGCTGATAAAGAGCGATGGCATTACCATACTCGCCTTGCTCTAGGTATTCAGACGCCTGTTTCTGCTGCCGAGCGATGTTCATATCTCTGCTACTGCGGTTGTTGACAATCTCTAATTGATGTTTCTCTATATAATGGTACATTTGAACTAGTCTATTCGTGACTGAGGTCACTACCTATGACCCTACTCCACTTACTTGCTGAGTATGAAGCGCTTGTGCAACAGCATCGAGAGCAATTCACTCCAACACTCACCCAGTTACAGGCATCAGTGAACGAGACGCTGCATCAAATTCGGCAGCAAGAACGCTCGCTCGTGGACGCGCAAGTCCAACAGTTGGCACAGCTGCAAGGGCAACTGGCAACCAATGCTCGCTGTCTGTTGAATTCTGTCGAGTTACAAGCCTTTGTTGCCGAAGTACAGGCAACCCCAGCCCTTGTACTTTGGCATCAAAATGAACCACTTCTAGAAGTCGATGCGAATTCTGCAAACTGGCAATTAGCCCAAACTGACCTCACCCTTGCAATTCGTGACTATGAAGCTACTGTCGAGCATGATGCCTATGATGATGAGCGCACCTATACGACTTATGGCTACAGAGTCACAATCCAGCTTGATGACCAGAGCCGACGCATTGAGGTTCTGACTCAGCGCGTCTATTCGCCTGTTAAGCAGCACCCATACAGCCTGCGAGAACAACTTTATTACTACTTTGAAGATGCTGCGGCAGAACTACTGTCGCGACAAGAAATGGATATGCCACGCAAGAAAGCGTTGAGGCAAGAAATCAGTTATTTATTAGGCTGTGCTTCCCGCTTACTACAACTCGCGCCTCAGAAAGTGCAGTTTCAATATTCCAGCATGAAGGCAGCAACTTTTGTTATCATCATCTTAAGCTGAGGTACATCCTGCTGCGTCGTTTCCCATAAAACATCTACATCTACGCCAAAATACTCATGGACTAATTTATCTCGCATCCCAGCTATGGCTCTCCAGGGGATATCTGGATACTTGTTTCTGATGAATTCTGGGATGTTCTTGACAGCCTCACCTATAATTTCAATCGCTCTTGTAACAGCAAAAAAGGTTTTTCTATCTCGTTTAAAATCATCAATCGACATGCTTTCTATAAATTCTTCAATTGCAACAATAGAATCTATAACGTCCTGAAGGTAATCCTATACTACCCTCTTCGTCATAAATAGATAACTTCCGCCAGAATCTTCTGACCAATCCTTGGCTTTAACACTCGTTTCATTACCAAATCTACTTTGATCCCAATAATTTGACTTAAATAGTTTTCTAATTCAATAAATTTGAGTAGACTTGGAGCTTGTTCAAAATCTATCAGGACATCAATATCACTATCTTCATTCTGTTCATCTCTGGCATATGAACCGAAAATGCCCATTTCTTTTACTTTGTATTTTTCTTGGATAAGTGGTTTAAATTGACTTAAAATTTCTTTAATTTCTTTAAAAGTCTTCATAAAGAATTCAATTCGCGGATTGGTAAGGTTAGCAAACAGCATAACTTATAAGCAATGTTAGCACAATGCAATAAGCCTTCTCGCGTTTCCAGGCAACTGACTGGAACATATGTTAAGGGTGATCGCAGCTCACCCTCATTTCACTTTAAATGATTCACCAAATCCTTTAATGCTTCACCTACTCTCTCAAACACTTCAGCCCAATCTCCAGGCTTTTTCTGCCGAAATAACCCCATAGTGGGATACCATGGGCTGTCCTCTCGGTCCATCATCCATCGCCAATTTCGACGGACGGTAAAAACTTGCGGGGCTCTGGCAGTAACTTCTCTAAAAATACAACAAGGCACCATTGCTCTAAGTTATCTAGGAAAGCAACAGAAGGAACAATCACAGCTTGGGTTGATGTGGTATTTCGGATAAAGTTTGCAGTTGAACGAGCAATATTTTTCTCTTTAAAACAGTCCGGTGCATTTTCCAAAGAAAGCTCTGCCCAAACTTTGGGATTTCTTAGATCAAGAACATACTCCAGCTCTACTCTAAAACGAAACACCTGACGACGATAAGTTTGGGCAGCTAATCCCGGTGTACGGTTAACCCTAAAGTGTCGGGCATATTCAGCCAAAGCAACATTTTTTTCCTTCTGTAGAAGAATCACAAGCACAAGCCCAGGCGAAAGGCTACAAAATGGAAGAAGAGTTAGATGTTTCAGAAGAACTAGAAATCTCCCTAATCGGACACCTGGGTGAAATCCAGTGGAAAGCTTTATTGCCCCGCATTCAAGCTCGAATTGTACTAGAGAACGAAAATCAACAGGCGATCGCACAGGCAGGAGCTGAGCATCTTCCAGCTTATGAAATAAACGGACTAAGTAAGTTGTTCAACATTTCCACTTGAACTAGTGGAAGATGACATTTGATTCCCGCCGTAGTTAGGAAAACGGTGGGATGGAGAAATCATGAAATAAGCGAATATCATAAGATGTAGTAGCTAAAGCTCTCACCAGTTTTTTATCTACATACACACACTCGTATCCACCACGCACATAAGTGGGGCAGTCATCTATCGCGATCCTCTCTAATTAAAGAGGTACTGTCTGGTAATCCGAAATTCATAGGATTGACACGGCGACGGCGACGAATTTCAGCCAGAATCTCTGACTGGTTTTGTCGCTGACTCTGAGACTCTAGTGCCTCCTCTAGTAGACTGACGGCTTGGGCACTAATCGAGCGGTTCTGGGCTGAGGCTAACTGTTTCAGGCGTGCATACAAGTCATCTGGCACATTCCGTACATGTAAGGTAGCCATTCTCAACCTCTAAGCAGAATTGAGACAATGCTAGCATAATGCAACAAGCAGGTTGAAGAAGACAATAAGGGGTCTAAGGTCTATCTCGACTCATAAATAAACGTCCGCCAGCGAAGCGAAGCCCTCAGGCGTTAGGACACATTATTTTCTAACAAATTCTTGCGTAAAAATACTTAAGATTGTTGTATAATAAATACATACAAAGAAATAGGTGAAGACCCAACCCCGATATCCTTAACCGGACTCCTAGAGGTGAAACTAATCGCTCATATTGTTCAATGCAATTGAGCCTTGACAACTCAGAGTATAGGGTTCCACTCAGTAACATTTGATATATCTTGCCAATGGCTGTGAGTGGGTAAAATTCTAACAGGACGAAGGATAAGAAATACTTTGTATTGCTCAAGCTCATATCTTGCAGCTAGCTTGACCTGAGAAACTTGAGGACCGATTAGATCTTCTGGATGCTCTAGAAACTTTAGCTGAGATGAAAGCTAGTGATGAAAGGCCGATTTCTTGGAAGCAAGTTGCATCTGAGTTGGGGCATTGATGGCGTATCGAGTTGAATATAGTAAGTGGTATAGTGTAATAAAAATCATTACATAACTATCTGCATCATGGTCGCACTCAGTACAAAGCCTTATGTCGAGCAACGGGATGGAGGCTACTGGATCGTGGGCACACGAATTTCCCTAGACTCGGTAGTCTACGCCTTTCTCAAAGGTAAGTCTCCCGAAAGCATCATGCAGTCTTTTCCTCTGCTGACCCTAGAACAGATATACGGAGCGATTACGTTTTATTTAGCAAATCGTCCTCTAATCGATGACTATCTGGTCAAAGCAGATGCTGAGTTCTCTCAGCTCCAACAACTATTAGAAGCTACTAATCCATTGCTTTATCGAAAGTTGCGAACAGCAACCGAGCGTTCAGTATCAAATTACTAATGGCTCTTCGATTTCAAGCAGATGCAGACTTCGATCAAGATATTGTTAGAGGAATTATCCGGCAACAACCTGAGATTGATTTTCAATCTGCTACTACTGCAGGGCTAGAAGGGTTATCCGATCTAGATGTTTTAGCATTAGCAGCTAATCAAGGTAGAGTTCTTGTAACTCACGATCGTAAAACAATGCCTCAATATTTTTCAGAGTTTATTATTCGTAATACTAGTCCTGGGGTTCTAATTGTCTCCCGTAAGCTTTCAATCAGAGATACTATCGAATATCTAATTTTAATTTGGACAGCCTCAGATGAGAACGAGTGGCTCAACCGCATTGCTGCCATTCCACTATAAATACGGTATTCAACAGCAAGCGGGAGTTGCTCATGTGCTGCTGGAATGCTGTCTTTTGGGCGTACCGTAAAGATAATGATCGTGTTGAACAGACCAATCGTTTGGCGCTTCAATAGTTCCAGTCAGTTCCTCAAGGACATCCCAGGCATTCTCCTGAGGCACTGGCTCTCGACTGACTGGATTGTGATTACGTAGCGTGTGTCAGGCTGTAAATCCAGTGTCGAATCTGGACGTAAAACCTCACCATCAAATACAGCCGTCAGGATCTTACTCATGAGCTAGACAGGTTAGGAGTTTCACGCCAAAGTAAGGGGTACTTCAATTTCTTCAGCCCACCATGCAGCGTAGGCAAGAGCCTCGTAAATATCAGCTTCTTCTAGGTAAGGATATACTTGTAAGATTTGATTGAGAGTGTGTCCTGATGCCACTAACCCAACAACTGTACCAACAGTAACCCTCATCCCTCGGATACAAGGTTTGCCGCCCATGACTTCTGGATTCAAAGTGATTCTAGTCATCTGTTTCATCAGTTGGTAGCCAGGTAAGTATACCAGCTCATTTAAAGTTGCGTTTATAGCGTTTAGTTTAGTAAGCTAGAGAAATAAAGAGTTAAAAAGGAGCAAATGATGCCATCTGTTTTGGCTCGTGATCCAATTACTGCTACAGAGCAGGAGCGACCAAATATAGCCAAGGTAGAAGACTTTTTGACTCGTCTAGATAATGAGTACAATTCTTCCTGCCCTCGCCTTATGAGTTCAACAGGTGAAGAGGTTGAGCTGCCAGAGCCAGTATTTCATCTTTTACGTCAGATGGTGCATGATCTAGCTCAAGGAAATAGTGTCACAATAGTTCCTTTGCATAAGGAACTAACAACCCAGGAAGCAGCTGACATTCTCAATATCTCACGTCAGTACCTTGTGGAGTTGTTGGAAGCAGGAGACATCCCTTTCACTTTAGTAGGTACCCATCGTCGTATCCGTTTTAGCGATTTGATGGATTACAAAGAGCGCCGTGACGCTAGGCGACGTGAAGGACTATCACGCCTTGCAAAGAAAAGCCAGAAGTTAGGCTTGTATGGTAAGTCATCCAAAGCTACTGAGTGTGAATCAAGATAAGACACAGTTGATGGGTTACAAGAGGAGTTTCTTGTGTCATCATTTGGAGTGGTTTTGGATGCCTGTGTACTTATACCTGCCTCCTTACGAGACACTTTACTACGAGCTGCCGAACAAGGGATATATCGGTTGCACTGGAGTGAGCTGATTTTAGACGAGGTTAGCCGTAATCTCGTTAAAAGAGATATGGCTAGCTTCGAGGATGCTCAGGATCTGACCAACATAATGCGGCAATTTTTTGCCTCAGCTACGGTGCGGAATTTTGAATCGCTGGTTCCATGCATGACCAATGAAGAGAAGGACCGCCACGTGCTGGCCGTGGCTGTGGTCTCCAGGTCACAAGTTATTGTAACAAGCAATATCCAAGACTTCCCTGACTCAGCGTTAGCTCCCTTTGGAATCGAGACTCAGACGCCGGATGAGTTTCTCACCCGAATTTTTGACTTGTATCCTAAGAGATTAGTGAAAGTCTTGACCGAGCAGGCTCAAGATTTGGTTGCTCCACCTATGAGTGTGCAGGAAGTCTTAGAAGAACTTACCATCCATGCACCGGAGTTTGTTGGCATCATTTCTTCCTATTTTTGAGCATATAAATACGGTATCCAACAGCAAGCGGAAGTTGCTCATGCGCAGCTGGAAGGCTGACGCTTAGGCATACCGTAAAGATAATGGTCATGGCGTGAGTCTGGTTGCAATTTCAGTGTTGAATCTGGACGTAAAACCTCACCATCAAATACAGCCGTCAGGATCTTACTCATAAGCCAGACAGGTTAGTTACTATCTCAATTCTTACACTTCTTGTAGGATAGCTTGCCTGAAAAAGATTGAACGGGAGCGATCGCTCTTGGGCTTTAGTTGGGTAAGTTAAGATCAGCAACCCCTGAGCTGAGAAGTTTTTCCAAGGCTTTGAAAATAACTATGATGTCCCGCAAGCAGTTACAGCAGGCTTTTGCTTTAGTTTCGTTTGTCTCCTTTTTTGGTTCGACAATTTATGGCGGGATTGGGGCGATTAATGCTGCGAATCAACAGTTGGCAGCAGGTACGCCTAAAGTAGCGCCTTCGGTAGAATCACAAGTGCAGGCCCAGGTGAAGGGTTATGAAATGGTGTTACAAAGGGAGCCAGAGAACCAAGTGGCTCTGGAAGGGTTGGTGACGGCACGGTTGCAATTGCAGGATAGGAAGGGTGCAATCGCGCCTTTAGGGAGGTTGGTGAAGTTGCATCCTGAGCGGCAAGATTACAAGATGCTGTTGGCTCAGGTGAAGCAGCAGGTGGGTAAGGGCGATCGCAGAGGTTGAAGCACTACTTTAAAGACTGCGTGTAATCGGCAGAATTCGCACTCTGGATCGAGCTTCGTCAACTAGGAGTTTCACGCCCAGGAAAGGGGCATTTCAATTCTGACACTTCTTGCAAGCTTACTATGTTTCTAATGAAGATTATTTTGGCAGGTATTGACTTGAGTTTGCTATTGAAACAACATGAACCTCCGTTACCCAATGCATAGGCTTGGTGATTCTTTCAGTAGTTACAAGCTCGTCTACACTCATGGAAAGAGCCGCAGCAACATGTAGAGCATCCATACTTGCTAATCCATAAGTCAGAGCAATATGAGCAGCTGCTTTAAGAATCTGATCTAAGTCAGATGCCCAATAGGTGACAGCAGTAAAGAAAGCTTCATAGAATTCGACCTCTTCTTGCTGCTTGTTGTAAATAGCCTTGGGTAAAGTTTCTAATTGAACAAATGCGCTGGATGCAAATTCTCGTAATGGGTCATCAAGAACTTGAGTAGCTTTGAGACTGACTTCCGTGGTGCCACGAAAAGCATTAATCAGTACGCCAGAATCAATATAAGTTTTTCTAAGGCTCACTGTATCCGCCTCTACGGTCTGCCAGTTCTTGCTCTAGTTCTTCTTCGGTGAGCAGTTGCATCCCCTTGGTCAGTGCCTGCTGCCGAATCCTCCAGAGCTTCTTACCAAGAGGAGTTTGAGGCACAAACTCACTGGATGTTTGCAGTTTTAAAGACTGGGCGAATTGCAAAACACA
>Ga0213881_10001627_pt1 | contig 10425 bp, 10 predicted proteins | sample BarmaccoBMER_R08_FD_160104 | JGI IMG/M metagenome (GOLD analysis project Ga0213881, IMG submission 160104) | Barbacenia macrantha exposed rock microbial communities from rupestrian grasslands, the National Park of Serra do Cipo, Brazil - ER_R08 ... | reverse complement strand
GCATCCGGTGGTCGTCGGGGTTCTTGTAGTCGAGCTGGACGACGTTGTGGTCGACGTACTGGACGGCGCGCTGCACCTTGGCGCGCGGCACCTCGAGCTCCTCGAACTGCATGAGCGCCATCGTCCCGGTGGCGTCCTGAAGCAGCGCCTGGTCCATGTGGATCGAGATCGGCTCGCCGGGCTTCAGCTCCCCCTCCGCAAGATGTTCCTCGAGGATCTGCTTGGTCAGGTTGGCGGCCACATAGCGAACCTTCCCACACCGTGGCAGCCGCTAACCGTCGTACGTGCCTTGCGCGCGGGCGACGAGCGTGCCGTCCGCGCTGGCGGTGGCGCGTGCCCGGCGCCCGTCCGCGTCGGCCTCCACCTCGACGAACGCCCCCACTGCGGCGGCTGCGATCAGCTCGACCTCGATACGGCGGGCGCGGGCCCGGGGGCCGCAAGCGAACGCCATCGCCTCGCTCAGCGCGGCGGCGATCACGCCCTCGTGCGCGTAGCCGGGCTGCGGCCCCTGATGGTCCTGCTTGATGAAGCAGCGACCGCTGACGGCACCAGGGGCCGGCTCCTCGAGCTCGCACAGCAGGCCGAACAGGTTGGAGCGCCCACACCCGAAGCACAGCTCGTGGTGAACGAGCGGCACTACTTCAATCTAAACGCCTTGATCCGCACGTCGTACTGCTGCGCGTCGCGCGCATACACCCCGTACGCGAGCGCCTGGATGAGCGACAGCAGCGCCGTGTGCGAGCGGACGAACGCCGGCGTGTTCGACGAGTAGTACAGCCGGATCCGCGCCAGCCGTGCGACCTCGGAGAGCGTTGCATCGGTGATCGCGAGCGTCGGCGCCTTGCGGTGGCGCGCGAGCTTCATGGTCCGGGTGATCAGCGGATGCGGGCGGCCGGCCGACAGCCCGATCACGAGCGTCCGGTCATCGATCCGGCTGAGACGTCCGAGCGCCTCCTGGGACGGGCTGGCGACGATCTCCGCGCGGAGGTCCAGCAGCATCAGCAGGTGGCGCAGATAGCTGGCGAAGAAGGCCATCTGATCGGTGCCCGCGATCAGCACCTTCTCGGCCGATGCGATGGCGTCGATCGCGGCCTCGACGCCCGCCCGCGAGAGCTTGTGCGCGGTGTCCTCGACATTCACGTGATCGGCGGCGAGCGCCGCCTCGAACTCGGTGTGGTCGAGCGAGAACAGCGGTGCGGCCGCCGCGATCCCGTTCGAGCTGCCGCTGGGGCGACGCCGGTATTCCTCGCGAGCGGCCTGCTGGAGCTCCGGGAAACCCTCGAACCCGAGGGCCTGCGAGAAGCGCACGACCGTGCTGGAGGAGGTGCTAGCCCTGCGAGCCAGCTCCTCGGCCGTCTGGAAGGCCGCTTCGTCGAGATGGTCGACGATGTACTGGGCGACGTCCTTCTGGGAGCGCGAGAACTCCTCGAAACGCGAGCGGATGTAGGCGGACAGCGCCTGGTGACCGTACGGCGCTTCTTGGATTGCGGTCGAGCTGGCGGACGGCTTCATCGGCAGCCGACTCATTCGACGCGGGCCCGCGGCGTTCCTTCAGGCACCCCCGATTCGGCCGTGAACGAATCCGCCGTCTAACCGCTGCGCTGGACGCGCTCCATCCGCTCGCGATTCTGCTTCCGCTCGGCCAGGACTTCGAAGATTATGTAGACGATCAGAACGTTGACCAGCAGCCCAATCCCGAGAAACGTCGCGAGGAGCGCAAGCGTCTGGCCAAGAGCGTCAGCGGAGAGGAGCATTTGGTCAGGTCCAGCGTACCTCAAACGACCGGACGTACGCTCCGTTGCACGGGGTCGCGGTGCTAGCGTCGCGCGCGATTCGCGGGCCCTGTAGCTCAGTCGGTAGAGCAGCCGGCTCATAACCGGTCGCGCCCAGGTTCGAGTCCTGGCAGGGCCATTGGGTGGGGGGCGCGTCCGGCGTTTCTCACCGGGCCGCCCGCCCGCGGGCTGGGCGGCCCGGGCGTAGGCCACGGATGCTCCCGTGGCCACGCACGCCTAGTCGAGATACTCGTAGGCCTCGAGCGTCAGGAACTCGAGCAGCTGCCGTGCCAGCGACACCCGATCGAAGATCTCGCGCGTCTCGGCGGGGCGGCCTGCCCTCCAGGTCTCCTCGCCGACCGCCGCGCGGATCTTCGCAGTCTCGTCATCGAGCACCTCGCGAACCAGCTCGGGGGTGACCGTACGGCCATCCTCGAGCCGTACCTCGTGGTGCACCCACTGCCAGATCTGCGAGCGGGAGATCTCGGCGGTGGCCGCGTCCTCCATCAGCGAGTTGATCGCCGCCGCGCCTCGGCCGGTCAGCCAGAACGAGACGTACTGGAAGCCCACGTTGACGTTCGTCCGCAGCCCGGCATCGGTGATCTGGCCGGGCGTCGAGGACAAGTCCAAGAGGTCCTGGGTGCTCACGTCAACGTCATCGCGCAGACGGCTCAGCTGGTTCGGCTCGCCGTGCAGGCCGAGCTCGAACACCTCGCGCGCGACCGGCACCAGGTCGGGATGTGCGACCCAGGTCCCGTCGTAGCCCTGGCCGACCTCGCGCTCCTTGTCCTCGCGGACTCCGTCGAGCGCCTTGCGGTTGGCCTCATCGTCCTTGCGGGACGGGATGAACGCGGCCATCCCTCCCATCGCGTGCGCCCCGCGGCGATGGCAGGTCGCAGCCAGCAGTTCGGTGTAGGCGCGCATGAACGGGACGGTCATGGTCACCGCGCCTCGGTCTGGCAGCACCATCTCGCGCCGGTTCGGAAAGCACTTGATGGCGGAGAAGATGTAGTCCCAGCGGCCCGCGTTGAGCCCCGCCGAGTGCTCTCGCAGCTCGTAGAGGATCTCGTCCATCCTGAACGCGGCCGGCAGCGTTTCGATCAGCACGGTCGCTTTGATCGTCCCCCGCGGCAAGCTGAACTCGTCTTCCGCGAAGGAGAACACGTCGTTCCACAGACGGGCCTCGAGGTGTGACTCGAGCTTGGGCAGGTAGAGGTAGGGGGCGGTCCCCCGACGCAGCAGCCGCCCGGTGCAGTGAAAGAAATACAGCCCGAAGTCGAACAGGGATGCCGACGCGGGCTCGGAATCCACGATCAGATGGCGCTCCGGGAGATGCCAGCCGCGGGGGCGCACCAGCAGCGTGGCGGGATCCTCGACCAGCTCGTAGTGGCGTCCGTCCGAGGAGTCGTAGGTGATCGTGCCATCGATCGCGTCGCGCAGGTTGATGTGCCCCTCCACCATGTTGCGCCAGGTCGGGGAGTTCGCGTCCTCGAAGTCGGCCATGAACCCGTCGGCGCCGGAGTTGAGCGCGTTGATCATCATCTTGCGATCCGTGGGCCCGGTGATCTCCAACCATCGCTGCTGCAGGTCGTCGGGCACCGGCTCCACCCGCCAGTCGCCGTCCCGGATCTTGCGGGTGCCATCGAGGAAACCGAGCAGTTCACCGGCCGCCAGCCGCTCGCGGCGCCGGGCGCGAGCCTCGAGCAGGTCGCGGCGGCGTGGCCCGAATTCCCGCTGTAGCGTCGCCACGAACGCGATCGCGCCCGGGGTGAGCACCTCTTCATAGCGAGCGTCCACCGCGGCGCGCAGTTCCACGTTGGTCTCTGTGGTCATGTCAGGCGTGAGGGGCTCGGGACGCGCTCTTCGGTGCCGGCATCCTTCCCGGGAGCAGGCTGGGCAAACCGCCGGGCGGCCCCGTCGAGCGCGGTCTCGATCGCGCACAGAGCGGCCATCAGAGCGGTGACCGTGGCCGCTATCGCCCAGGCGGGAAGGCTCCCGCCGAGCACGTAGAGGAGGAGCAGCGCGGCGCTGACCACCACCTTCTCGTATCCGACCTCGTTGGTCAGACGCAGCCGAAACGCGACGTGCCCGAGCAGGTAGAGCGCCAGCCCGGCGCAGAACGCGAGCCTCGCCGGGCCATACAGAGGGGAGCTCAGCACTCTGACCAGATCCCTGACGCCGACGGCGAAGGTGATGATCCCGGCGACGATCACCACGTGCACGTAGCTGTACGCGTCGGACGCCGCCAGCACCGGGTCGTCGTGCCCGCGGAGGCGCGCCTCGGCAACGGCCGCGAAGCGGTCGAAGTACGTCCACCACATGCCGATTGTGATCAGCAGGCTCAACGTCACGGCGAGGATCAGCTCCGCGCTGAGGTGGCGGCCGGCGCCGGTGGCCGCGACGCCGATGGCCACGATCGACTCCCCCAGGCAGATGATCACGAACAGGCTGTAGCGCTCCGCGAAGTGCGCCACGGCGACGCGCTGGAGGCCTCGCAGTCGCTCCCGCGTCAGCCACGCCGGACCGGCGTAATCGATGACCAAGGCGATCGCCCACAGCCCGATACGCAACCCTCCGGTGGTGAACGAGCCGACGATCAGCAGGACCATCCCGATGGCAACCGTGACCGCGAACCCGGAGATCGCCGTCCACGACGCGTTGCCCTTGCGCGAAGCGTCGGCATACAGGGCGAGATGGAGAAAACGAACGGCGGCGTAGGTGACGGCGAAGACCGTGCCCTCGTTGCCGAAGGCGTGCGGGACCGCGAGACCGGCGATGAAGATCAGGACCGTCGCCGCGAGCAGGCACAGGCGCAGAACCGGCGACCCGGCGGACTCGGCGTTCGCCGCCCACACGAACGCCGACCAGGCCCACCACATGAGAGCGAGCACGAGCATTCCGCGCCCGAAGCCGCCCCAGCTGAGGTTCCGCGAGATCAGCGTCGTGACCTGCGTCACCGCGAACACATAAACGAGGTCCCAGAGAAGTTCGACCGGGGTCGTGCGGTGCTCTTCGTCAAGGCCGTCAGCGCTGGGCTCGGCCACTTCCTCGGGGGCTGGGGGCTCGGCCACTTTCTCCACGCAGCAAGTATGCGTCAGACGCGCGCGCTGCCCCACCCAACAACGTCGGCCTCGAGCTATTCCGCTTCAATCGTGTCCGCCAGACTCAGGCCACGCTCGAGGGCGCTGGGTGTGCTAGAGGCGAAAGGAACCCTGCAATGAAGCTCGGCGTCTACCTCGGCTATTGGGGCCTCGGAATGGGACCCCGGGACCAGCTCCAGGTTGTCCAGGAGGCGGAGCGCCTCGGCTACGACTCGCTGTGGGCGGCGGAGGCCTACGGCTCCGACGCGGCCACCGTGCTCGCCTGGCTGGCGGCCGGAACCAGCAAGATCAAGCTCGGCTCCGGGATCTTTCAGATGCCCGCGCGCAGCGCCGCGATGACCGCCATGACCGCGGCCACGATCGACGAGCTGTCGGGCGGTCGGATGCTGCTCGGCATCGGCTCCTCCGGTCCGCAGGTGGCCGAGGGCTGGCACGGGCAGCGGTTCGCGGGGCAGCTGCAGCGCACGCGCGAATACGTCGCGGTCGTCCGCATGGCTCTCTCGCGGGAGCGGGTCGAGTTCCACGGTGAGACGATCCGGCTGCCCCTGCCGGATGGACCCGGCAAGGCGCTCAAGCTGACCATCGCCCCGGTCCAAGAGGCGATCCCGATCTACCTGGCCGCGATCGGACCCAAGAACACCGCGCTCGCCGGCGAGATCGCCGACGGCTGGATCCCCACGTTCTTCTCGCCCGAGCACGTCTCGGATTTCCGCGCGCTCCTCGAGGAGGGCGCCGCGCGCGCGAGCCGATCCCTGGACGGGTTCGACATCGCGCCGACGGTCAATGCCTGCATCTCGGACGACATGGACCTCGCCCGCAACCTCATGCGACCGGTGCTCGCGCTCTACATCGGGGGAATGGGCTCGCGTCAGCAGAACTTCTACAACAACCTCGTGCGGCGCTACGGGTTCGAGTCCGCCGCCGAGGACGTCCAGGATCTGTACCTGGCGGGCGAAAGGGAGCGCGCTGGCCAAGCGATTCCCGCCGAGCTGATCGACATGGTCTCGCTGTGCGGTCCACGCGATGTCGTCCGCGACCGCCTGGCCGCTTATCGCGACGCCGGCGTCGGCACGCTGATGATCACGCCGATGGCCTTCACCGCCGAGGAGCGGATCGAACAGCTGCGAGCCGTGGCCGAGCTGGCCGGGTGACGGGCGCCGCGGACCGGCTCCGGCTCTTCCTCGGAGCATTCGGCGACCCCGGCCACGCGTTCCCGATGCTCGCGCTCGGCGCTCGCCTCGCCGAGCGCGGGCATGACGTGCTGCTCGAGACCTGGAAGCAGTGGCGGGAGCACGTCGAGGCCCACGGATTGCGGTTCGCGCCCGCGCCCGAGTACCCGGTCTTCCCGACGCGCGAGCAGCCGCTGAAACCCTACGAGGCCGTGGTGCTCGCCACCGCCGAGACACGACCAGCCGTCGCCGAGTTCGCGCCCGACGTCGTCGTGCACGACATCCTCACGCTCGCTCCGGCGATGGCGGCGGAGCTCGAGGGCGTCCCCGTCGCCACCCTCGTTCCGCACATCTATCCGCCCGGGGCGCCCGGTTTTCCACCGTATGCGCTGGGCGCCCGGCTGCCGCGCACGGGCTTGGGGGCGCGGCTGTGGCGGGGTCTGGCGCCAGTCGTCGAGTCGGGCCTGCGCCGAGGCCGTCGGGAGCTCAATGAGACCAGGGCGGAGCTCGGATTGCCCCCGGTGGCGCGGCTCCACGGCGGGATCAGCGGACAGCTGTGCATCGTCGCCACGTTCCCGCAGCTCGAGTACCCGCGGCGCTGGCCGGCGGGGGTGCACGTCGTCGGGCCGGTCCTCTGGGAGCCTCCGTTTGGCGATGTGGAGCCTCCGCCGGGCACCGAGCCCCTCGTGTTGGTGGCGCCGTCGACCGCGCAGGATCCCGAGCAGCGCCTGGTGCGCGAGGCGCTCGCCGGCCTGGCCGAGGAACCGCTTCGGGTGCTCGCGACCTACAACCGCCGGCTGCCGCCGGGACCGGTCCCGGTTCCGGCCAACGCCCGGCTCGTGGAGTGGTTGTCGTATTCGCGCACGATGCCGCGGTCCGCGCTCGTGATCTGCCACGCCGGCCATGGGACGCTCGTTCGGGCGCTGGCCTCGGGCTGCCCGGTGGTGTGTGTTCCGGCCGCGGGGGACATGGCCGAGAACGCGGCGCGGGCAGACTGGGCCGGCGTAGGCGTTCGGCTGCCCTGGCGGCTGCTAAGCCCGCTTGCGTTGCGGCTAGCCGTGCGCCGAGCGCTCGAAGCGCCGGCGCTTGTTCAACGCGCGCGCGAGCTCTCAGCCTGGGCTCGAGCCAACGACGGCGCCGGCCGCGCGGCCGAGCTGGTCGAGGAGCTGGCTCTTAGTCGTCGCGGTGCTCGCGCACGAACGCGATGAGCTCGGGATCGTCACCTTCGACCCGGTCCATCGGCTCGCCCGAGCAGCTGCACAGGTCGATCACCGCGCGCTCGTCCGTGACCTCGACGGCGCGCCAGACGGCGCCGTTCAGTTCCCACTGCTGAAGGTCTTCGATTGTGACGGAAGCGGGGCGCTGCTCTTGTTCCATTGGTTGCTCGATGCTAGGTAAGCCAACTCTGGGGGTGGGACTCGAACCCACAACCTAACGGTTAACAGCCGTTCGCTCTGCCATTGAGCTACCCCAGATTATGGTGTATTGGCCGATCTGCTCCCGTCGACTCGAATCGACCCAACTCCTCTGGGCACTTTATCGGGTAGCGACGCCGCCCCGTTCTCGACCTCCGCATGGCAATTTGAGCACAGCAGCACGCACTTCCGAGCCTCGGAGCGGAGCGCTTCTAGCGAGAGGGTGACGCCGTAACCGCTGATAGCCAGTCGTTTCTCATCCGGCTCGACGTGATGGAACTCGAGTGCCCCGATATAGCCGTCGTAGCCGCAGATGCGGCATTTGCCGCCGGCTTCTGCAACGAGAATGGCCTTGAGCTTTCGGCGGCGGCGAGCGACCCCCTCTGCTCGACAGCGTTTGCATCTGTAATAGCCGCTCCCCTCGATCGCGAATTCGGTTTGTCCGTGGAGCGGACACGACAGCCCGCCCGGTCTGAAGGCGATCAGGCCGCGAACGCCTGCGTCAGCGCGAGCGTCCTAAGGTCCCCTGTCCGCGTCCCCGCCATAAAGCGAATCGAACGCGCGCTCCGCCGCCTCGAGCTGCGTTCGCGCCTGCGCCACCGCCCACCGTCGCGACCCCCGGTCGACCGCCAGCACCGTCCAGCCCTTTCCGTCCTCGTCGCTCAGGTGGACGAGGATCGTGTTCGCGCCCAGCTCGACTCTCGCGCGGTGGGCCGGATTGGCCTCCTCGAACAGGATGCGGGGCCTGGGATCGGACGGATCGGCCACGAACGACGTCCACCGCGACCGCGGCGGCCGCGGGGGCGTGGGCATCAGACGGCGGTCTCCAAACGAGCGACGGTGCGGCCGATCGCCTCGAGCACCCTCTCGCGCTCGCGGGCGAGCTCGGCGATCCCGGGCGCACCGGACGCCCGCGCGCGCCGGATCGCGCGGTCGATTCGCGCGAGCTCGAGCACGAGCCGCGCGTGCTCGAGCTGGTCGACGCTCACCGACCCGGCTCGGCCGGCTCGATCCACGAGGTCCGCCACGAGCCGCGCGAGCTCTTCGTCGTCCGGGGGGAGCTCCGACAGGGGTGAGCCTGTGCGGCCCGCGAGATGCCGGGCGGCGCGCCGGTAGAGGTCGCTCGTGAGCAGCTCGTCGGGGTCGATTTCCCTAAGCGCATCGGCGCCGGCCTGCGGCACGGCGATGCACAGGGCGAGGAACGTGCGCTCGGCGCGCTCTCCGTGGTCGAGCGTCGCGGTGGCGACTGCGCCGCTGACGCTTGCCGCCGCGGCCCGGGGCCGAGGTGATGCCAACAACGACGCCAGCCGCCCCTCCGACAGCTCGAGCCGCCCCGCCACCCGCCGCAGGAGGTCCTCGCGCAGGACGCTGGCGGGCAGGTCCGCCAGGACCGGTCGGAGCTCGTCGAGCGCCCGGTCGCGTCCCTCGGCGCTGCCGGTGTCGGCGCGCTCGAGGATTCGCTCGACGTGGAACACGACGAACGGGACCGAGCTTTCGACCCGCGCTCGCAGCGCCTCTACGCCCTCGCGCTCGACCAGCTCAGCGGGATCCGTGTCGTCCGGCAGCGGCACGACGCGCAGCTCGAGCTTGCGCCCGGCGGCCAGCCGCGCGGCCCGGAGCATCGCATCCTGGCCGGCGCGGTCGGCGTCGAGGCACAGGTCCAGCACCCGGACCACCCGCTCGAGCTGGCGCACCTGCTCCTCGGTCAGCGAGGTTCCCATGATGCCCACGGCGTCCCGCAACCCCGCCTGGTGGAGCGCCAGCACGTCCGTGTAGCCCTCGACGAGAATGATCCTTCCGGCCCTCGCCGCGGCGGCTCGGGCCAAGTGGATCCCGAACAGCTGCTCGCGCTTGTGGTAGAGCTCGCCGTCGGCGGTGTTCAGATACTTCGGGCGTTGGTTGTCGCGCATCGCGCGAGCGCCGAATCCGAGCACGCGGCCCCGTGCGTCGGTGGAGGGGAACATGATCCGCTCGCGGAAGCGATCGTAGATCTGGCCGGGACGGATGCGCGAACGCTGGGCGAGCCCGGCGGCCAGCAGCTCCTCGTCGGTGAATCCCGCCCCCCGCGACGCGAGCAGAATCCTGTCCCAGGCGCTCGGCGCATAGCCAACGCTGAACTCTCGCAGCGTTGCCTCGGTGAGTCCCCTGCTCATCAAGTACTCGCGGGCGGCGGCGGCCTCGCGTGCGTCCCACAGGTAGCGCGCGTAGTACGTCGCGGTCCTGGAGAGCAGCGACTGCAGCCGGTCGCGGCGCTGGCGTCGGGAGGACGCGCCGGGATCCTCGGCCGCCGTTTCGAGCGCGACGCCGAAACGATCCGCGAGCGCCTCGAGCGCGCCGGTGAAGTCGAGTCCCTCGGTTTCCATCACGAACTTGAACGGGTCGCCCGATGCCTGGCAGCCAAAGCAGTGGTACAGCCGATCGTCGGGGCTGACATGGAAGGAAGGAGTGCGCTCCTCGTGGAACGGGCAGAGCCCGAAGTAACTGTTGACCCCGGCGCGGCGAAGCTCGGTCCGAGCCGAGACGAGCGCGACCATGTCGACCGCGTCGCGGACGCGGTCCCGGGAGTCGTCGGTATACCGCGTCACGGCGCGAACGCCGTCGGCACGGTCACGGCCTCGAACGCACGGATGCAGAACCGATCGGTCATGCCGGCGAGGTAGTCCGTCACGCGGCGAGCGACGCTCCCGGGCGGGATCGAGTCCGGAATCTCTTCGGGGTGCGAGCAGTAATGGTCAAACAGCGACCCCACGACGCGGTGGATCTTGGCATGCTCGCGCGTCACCTCGGGCCCGAGATATACGCGCTCGAACATGAACGTGCGCAACGCGCTCATCGCGCCTCCGATCACCTCGCCCTGCACGATGTCCCCGGCGCGATCGGAGTGCTCGACGAGGTCGTGCACGAGCGTGTCGATCCGTCGCGTGCCGGTGTCCCCGAGGATCTCGATCGGTCCCGCCGGCAGGTTCTC
>Ga0213881_10001626_pt1 | contig 10432 bp, 9 predicted proteins | sample BarmaccoBMER_R08_FD_160104 | JGI IMG/M metagenome (GOLD analysis project Ga0213881, IMG submission 160104) | Barbacenia macrantha exposed rock microbial communities from rupestrian grasslands, the National Park of Serra do Cipo, Brazil - ER_R08 ... | reverse complement strand
AAAGCAAAACGACCCGATACCAAGCCCGCTTACGTGTCTTCGCGTCAAGTCAAGCCGGTACCGCGGTGATCCGGTAATTAGATAATTATGACACCTCAGGCGCGTGCCGACACCCCAACCGGTGACGTTCAGCGATGACTGCGCCGTCACAGATGTCCCGATTGTATGGAACTTATCGTAACTTGGAGAGCGGAACTTTTTGTTCTCCAAGTCCAAGCCGGGCGAACACACCATCACCGCCGCCGACCCCCTATCCGACGATCTCTGCGCCGCGCTCGACGCCATCTGCGGGCATGTTAGTGCCCACTAACTTGGCACAAGTCGGGCCAGCGTCATTGCTGTTTTTCGAGAGGTATGTGGGCTGGTAAGGCTGCGGGAGGTAGGTTGTCATGGTGTTGTCAGTCGGGTAGTCCTGTGTCGCCGGGGTCTCCCATGGCTTTTTCGGTAATCCGGAGGTTTTGGTAGAGTTGGCGTAGTTGTTGCTGCACGCCGCGGGTGGTGGGGTATTCTAGTTCGGGTACGTGGCGCTGGAGTTGTTGTTTGACATGCCGGCATACTCGTGCGGCGTTTTCCAGCCACGCGGTTCGATCGCCGACTGTCTCGTGAGGACCGGTGAGGATGAGGTCGAGCATGTTGCTGTTCGGGGTCTGAGGGTTGGGTCGGTACAGCGCGGAGAAGCGGTTTGTTTCGTAGTGGTGGCGACATTGCTCGATGCACTGTCGAAGGCTTGGTACTTGTTGTATGTCGGTGACGCCCCATTTCTGGATGGCGTTCCATGCGTTTTGGATGATTTTGTGGTGGGCATCGTCGTCTGGGTTGGGTTCCTGGTGGGGATGGGTGGGGACTTCGCAGTCGTAGGGTGTGAAGACATCGACGGCTGGGGCGAAATCGTCGATGTAGTGCGTCGCGCAGACCTCGGCGGTGGTGAGGAATGCCTTGGTGTGCGGGTGGTGGATGATGGCGCGAAGTCCGCAGACTTGGACCACGCCGACGGTGTACCACGGGCAGTGTCCCTGGTGGAGGGCTTGGAGTCCGTGGGGTCGACGTGCTCGGTAGTCGAGAATCAACCGCTTGAACGGCTGCAGAGTCTTGGCGATGTCGGTGGTGGGCGCGGAGGGCAACACGGCTATCAGCGCCAGGTAGAACACGAGAGTGGCCTGGGTGATCTCATCAATCGGGTACACGTCGGCGTGCACAGCGCGGGCGGCACAGTCGGTGGCGATGCGCCCAGCTGCGTCTTCGGCTTTGGGTCCGTTCCCGTAGGTGATCAGGAACGGTTCGATCCGCGGCGCCGTGGTGCCTGGCCGCGGGTGGTCAGGCGCGTCGTCTGAACCAGCCACCTCCGCAGGGTCGCTGGGGCGGGATATCGCATGCAAGGGCGCGGTGGTGCTGGTACCTGAACGCACCCCGAGATGATCATGAAACCGGGCGGGGTCGTTCATGATCGCCTCGGGGTGCGTTCAGGTACCGTCCTTGACCGTCACGGTCGCTGGTTTCCACGCTATGGCGGTGGACAAGCAAACCGAGGTGTTCCCGGCGGGTGGGGTCCATTCCGGGGTTGACGTGATGCCGTTGGCGGTGGTGGACGCTTTTGCGCTGCCGGCGGTTATGGCGTTGGACGAGGCCTACGGAATGCTTGTCAAGGCAGGAGCGGTAACCAGGCTGGCGCCGTCGGATGGGTGGTATCGCCTGATCGAGGCGCTCACGCAGCGCCCGGATCGGGGGAATGTTCAGCGCCAACTGCGCCGTCTTTGTGTCGGTGCGGCGGCATTTTTGGCCGCCGAGGCGCACTATCTTGAGGACCATGGCGCCGCGCTGTCCGACGAGCCCAGGCAGGCGCGTGTGTGCCAACGTCTTAACGATGTTGCAGATCAGGCCAGGAATGCGGTAGATGCACTGATCAATCATGTCGAGAAGCTGGACGAACAGGTCACGGCACCGTGGTCGACGTCAACCAGCGTATCTCGGATCAACGCAGAAAGTCGCAAGCGATCGGCGAGGTCATGGTGTGTCACCGCCGCTTTGGTCGCTTTGGCCGTTCTCTACGGGCTCGTTGCTAACTCTCTTGCCGCTTGGGTGTACCCGGGGCAGGTTATCGTCTGTCTTTTTGTCATCATTCCTGTTTTTTTCGTCTTTGTCTGGTACCTGCAGGTGCGACACCGGGATCGCTTCCTGAGTTTCTTGCAAAGCTCCTGGCGGGCGGCGGGATGGTTTTATGACGTCACCCGCCAAGCCGTTCTCCTCGATGTCCGCGCCGACGCGCTGCGTGACTTGTCACGGCGTATCGACCTGGTCACGAGCAACGTGGCCGCAGAACGGCAAGTCTGCGAAAGCCACGGGCTTTTCCTCGCCGCCTCACGACTTGACTGTGTTGCGCATCAGCTGCACGAGGCCAGCGAATCGACCCACCACTTAACGGAACTTCTCCTCGAAGGTGGCGAGGAGGCCCGACGCTTCGCGACGCGCTGTCGACACGATCCCCGCGACGCCTACTCCCACTACGGTCGGCTGCCGCTGGTCCTGGACCCCAAACGGATCGACACCCTGATCGACAACCTGGTCCTGCTGTTGCGCCTGACCGTCGAGGTCGCCGTCGATCTCCCGCTGCATATCGATGATCAGTCTCGCATCTCCACCGTCCCCGCCGGGAAGATCGCCGCCGAGACCGAGAACATCTTCCGAGAATTCCAGCACAGCAGCCGTCACCTCAAACAGGAATGCCGCAGCATGCTGCGGGCTTTCGACGCGCTGCACTACGTGGTCGCCACCGAGTCGCTGCGCACGCTGCCCCTGGGCCATGCCTCAAGGGTCACCGCCCGGGTTGCTGTGGCCGCCAGCGTGTCGACCCGACCGACGGCGCGCAGACCGGCTGCCCGCACCGCGTTTCTGCGGGAGGCATCGACATCGACCACTCAGTCCTGGGCCTGGATCGGAAAGGCAACGATCGCTGCCCTCACCGAAAGCCAGCAATCCCTCCCGACATGAACACCCACCAGGCAAACGATGAGTCCTACCACCACGCACCGGGCACCCTCGGAGGTTTGACCGTGACGCACCCCTCGGCCAGCGCCAGGCTGCGCAGCGCCATCCCGGCCCGGGTTGATCGGCTGCCGTGGTCAGCCTTCCACACCCGGATGGTGCTGGCCCTGGGCATCTGCTGGATCCTCGACGGCTTCGAAATCATGATCGTCGCCAACGTCGGCGAGCAGTTGTCCAAACCCGACACGCTGGGGCTCAGCCCCACCGCCATCGGATTGCTCGCCACCGTGTATCTCATCGGCGAAGTCGCCGGGGCCTTGGTCTTCGGTCAGCTATCGGACCGGTGGGGTCGCCGTCGGCTGTTCTTTGTGACCCTGACCATCTACTTCGCCGGCAGCACATTGACCGCACTGGTCCCCGGCCACGGAACCTTCGCGCTGGTCTTGCTGTATCTGACCCGGTTCGTCGCCGGCACCGGCATCGGGGGCGAGTACGCAGCGATCAACTCCGCGATCGACGAACTCATCCCCGCCCGGTACCGGGGCCGCGTCGATATCGCCGTCAACGGCACCTTCTGGGCAGGAGCGGCCATCGCCGCAGCCGTGCAAATCCCCCTGTTGTCCGGCGCCGTGGACCCCCGCTATGACTGGCGCATTGCGGTCCTGATCGGGCCCCTGCTCGCGATCTTCATCCTGTTTGTGCGCCGCAGCGTCCCCGAAAGCCCCCGCTGGCAAATCATGCACGGACACGGCTCCGACGCCGAGAACTCCATCGCCGCCATCGAGCAGGAAGTCACCCGCACCGGCAAAATCCTGCCCCCGATCGACGACAGCCACGCCATCGATATCCAACCCGTCCCAAAAGCTGGCTACCTGACGCTACTGCGGGTGCTGTTTCGGACCTATCCCGACCGGGCGGTCCTCGGCGCGGTGATGATGATCACTCAGTCGTTCCTCTACAACGCGATCTTTTTCACCTACGCGTCGGTGCTGGTGAGCTTTTTCCAGGTCGACAAGAACCGCACCTCGATCTACCTGCTGTTTTTCGCGATCGGGAACCTCGCCGGACCGCTGATCCTGGGTCCGCTGTTCGACAAAATCGGCCGCCGCACCATGATCTCCAGAACTTACATCCTGTCCGGTGTCCTACTGGTCGGCAGCGCTTATGCTTTCCGCGCCGGCAGCTTCACCGCGACCACCCAGACCCTGGCCTGGTGTGTGATCTTCTTTTTCGCCTCGGCCGGCGCGAGCTCGGCCTACCTCACCGTCAGCGAGATCTTCCCGATGGAGGTCCGAGCCAAAGCGATTGCGGTGTTTTTCGCCATCGCCCAGTGCTTCGGTGCCCTGGGTCCGGTGACCTACGGAGCCCTCATCGCCACCAGCAACCCGCATCCGGCGGCGCTGTTCGCCGGCTACCTCGTCGGTGCCGTGGCAATGATCCTTGGTGGTGTGGTGGCCTTCGCGCTAGCCGTTGATGCGGAAAACAAATCCCTCGAAGACGTGGCCACCCCACTGTCCATGATCGCAGCAGCACACACCCGACGACCCCCGACATGGCACACCCCGTCGCCGACGACCACCGGGCGTGCTTGGCCCGCTGCGCAGTTCCCAGAAGGCAGGCCCGCCACGAACGACTGAACACACTGCATCATCAACGCTCCGACGAATCAGGGAAGGACAATCCCATGCCCGTGGTGGATTACCAAACAAGAGACGGACTCGCCGAATTTGGCTTCTCCATCGAGTTCGAGTCAAACATAGGCTGGCGAGTGTACATCATCTTTGACCCCTTCAGCTGGGCCAACGACCAGCAAATAAAGCTACCGTATGAATCTGTCGATCACACAGGGCGCCGCTATGTGAACTGGTCCTCCCGGATCGACACCCTCGGTGAAGCAAGAACCGTAGCCGAAATCTGGGCCGAACTCGCCCACCGCGCCCAACAACAACCGGCCGCGCACCTCGAGCAGATCCAACGCCAACCGGGCACCACAAAACAAAAAATCGCCACCCCGCCTGGTCCCACACGACCCAACGCCGGAAAGGCAGCCTAAGACCACCACCTTGCACCGATTCATGTCCAGCTCACCATCAACAGCGGAACACAAAACACCGTCAGCAACCCGGCGTAGCGATAACCCGCGCCAGACCTGGCAGCTGCAAACAGGGTAAAGCGCCACGACTCTCGTCCGAGGCCAGGCCTGATCAGCGAGACATCTCGCGGCTTTCTCAGGTCGCAGATCGCTACCACCCGCCGCGTGCTCTGCAGGTGGAACCGTCCAGCGGAGGTCGCCTGCTCGTGTCCTCCGGTGGAACAACCGGGTGATGAGAACCCGGCTGCGTATCAGCGGACCGGTGCTCGGCTCCTTGCTCTCAGTAAGCCAGGAAGAGCCGGACGTACCAACTGGCTTCTGCATCGGTTTCGCGGGGCCTTGGCACGATCGTTCGTCGAGTCGAGCGCCATCAGAGTCGACTGTCAGGGGGTGGGTAGCGAGATGAGGGCATCGCCTGCTCAGCCGTTGAGCAGACCCTGGCCTTCCCGGGGATCGGGCGATTTCCGACCTGCCGACGCCGCGCGTCGGAGTCAGTACCATGGTGATCGTAATCCAGCAGAGCGTGGGTGCCGTGGTGGTCAGTATCACCCCAACGCTGGGAATCCCAAGATAAGCGCCGCGATGGATGCCGACGATTATCCCGTCGAGACCTGGCATCCGTTGGTCGGTGAATACGTGCGGCCCATGGAACCATTACCCGCGCCGGAGCAGCCTTTTCGTGCCTGGATGCGCGTAAAACGGATAGGGTCAATTGAAGTCCTAGAGGCTGCCGCAACCCCGTATGTGGTACACCGCTCACCGAACGAAATCGCGCGTGAGCACAGTCCCGGTCAGATTTTCTGCTCCCTGCAGTTGACTGGGCCTCATCTGATCGTGCAGGACGGGCAGGAGATAGTCCGTCGTCCAGGGGAATTGGCTATCTTTGATCCGCAACATCCCTGTACGTTGGTGTGCGGGCAGCCGGTTAATTTTTTAGCGTTTGTTTTTCCGCGTCAAGCGGTTGGTTCCGATCTCGACGCTCTCGCTAGGGGGGCGGCGACCGTGTTACCGTCTACTCAGGGGATTGGAGCCTTGGTGAGGTCCTTTCTCCACCAGCTGGGTAAGCAGTCGGGGGATGTCCAGCCCGCCACGTCAGCTAGGTTGGCAAGCAACACCCTTGATCTGCTGTCGACTTTTTTTGCCGACCTGCGTGGGACCGAGCCTGGCATTGGCGGGGCCGCGCAGCGGTCGCTAATAATACAAGCCAAGGCGTACATTGAGGGGAATCTGGCCGATCCCGATCTGTCCCCGACCACGGTCGCTGCCGTGCATCATGTATCCGTTCGGCACCTTCAAAAGTTGTTCGAGGGTCAGGCGCTGACCGTCTCCGGCTGGATCCGTGAGCGCCGACTAGAGCATGCTCGCCGCGATTTAGCCAATCCCGATCAGGACGGCGTGTCAATAACCGTTATCGCCGACCGTTGGGGGTTCGCTGATTCAGCACATTTCAGCCGAGCCTTCAGGGCCGTTTACGGTCTCAGTCCTCGGGATTACCGGAACAATCGGTTTGCCGTAGCGATTAACTGACGCGCTTCCCCGGTCATCACGTCCTGGACCCGGCCGCCGGTAGATGCATCCGGCTGGGCGGCGTTGACTGTCTCTTGTCTGGCGAATGTCAGGGCCTCTGTGGAGGATTCGTGATCGGTTGCGGATGCGGCCGTGCGTATATGGACAAGAAACCTGCGCGTACAGGCAAGCAAATTGCTTTGAGGGTGGGGATGATGGGAACAACAGCGCAACGGCGCGGAGGCTAGAAAGGTAGATTGCCGCAGTCGCCACCATGCTGATCGTTGAAGTTGTGGTTCACTACGGAAGAGGGATAGTTCGTGACAAGTCTTGATAGTCCAGCCGTCGCCGATAGCCTCGTCGCATATGTTCGGGGACAGCTCGGCTCCAGCACGTTCTTTTCAGACCTTCGAGCAGGGAAGCCGACACTGGAACAGCTGCGGACAGTGTTCGGTCAGTACTATTTATGGCGTAACCAATTTCACCGCTGGTTCGGAGTCTGTATCGCAAAGAGTGCACCTTTTGGGACTGCGTTCGACACGTCTTTCGTGCTTGCCGAGCTGGCCGAGCATATCGATGAAGAGGTCGGAGGTGATCATCACGGCATGTGCGTAGCTTTTTTGGCTCAGCTGGGGATTACCGATCCTAGTGCTATCATGCCTACGCCTGAAACGACCCAGTACAGCGACTCTTTCGTCGTGGCTTACATGAACCCAGAGCGGAGTGGTGAAGAAGCTCTAGCAGCGCTCGCAGGCCGTGAGATTGTCGCGCCGGCGCGTAATCGTCTGACGATTGACGCGCTATCACAACATTATGGAATCAGCTCCGGGTTAGAGTTCTTCGACCTTCACGAAGAGTTGGAGATTGAACATTTCAAAGGTCTGTGGGGAGCGTTGGTCAAGACTTACTCAGCCGATGCTGAACTATTGATTAAGGCCGCGCGTACCGAGATCCGAAGGCATGTCGAGTTCTGGGACGTTGTCTATGGCCGTCACCTGTGCGACGTGGACGCTGTGGCGGCACGCTGAATTTATTTCAGCTCGTGCAGCGGGCGCATGCGTATATAGGGTGGGAGAGGAGAGCAGTCGTGATCGATGCGCTGACCGCGATAAGACGGCGGCGATCGGTGAGGGTATTAGTGCCCCCTGGGCCAAGTTCGGAAGAACTGACCTCGATGCTTGAGGCCGCGGTCGCGGCGCCTGATCACGGCCGCTGCCGACCGTGGCGATTCATCGTGCTCAGGAAGGAGAACAAGGCTGCATTCGCAGATGTATTCGCGCAGGCGTATATCCAACGCTGTCAGCGCCTCGGGCGGGTGCCAGATCCCTCTCAACAGGCGCAGGAACGCAGTAAGCTAGACCGTGCGCCAGTCGTAGTGGTGGTTGCATGTACTATGAAACACTTGGACAAGATCCCTATCTGGGAACAACGAGCGGCGGTCGCGGCAGCGACACAGAACCTACTCGTGGCTGCGACCGCGTTCGGATACGGCTCTATGTGGAGGACCGGCCCTGCGAGTTCCGACCCGCTCATTAAAGCTCAACTGGGACTTGGCGATAGGGACACGATCGAGGCATTCGTCTATCTTGGGACTGTTCCCAGCGAACATCGACCACCGCCCCCCCGATCGCGGAGCCTCAATGAGGTGGCCTGGGAATGGTCCCCCCAGCATGTGGTAGCTGAATCTGGCACGGCGTGAATAACGAATTGATCGAAACGTCGGTGGTTCGCGCAAGCAGCTACCGATGGGTGGTGTTAGGTGGAGCGACACTTGCGCAGGCCAGCGCCTCATTTGTTATCCAAGGCTTGGGTGCATTAACCGGATTCCTGCAATCAGCGTTCTCCCTTAACGGCACAGCGGTGGGGATTTTGGTCACCGCCGCGACGCTTGCACCCATTGTTGTGATGTTAAGAGTCGGGGACCTGCTAGATCGCCGCCACGAGGGAGTTATTATTCTCTGTGGTGCATTGTTGATGGCTGCGGGGATCGTCGGTGCTGCCACGGCTCCCAATTATGCATTGTTGCTAGTCGGATTATTCGTCGCGGGTATAGGATATTCCGCTACTCAGCCAGGTGGCAGCAAAGCAGTAGCTCAGTACTTTACAACAGGCCGACGCGGGCTCGCAATGGGAATTCGTCAGGCCGGATTGCCTCTAGGGGGTGCCGTAGCGGCCGCCACTTTGCCGGTCATTGCCCATAGCTACAGCTGGAGGTGGGCACTGACACTTGCCGCTGTTGTCGTCGGGGGCGGCGGAATAATTTTCTTCATCTGCTATCGACGACCGCCTGTGAACAGGTCTAAACAGGCCGCCATACGCGTGAAATTCTGGGCTAGAGTAGCTGAAGCCTTGCGATATCGCTGGCTGCGTCCAGTGATTTACTCTGGCGTTACGCTCGTGACTGCACAGTTCGCCATCCAGACTTATCTGATGCTATTTTTGCGCGATACTCACCATATGCCACTTACCCGCGGGGCCTGGGTCCTAGTGATCATTCAGGCCGCAGGTGTCGCTGGACGGATCCTGCTGGCAGCCATCAGTGATGCCTCCAGCCGTGCACGGCAAATCACGATCATAATTAGCATGCTGGCAACCGCCGCCTTGACTATTGTCCTGCCATTGTTGCCCGCTAATACGCCGCTTTACGCGCTGTTCACCTTCGCCACCTTCCTAGGATTTTTTGCGTTTGGCTGGTATGGACCATGGGTAGTCCACATCACTGATGCTGCCCCTTCCCACGCTACCGGACTCTTACTTAGCATAGCAATGACCGTAAATCAAGTAGCTATTGCCGCCACCCCGCCGCTCCTAGGTTTTCTGTACGACATATCTGGCGACAGCTACCTGACTTTATGGTGGATAACGTCCATGACGATCCTGCTCGCTGTCCCTAGCGTTTTGCGTACCGACGATACCGCGAGACGATCGCTCCCTAAGAGACGACGCTGAGCAAACTGTAAAGGCACCGTGCACGTTGAGGTCAGGATGGGGCGTCTACGGCGCTGCGCTGAGTCGTTTAGCGTGCGTTCTGGTTCGGTTGCGCTCGCTGATGATCTTGTTTGGGTGGGGTCTGCCTGGTGAAGGTCCAAGGGCTGGGATTGAGATGCCCGGAAGTGATAACGGACAAAAACGCGGCTGCATCTGCTGCGCTAGCTCGTGCAGTTCTCGGGTGTATCCGGATTACAGTAGTGTCTGATCGGCACTCGGGAAAGCCGTAACGTTCTCGGCTTACTGTAACAACTGCTTTGGCGCCAGCAGAGCAGGGCGAGGATGGTCTTCTGACAGCTGTTTAACACTGGCGGAGCAGCATCTACGCCGTGTCGCTGGATAGTCTTTGCGGCGTGCGGATGACCGGAGTCATTGACGACGCCCGGGGCTTTGGTTTGCACGATCATGTTTGCTGGGTCTATGAGGATCCGGAGGATTTCCGGTCGCGGGCTCGGGAGTTTCTGGCGGAGGGTCTTGGGCAGGTCCAGCGGGTGTGGTACGTCGCGCTGGGTGAGGTGGAGGGGCTGGTTGAGGATGTCCACGACATCGAGGGGATGGACCGGGCCCTGCGCGACGGTGCTGCGCAGGTGGTTTCCCTCGACGACGGGTTCGCACCAGCGCGGTGGTATCCGCAGCCACCCGCAGCCCCGTAAAACCAGCCTCCACCGCCTGCCCGGCCGCCGTGACGAAGGCGTCGACCTGGGCGCTGGGTTCAATCACCGCATCCAGCCGGTAGGCAACGGGCGCGAGTAGCAACGGAGCAGCCGTTGGCGCCGAGAACGATCATGCCGGAGTGGTCAGTCCACGAGGTCGCTGACTGAGGAACCCCACAGATATCGGCAGAGGCATAACTGCAGCTCAGGCGTC
>Ga0213881_10001625_pt1 | contig 10438 bp, 8 predicted proteins | sample BarmaccoBMER_R08_FD_160104 | JGI IMG/M metagenome (GOLD analysis project Ga0213881, IMG submission 160104) | Barbacenia macrantha exposed rock microbial communities from rupestrian grasslands, the National Park of Serra do Cipo, Brazil - ER_R08 ... | reverse complement strand
GTGTGTTGTCGATGATGCGCAGTGGCTGGATCAGGCGTCGGCGCTGACGCTTGCGTTTGTCGCTCGTCGTCTGCTCGCCGAGGCGGTAGGAATCGTGATCGCGGCGCGTGAACCGGGCGAGGAGTTTGGGCACCGGCCGGAGCTGGAGGTGCATGGGCTTCACAACGACGACGCGCGGGCGCTGCTGGACTCGGCGGTGCCATTCAAATTGGATGAGCTCGTCCGCGATCGGATCATCGCCGAGACACGGGGCAATCCACTCGGATTGTTAGAACTGCCGCGGGGGCTGACGGCGATGCAGCTGGCGGGTGGGTTCGGGCTGATGGGTGGACAGGCGTTGACCGGAAAGATCGAGTACAGCTTCGCCCGCCGGCTGGAGGCACTCGATGAGGAAGCGCGGCTTCTGCTTGTGCTCGCGGCGGCCGAACCCACGGGCGATCCACTGCTGCTCCGGCGAGCGGCCGAGCGGCTCGGGATCGGGCCTGCGGCCGCGGAAGCCGCGGAAGCGCCTGGGCTGTTGGAGATCAGTGAGCGAGTGAGGTTCCGCCATCCGCTGGTGCGCTCGGCCGTGTACCGGTCGGCGGCGGTGCAACAGCGCCGAACGGTCCACTTGGTGCTGGCGGAGGCGACCGACCGCGAGTTAGACTCCGATCGCCGCGCGTGGCATCTGGCCGCGGCGGCGCCCGGCCCCGATGAAGATGTTGCTATCGAGCTCGAGCGCTCGGCCGGCCGGGCGCAGGCACGCGGCGGACTCGCGGCCGCGGCCGCTTTCCTGCAACGCGCCGTTGCGCTGACACAGGACACTGACCGGCGGGCGGAGCGGGCGCTGGCCGCCGGGGAGGCGACCCTACAGGCAGGCGCGTTCGACGTGGTGCTTGGGCTGCTGTCCGCGGCAGAGGCCGGGCGGCTTGACGCGATGCAGCGGGCTCGTCTCGACCTGCTGCGCGCCCAACTCGCGTTCGCTCAAAGTCGGGGCAGCGACGCTCCGCCGCTGCTAATCCGAGCTGCAAAGACGCTTGAGCAGCTCGATCCGAAGCTCGCTCGCGAAACCTATCTCGACGCCTGGAGCGCGGCGCTCTTCGCCGGGCGGTTCGCTCACGCGTGCAACCTCGAGGAGGTATCCCGAGAGGCTCGCGTTGCTGCTCCGGCGCCACAGCCAGCGCGTCCGTCTGACCTGCTGCTGGACGGCTACGCGCTCCTGCTCACCGACGGGCGCGCCGCAGCGACGCCGTTCTTGCGGCAGGCAGTGAAAGCCTTCGCCGGCGAAGGCGCGAGCGTCGAGGAGGTGCTCCGCTGGGGATGGCTCGCGACGGTCGCCGCAGTCATCGTCTGGGACTACGAGAGTTGCGTCGCGGTCGCCGCCCGCGGCGTCCAGCTGGCCCGCGACTCCGGCGCCCTGACCGTACTCGCTGTCGCCTTGAACATCATGGCCCAAGCGGTAGCGTTGGGCGGCGAGTTCCGGAGGGCCGCGCAGTTGATCTCAGAGGCAGACGCCGTCACGGAAGCCACGGGCACGCCGGTGTTACGGTACGCGGCCATCTATGTCTCGGGCTACCAGGGTCGCGAGGGCGACGTCGCCAAGCTCGTCGATGCCACCGTGCCCGAGGCCACTGCCGGTGGACAGGGAAACGCAGTCCAGTTCGTAAGTTTGGCCAAGGCGGTCGTCGCGAACGGCCTTGGCCGCTACCGGGAGGCCTTGGCCCCGGCCCAGGATGCGAGCGAGGACATGCCGGAGTTGGTCGTCTCGATGTGGGCTCTGATCGAGCTTGTCGAAGCCGCGTCAAGGAGCGGCGAGATGGAGCTGGCGCGGAGCGCGGTCGATCGGCTCGCTGCGCGCAACGATGTGGGCGCCAACGACTGGAGCCTCGGCGTGGAGGCCCGGTCGCGGGCCCTCGTCAGCGAGGGCGTCACCGCCGACGAGCTGTATCGAGAGGCGATCACTCGGTTGAGCCGCACCCGGCTACGCCCCGAGCTCGCCCGTGCACACCTGCTCTACGGGGAGTGGCTACGCCGCGAGGGCCGGCGAGTCGATGCGCGTACCCAGCTCCGCCCCGCTCACGAGCAGTTCACATCGATGGGGATGGAGGCGTTCGCCGAGCGCTCCCGCCGAGAGCTCCTGGCGACGGGCGAGAAGGCGCGCAAGCGGACGGTCGAGACGCGCGACGATCTGACCCCACAGGAACGGCAGATTGCTCAGCTGGCCCGCGACGGGCTCTCGAACCCGGAGATCGGTGCGCGGCTCTTTCTCAGCCCACGTACGGTGGAGTGGCATCTGCGAAAGGTATTCGGGAAGCTCGGGATCCGTTCTCGTCACGAGTTGGCGAACGGACTTGCTCGCGTCGAGTCCGACCTGGCCCAGGTCTGACCTCAGGCGTCGGGAAGCGCCTCGACCACGCGGCGTCCCAGATAGCGCTCGAGGTCGCTGTCGATGTTGAGCCCGAGCGCTTCGAGCCGCGCGAGCTGCGCCTGCTGTGCAGGACGCCCGGACAGCTCGAAGAAATCGGCCAGGGCGGGCACGAGCTCGCTGTCCGCGGGCAGCGTCACGTGGTTTACGTACGACTTGGTGAGCGCGAGTGCGTCGTGGTCGAAGCGTGCGAGCCGTGAGGCGACTTGATCGACTTCGTCGTTGAGCTGGTCGTCTGCGATTACCCGGTTGACATACCCGTACTGCTCCGCGCGCTTTCCGTCGAGATCGTCGGCCACGAGGAGGATCTCGAGCGCCCGGCCGCGGCCGACCAAGCGGGAGAGTCGGGACATCGGACCGCCCCCCGGGACCACACCCGTCCCGACCTCGAACTGGCCGAGCAGCGTGTTCTCGCGCGACGCGAACCGTAGATCGCAAGCCAGCACGAACTCGCTCCCGGCGCCTCGGGCGCGTCCGCGGATGGAGGCGATGCTGACAACCGGCGCCCGAGAAAGACGGACAAGGAGATCGAGCCACGCGTGCAACCCCGTCGGACCGACTCCCAGGGCGGCGGTCCGGCTCGGGTCGTGCTCCGCGTCGTAGTGGGCCAGGTAGAAATCGGGGTTGGCGCTATCGAAGACGACTACGTTGAGGTCAGGGTCCTGTTCGATCAGGCCGACGAGCTCGCCGAGCTCCGCCACCGTCGTGGCTGTGATCGTGTTGATCGGAGGGTGGTCGAACGTCACCCGGCAGTAACAGGAGCTAGGACGGTCGATCCTGACGTGCGTCCAGGGCCAGGACCACGCTTCGGAACCCCGGCCGTTGTTGGAAGGGTTGGTGTCGTTGGTGCCCATCGCGAGGGGTTCAGGCTTACGAAGCGTCGGGAGCGCGGACGAGGCCGGGGGCGGCTGCGAGAATTCCGAGGCCGACGATGAGGGCGAAGATCAGCAACGTCACGCGCGGGCTTAGTTGCTGGAGCGCGAGCCCGAGGCCGAGAACGGGCACCGACAGTCCGGCGTAGCCGGCAATGAAGAAGGTCGCCAGGACTCCGGCTCGGTCATCCGCGTCGGAGGTGGAGATGACGAGCGTCAAGCTGCCTCGGAAGATCGCGCCGCCGCCCGCACCGGAGACGATCCCGCCGATCAGGAACAGCGCGAGGCTCGGAGGCGATGTCCAGGCGGATGTCACGAGGAGCCCCAGCCCGATGAAAGTGGGCCCGATTCCTGCTGCGATCAGGCGATGCGCGCGCCAGTTGGTGGTCGTGGTCTGGACGAGGACTCCGGTGCCGAAGCTCAGAAAGATCGTCAACCCGCACAGCGCGGATGACGGGTGGTGCAGCGGCCCGGCGAGAAACGCGCCCGCCAGTCCGGCGAACAGCCCGAACACGGCGAAGCACAGAAACGCGCCGGCGACGGCGGCGGTAAACCGCCGACGCTCATTTGCCGGCAGCGAGAGGTGCTGCGGCCGGTATCTGGGACGAGGGTGAACGGGCGGATGCCCCTCGGGCGCAAGCGCCACGGCGATAGCCGCGAGCGCGAGGGCAGCAACGAACACCTGGAACGGGAGCGTGAGTCCGTGCGGCTCGTAGCGAGCGAGCACGCCGGCAATCAGCGGACCCAACGCCAGGCCACCGATGTTCGCGATCGTGCTCACGATCCCCGCCCGGCGGGTGGGCAGGCCGGATGGGCCCGCGTCCAGATCCGTGATAAACGCGGTGGCCGTGGCCACCGCCGCGCCGAGCGCGACGCCGGTGAGCACGCGCGCGACGATCAGACCGGGCAGCGCGCGCCAAACGAGGAACACCACGGCCGCGGCAATCGCGACCGCGATCGCCGGGAGCAGCACGACACGCCGGCCGTACCAGTCCGAAACGTGGCCCGCGAGCAACAGGCTTCCTACCACACCCACGGCATAGACGGCGTATACGAAGGTGATCGTGAGCGACGACAGATGTTCGCGGTGCTCGTAGAGCCCGTAGAGGCTGCTCGGGGCGGTCGAGAAAGCCGCCACGACTAAAAATGAGAAGGCGACCGCCCAGAAGCCGGCGCCCCGTGTCACCCGCCGCACGCTGCGGCCAGTTGCACGCGACGGTGGCCTTTCGATCGTGTGACTGAGTTCCATGGTTCCTCCTGGGCTTCCTGGGCCTAGCGTGCGACAGATGGACAGCGCTCGCGCCCGTATGTCCCTGGTCACTTGTCCCGTGGACAGATGGCGCGGCTCATGGATGGAGCTGACGGCTACTGATGACCGGATCGGAGGCGTTGGCCTCGTGACCCCGGCAAGCTCGCCATCTGCGCGTCCATCGGTCTCGCGGGCCGGGGCCGGTCCATGATGTCCATGCGGAGCGCCATCAATGCCGCGTCGTAGATCGCTGAGAAGCTTGGGAAGGGCTGGATCGTGTCGCTCATCACCTCAAGCGGGACGTGGGCGCGGATGGCCAGCGTCGCCTGCTGCAGCCACTCGCCAGACTCTGGCCCGAGTGCGTATGCGCCGGTCAGTCGTTCGCCGTCTGAGAGAAGCGTCAAGAACCCGTTGGATGCCGCGTAGGCGTGCGTGTAGGTGGCGGTCTTCGCCACCTCGGACACGAGTGCGGTGGCGCTGTATCGCGCTTCGACGGCGCCGACCGCCGCGGCCTGCGGATCGTTGTAGGTGACTCGCGGTACAGCTTCGTAGTTCGCCGGACGCGCGTCGCCTGCGATATTCGCGGCGACAACGTCGCCCTCGTATTCGCCGACGTGCGTCAGCGGCCAGATGCCGTTTACGTCACCGATCGCCCACAGGCGCTCGCCGGCGCGCAGGTGCGCGTCGACATGGATCCCGGCGGGGTCGGTCTCGACGCCGACCGTCTCAAGGCCGATCCCCTGAACGCGTGGGTGCCGACCGGTCGCCACCAGCAGGCGGTCGCCTCTTACCTCGGTACCGCCATCGAACTCGAGTACGTACTCACCGCCCTCCCGCCGCGCAGCGGTCACGCGCATTCCAACCATCAGCTCGATTCCGTCTTGGCGCAGGGCCTCGCCGAGCCCATCTCCCAGCGGCGCCGGCTCGCGGGGAAGCAGCCGGTCAGCGCCCTCGATGAGTACCGCTTCGCCGCCGAGACCGCGCACGACTTGCGCCAGCTCAACGCCTGCCGGCCCACCACCAAGTACCAGCAGCCGGCGGGGGACGGTCTCCATGCCAGTCGCCTCGCGGCTGCCCCACACGCCCTCGAGCTCGCCGAGCCCGGGGATCGGCGGGACGATCGGATCCGAGCCGGTCGCCACGACGATGTGCTCGGCGGTATGCCGGACGCCGTCGACCTCGACCACTCCCGCGCCAGCCAGGCGACCCGTGCCGCGCAGCAAGTCGATGCCCCGGTCCGCCAGCCATTGCTCCTGGCCGGCATCGGAATAGTTGGAAACCATGTAGTCACGCCACGCCAGCGTCGCTTGAACGTCGACCTCGGCCCGCCCCCGGCGTCGCGCGCTTCTTGCACCGCCTCGCCCGGCCGCAGGAGCGACTTCGACGGAATGCAAGCCCAGTAGGAGCATTCACCCCCGACCAACTCTCGCTCGACGACGGCTACACGGTGCCCCCGTGCAGCCAGCGCCCCGGTACAGTGCTCGCCGGGAGCGCCGCCTCCCACGACGATTACGTCGTAGTCAGGGTCGCGCATCTGGGTCTCTCTTCGATGAGTGGTAAAACAAGCTCGGCTTGGTTCATGCCGGACGGAATTGGTTTCCGGCTTTCCGCGCACAGAGCGCGTCGCGCCCGGGAGTTCCTGGCCGGCCCCTGGCTCCGGCGATTGTCGGACTGGCGGCCAGGTGTGCTAGGGACGAGCGGGGTGCTCACTTGTGGTCCCATTTATTGGACGTTGCTGCGGAGGTATTAGACAAGGACCGGCGGCGGGCGCCGCTGGTCTCTCCGAGTGTCATCCGACCTTATGTGCCGCTTCGACGATCACGTGAGTCACCCCGCCTGGGTCAGCGAGCATCGACAGGTGCGGCGCGTCGATCTTTGTGATCTGAGCGCCTGCGTGTGTCGACATCGCAACCTGCTCAGCCGGTGGAATTATGTGATCTTGGGTCCCGATCACCGACCACGACCTGATGGTCGCCCAGGCCGGAGTGCCCGAGGGCTCCTGCAACGCGCTCGCCGCCAGCGGTCGCTGCGAAGCGGCCAACTCGGCTGCCAGCCTGGGGGACAGGCCGTTTGCGAACGCGTCGGGGAACACGCTCGGCTTGACGTACAAGTCGACATCCCCAGCACCGGGCCCGAACGGGACAAAGTTGAATACCTTCGTCGGGTCGCCGGCGAGGTGCGACCCGGGTTTAGCCGAGGCGAGTTGGAGAATCGTCTGGCCCTGGTCAGGAATGAACGCGTCGACGTAAACGAGCGCCTTGACCTCCGGGTCACTGGTCGCGGCGTTCGTAATTACCGCTCCGCCGTAGGAATGCCCTACCAGCACAATCGCCCCGCGGATCGTCTTCAGGAAACTCTCCAGGTACCCCGCATCGCTGGCGATACCGCGGAGCGGGTCCGGTGGGGCGTAGACGGTGTAGCCGTCGCTCTGTAGGCGCTTGATCACGCTGCTCCAGCTCGAGGCATCTGCCCAAGCACCATGGACGAGAACGATCGTCGGCTTGCCCGCGGTGCCCTTATGGTGATGGCCTGCCGAGCGCGCGAGTCCCGGTGAGCTCCAAAGCAACGTGGCCACGATCGCGGCCGCGGGCACTATTAGCGCTCCGAAGAGCCTTCGTTTGTGGATGTGCAGGGGAGTGGGCATCAGATCTCCTTCCGGGGTTTGAGCGCTGAAACCAGCTCGGCTGGGTTCGTGCCGGTTGAATTGGCCTTCAGCTTTGTGCGAGCAGGGCGGGGTCGCGCCTGTGAGTCCCTGGTCGGTCGCCCTGGCCCCTGCCTGCGATCACCGAACCGGCGGCCTCGGTGCGCCAGAGGCCGGCGGGATGCCCATGTCGGCCGCGCGCCGAACGGTGATTCCAGGACCGGGACCACACCCGGGAAGCTGACCAGGGACTCACGGGCGCGACCGGTTAGTCGGCGCGGCAGGCTGCTGCCAATACCAATCGACTGACGGAGGTCAACGTGAGCAATGACGGAAGCGGCACAGAAAACGGCCAGATCCCGCTGATCTTCATTCACGGGGCGTGGCTCTCGGGACGGAGCTGGGAGAACTACGTCGACTACTTCGGCAAGTGCGGCTTCGCCGTATCGGTGCCTGAATGGCCGCGGAAGGAAGGCGATGTTGAGGAGCTACGTGAAACCGCCGAGGCGTCGGCCGGCCTCGGGGTGCAGGAGATCGTCGACCACTACGAACGGCTGATCCGCGATCTCGATCAGCCGCCGGTGCTGATCGGACACTCATACGGGGGGCTGTTCGTGGAGCTATTGCTCGACCGTGGACTCGGTCGGGCCGGAGTGGCGATGAGCCCGGCACCGCCCAAAGGGATTCTCGCGTTGCCGTTCTCGACGCTGAAGTCGGCCTCGCCCGTACTCGGCCATCCGTCCAAGTGGCATGGCGTCGTGACGCTGACGCCAGAGGAGTTCACCTACGCGTTCGTGAACACCTTCTCCGAAGAGGACGCGGCCGCCGCGTACGAGCGTTACGCAGTTCCCGAGACCGGTCAGATCTTCTATGAGGGCGGGTTCGCGAACTTCCACCTGCACCCGCCGACCGAAGTTCATTTCAAGAACGAGGACCGCGCCCCGCTGCTGCTCGTCGGCGCGACCGAGGACCACACCGTTCCGGCGTCGTTGACCAACGCGCAGTACAAGCGCTACGAGCGCTCCCCGGCCAAGTCCGACTACCTAGAGTTCGAGGGCCGGCCGCACCTTCACATGGCCGCGTCCGATTGGCATGAGGTCGCCAGCGCGATCGACAGCTGGCTCGCCAGTGTCGTCGCGCCGGTCGGCGCCACACAGGAGGCCTCGTAGGTCGCGCTACTGGCCCGATGGCGCCCTGGACCCGTTCCCAGCGGCGACCGGTGACTCCAGGGTGAGGCCAAGCCGGGAACTTGACCAGGGAATCAAGGGCGCGACCGATCAGTCCGAGTCAGCAAGCTGCTGCCAAATACCACAGTGGCCGACGGAGGTCAGCATGAACGGCACCGACGTGAGCACTACCAGCTCAATCAATGGAGTTCCCACTTATTTGGGGGGTGGCGATCCCGCGGGCAGGTTCGACAACTACTACCCAGCGTGGGTGGCCAACCTGGCCGACGACGTCACTATCGAAGGCTCCCTGCTGGACGGCGCCGCGCAGGGCCCTGACGCTGTCCGGACCATCGTGGGCGCCATCCGCGAGCTGTACGACGACCAAGAGTTCAACTTCGCCGGGCCCTGGGGCGACGACAGGTTCCTCGAGGACTACACCGCCCAGGTCCGCGGCGAGCCCATTGCCTGTGTCGTCCTGGTCACCCTGAACAGCGCCGGAAAGGCCCAGCACATCGCGGCGAACTACCGGCCACGGAGCTCGCTGCTCCTCTTGTCCCGCCTGCTCGGCGAGAGGTTCGCCGGCACAGGCTATTCCAAGTACTTCGTCGCCAGCGAGCCTGAAAAGGATGTAACCGCTACCAGCATTACCCACGGAGGTTCAACATGAGCAGCACCGACGTAAGCGCCGATCGCTCAACCGCAGTCCCCCGAATGGGGACGTGCGACATGAAGCTCGAGGTCGTGACCTTGCCCGTTTCGGATGTCGATCGCGCAAAGGCTTTCTACCAGGGCCTTGGATGGCGGCTGGACACCGACATCGTGGTCGGCAACAACTTCCGAGTCGTCCAGCTGACGCCGCCCCACTCGGCGTGCTCGATCGCGTTCGGGAAGGGCGTGACGACGGGCGAGCCTGGCTCCGTCAAGCGGCTACTCCTGGCCGTCGACGACATCAACGCAGCGCGCGAGGACGTCAGCACGTGCGGCGTCGAGGTCAGCGAGCCCTTCCACCTTGCCGGCGGACGGGTTCCGGGCCCGGACCCGGAAGGGCGCTCCTACCAGACCTACTCCTCGTTCAGCGATCCGGACGGCAACGAGTGGCTGCTCCAAGAGATCACAACGCGGCTGCCCGGCCGGGAGTGGGAGGAGTGACGATGGACATCGCCTCCCTCGCAGGCCTGCTCCGTGAAACGGCCGAGCATCACGACCCTTATGAGAAGAGCCATGCCCCGCACAACTGGTGGGACTGGTACGCCGCCTACATTGACGCCCGCGAGCACGGGGGCACTGAAGACGAGGCATCGGAGGCTGCCGGTCGTTACATGGAGGAGGTCCTCCACGTCGCGGTGCTATGAGTTCGAGGAGGCTCGTCCCAGGTTCTGAACTAGGAGTGAGCAGTGACGCAACCCTCCCGCCCCGCACGTGCCAGCTTCTCCGACACCACGGTGATGCACCGAGTTGACGACGCAAAGACCGACAGTTGAGCGACGACAGGAGGACTCCATGACGGCGACGTCAGCAATCGTCGGCGAATACCAGGCACTGCCCAACCAGGTAATCGGCGCCACCAACGGGGTCGAGTACGCATACCGCGAGCTAGGCGACGGTAACCCGCCGCTCGTGCTGCTACAGCACTTCCGCGGCAATCTGGACAACTGGGATCCCGCGCTCATCGACACGCTGGCCTCCGCTCGGCGGGTCGTGACGTTCGACAACGCGGGGGTCGGCGGTTCGACGGGAGTGACACCGAGCACGTTCACCGAGATGGCTCGTGACGCCATCAGATTCCTTGAAGCGATGGTGTTCGACCAGGTCGACCTCCTCGGATTCTCGATCGGCAGCTTCGTCGCCCAGGAGATCGCGCTGATCCGACCGGCATTGGTTCGCCGTTTGGTCCTCGCGTCATCTGCCCCCCAGGGCGCAGCCGGGATGCACGGCTGGGCGCCGCAAGCGGTCGACGCCGTGGGCGGCGCTGCTCCTAACCCCGACGGATACCTGAACGTCTTCTTCACGCAATCAGCCACAAGTCGCCAATCGGGCAAGGAGGCCCTCGGGCGGATAACCGCCCGGAGGGAAGATCGAGACAAGCCAACGACGTGGCAAACC
>Ga0213881_10001624_pt1 | contig 10441 bp, 10 predicted proteins | sample BarmaccoBMER_R08_FD_160104 | JGI IMG/M metagenome (GOLD analysis project Ga0213881, IMG submission 160104) | Barbacenia macrantha exposed rock microbial communities from rupestrian grasslands, the National Park of Serra do Cipo, Brazil - ER_R08 ... | reverse complement strand
CCTCGATCGCCCAGTCGTCGGCTGCCACAGCCGCGATACCAGCGGACGGTTCGACCGCGTCCCCGGCGGCATCGATGTCCTCGCGGGAGGTGTCGAGGACGTGATCGCTTGATTGCGCATGCCGGGGCCGATAACCATCCCGGCCCAGACGCGGCGCCATCTGGCCAGATCCGCCAATCAAGACCGTGTCCTGATCAACGCCAGAATGACCCCTACCCTGTTGCTGCCGAATGAGAGGAGCACTCGCGACACCTCCACGCCGGACGACAGAACCCCAGGGGCTCACCAGCGGATCGCGCGGGCGAGCCCACCTGTTTAACTAGCCGTTCATGACTAGGTCGCTGGAGTTCACTCGATTGATCCAACGGCCCGGATCACGCCAACGGTACCGATCACACCAAGGGCTCAGCGCAGTCCGGTGCCACGGGCAAGGGCGGTGTCGATCAATATGGACAGCAACCTGGGGTAATCCACACCGGTCACCGCCCACATCCGGGGATACATCGAGATTGGCGTGAAACCGGGCATCGTGTTGATCTCGTTGACCGTCAGCGCACTGTCGGGTCCGACGAAGAAGTCAACCCGAGCAAGACCCTGGCAGTCCAGCGAACGGAACGCCGCAACGGCCATCGACTGCAGCTCGGCGGTGACGTCATCGTCGAGCTTGGCGGGGATGTCGAACTCGCACGCGTCGTCGAGATACTTGGCGTCGAAGTCGTACCACCCCGCGGAATCCGGCGCCACCACACGGATCTCCGCGGGCAGCGACGCCTCGATCCGGCCACCGGGGAACTCCAGCACCCCGCATTCGATCTCACGGCCGATCACCGCCGCCTCGACGAGCACTTTGGGGTCGAGCGCCCGAGCGGTGGCGATCGCCGCAGGCAGCGCAGACCAGTCCGTCACCTTGGTGATGCCTACCGATGAGCCCGCCCTAGCCGGTTTGACGAAGACCGGCAGGCCCAGCCGGGAACGCTGTTCCCAGGTCAGAGTAGCGTCATCACCCCGCAGCACCACGGTGTCGGTGACCGGCAAACCCGCGCCACCCAACAGCTTGCGGGCGAACTCCTTGTCCATCGCGGCCGCGCTGGCCAACACCCCGGAGCCGACATAGGGCAGACCGGCCAGCTCCAGCAGGCCCTGGATCGTGCCGTCCTCACCAAAAGCCCCATGCAGCACCGGGAACACCACATCCACCCCGGTGAGCACCTCACCAGGTGTCTTGCCTGCGAGGCGCACCAGTTCCCGTCTGGTTGGGTCAGCGGGCAGGGTCAGGGCCGCTGCGGCATCGTTGACGGTGGGCAGCCTCCGGTCCCGGATCGCCAGCTCGGCCGGCTCGCCGGTGCCCAACGCCCAGACGCCATCAGTGCTGATACCGACCGGAATAATCTCGAATCGGGTCCGGTCCAGGTGGGTCAGCACACTTCCCGCCGACACGCAGGAGATCGCGTGTTCGCTACTGCGGCCCCCAAAGACCACGGCGACGCGCAGCTTGCGATCTGTCATGGCGGCACCCTACTCCTGTGATCTGAGACTCCCGGTGCTCTGCGAGTTTCGATGGCCCTGGCGTCGCAGCGACGTCACTGATCAGGATCGTCACCATGACGCTGTCTCCCACGCCACGCAGCACTCTGCGCCGTCCCGGCTTCTCCCTTCCCCCGACGCACCGCGCCGCCGCATCGTTGGTTTTTGCTGCTTGCCTTGCTACGGGGAGGCAGACGTGTCGACGCCAGGGACTCCGCAGCCCCGGAGGGAGCAACCACGCGTCTCGGGAACGACGCTAAGCGCGATCGCCCCCACAATGCAGGCGGCCATCATGTAGTACGCCGGCACCACTTTGTCACCGGTCAGATTGATCAGAAACTGGTTGGCCGCAGGCGCGGTGCCACCAAACAGAGACGTCGAAAGATTGTATGCGATGGCGAATCCAGCGTATCGGATGTGCGCAGGAAACATCGCTGGAAACATCGCCGAGATGGTACTCAGCTGCGGTGCGTAGAGTAGCCCCAGGACAACGAACCCGATGACAGAGAATGCGAAGCCCCGTGCCATCAGTTGGTACATCGGGATCGCTAACACGAACATGCCTACAATGGACACCCACCACAGCACCTTCCGGCCGACGCGGTCGGAAAGCGCTCCGAAAAAGGGCAGCAATGTCATCATGATGAGCTGGCCGATGATGACCAGGAGCAGCGCCTTATTCGATGTGAGGCCGATCTCGCCCTGCAGGTAGGTAGGCATGTAGGCGAGCAGGGTATAGTGGGTAACATTCAGCGTCACGACCAGACCCATCATCATCAGCAGCAGCAGGCGCCAATACCGCGCGAGTTCGCGGAACTGCTTCTTGGTCTCCTGCTCGATTTCACCGGCCTGCTGCAACTCACGGAACACTGGTGTATCCGCAAGCTTGCTGCGCAGGTACAATCCGACCAACCCCAACGGGGCCGCGATCAGGAACGGTAACCGCCACCCCCACTGGGCCATCGCAGCGGGCCTGGTGATCACCTCAGTCACGAGCACGAGCAGTGCTCCAAAGGTGAAACCGGCGAGCGTGCCGAACTCGAGGAAGCTGCCGCACAGACCACGCTTGCGGTCTGGAGCGTACTCGGCCATGAACGTGGCCGCGCCGCCGTACTCCCCCCCGGTGGAGAAACCCTGGATCACGCGCAGGACGATGAGCCCGATCGGCGCCAGGATCCCAATGGTCGCGTAGCCGGGCAGCACGCCGACGCAGAACGTCGCCCCCGCCATCAAGACAATCGTGCTCGCGAGGATCTTCTGCCGGCCGAGGCGGTCTCCGAGTGGCCCCCAAACCAGCCCGCCGAGCGGTCGAATGAGGAACGACACCGCGAAGACCAACAGACCGCTGAGGGTGGAGGCAGCCGGGTTGTCGCTCGGAAAGAACGCTCGCCCGATGTAGACGGCGGCGTAGGCGTAAACACCGTAGTCGAACCACTCCGCAGCATTTCCGATCGCTGAGGCAGCGATCGCACGTCGCAATGTCTGCCGTTCAGATACGGCGACCACGCCAGCGATCTGCTCCGGTTGGAAAGACATATCTTGCCGGGCAGACATAGAAGTCCTCCGAGGTCGGGTAAGCCTTTCCAAGCGATCGGTGGGCCCGTCGCTGGGTGTGCTTGCCAGTGTGATGATGGGACCAGGGGTTTGCCATGACCTAAAGACCACCGAGTCTGGTTGTGAGCATGGTGATCTCCGCTCTATTGGTCAACTGACACGCCGTTCGCGCGCAGCCCCGGGGGTTCCAGCTGGTAGCGGTTCATCACGGTCCGAGCCGGGGTGTATACGTACACGCTCACCGCGGGGACGGATCCGGAGTTGGTCACCTGGTGAACGTAGTGCGGGCCGAAGGCACGGCAGTGTCCAACGGCCAGTTCGTGGGTGACCTCCGTTGGGAGCCGCCCCGACTTGGCGACCACCCGTTCGGTCAGCGTGCCCGCCGCGACCGCGAAGGCACCCGAGGCCGGGCCGTGGTCGTGCAGGTCGGTGCCCTGGCCGGGCAGCCAGGACAGCAACCACACCTCATGCTGTTCTGTTTGTTCGAGCAGCTGGCACCAGCGCGTGTCGAGGCAGTAGTCCACTAGGGGCCGCCACCACTCGGGGCACGCGGCCAGGGCCATGGCGAGGCTCGTCGGGCCACCGGGACGAGCCATCTCAGGAGCAGGGACGGTGAGGTAGGGCACGGCATGCACAGGGAGGGTCCTCCGCGAGATCGGTGAACCGACCGCGCAGCTGCTAGCTCCCGAGGAGGGGCAAACCGGCACAGGAACGCGGTCGAGGGGACGGGGGCTCACCGAGCGGGACAGAGTGCACTCGCCACCCGGCGCAGATCCACCGGGGACCGCCGGACAAAGGCGACAGTGCTATCCACAGTGGGTGATCGAACCAGCCGATAGGCGTCCCAGTCAAGGGATTTAGATGGACGAACTGCAGTCACGTGACGTCGAGCGCCTGACGGAGATCGGCCAGCAGGTCCTCGGGGTCCTCCACCCCGACGGACAGTCGCACCTGGCCGGGCGCTATTCCGGCCGCCGCGAGAGCGGCGTCGTCGAGCTGACGGTGGGTAGTCGATGCCGCATGGCTGACCTTGGAGTGCACGCTACCCAGCGAGGAGGCGATCCGTACCGCGCGCAACCCATCGCAGAAGGCCATTGCGGCCTCCCGTCCACCACGGATGTCCATAGTGATCAAACTGCCGAACAGCCCATCGCGGAATAGCCAGGAGGCAATGCCGTGCTGTGGGTGTGAAGGCAGCCCCGGATAGCGCACCCGCGCCACCGCAGGGTGACCGGCGAGCTTCGCGGCCAGCACAGCCGCGGTCGCGCTCTGCTGCCGCACCCGCAGCGCCAGCGTCTCCAGCCCCCGGTGCAGCAGGAACGCCTCGTCCGGGGCCAGGCACCCGCCCAGGTCGATCCGGGCGTCCCGGACTGGCCCGAGGTGCTCCCGCCGGCCCACCACGACGCCGCCGGTGGCGTCGGCGTGCCCACCAAGGAACTTGGTCGCCGAGTGCAGCACCACATCGGCGCCATGCTCCAACGGTCGGCAGATGACGGGTGTGGCGAACGTGGAGTCCACCACGAGCCTGCTCTGCGCGCGGTGGGCAATCTCGGCGAGAGCGGCTAGGTCGGGCACTGATAGGGTGGGGTTGGCGATGGTCTCGGCGTAGATCATCCGGGTGCTCGGGGTGACTGCGGCCTGTACGGCGGCGAGGTCCGTGAGGTCGACCAGTAGCGGGCGTATCCCCCACCGGGGAAGCCACCGGGTGAACAGCGACCAGGTGCCGCCGTAGCAGTTCGCCGGGCCGATCACCTCGTCGTCCGCCATGAGGTGCCCGAGCAACGTGGCGGAGACGGCGGCCATGCCCGAGGCGAACGGCTCCGCGCCGACGTCCGCCAAGCCCGGCGCCTCAAGTGCGGCGACCGCCATAGCGAACGTGGTCGCAGTGGGATTGTCAATCCGCGAATAGGCATAGCCGGCGACCTGACCGCCGAGTACCTCAGCGTAGTCGTGCGCATTGGCGAAGACGAAGGCTGAGGACCGCACCACGGGCAGCCCAAGGGGACGTGACATGCCCCAAACGGTACCGGTGATCACCTCAGAGCCCCGCAAGCGCTTAGCCTGCGAGGTCGGCCAGCAGCAGTCCGCTGCGGGGTTTTGGGGTGAAATAGGTGCTCTTGCGAGGCATCCGTCGGCCTTGCCGATACACCGCGAGCACGTCAGCGAACGGCACCGGAGCCAGTTGCAGCACCGCATCGACGTGCGGGCCGACCGGATGCCCAGCCGGCAGCGCACGCACCTGGGGACCTTCCGGATCGATGCCCAGCGCGTCGGCGAGGAGTACCCGCTCCACCAGCCCATGGTCAATCCGGGGTACCGGTTCGCCTGGTTCGGGTTCGGGCAAGGTGACGAGCAGATCGGCGCCCGATGCCCGCACCACCACGCTCCCGGGCCGGGCTGGTGGGCCCAGCTCCCGGGTTTCCTTCACCCCCAGGCCAACGCCGCGCCACGCCTGCGCCAGATCATCGGCGCTCAGCCCGGTACCCACCAGGGCCCGGTGGATCGCGCCGATGCGCAGCGCCGGCCCACCGGTCACCAAAGCGAGCAGGCTAGACCGATCGCTGGCCGCTGCAGCGGCTAACCGGTGATTGCCGTCGGCGACCAGCAGCGGACCACGCGCCAGCGTGGCCAGCACCGCGTCCTGCCCAGTCCCGCGGCCCAGCAACCACAACCGGTGGGTCCGACCGCCGGAATCGATGCTCGACACCGTCGGCGCTCCCAGAGCATCGATGCTACCCAGCACGGCCGCAGTGAGCTGATCACCACCCGTGACGGGCACAAGCATCGCCGCGCTGGTCGCGCAGCCCAGCCCGGTCAGTACCGCGACGCGTTCGACCACCACCTGCGGATAGACCTCTTCGCTGTGTCGCACCCAGGACATCCCGCGCCCGTCCACAGCGGCCGGATCCACCAGACACAACACGCCCACCGCTACCCCGTCCGGGCCGTCCACCCGATACGGCGCCAGCACGTCAACCACGGGACGATACGCGCTGGCCCGCAGCCGATCCAGGGCTTGGCGAGCTGCGGGCAACGCATCGGCTAACGAAAGCCCCCTAGCCAACGCGCGGGGTGTGCGATGCGGGTGCTGCACGGCCAGCAACGTGTCACCGCCGCCGTATGGTCCGGCCAGCGCCGTCACCACCTCGATGGTCTCCGCGAACTCATCGACATCGGGGCCGGGCACGCCATCTGCAACCACCCAGCCGCGCCGGATCGCCCGCACCCACACTCACACCAACCTGCTCAGATCCCCGCGATGGCGGCCACGGCAAGGCCGATAACGAGCAGCGGGCCGGCGACGCGCAGGTGCACAAACGCCAGCGCGGCAAACCACAGCGGCCATACCGGCACCGGGCGCGGTGGCTGCTGCGGCCGGGGCTGGCGCAACCACGGCCACACCGCGACCAGCCGGTAGAGCCCGCCGAGTGCGAGCAACGCCGGCCACGGCAGCGCGCCCACGAGCACGCACCCTACGAGGAGCAGGTAGAAGCCCGTCATCAGGGCCAACGTCACAACTCGGGCCCATCGCTCGCCCATGAGCACCGGCAGCGTGCGGATCCCCAGCGGCTCGTCATAAGGGATCTTGTCAGTGTGCTTGCCCATGAGCACTGACGTGCACAGCAGCGCATAGGGCAGCGATGCCAGCAGGACCTGCCAGGTGATCGACCCAACCGCAGCGTAGTACGTGCCACCGACCATCAGCGGTCCCCATACCACCAGCACGGCCGGCTCACCCAGGCCGCGCTTCTTCAGCCGCAGCGGCGGCGCGGTGTAGGCCACTGACAGCACGAACCCGGCCAGCGCGAACGCCACGATGGGCCAGCCCCGCGCCCACGTGAGCACTACGAGGATCGCCAGGTCGGCAGCGTTGACGCCCAGCACCACCACACCCAGCGCCCGGCGAGTGATGAGCCCGGACAGGATCGGGTGCGGGGCATACAGCGCCCGCGGGTAGCTTGCGGTATCCGACCCGGCGCGGGTGTCGTAGAGGTCGTTCATCAAGTTGTTGGCCAGATGCGCGAGGGTGATCCCGAGGACGGCCACGACGAGCCAGCGCCCGTCGACGCCGGGCGCGCGGACGGCGAGCAGGCCGGCCACCAACCCGGCGACCAGCGTCATCGGCAGTACGGCGGCACGGGAGATCACGATCCACCGGGTCACCGCGTCGATCGGGCCCTCGGGTGGGTTAGTCGTGCTCAGGGCATAGCGCCAGGCGCTTACCCGAGAGCTAGGCGCAGCATCGGTCACACGCTTGAGCCTGGCGACTCCAGCCAGATTGGTCAACGGAACGCGTGCACCACCGCAGCCATGTCGTCGTCCGCGTACCCGGCCTCAGCCGCGGCTGACATGAGGTGGTGGACCGCCTGCATCAGCGACGGGTCGTCGCCGGCCGCACCCAACGCGTCCACAATGAGCCCAGCGTCCTTCACCGCGCCCGCTAACCCGAACGCCGGCTCGAATTCGCCATTGATCATTGCCTTTCCCTTGAGCTGGGCGTAGGGGCTGTCCGTGGCACCGCCGCCGATGGCATCCAGGAACAGCTGCGGGTCCACACCGAGGTCGCGGGCCAGCGCGATGGCCTGCCCTGTGGCGGCGGTGATGGACAACACCCACGAGTTGAGCGCGAGCTTGAGACGGTGTCCGTCACCGGCCTTGTCGCCAACCCAAATCGTCTGATGACCGATCGCCTCAAACACTGGCGCTACCCTGGGCTCCAGCTCGCGCGGTCCCCCGGCGAGCACGATCAGTTCGCCCTGCTCGGCGGGTTGCCGGGTGCCCAGCACGGGTGCGTCAAGGTAGCCCCGGCCGTGTCGGCCGGCGAGCTCGGCGAGCTGCTGCGTGCCGGCGAGGCCGACGGTGCTGGTCTGAGCCCACACCGCGGGCTCTCGGCTTGCGGCCAGTGCCCGCCCCATGACCTCGGCAACGGCGTTGACGTCGAACAGCATCGTCACGATCACGTCGGCACTGGAGACTGCGTCAGCCGCGTCGGCGGCGACCTTAGCCCCGTCCTCGGCCAGCGGTCGGGCTTTTTCCGCGCTGCGGTTCCAGACGGTGACGTCCAGTCCCGCCCGCAGCAGGCTGCGGGCCATTCCGGCGCCCATAATCCCGGTTCCCAGCACAGCCACACTGCTCGCCACGTCGACTCCTTGATGATCACATGCTGTTCGCACTCATCATGAAGCACCTGACGATGATTTGCAGCGCGGCTGGAAAATCCCGCTCAGCTAGGCGGGCTTGCGGGCGGCAAGCCGTTCGACGATCCCTGCCGCGAACCGATCGTGGCGCTCGATCCGCAACCCTGCGGCGCGGACGTGCTCAAGTGGGCGGCGCAGGAAATGCTCCCCACCCAGCGGTACCGTCACCACTTCAAGAACACGCTGGGTGGCCCGCAGCAGTCGGACCGAACTGGCCACATGGTCGGCCAGCAGGAGCACTCCCCCCGGTCGCAGCACCCGGGTCATCTCGGCGAGAGCCTTCCGGTGATCAGGGATGGCGCACAGCGAAAAAGTACAGACCACCGTGTCGAAGGTGGCGCTGGGAAACTCGAGTGCTTCCGCATCGCCCACCCGAAGTGTGACGTGACGGCCGAGAGTGTCCGCACGTCGCCGCGCGATCGCCAGCATGTCCGGGCTGAGCTCGATACCGGTCAAGGCGACGTCGGGCGCGTAGTGCTCCAGGTTCAGGCCGGTACCGATCGCGACCTCCAGCACTTCGCCCCGCACCTGCTGGCAAACCCAGCTGCGGGTGTCCCGGAACAGCACCCGGTCGACGAAGCACATCTCGCGGTCGTACGTCTTCGAATGCCTGTCCCAGTACCGGCGCCACCGTGCACGCCGCGCGCTCTCGGCCACCCCGCCATCATCCCGGATGCCGCCTACGCCGTGGGGATGTGTGTAGCGATCCCGGAAAGTGGGCATCCAGCGGCCATGGGATTTCAGGTCACCGAAGTTCAGAAGTCGCTCAAGGGGTTCGACTACCCGGGGTCGCCAGCCCAGCTGGCCCGTCACGCAGAGTCTCACGGCGGGAGCAAGGAGCTCGTGGCGGCGTTGCGCAACTTGCAGAAGGAGTCCTTTGACGGCCCGAACGCCGTCATGCACAGCCTGAGCGAAGACAACGCCCTCGGCGGGTCAACCACCCGCGATGGGACGGACGGGGAAACGCGATGAGGGCTACTCCCGACCCGCTGGGGCACGACGATGATGTCCTCGCGCAGAGCGAGACGCTCGACGAGGAGAACATGGGCGTTGACCCGTTGGAGGGTGGGATGGATCCCGCTGAGGACTGGTCGGCAGCCAATCGATACGGGACCACCGCGATCGAGCAGGCTACCGACCGGCCCTTGGCCGAGCGGCTGGCCGAAGAGCGCCCGGACATCAGCATTGAGCCGGCGCCGGACCGCCCGATGGCACTGACTCCGTTGGAAGAGCTCAACGAGTCGATCGACGATGAATTGATTCCCGAAGAGCCGGTACACGAGCACGGTCAGGTGCTCGTGGGCGACGAGGTGGACAACACCGGCGAGTCCGCCACCCGCCGCAGCGGGCGCCTTGTGACCGAACCCGATGCACCTGCCACCGATGAGGCCCAGTACGCCCGGGAAGAGTGAGCCGTTTTCGGTGTGAGGAGGTAGAGGTGACTGTCGCAGCTGAGATGATACGAACCTATCCAGCGGACCTTGGGAAGGTGGATCGTGACGCTTTAGTCCGCTGTATCGAGCAATGCGTATTTTGTGCGCAAGCATGCACGGCGTGCGCACACGCCTGTTTGTCCGAACCTGACGACCAACTCCCGATGTTGCGCAAGTGTGTACGTTCGGACGAGGATTGCGCAGACATCTGTGCCACCACCGCGCGCATCTTGTCCCGGCACACTGGCTACGACGCCAACATCACGCGAACCGTTTTACAGACCTGTGTCACGGTCTGCCGCTCCTGCGGCGACGAGTGTGAGCGCCACGCCTCTCGGCATGAGCACTGCCGAGTCTGCGCCGAAGCGTGCCGTCGCTGTGAGCAGGCATGCCAGGAACTGATCACGGCACTCGGCTGAGCGGTACCGGCGAGTTTGCCCGTGAGGAGCGCCGGGTAACCGGTTGTGCAGTGAGGACACAGATGAGGAGATAGCCATGTCGACGACAACACAGTCCTCAGTTGGGGGCGGGTCAAACGTCCGAAGGGGGGGAACCATGACGATGCAGCGCAGCCGGGGCGCGGTGAGCGGTCTCCTGCTCGTACTACTCGGCGTCTGGGGCGCCATAATCCCCTTTGTCGGGCCCTACTTCGGCTACGCCTTCGGCGTCAACGCGCCCTGGTTCTTCACCTATGACCGGCTGTGGCTGAACATCCTGCCCGGTATCGCCCTG
>Ga0213881_10001623_pt1 | contig 10444 bp, 17 predicted proteins | sample BarmaccoBMER_R08_FD_160104 | JGI IMG/M metagenome (GOLD analysis project Ga0213881, IMG submission 160104) | Barbacenia macrantha exposed rock microbial communities from rupestrian grasslands, the National Park of Serra do Cipo, Brazil - ER_R08 ... | reverse complement strand
TGGGGCGCTTCTCCTTGAGTTTCCCCTAATGAGGTGTCAGCTCGATTACGCCGACTTCGAGGGCGCTCAGTTCACCGGCACGGCCAACTTCGAGGGCGCTCAGTTCACCGACAAGGCCAACTTCAGGGGCGTTCAGTTCACCGGCAGGGCCGACTTCGGGGGAGCTGAGTTCACCGTCTGGGTCGAGTTCGAGGGTGTCCGGGTGGCGTCGATGTTCGCTAAGTCGGGAGCTGTGTGGCCGCCGGGCTGGACAACCCGATCAGCTAAGCCAGGCGAGGGGGAAGACCCCGCCTTCCTGTATCTCACGGAGGCCGAGGAACTCACAGACGCCTGATGCGGCGCGTGGGTCAAGCAAACCGAGGCTCCGCCCAGGATGAGGCTCAGCGGGCTCGCCGGGTTGATGTAGTTGCTGTCCAGCTTCTTCCCACTGCCGTCCAAGACGCCGCCTGCGGCTGGCGCGATCCCTCCGGGGTCGCGTGGGGCCGTCCGGCCGGGCGCGACCGAGCACGGCCCGAAGGGCCGCGCGCAGTGTCGTGGCTGGGCCGGAGGCCGAGAGAAGTACGGAAAGCGGAACGCCGCCACAGGCGGCGCCTTGATCCCATAAAGGTAAATTCGGCAGCAAAGCGCAGCTATCGGTGCTACCGGCATCGTGACCACTTCCGGCGGGTTGGAACCCGGCGAAGCCTGATCTTGGGTGGGGGTACTCGCATGAGCGGTTGCCCACCTACAGGGCATGCCTGCACGCGCTCTGTAACAGTGTGGTCGTGGCGGAGCAGCGTGGAGCGTGCAGACTCCGGTCGATGGATGATCTATGGCAACACCGGTGGGACCGCCACATTGCGTGGCTGATCTGTTCCAGCTCTGCTTGCCCCGAGTCGTCTCTCTTTCCGTCTCATTCGTCTTCGTTCGCGGGCATCCGCCAGCTACCGCGAGACCGTTTCGGCGCAGGTCACGGACGGTGCCGACCGGATATGAATTCATTACCGGAGTCCTGAAAATCGGAAGGTCGACGGTTCGACCCCGTCCCTGGCCACTGTGTTTGACCTGCACAAACAACGATTTTCTTGATCTTTTTCTTCGCGCGTCGTCTCAGTTGTCGGCCAGGGCTATTCTTTACCGCTCCTGTCGAGAATGGACTACTGTGGGAATTCTGGCTGCCATCAATATATGATCTAGAAACGGCTCGCTGAGCGCAGGGGATCAACACCGCATACGCCTTTGGGGTAACTTCTGACGATGCTTGGACGCGGCGCTATACAGCGCGACTACAACAGTAGCGCATGTGTCCCAATCCGCCTCTTACAAGGTTCTCACGGACGACATACGCCGCCGCCCGCTTGAGGATTTTCACCTCAAGCTTCAGCCTGCGCTGATCCATACGGAGCTCGACCAACTCTTTTTTCTCGACACTCCTCAGCCGCGTCGGGCTCCCATGATCGTCGACGTCGGCCTGCGCTAGCCAAGTCCGCAGACACGACTCGCTGATACCGAGACCCTTCGCCACCTCAGCGATCGGTGTGGACCCCTCACGGGCCAACTCCACCGCACGACGACGGAACTCAAGAGGATGAGGGGCAGGCACGGCATGATCTTTCCTGATGACCGAGGCCATCTCAGGTCGCGTGTCCGTGCTACGGGGAAAGCTCACCCGGCAAGCCCACCGCCAACCCCAAGTCTGCCCTCGAACCAGCCACTCACTCAGCGACGTGAATGTTTAACCGTGACCTGTGATGATGTCAATCATAGTTGATTTTTTGCTTTATTCCGACCATATAGTTCGTAGTCTTTTCACACCTTCTCCGGATACGCCTTTGCTGATCACGTATCCGGCGACGAAGTCAGCGTCGAGTGAAGGAATGGCGACGGCCAGCTCACCGAGCAGCCGCTGTGCATCGCGTTTGCCCGGTCCGTCTGCCCACCCATTATTTCCGGCGAATACGAGCGCGTCGAGCAGTCGGAGGGTCTCGTTGGTCGGGGGTGCCGTGCGTTCCCCTGTCATCAGGTCGACGGCACGGGTTGCAGCGGCCCACCCGTGCAGGCGAAACGCCCCGGACTCGATCACACACAACGACCTGCCGTGCGCGAGCTTGTGAGCGTCCGCGAGTAAACCAGCGTCCGGCATGTCTAGGAGCACCGGGCCTCCTCCCAGAAACGCGCTGGAGCGGGATCGCCGTGTGACGTGGACGTGCTGCCGAGCGAACCGTTTAAGGCTCGGCGTCGCCGCGTCCCTACGACAGGACGTCATCAGCACGCCGCGCGCCCCGGCTTCCGAGCACTGTCGCTCGACGTGTTCGACCGCCAGCGCAGTCGGATCTTGCCCGGCAACCTCGTGCCCGATAGGCAGCCACGTTGCCTCGTATCTAGCGTCCATGCGTCCTCCATTCCTTGCCAGAATGCCCTACAGGCTCGCAGCAAGCACCGACCGCGAGGCCGTACCCCGCTGCGTGTTGCGCCGAACCGTGTTGCGCACGCGCTTATCGGCATAAGCGGACGTCTTGTCAGGCGGCCAGCATCTAGGACCGTTCTTCTGGGGGCGGCGTCTGGTGGTGGTAGGTCGCAGCAAACGTGTTGTCGAAGTCCATGGGCTTGGCCAACTCGCCGGCCGCTTCGCGCTCAGCGCTAGCCGTGGCGGGCAAGGGCAGATGCAACCGTTCATATAATGCGAACCGATTGAGCGCGATGACGACCGCAACCGCCTGCCCGTACTGACCGGCCGCTACTATCGCACCGCGGTACGAGAGGTACGCGACCAGATACGGCAGCAGCGCAACCAACAGCCACAGCCCGTCCCGCCATAGCAAGGCTACGGTCAGAACGAAGGCGAACATCGCGGTGACGCTCATGCGTACGGCCAAGTCCAGTTGCGACCGCTGGTCGTTGACGTACGCCATGTCGTCGGCGTTGGCGACGCGCGCCATGTAGGGCATGACTTGGATGGCGTTCAGGCCGTACGGTTCTCCGGCTGACGACTCGTAGAAGCGCAGAACCGTTCCTAGCCGGGTCGGCATCGCCTCGTCTGCGGTCGTCGGCTGGAATTGCGACAGTCGGCCTGTCTCAGCGATCCGGGAAACGATCGCCATTCGCTCACGGAGATATTCGTCATCGGCGGACCCGCCACGATCTGCCAATTCGTCTCGGCTTTGCGTAAACTGCTGCCTCAGTGTATAAACGCGTTGCCAATGGTGTTGCATACGGAAGCTACGAGCGCGTTCCGCCAGCCAGCTGGCACCCCAATAACCTTCCAGTAGCTGCACTAGGACAAACTGCAGCGGGTGCAACACCAGTGCCACACCGATGCTCGCTACAATGAGTGAAAAGATCCCCGTCAAGCCCAGATGTAAGGTGATACTTGCTGCTCGGCGCAGATCGGGCGGCCCTGACCAACCACCACTGGCGAGGAGCAAGAATACGTAGAAGACAAGCAGCGTCGAAGGTAGGGCACTTACCAGACTGAAATAGCGGCCGATCGATTCGCGGGTTGCGCTCGCAACGTCACTGACGCTCGTCACGTTGGCTGCTCCCCGGGCCCTCGTCCTTGGGAGACCCGTCCGCGTTGACAGGGTGGCCCACGGGGCACCAAAGCTTGCCTTTTACGCGGTATGCCCAAAGGCGGTGCTTTGTGCACCGTACCTCCTCTGGCCGGCGCTGGCCGTATCCGGGCATGTCAGGGGGCGGCGTCGCGGTCATCAGTACGACCACGTACACTGGGTACCCATCTTCTGCCTCCACCCGCAGCAGTGCCTCAGATGCGGGAAGTATACGCGCTCGGGCCTGCCTCGTCTGCCCTCGACCGCGATCATCGCGGTCGGATGTCAGGCTTGTCGGTATGAGTGATCACCTGTCGTCGCGACGACCGGTGTTGTGGCGCTCACCCTGGGCGTGGCCACCAGTGGGCATCACGCTCGCCGCCATCAGCGGACAATGGCTGGGTGGCATCGGTGCGGTTAGTGTACTCGCGATCATTGCTGGCATCGCCGTGATCGGCTTAACTGGCCTCATGGGTCCGTTAGTCAAACGGGTAACCACGTCCAAGCGGATTTTCCGAAAGTAATACCAAGTCGCGCAGGATAGAACCCATAAGATCAACAATTCTATTGTTACCATCATCTTGCCATATCGTCACCGTGATCCTTTTCCGCGCGGCCTCCTCGCCATGGCGTTCAAACTCGTCGAGGCCACCCTGTAGCGCTGGCACGGTGTCAACATCCAGTACCTCGCGGCCCTGTTTCTCGCCGGAGTTCGCTGCGAAGTGGCGTCCTCGGCTACTCGAACATCTGTTGGCTACGGTGCGCTTGTCGCACTCCCCTTCCCGACCACCAGCGCTTCGGCCTGCGTATCCCCGCCCTGTTCGACACCCCGTCGGCGGTGCGCTTCACCAGCGCCGAGTTCCTGCTTGGGCTGGTAGATTCTGGGTGCCGATCCCAACGTCGAGCGCAGCCAGCGCCCAGCCCTGCGTGCGGGCCTGCTGGAGCACCGGACCCCCGCTAATGCTTACCGCGCCGATTCCTGACGTTGCCGTCCGAAGTAGACAATCAAACGGCGCCGATCGGACCGGGTTCGTTGACAGGCCAGCTCAAAGTCGACACAGCCAGCCCGTAGGACTCCTCAAGGAACGCGAGGGATACCTGCCGGTCGGTTCGGGCTTCGATGTCGACGGGCCGACCGAGGGTTTCGGGCACTTCGAGGGCCACGTCGGCCAGCCACTGCCGGACTCGGTCGAGCAGCTCCGGGGTCGCGGTCGCGTGCGGCAGGACCGCGACGAGGGTGTACTCGGACTCGCCTTCCACGGTTTGGAAGGTCGCGAGGACGTCCCGTAGACGCTCGCCCAGCTCGCGGCGGCTTTTCTTCTTCAGCCGCTCAGCGAGCTTGCCCGCGAGCTTCGCGTAAGCCTCGTGGATCGCGGGTCGGTCGTAACGTAATCCGAGCCACGTCTTGAGGCGCTGGCCGGAGGGGGGATGGGGACACGTGAGGTGCTTCGCGAGGTCGAGTACGTCGAGGGTGACGCGGACGACGGGCACCTCAGCGTTGAGGTAGGCGCCGCTGGCGTCCAGCAAGAACCGCGTGTTGCGGATCCCCCAATCTCTGGGCGCATCGTCGTGCCACACCGCCCGGAGTTCCAACGTGTAGCTGGAGCCGACAAGTGCACGGTGGGCCAGGTCGCAGTCCTGCTCGGCAACGAGCCAATGCCCGTGTACGTCCCGCACGGCATATGGGCGGTTGTCGCGAACCGTCACATGCTCAAGCGGAAGGTCGAGGGTGAGCTGGCAGCCCTGGCGCCAACCGCGCTCGCGGGCGCTGTCGGGATGGCAGTCAGACAGGGACGTCGGACGAGTCAGCGCATCTCCCGGGTCCCTGGCTGCGCATCCCACCCGTCCAAGGGCGCCAGCATGAGCGGCCGCGGGCCGCGCAGGACGTCCAAGCCGACCGTGAACGCTCGCGCCCACTTTTGTTGGGTAAGGAGGTCGATGGGTTTTTCGCCCGTGTCCAGCGGAGTGGCGAGCGCCAGCGCTAGCCGCTCAGGGCTGCCGGCGACTCGAGCGAGCCGGCTGAGCACCGCCAGCAGTGGCCGGACGCGAGAGGCGGCGTCACGCGAGCGAACGGTCACACGTCCGTCGGTCTCGAACATTCTCACCGTGGTGTGAGACGTCCGAAGGACGGGGGCGAGGTCGCGGGTGGACCAGCCCGTCAGGCTGCGGCAATGTCGTGTGAGGCTCGGCAGCGTCGATGCGGTCGGGGCCATACGGGCGGGAAGCATGAGCCACCCCGTGTACTGCGCTAGTAGGGCTTCGAGGCTGGGCACGACGCGATCCGTACGCATGAACGGAACATGCTCGTCTCCGAGCAGAGCTAAAGAGGGCGGCCTCCCGGGCACCACCGTGCCGGTCGTGTGCATCAAGGTCATTCCGACTCCCAATCAAGCCCTTAGCTCGTAGCCGAACTGCTCCCGTCCAGCGTCTGTCACTGCCCAGTGAAACACCTTCTCGATCTCGTTGTGCAGCGTCATGTACTGCTCGGTGAGCCGCTCCGGCTCGAATGGCTGTGGCGATTGCAGGTAGGTGTCCATGTCAAGCAGGAACGCTCTATGATCAATCGGGCGCGGAGGAACCCCCTGGACGACGGACCCAGGGGGAACGACGCCATGCCGTATGACGCCCAGCATGGGACCGGCGAGCCCGGAGAGCGTCCCGCTGGGCTCTTGCTGCAGCCGAGTTTCGGTCAGCGAGGCGATCAAGCTACCGTCTGACAGGTCGGGGCGCGCCAAGCCGATGATGTCGGGTCGAAACCAGGACGCCCACTCGTCGCTGCCGTCGTTCAGCTCGACCAAGTCTAGGTAGCGCGCGCCCAACCTATCGCAGCGCCGGATCCGTCCAACATCATGCAGGGCCGCGCAGATTCGCCGGAACCGGCCGGCGAAGTCGTCCACGCCCGCGTACTGCGGACCGACCAACAGGCTTGCGCTACTGACGGTGACTGACAGTCTCCATCCGTCGTCATCGGCAAACTGGTGGATCACTGACTTGGCGCTCTCCGGAACGGCTGGGCCGGCTGGCCCGCTCATGAGGGACATCTCTTGCACGACCTGCTGCGTCAGGTACGGAAAGACGTCGAACAGGGCGTCCTGTAGTGGGGCGATACCTTCTAGCGACTGCAAGCGAGCCACAATCGGGAAGTGCACCTGCGCCACCGCTTCGACAAGCGGCGCACTCGTCATTCGGAAGCGGGGTGCGGGCGGGACAGACAGCATCGAACTCCTAGGTTTCCAGGAACTTTCCACACTCTATCAGGGATTCCTCGTCCTGCCACGAGCGGATTCGTGCAGGGACAACGGGGGAGCCCGACCACGGCTGGGCAGCGGCGGTCTGGCAGCAAACGAGGCAAACCACCTCCAGGTGGCTCTCGGCAAGGTCGATGGGGATGCCGGTGAAGGGAGTCGCCAGGTCACCCGAGGGGCCGACATCCCCGGGCGGCCATCTGATGTGCCGGTAGGAGCGGATCTGGTGGGCAAGCTGGCGCGCTGCCCGTGCGTGTGATAGGGCGTCGTCGCGATCACCTGCGGCAGCGCCCGTCCCCCTCCAATACCGGACGCGCGGCTGATCTGTTCCAGCTCTGCTTGCCCCGAGTCGTCTCTCTTTCCGTCTCATTCGTCTTCGTTCGGGGGCGTCCGCCAGCTACCGCGAGACTGTTTCGGCGCAGGTCACGGACGGTGCTGACCGGGCGCGGACAGATCACCGGAGTCCTGAAAATCGGAAGGTCGGCGGTTCGACCCCGTCCCTGGCCACCACCTCTGACCCGTGTAAATGGCAATTTTAGTCGGATTTCGTGCGGCGTGCGGCGCTGGTGGAGATCGATGCGCTCGCTCCATCCGCGACCATCGGCGCGCTTCACCCGGCGGTGAGCGGCCACCAGAGTGTGAACTGTGTGGCGGGTGCCGTTGTTCCAGGAGTGTCAGTCCGGGATGCGAGACTGGTTGAGTGAGCGCCAGCGTTCTTGATCGTGAGATGTTCTCCGAGGCCGAGGCAGCGCGGCTGCTGCGGCTTTCCCAGAGCACCCTGAATTACTGGCTCGAGGGCGGGACTCGGCGTGGCAAGATCTACCGACCGGTGATCCGGCCCGAGCCCCGTGGTGAGCGGGCCCCGGTCACCTGGGCGGAGTTCGTGGAAGCCGGGCTGCTGCGAATGTACCGGCGTGACCGCAACGTGCCGATGGCTGAACTCCGTGCGTTCATCGACCGGCTCCGGGACCGGTACGGGATACCGTACCCCCTCGCGGACCGACGCCCCTTTGTCATCGATCGCCAACTGGTGCATGAGGCTCAGGACGCGGCGGGACTCGACGCGGAATTCTGTCTTGTGGCTGAGGTGCGCGGTCAGTATGTCCTCACAGCCCCCTCAGACGAGTACTTCAAGCGCGTGACGTGGGAAGACGACATCGCTGTCGGCTGGCGTCCGCACGATGATCCTGACTCACCGGTACGGATGACCCCAGGGGTCCGCTTCGGGAAACCGGCCATCGGCGGTGTCAGCACGGAGGTGATCTGGGAGCACGCCTCCGGGGGTGAGGACGAGCACGAGATAGCTGACGCCTTCGACCTGGACGTCAGCGACGTCCGCTGGGCGCTGGCATACGAGATGCCCTTGCACGCGGCGTGAGCTCATCGTCCAAACCAGCGACGGTCCGCTTCTACCTCGACGCCGACGTCCTCGGCTTGGCCAAGGTGCTCGTCACGCTGCGACCGGACGTGACCTACCCGGGCGATCCCGGCGGCGTCGTGCACCGGCGCGAGCGGCCTGCGTGCGTGATCACCGACCGCGGGACGCCGGACACGGTGTGGATCCCCGAGGTTGCGCGCCTCGGATGGCTCATCGTCACCCGTGATCGCCGCATCGCCGAGCGCACAGCCGAGATCGCTGCCGTCCGCAGGAACGACGCCTGCATGATCGCGCTGTCCAGCGCGGAGGCCCAAACGACCTGGGCACAACTGGAGATTTTCATGAGCCAGTGGCGGGCGATCGAGCGTCTCATCGACGAACCTGGTCCATTCATCTACTCTGCGACTCGGACGACCCTGCGCCGCATGAATATCTGAGCGGACGCCGTTTCAACCGCGCCGCCTTCGTGGCGGGACGGGCCTTTCAGTTCAACCTGCGTTCGGCGGTGCTGCGTGCGACCGGAGACACTCCTCGGAGTCTAGTCGAGGGCAGCCGGGCTTTCGCTGCGGTGGATCCGGCTGATCTCTACGCCGTCGCTCCGCCCGACTTCGTGAACCGGCTCGGATTCACTGGCGAGTGGCTGGCGCATGACTCCAGGGGCACCCGCCGCGCGCTGCTCGGTACGAGGCTCGCTTTCCAAGCGCACCGCGGAGCATGCAGAAGTTCCCGCGCGGCAGGCCAGCGCCGATCTTCTTGACTACTGCCGCCGGAACCGACTTCGACAGTCTCCGGCCCCGCAGCGGCTCCTGGCTCACCGACTGGACGGTGCGAGCTCTGCAGGTAACGCAGGGCGAGGCACGCTCGTTGCTCGAACCGGTCATCAGACTGCTGTCCGACGGTGATCGCGCGCTGCTGGTTCGTTTCACCTCGGGTGCCGCTGGCATCCCGGCTTGCAGGGCGTCCTTTTGTGGTAGCGCGCTCCGCATTGGTGGGGGTCGCTGCATCCGTGTTGCCAGGCTCGGCGTTGCAGGCCGTGGCAGACACGGAGCTAGCGGGCGCTGAGGTCGACTAGTGGCCACCGCAGCCCGAGTGCTTCGCCTTGGCGCAGCCCGAGGGTGGGCGTGATTGCCCAGCGGGCCGCGTTTGGTCGCGTGCCCGCCACGGCGAGCAACCGCCGGTCTTCGCTGACGGTCAGCGGCTCGATCTCCTCGTCATCGCGTCGGGGTGGGCGGGCAACCATCGCGACGTGCTGGCGCTTCACGGCCTCGCTCAGCGAGGCTCGTAAGGTCCGGTGGGCGTGGTCACTGTCCCTGCGGCCAGACCCGAGCGGATCATCCCTCTGTAGAGCTTCTCGATGTGCTCGGGTTCGAGTTTGTCGATCCGATGCGCGCCGAGTCCGGGCACGAGGTGGCGAGTGAGAGATCCCTCCCCGGCCGCCCCGCTGACGCTTCATCGGCGACACGCCACTGCTCCCGGCGGAATTACAAAGGCTATCGGGGGGCAATGACGAGGATGGGAGGTTGCGGTCGTTCAGGTGCGCGGACCGGAACTTCCGGGTCACCAGGACGGCGCGGTGCTGGGCCTGAGTCCGTAGGCGTCGAGTTGGGCGTCGAGGGTGGTGACGGCTGGGGTGGTGTCCCAGGGTTTCATGAGGGCTCGGGCGGCGTGGAGTTCTGCGGTGAGCCGGGGGGACAGGTGTGCGAAGCTGGCCGCGTCGCCGAGTACGCGCGCGGCCTCGGTGATTTCCTCAGAGAGCGCGAGCGCGGTGCCCAGTCTTACTGCGCACTTTGCCTGGTAGTGCACGTAGGGGGTGTGTTCGTATCGTGCTAAGGCATTGGTGGCGGCCTCGACGGCGTCGTGGGGTCGGCCCAGTAGTGAGAGGTACATGCTGCGCCGGCTGTCCAGGGTGCCTTCGTGTACCCAGTATGCCAGTGAACCTGGGGCAGGCCCGTTGTCGTTGGTGAGGAATTCCTGAGCTCGCTCGCACGCGGCCATGCACAACCCGTATTGGCCCTCAAGCGCGTACGCGGCAGCGGCTTGCAGTTCGGCGAAAGCTTTGAGTCGGGCGTCATCAGTGCGTGCGGCCAAGCTGCGCGCAGCGGCGGCGGTATCCACGGCGGTGGGTGTGTCGTGGCGCAGGAATGCTGCAATGCTGGTGTTGGCTGCCGCGTAGGCGGCGCACGCTGGGTTGTGGGCCTGGTGAGCAGCGCGGCGGCCGCGGTCGAAATAACGCCGTGCCGCGTCGGGCTGGCCCATATCGCGGAGATAGTTACCGATGGTGGTGGCCATGTCAC
>Ga0213881_10001622_pt1 | contig 10452 bp, 9 predicted proteins | sample BarmaccoBMER_R08_FD_160104 | JGI IMG/M metagenome (GOLD analysis project Ga0213881, IMG submission 160104) | Barbacenia macrantha exposed rock microbial communities from rupestrian grasslands, the National Park of Serra do Cipo, Brazil - ER_R08 ... | reverse complement strand
TATGGGCGCGAACGAGCGCGCGAAGATCGTCATGACCCCGGCCGAGGTGGCGGCGTTCCTGGAGCGCAGCCGCACCGCCACCGTGGTGTCTATCGGGCCGGGCGGGATGCCGCACGTGGTCGCGATGTGGTACGGGATCGTCGGGGACGCCGTCTGCATCGAGACGAAGTCCAAGTCGCAGAAGGCCGTCAACCTCCGGCGCGATCCGCGGATGGTGTTCATGGTCGAGGCGGGCACCAGGTACGACAACCTCCGCGGGGTGTCGTTGGAAGGCTCCGGTGTGATCATCGAGGAGTCTGACGGCGAGGAGTACTGGGCCGCCGCCAGGAGCGTCTACGAGCGCTATACCGGGCCGTACACCGAGGATGCCCGGCCAGTTCTTCAGTACATGATGAACAAGCGGATTGTCGTGAAGCTCGTACCACAGCGGATCCGGTCCTGGGATCACCGCAAGCTCGGCCTGGATCCAATGGGCGTGACGGGCTCGACCGCGCCGTTCATCGAGGCGGAGTAGCCGTTCCCGTCGTCACCAGCCACGTCCATTTAGGCCCCGAACGATCCTCCCGTAACTGGCACCGTCACGGTCAGCCCTCCCGGCGGGTGAACGTGTGGCGGAGCATTACTCCGTTATCGTGGAGTTTCCGGGTTATGCGGCGGATCAGGTACCCCAGGGGGTACCAGATGCTCCACGCAGGCCAGATCCTCCGCGTTAATCCGCCGCCTGCAGCGGGACGGGCTCGACCGCGCCGTTCCCGTCGTCCCCGGTCCCTGCCCCGGCGGCCGTACCGCGCCGGAATTCCTCCGCAGGTAGGGGTCGGCAGTTCCGCCGCGCGGGGGATGGCCTGGCGTCGGGCCGGCCCTTACGATCGGCTCGTGAAGAGGCTTGCCGCCTGGGCCGCCGGACTGCCGCCGCAGATGCAGGACCTCGCGCTCGCGGTGGCGCTGGCGGTGTACAACGTCGGCTCGCTGGTCCCGGAGGTAAGACAGCTGAGCCTGCCGTACGCGGCATTCACGCTGGTGGTGCTGCAGACGTTGCCGCTGGCCTGGCGGCGGCGCTGGCCGGTCGGCGTGTGGCTTGCCGTTGGCCTTCCCCGCACGCTGTATGACCAGCTCGGCATAGGCTTCGCCCCGCTGGCGCTCGGCCCGATGATCGCCTACTACACGGTGATGGACCGCAGCTCGACCAGGGTGCGCTGGGTGGTCAGCGTGGTGACGCTGGCCGGCATCGCCAGAGCTGCTCAGCTGCCCGGCCACACGGCCTACGACTTCTTCGTCGGGGCGCTGGAGTTCGCCGCGGCCGGCCTGGCCGGTATCATCAGCCGCACCCGCCGGGCCTACCTGCTCGAGGTGAAGGCGCGAGCCGAGCACGCAGAGGCCGAGCGGGACCGGGACGTGGCGCTGGCCGCCGCGCGGGAGCGGACCAGGATCGCCAGGGAACTGCACGACGTCGTGGCGCATCACGTCAGCCTGATGGCGGTCCAGTCCGAGGTCGTGGCCTCACTCCTGCCCGGCCGTCCGGCCGAGGCGGGAAAGTCCGTGGAGATCATCGGCCAGACCGCCCGCGAGGCGCTGGCCGAGCTCAGGCGGCTCCTCGGGGTACTGCGCGGCCCGGCCAGCCCGGCTGGCCGCCAGCCGAGCACGGCACCGTCCCCGTCAGTCAGCGATCTTGGCCAGGTGCTCGACACCGTCCGCCAGGCCGGCATCGCCGTGGACCTCCGGGTTGAGGGCAGCCCGGCCAGGCTGGCGCCCGGCGTGGACCTGACCGCCTACCGGATCGTGCAGGAGGCGCTGACCAACACGATCAGGCACTCCGGAGCGGACCGGGCGGCGGTGACCGTGCGCTACGAGCCAGGGTACGTGACCGTTTCGGTGACCGACACGGGTCACGGACCTGTCGCGGCGATTGCCGCCAGGCAGGCAAAGCCGGCCGCGCCCGACCCGGGGGATGCGCCGAATGGCAGCCGGGTGCCCGCGGCCCGGACGGGCGGGCTCGGGCTGGTCGGCATCGCCGAGCGGGTCACCTCCTGCGGCGGCAGCCTGACCGTGGGGCCCGGCCAGGCCGGCGGGTTCGCCGTCACAGCCAGGCTGCCCGCGCCATGATCCGGGTCGTCGTCGCCGATGACCAGGAACTGGTCAGGACCGGGTTCTGCGTGATCCTCGAGGCGGCTGGCGATATCACCGTGGTCGCCGAGGCGGTCGACGGGGTCCAGGCCGTCCAGGCCGTCGCCGACCACCAGCCCGACGTGGTCCTGATGGACGTGCGAATGCCGGAGATGGACGGTCTCGAGGCCACCAGGCGGATCACCGGCGGGGACCGGGCCGCCGGGCCCAAGGTGGTCATGCTGACCACATTCGACCTCGACGAGTACGTGTACGAGGCGTTGCGGGCTGGAGCGAGCGGATTCCTGCTGAAGGATGCACCGCGCCACGACCTGATCGCGGCCGTCAGGAATGCCGCCACGGGAAACGGGCTGCTCGCGCCGTCGGTGACGATACGGCTGATCGACGCGTTCGCCCGCAGGCCGCCGCACACGCTGCCGGCGCCATCGCGGCTGGCATCGCTGACCGCCAGGGAACGTGACATCCTGCTGCGGCTGGCCCGCGGCATGACCAACGCGGAGATAGCCGCCGACCTGGTCGTCAGCGACGCAACCGTGAAGTCACACGTCGGCAGCCTGCTGGCGAAGCTCGGACTGCGGGACCGGGTCCAGGCCGTGATCCTGGCCTACGAGACCGGCATCGTCCGGCCGGGGGAGCCGGGCACCATCGGCTAGCCTGCGTTTGCCCGGCGTCGTCAGGCCGGGGGCCAGGGCGCGTTGATGAGCCGCTCGATGTCTTCGCCGAACGGCCGGTCGGCGTCGATGGGAGCGATGATGTGCCCCAGCCAGTCGAGCACCGCCCGGCATCCCGCGGGTGACGGACGCCCGGAAAGCGCCGCCGCCTGGTAGCCGGCCAGCAGCTCGCACGCGGTGACCGCGCGGGCATGACGGAGCGCGGCGCGGAGCTTCTCGGCCGCCTCCCAGGCGAAAGACTGCACGTCCTCCTGGCCGCCCGACGTCTCGACCAGGCCGACCGGGGTGGCGACGGCCAGCCGCCGCATCGCATGGACCTCTCCGGCGGCGCGCTTGTGCACCGGCGTCAGGCCGGCCTGCGGGCCCGGCTCGCGGGCCAGTTGCGCGGGCAGCCCGGTCACCGCGGAATCCATCAGCCGGTGCAGGCGGGCCGCCGCCACCTCGGCCGCGTGGCAGAACGCCGCGGTGAGCTGGTCGCAGTGGGCCGCTAGGTCGATCCCGTGGAATCCCGCGGTGCCGGTGAACCGCCCGTCGAGGTGGGCGGGGGAGTCGGTGACCCCGGTCAGGGCGCGGCGGGTGGCCGCCTCGAGCTGCGCGGCCGCCCGGTGGACCTGGGTAAGTACGGGTCCCGCCACCCGGAACGACGTCGGCGCCTGCAGGGATCGCGGCGACGGTTCGTCGCCCGCGGCCGCGCGGAGCCGCCCGAGTACCGCGGCCAGCACGTCATCACCGCGGCCGCACGCGGCGCGGTAGGGATCGCGCGGCGCCCTGATCGCGACGATGGACAGCGCCGCGGCCGCCTCCATCAGCGCGGCGAGCGCGGCGGCCTCGCCGAGACGGAGCACGCACAGGCCCGTGGTCCCGGGCACCCCCTGGATGAGGGCGATGCCCTCTTTCTGGCCCAGGCCAAACTCGGCCAGCCCGTGGCGGCGCAACACGTCGCGGGCCGGCATCAGGGCTCGGCCAGACCCGTCAGGTTCACCCGGCCCGAGCACCTGGCCGATGCCGGCCAGCGGGCCGAACGCGTGCGCCAGCTGCATGATCTCGCCCGCGGCCCCCGCGCCCGTGCGGGGGATCGCCGGCGTGATGTCGTAGTTGAGGAAATCGGCTAGCCGCTGGCAGAGCTCGCCCGACACGGCCGCGTCCCCGGAGAGGAAGGTCAGCAGCCGCACCGCGATGATCGCCCGCGCCTCGGGTGGGCTCAGCCAAGGCGGACCGCCCGCGGCCCGCGCCAGCAGCAGGTTGCGCTGGTGGGAAGGCTGCTGCCGCGTAGTCAGCCGCACCGAGGAAAGCGCCCCCATGCCGGTGTTGACGCCGTACACCGGGTTGCCGTCGCGCAGCGCCTGCAAGGCCTCGGCGCGGCGTTGCCGTACGGCATCGAGCAGCGCCGGATCGATGCTAACGGGTCGGCCCGCGGCGACGGCCCGGATGAGGCCGAGGTCCGCGTGGCCGTCCGCGGTGATGGCCAGGGCTTGGCTCACCCGCGATACCTGAGCATCGTTCCGGCGTCCTGTTGCTCGGCCCGGCGCAGGATGGCCAGGCCGACGGCGATGTCGAGGATGGCCAGCCCGCGGTGCCAGAGCAGGATCCGCTCGCCGTCCCGCTCCCGGCCTGGCCGCCGTCCGGTGACGACCTGACCAAGCTCGGCGTGCAGCGACGCCGCCGAGAGCCGGCCGGTGTCGACGTGGCGGCGCAGGGCGCCGAACCGGCCCGACTGCGCCTCCCGCCAGTCGTCCACCACCACCTTGTCCATCACGTCGAGCAGGTCTAGCTCCACCGCGCTGATCGTGCCGTAGGGGACGACGAAGGCCCCGGGCTTGACCGAAGCGGTGCGCAGCAGGGGCTCGGGTTCGGTGAGCCGTGACGCCTCCACCAGGATGTCGGCGTTGTCGAAGGCCTCCTCGGCGGTGGCGGTCACCCGGACGGGGGTGTCGGTGACCGCGGCGAGCTGCCGGGCGAACGCCTCGCGGGACTCCGCCCGGCGGCTGGTCACCCGGATCTCGTCCAGGCCAAACAGCTCGTCGAGCAGCACCACGTTCCAGAACGCGGTGCCGCGAGCCCCGACGTGACCGAGCACCCGGGCGTCCGGCCGGGCCAGGTAGCGGGCGCCCACGGCGGTCATGGCGCCGGTCCGGCAGGCGGTGATCAAGGTGGCGTCCATGATCGCCAGCGGAACGCCCGTCCGCGGGTCGTACAGGGTCAGCAGCCCGAGCTCGCTGGGAAGCCCGGCGGCATAGTTCGACACGAAGTCGCCGACCACTTTGACGCCGCTCACGCCGCGGGCCAACGGGCCGCGCGCCGACAGATGGCCGCGGAGCACGTTGAAGTGACCGGCACCGTCGTTGTCAGGAACCAGGTGCACCCTCGGCTCCACCACCACGCCCCCCTCGCCGTGGGCGCGCACGGCCTGCTCCACGGCGTCGACGATCTCGGCGTTCGACAGGCCGAGCGCGTCTATGTCCGGTCCGGACAGGAACCGGAGCCACAGGCCTCCCGCCGTGGGCACCTCAGCGTTCACCCCGGCATTATCCCGAACGGACCTCGTGCCTGCCCCGCCCACCCATCGAGCCCCCGGCGGCATCTCGTGGCGGACCGCTGACCGCCGTACCCTGGAAATCGTGACCGCAGCCACCTTCCGCGTCCACGTCGATCCGGAGAAATGCCAGGGGCACAACCGCTGCTACAGCATCTCCCCGGAGTTGTTCGATCTCGACGAGCTGGGCATGTCTTCAGAGATCGGAGCGGGACTGGTGCCCGCGGACCTGATCACCAAGGCCCGCCTGGCCGTGGCCAACTGCCCCGAACACGCGATCTCCCTGACAGAGGAGACGGAGCCGGAGGAATAGCCGTGACCAGTCGCCACCCTCCGGTCGAGAACTGGGCCACCGACTTCGACCACACCGATCCTGCCTGGGCCGCCGACCCGTACCCGATCTGGGACGAACTGCGGCGGCGCTGCCCCGTCGCGCATAGCGACCGCTACGGCGGGACGTGGCTCCCGCTGACGCATGAGCTGGTGTCTGAGGTGGCCTACGACACCGAGCATTTCACCTCCCGCTCGGTCGTGGTCAGCGACGAGCGGCCCGGTCCCGACGACCTGCCCGCGCCCATCGGGCTGTCCCCGCCGATCACCTCCGACCCGCCCTTCCACGCCATCGCCCGGCGGATGCTGCTGCCCGCCTTCACGCCCAAGCCCATCGCCGCCCTCGAACCCTTCACTCGTGACCTGTGCCGGGACCTGCTCGCCGGGACCGAAGGCCGCGCGAGCTTCGACGCGGCCACCGAGTACGCCCAGCACATCCCGGTGCGGGTCATCGTCAGGTTCCTCGGCTTCCCCGAGGAGGACGCCGACCTGTTCCGCCGCTTCATCCGCCTGGTGCTCGAGGACGTGGACCTGCCGGCCGAGGAGCGCGAGGAGAGGTTCGCCGAACAGGACGCCTACATGGACGCCCAGATCGAGGAGCACATCGCCCGCCCCAGGGACGACCTCACCTCGTTCCTCATCGAGGCGGAGATCGGCGGCAGCAAGCTGAGCCGGGAGCACGTCCGCGGCACCATGATCCTGCTGATGATCGCCGGCATCGACACCACCTGGTCCGCGATCGGCGCCTCGCTCTGGCACCTGGCCCAGCACCCGGATGACCGCCACCGCCTGGCCCGCGAGCCTGAGCTGATGGACACCGCCGTCGAGGAGCTGCTGCGCGCCTACGCGCCGGTCACGATGGCCCGGCTGGTCGCCAAGGACTTCGACTTCCACGGGCACCAGCTGAAGGAGGGCGACTGGCTGCTGCTCCCGTTCCCGTCCGCCAACCGGGATCCGGAGGTCTTCGACAACCCCGGCGTGGTGCAGCTCGACCGGGCCAGGAACCGGCACGCCGCCTTCGGTCTCGGCAGGCACCGCTGCCTCGGCTCCAACCTGGCCCGGATGGAACTGCGGGTGGCCCTGGAGGAGTGGCTGGCCCGCTACCCGGACTTCGAGCTGGCGGACCCCTCGGCGGTCACCTGGTCCGGTGGCCAGGTGCGCGGACCGCGCACGCTTCCCGTCCGCGTTCTGTGAGGAGCCCGCTCAGCGGCCGGTCCACACGGGCGGACGCTTGTCGCGGAAGGCGGCCGGCCCCTCCTGCGCGTCGGCGCTGAGGTAGACGGGCTTCCAGATCCGTTCGGCCTCGTCGAAGAGGTCCGGCCTGGACAGGTACGCGGTGCGCTTGGCGGCCAGCACGGACAGCGGGGCGTTCGCGGCGATCCGCTCGGCCAGCCGCTGCGCCCGCGGGCGCAGGTCCGCGAGCGGCACCACCTCGTTGACCAGCCCGATCTCGTACCCGCGCTGGGCGCTGACCGGATCGCCGGTGAGCAGTATCTGCAGTGTGATCCGGGGCGGGATGAGCCAGGACAACGGCGCGGCCCACGGGGCGCCGCGTCCCACCTTCACCTCGCTGATCGCGAACGTGGCGGTGTCCGCGGCGATGCACAGGTCGCAGCACTGGGCGAGCAGGAACCCGCCGGCCCAGGCGACGCCGTTGACCGCGGCGATGGTCGGCTTGGCCACCTCGATGGTGCGACCGAACTGAGGCACGAAATCCGGCGGCGGCACGGTCAGCGCGAGCTCGGCCATCTCCTTCAGGTCGCCGCCCGCGCAGAACGCCTTCTCCCCGGCCCCGGTGAGCACGAGCACCTTGGCGGTCTCGTCGTCGTTGAAGCGCCGGACCCCCGCATGCAGGCCCGCCCGCACGGCCGCGTTGAGCGCGTTACGGGCCTCCGGCCGCTCGATGGTGAGCCAGGCGACGCCGTTGACCATCTGGTAACTGACCGCGTCCGCCATCGCACCCCTCCGCGCTAACCCGTATAGTAACACTCTAGTGAACCATCAATCACTAGCGGAGGGGCCCGTGGACCTCGATGTGACGAGCCTGCATCACCGGCGAGCGGTGCACCGCTGGGAGCGGATGAGCGTCGGTGACCTGATCGAGCGGGTGACCTGGAGCCGGCCGGACAAGCCGGCCATCGTGGGCCGCCCGGGGGCCTACGCCGACGGCCAGTTCAAAGCGCTGACCTACCGGCAGGCCGACCAGATCGCGAACCAGGTGGCGCACGCACTGCTGGCGCGCGGGCTCGAGCGCGGCGACGTGATCCTGCTGTTCTGCGAGAACTCGGTCGAGGCCTACCTGGCCAAGATCGGCATCGCCAAGGCCGGCCTGGTCGCCGCGCCGGTCAACCCGATGATGGCGCCGGACCTGGTGGCCGCGATGATCGACCTGGTCCAGCCCAAACTGGCCATCGTGGACGCCGAACTGTGGCCGAAGGCCGAGCCGCCGTTCACGGCAAAAAACCTGCGGGCCGCGGTTACGGTCGCCATCGGCGGCCCGCCGGCCCCGGACAGCGTGTCGTTCACCGAGTTCATCGCGGGCCAGCCGGCCGGCGAGCCGGACGTGGAGATCCACGCCGACGACATCTGGGAGATCCTGTTCACCTCGGGCACCACGGCGCTGCCCAAGGGCGTGATGATCTCGCATGCGTGCAGCTACGCCGCCGGTTTCGGGTTCGCGCTCTCGCTGACCCGCGGGCTGCGGCTCGAGTCCGACCTGACGGTGGGTACGTACCTGCCGCTGATCTACCACGTAGGTGATCAGCCATTCACTTTCTCGGTGTTCCTGTGCGGTGGCACGCTCGTGCTCGGCCGACGCCCGCACCCCGAGCACATCGCCGAGATGATCGCCGCGGAGAAGGTGACCGCACCCCAGCAGAACTACGTCGGGGTGCCGAGCCCGATCCTGGCCTCGACGGTGCTCGACCCGGATGGCCGTGACCTCAAGGCCCAGCCCGGCGTGGCGGGCGAGGCGGTGTACCGGTCCCCGGCCGTGATGGCCGGCTACTACCGGGACGAGGCGGCCACCGAGCACGCGTTCCGTTACGGCTGGTTCCATTCCGGGGACAGCTGCGCCTACGACGACGCCGGCCTGCGGATCATGCTCGACCGGTACAAGGACATCGTGAAGACCGGCGGGGAGAACGTGTCCAGCCTGCGGGTGGAGGCGGTGCTGGCCCAGCACCCGGACGTGGCCAAGGCGGCGGTCATCGGGCTGCCCCATCCCCGCTGGAGCGAGGCGGTGACCGCGGTCGTGGTGCTCCGCGAGGGGGCGCAGGCCAGCGAGGAGGACCTGATCAAGCACTGCCGGGCTGGCCTGGCCGGCTACGAGACGCCCAAGTCGGTGGTGTTCGCGGCGGACCTGCCCGAGACCGTCGGCGGCAAGGTCCTGAAGTACAAGCTGCGCGCCGAGCACGCCGCGCACTACCGCGACGCCGACCCGTAAGGCCGGGCTCTTCACCAGACCTGGCATGCTGGTCGGGTGAAGCAAGAGCCGCCGCCCCAGGGCCGGCTGGCCCGCCTGTGGAAGGCCGCCGAACTGCGCAAGGTCCCGCTACGGACGATCGTGGTCACGGTCGCCGTGGTGGCGGCCGCCTACCTGGCCGGCAAGCTGATCTACCGGCTGCGCGACATCCTGCTGCTGATGGCGGTCGCGGGGTTCGTCGCGCTGCTGCTCAACCCGATCGTGGTCCTGCTGCAGCGGCACCTGTTCCCGCGCCGGGGCACCGCCGTCGCGATCGTCACCATCCTGGCCGGCCTGGTCTTCGTCGGCCTGGCCGTGGCGTTCGGCACCCCGCTGGTGAACGGGATCACCCACCTGGCAGACACGCTGCCCGGCTATATCGCGAAGGCGGAGCGCGGCCAGGGCTGGATCGGCCACTTCGCGACCAAGTACCACATCCAGACGTGGGTGCAGCGGAACGCGCCCAAGCTGGTCAGCTACGCTGAGTCGCTCAGCAAGCCCGCGCTGACTATCGGCAAGGGCGCCGTCTCCCTGGTCATCGAGCTCGCCACGATCTTCGTCCTGGTCCTGCTCCTGCTGCTCGAGGCCCCCAAGATGCGGGTCTGGATCCTCAGCCAGATGGCCCCGGCCCGGGCGGCCGCGGTCACCCGGGTGGCCGGCGAGGTGAACACGGCGGTTACCGGTTACATGCTGGGGAACCTGCTCACCTCGCTCATCGCCGGCGTGGTGGTGTTCGTGACGCTGATGATTGTCGGCGTGCCTTTCCCGTTCCTGTGGGGCATGTGGGTCGCGCTGGTGGACTTCCTGCCCATGATCGGCGGGGCGCTGGCCGGCATCCCCACCGTGATGTTCGCCTTGTTCGTCCAGGGCGTCACCGCCGGCGTCGCCACGCTGGTGGTCTTCCTGGTCTACACCCAGATCGAGAACCACATCCTGAACCCGGTGATCATGAGCAAGACGGTGAAGATCAGCCCGCTGCTCGTCCTGATCGCGGTGCTGGTCGGTGCCTCCCTGGGCAGCCTGGTCGGCGGCCTGTTCGGCGGCTTCGTCGCGGCGCTGCTGGCCATCCCGGCGGCCGGCGCGCTGCAGGTCCTGGTCAGGGAGGCCTGGCAGGCCACCGCCCCGGCCTCGCGGGCGGCAGAACCGCGGGCCTCGGAGCCGGGTGAGCTCTTCCCTGTCCCGCCCGATACGCGGGAGCATGGCACTTAAGCCGCCGCACGAAAGCCGCAGGAAGCGTCGGAGGAGGACCGGACATGGCACAGCCGTCAGTCCTGGGAATCGTGCTCGCCGGGGGCGCAGGAACCCGCCTCAGCCCGCTGACCGCGGACCGGGCC
>Ga0213881_10001621_pt1 | contig 10454 bp, 8 predicted proteins | sample BarmaccoBMER_R08_FD_160104 | JGI IMG/M metagenome (GOLD analysis project Ga0213881, IMG submission 160104) | Barbacenia macrantha exposed rock microbial communities from rupestrian grasslands, the National Park of Serra do Cipo, Brazil - ER_R08 ... | reverse complement strand
GGAACCCCCGGTCACCGGCCCGCCAGCCGGATCACCGCCATACCCGGACCCCAAAATCAAGACCCCTAACGAGACTCAACGCCCGTCCCAGACCAACCACCGATCAAGGCGAATGATCAGGGCTAAGCCAGCGCAGCGACCAGTAGTGGCCCGGGACCTGTGTTGCTCCGGACGCTCACGCTCGGATCTGGCTACCTATGATCAACTTAGTGACGAAATACCTAAACTCCGTGCCCTTGCTGATCGTGATGGAACCACCGCTGCTCGACTGGATAAGTTAGAGATCACGATCAGAGCCTTCGATCCGCCAACACTGTTCCTATACGAGTTGAAGCGGATCCTGACTAACGAGCTTTGCGGCAACCCGCTTGAAGACCGCCGTACCAACCTGCGCTAAGTAGTCAAAGAGCATAGCGACGTGGCAGTGCTCATGCACCTGTGTCACGGTGCCGTCTTCCTCGGCCACAGCGATACGAGCAGGTGACGCCGGAAGCAGCGCTGCGATGTGTAGCCTTTCGTCTGTCAGCATCACCAGCACAGCTTTACCGCCGGCTTCATGGAGCCGATCGAGTACATAGCCCATGGTGTCGTCCGGCAGAGCCGAGATGATCATTAGATCGTGCGGGTTATGGGCGACTTCCGCAAGGGTAGATCGGAAGTCGCGGAAGCGGGCTAGACGGAAGATGGCCGGCACAGCCCGCGCACGCAGTTGTTCTCTAGTAGCCACGGTCCGACCTCCGTTCGTTCTCCTCGCACCACGGGTCGATCAAATGATCAAGTACGTAGTCGAGACCGTCCTCAAGATCCTTGTAGGACGTGATCGGCCTCAGACTTACCTGAGTAAACTCCTTCTCTTGCCGGTCGTACAGATGAAGATGTACCCCCTTGCCATGACAGGTGTCGTAGAGCGCCACCCGCTGCCACCGGCCGTGCCGTAGGCGTGACTGGATCACGGCCCACTCACACAGCCGGTCCTGCTCATCCCACTCAAGGAGCCCGATCGTTGATCGATGCTGTGTACCTGTCAGTGCTTATCGGCGGCAGGTCAGGAACCCACGGATGCTGCTCTGGCTCAACGGCGGAGCTCATATCCGCGATCCGACGGTAGCTGGCCTTCCGGGGCGACATTCGGCAGAGGGTACGGCAGCCACGTTCGGGTCCCCGCTCGGCCTGGCGCGCTCCGATCCGCCGAGATCAGGCAGTCACCGACTCTACCGCCCAGTAGGCGGGCTTTCACACGCTACGCGGCATGGCCCCGTCGCCACCGAAGGCGACTGTCCCGGCCAGCTCGGCGTAGGCGCGCTCAACGGGCTCCCATGCGCCGGTGAGGTAGCCCAGCGGCGCAGTGTCATTGTCCAGATAGTGCTGCTGGGCTCGGGACGCTAAGGCCATCGCCGTATTCAGAGGGTGCGCAGCAGGGTGACCAGGCACTCCCACTGCTCCGGTGTGAGCGTGTCATCACGGACAGCAGCGGCTAGTGTGCGGACGTCGGTGGTGGGTACGGTGCTCTCATAAGCCGGATCTATTCCGGTCAGCACCCCAGCGGGGCCAGGGCGCTACTTCTATGGCTCAGTCCGGAACTGCGGGGGCCTGGGCAGTCTTGAGGCCAGCAGCCCAGCGGCCGACTTGTCCGCAGCGGCCAGCCACGCTGCGTAGACCCGAAGTGTCGTGGCTCCGCCGCCGCCGTGGCCGAGCCGGCCGGCGACGGTGCGGACGTCGACGCCGGCCGCGATCAGCTCGGTGGCGCTGTAGTGGCGCAGGGCGTGCAGATGAGTGTCGATGCCAAGGTCGGCGGCCATCTTCGAGTACCGGTGCGTGATGGCATCCGGGTCGCAGTGTCGCCGGTGGTCGGGGGCGTAGGAGAACACGAAGCTGTCGTCGTCGAGCGTCGTCCCGAGCTCCGCACACTGCTGTTCGGCCCGCTGCTTGTGGGCGGTCAGGATCGCGACAGTCTCGGGATCGAGGTTGACGATCCGCATCCGGTGCGTCTTGGTGTCCTTGATGACTGTCGCACCGTTCTGGCGCACCAGGTTGCGCCGGATGGTCAGCAATCCGGTGGACAGGTCGAGGTGTTCCCACGCTAGGCCGAGTAGCTCGCCGCGTCGGGCGCCGGTGATGAAGGTCAGCCACACGAAGGTGCCCCAGTCGGCGTCTTGCTCCCACGCCGCGCTCACGATCCGGGCCGCCTCCTCGCTCGAGGGCGGATGAGGCTGTGGGTGCTGCTGCCGTGGTCGTTTGACCGCCTCCAGCGGGTTGACCGCGATCCAGCCCCACCGCAGCGCCGCGCTGAGCGCACCGCTGAGCACCGCGTGGCACTCCCGGACCGAGGACACCGATAGCGGCCGACACTGATGCGGCGCGCACCGTTGGTCGCAGTTATGCGCAAGATGCGTGCGGTGCTCGATGAACGTCCTGCCCTTGCACCGCCGTCGGCAGACCCGCAGCTCGGCGTAGAGCTGCTCGAACGGGCGCGCCCCGAGCTGGGCGAGCCGAGTCAGCGAGGTATTGCCCATCGCTGGCTTGAGGAAGTTCTCGATCGCCACCCGGTAGCTCGTCCGAGTGGTCTCCTCCACCTGGTGGCCGGCCAGCCACTCATCGAGCAGATAGCCCAACGTGACGCTGGTGCGCGCCGCCGTCGCCTCCGCGACCTGCCGGCGGAACTTGTCGCGCAGCTTGATCGCCGCGTCCTCGTCCTCGGCGGAACCGGTCAACATCACCTGCTTGCCGGTCACCGGATCGTGCCCACCGAACAGCCGGATCTGGTACCGACCCCCGCGCTGCCGGATGCCGGTCAGGTCCTTCGGAGCCTGCTTCCTGCGTGCCATGGGGGCAGTCTAAGCAGCGGAATTGGACAGTCAGTTGGACAGAGATCGACTGAAGATCGTCAAAATCACGTATTTAGGCTGGTCAGAGGTGGTGGCCAGGGGCGGGGTCGAACCGCCGACCTTCCGATTTTCAGTCGGACGCTCGTACCAACTGAGCTACCTGGCCATGCGGGCTGGGCACGGCCCGCTGGATACCCGGGCGACCCAGACGGGACTCGAACCCGCGACCTTCGCCGTGACAGGGCGACGCGCTAACCAACTGCGCCACTGGGCCTCGCTTGCCGTGCCCCCAACGGGATTCGAACCCGCGCTGCCGCCTTGAAAGGGCGGAGTCCTAGGCCGCTAGACGATGGGGACCTGGTCGTCCAGACCTGCCCGCGCCGGTCCTCCGCCGTGAGCGTCCTCAGTATAGGACACCGCCATGGCCGGCCGCACGACGGGTGGTCGGACGGCTACTCCTCAGCCCGCCGCCCGCCCGACACCCGCAATGAAAGATCACCGGCGCACTGGCGGAATGCCGTCCTCGCCGTCGATCAGTCCCAACATGTCCAACAGCACCCGGCAGTCCTCGGCGGAGGTAGCCGACCGCGCGACCGCCAGCCGGGCCCGCACCACTTGCTCGGCCGTGACTCGATGCGGGTCCTGTCCCCGCTGGGCGGGCACGGATGCCCTGCTGAGTTCCGCGCCGGTCTCCAGTCCGAAGTCGTAGGTGCTCGACAGGCGGCTCATTCGCCCCTCCTAAATTGTCGCTGGCGTACCCAGGTCATCACCGCTCGGCGCAACCTATCCGCCGTTCATCGATCGTCGCAGCCTCCTACCGGGTGATTACCCGATGTTAAACGTCACTAGTCGGCCGATGAACCCCGCCGGGTGGCGCGACGAGCGGTCCCCTGCGGCGAGTCACCGTCCAGCAGCTCAGCGAGGTGCAGTGCGCGCCGACCCGTCGTCTGGGCGATCTGCTGCCGGCAGCTGAACCCGTCAGCCAGCACCAACGCCTCGGGTAAGGCCCGCAGGGCGGGCACCAGCGAGCGGTGCGCCAACGCGTCGGACAGTTCCTCGTGGCCACGTTGGTAGCCGAAACTGCCGGCCAGCCCGCAGCACCCGGCTGCCCGGCGCACCCGGATCCCGGCCGCGCGCAGCAGCGCGTCGTCGGCCTCGTGGCCGAGCACCGCATGCTGGTGGCAATGCACTTGCTGCACCACCTCGGCCTCCCGCCACGGCGGGCGCCACTGCGCCGCCCGGGCCACCAGCAGCTCGGCCAGCGTGCAGGTCTGCCCGGCGAGCGCGCTCGCCGTCGGGTCCTCAGGAAGCAGCTGCACCAGATCAGAGCGGAGCATGGCCACACAGCTGGGCTCCAGCCCGACCAGGGCAACCCGGGCGGCGATCGCCCTTCGCAGCAGCCGCAGGCTCCGGCGCAACACCAGCCGGGCCATGCCGAACTGCCCGGTGGCAAACCAGGTCAGGCCACAGCACACGGTGCCCCGAGGCAGGTGGACGGCGAAGCCGGCCGCGGTGAGCACCCGAGCCGCGGCGTGTACCACCTGGGGGTCGAACGAGCGGGTGAAGCAGTCCGGCCAAAGCAGCACCACACCAGCCTCGGCCGGCCCCCCGCCCGGCCCCACAGGCAGCACCGGCGGCCGGTACCGGGCAAATCGGGGCAACGGGCGGGCCGTGGACACCCCACCCAGCCTGGCGAGCAGCGGCGCGACCCGGTTGGCTACCTCCGGCGCCAGCCCCGCGACCCGGGCCGCCAGCGGCAACCCACCCAACGCGTAATGCCACCGTGGCCGCAGCCGGCGCCGGTAGCGTTGGTGCAGGAACTCCGCCTTGTAGCTGGCCATGTCCACCTGGACCGGGCAGTCTGCGGCACACGCCTTGCAGGCCAGGCACAGGTCCAACGCCTCGTGCACCTCGGGCGAGTGCCAACCGCCGGTGACCAGGTCACCGGCCAGCATCTCCGCCAGTAGGTGCGCCCGGCCGCGGGTGGAGTGTTTCTCCTGCCGGGTAACCTGGAAACTGGGGCACATCACACCGGGCCCCGCCAGCTGCCGGCAGGCGCCCACACCGACACAGCGCCGGGTGGCCGCGGCCAGGCTGCCCCCGTCGTCGCTCAGCGCGAGGCTCACCGGCACCTCACGTTCCCGGCCGGGGCGCAGGTCGGCGTCCACGGCTCGGGGATCCACCAGCACGCCGGGATTGAGCAGTCCCATCGGATCGAAGATCCCCTTGAAGGCGGCGAACAGCTCGAGCACCGCGGGCGGGTACATCCGGTCGAGCAGCTCGCCGCGGGCCCGGCCGTCGCCGTGCTCTCCGCATAGCGACCCACGGTGGGCGACCACCAGCTCCGCGGCCTGCTCCAGCAACCGCCGGAAGTCGGCCCGGCCCGCCGCGGTGAGCAGGTCAGCGTCCAGCCGCACGTGCACGCAGCCCTCGCCGAAATGCCCGTACACCGAGCCCTGCCGGCCGTGCTCGGCGAGCAGTTCGGCAAAGCCACGCAGGTAGCCGCCCAGCCGTTCGGGCGGCACTGTGGCGTCCTCCCAGCCCGGCCAGGCCTGCGCACCGTCGGGACGGCGGGTCAGCAGACCCGCCCCCGCCTCCCGGGTCCGCCACAGCGCCGCCCGGTGCGCCGGGTCGGTCACCACCAGGTGCGGGCGAGCGGCCTGCGCTGCCACCGCCCGCGCCTTCGCCGCTGCCCCCTCGAGGCGATCCGCACCGAACTCGAGGAGCAACCAGACCGATCCCTCGGGCAGCTCAGCCACCGGGGAGTGACGCTGCGGGCGGGCCGTTGACAACGCCTCGACCAGCGCCGTGTCCATGGCCTCCACGGTGAGCGGGTGATGTGCCAGCAAGCCCGGGGTGGCGTCGGCGGCGGCGGGCATGCCGGGGAACCCCAGCACCAGCAGGGCCACCGCTGGTGGCGGCGCGATCAGTCGCACGGTCGCCTCTAGCAGCACTGCACAGGTGCCCTCGGTGCCGACCAGGGCCCGAGCCAGCTGCGCGCCGTGCTCCGGCAGCAGGTGCTGCAGGGCGTAGCCGGAGCCACGGCGGGGCCAGTTGCTCAGCGCGGTCCGGATCACGGCGCGGTACTGGCGCTCCAAGGCAGCCACCGCGGCCGGCAGCTGCCCGGCACCGGCCACCAGTCGGGAGCCATCGGGAAGCAGCACGAGGAGTTCCTCGACGTTGCCCGCGGTGGTGCCCCAGGCCACCGAGTGCGCTCCGCAGGCGTTATTGCCGATCATCCCGCCGAGCGTGCACCGGCTGTGCGAGGAGGGGTCCGGGCCAAAGCGCAGCCCGTGGCCGGCCGCCGCAGCCTGCAGCGCGTCCAGCACGACTCCCGGCTGCACCCGGGCCAGCCGGGCGGTGGGGTCGAGCTCGAGCACCGCGTCGAGGTGGCGGGAACAATCGAGAACCACCCCAGGGCCGATGGCATTACCCGCGATCGAGGTGCCAGCGCCGCGAGCGGTGAGCGGCACCCCTTGCTCGCGGCAGACGGCCAGGACGGCGGACACGTCCTCGGCGCACCGGGGCAGCACCACCGCCCGGGGCACCACCCGGTAGTTTGACGCGTCGGTCGCGTACAGCGCGCGGGTGGCGGCGTCGGTTCCCACCTCACCGCGCACCGCGGCCCGCAGTGCCTTGGCGAGCACGTGGTCCGCCCCGATACGGATCAGCCCCTATACCGAATCAGCTTGGTGCGGTGTCGAACTCCGAGCGGGCGGCGAGCAGCGCGCTGACTGCGGCACAGGGCTGGCCACTGCGCACCAGCCCGATCGCCCGGCGAACCTCGTCGATCGCGGCTGCGGGGAACTCACCCTGCCGGTCCGCGGCCGCCTCGAGCCGGTCGACAATGGAGGTGATCTCCGCTGGCGTGGTATCCCCCAGGAGAGCCGCCACCAAGGCTTCCAGTTCGACCAGGAGGTTCTGCTGAGCAGTGTCGGATGCGCTCACGTGGGTTGAGAATACACAGCCACGTCTCGCGGGAAGTGTCAGTACCGACGCGTAGGCTCGCCCAGGTGGTGAACGGTAACGCTCTGCTCCGGGTTCTCGGCCTGTGCGTGATCGCGGGCCTGCTGGTGGCGGGCATGCTGTTCCCCGTCGTGGGCGGTATCGGTCTGGCGTCCAACCAAGCCAGCGACACGGTCAACAGTGTCTCGGCCAACCTGGTCCAAAGCCAGGTGCCGATGGTCACCACGATTACCGACAAGGAGGGGGCGCCGATCGCCTACGTGTTCGACCAGGACCGGTTCAACACCCCGCCCCAGGCTATCGCCGACACGATGAAGGCGGCGATCATCGCCATCGAGGACCGGCGGTTCTTCGAGCACAATGGGGTGGACTGGCGGGGCACCGCCCGCGCCCTGATGACCAACCTGTCGGCCAGTGGCAGCGCGCTGGAGGGCCAGGGAGCCTCGACGCTGACGATGCAGTACGTCAAGAACTACATACTGTACGCGGTGGCGCAGAACGACGCCGAACGGGCCGCCGCCGTGGAGAGCACCCCGGCCCGCAAGCTGCGCGAGATCCGGGTGGCCCTGCAGCTGGAGAAGCACCTGTCCAAGGACGAGATCCTGGCGCGGTATCTCGACATCGTGTTCTTCGGCCACAACACCTACGGGGTGGCCTCAGCCGCGAGGACCTACTTCAACACCACGCCGGACCGGCTCACCCTCGCGCAGGCGGCCCTGCTCGCCGGCATGGTCCGCTCGACCAGCACCTATGACCCGGTGGAGCACCCGGAGCAGGCGTTGGCGCGTCGCAACATCGTGATCGACGAGATGACCAATGTCGGGTCGATCACCCGCGCGCAGGCCGAGGCGGCCAAGGCGGAGCCGTTGGGCGTCCAGCGACCACTGACCGGGCTGACCAACGGCTGCGTCGGCGCCGGTCCCGCGGACGGCTTCTACTGCCAGTACACCCTGGACTACCTGGCCACCGTGGGCTTTCCCGAAGACAAACTGCGCCGCGGCGGGTACCTGATCCGCACCAACCTGGACCGGCGGGCCAGTGACATCGCCAAGCACGCGGTCACCGCTGAGGTCCCGACTCAGACGCCGGGGATCGCTAACGCGATGGCCATCGTGGAGCCGGGCCGCGACCGGCACCGGGTCCGGGCGCTGGTGGCCAACCGGGACTACGGACTCGACGCCAGCGCCGGCCAGACCTCCTACGCGCTGCCCTCGCTGGTGCAGGGCTTCGGCGCCGGGTCGATCTACAAGATCTTCACCGCGGGCGCTCTGCTGGAGCGGGGCTTGGGGATCATGAGCCCGGTGCCGGTGACGAATGCCTACACCTCGCGGGTGTTCCGGGACAACGGCGGCCCGTACACGGTCACCAACGCGGGCAGGTACCGCACTGGTTCGGTCACCCTGCAGACCGCCCTGGCGATCTCCCCCAACACCACGTTCGTGGCCCTGGAGGATCGGATCGGATCGATCGATCCCGTGGTGAACATGGCCTACCGGCTGGGCATGCGGCAAAGTCTGAACTTCAAGGACTCCCGGGGCCGCACGATCGCTGACGCGGTGAAGAAGGAACGCCGGGGCTCCTACACGCTGGGGGCCGAGCCGACCAGCCCGCTGGATCTCGCCAACGTCGGTGCCACCCTGATGAGCGGCGGGAAATGGTGCCCGCCGACCCCGATCGACAGGATGCTGGATCGCAACGGCCACCCGGTGGCGCTCCGCGAGGCGCCCTGCGAGCAGGTCGTCCCCCCAGGCCTGGCGAACTCCCTGGCAGTGGGATTGAGCAAGGATGACCGCCCCGGTGGCACCTCCGCCGTCGCGGCGCAGGCCGCGCACTGGAACCGCCCGATGCTCGGCAAGACCGGGACCACCCAGAACAACCGCTCGGCCGGGTTCATCGGAGCGACACCGCAGTACTCCGGTGCGGTGCTGGTGTGGCCGGACGGTTCGCACCCGGCACCGATCTGTGACACCACCCCACCCCGGCTGTGCGGCAGCGGCAATATCTTCGGGGGAAACGTGCCGGCCAGGACCTGGTTCAAGACCATGGGTCCGCTGCACGAGAAGCTCCCCGTGCTGCCCCTGCCGCCGACCGAGCCACGCTACGTCACCGGTGCCGGCCCTAACGTCCCCAACGTGGTAGGGCAGGGGGAGAACACCGCTCAGCTGACCCTGGAGCGGGCCGGATTCCGGGTGAAGCGGGTGGTGGCGACGTCGGATCAGCCGGCGGGCATCGTCGCCTCCGAGACACCCAGAACCGCCCAGCCCGGCGACCTGATCACGATCGGCGTCAGTGACGGGACGGTTCGGCCCCAACCCGCGCCACAATCGCCACCCTCCGCGCCCTCTTACCGGCCGCCCCAACCGCCCGAGCAGCAGCAGCCCGCCCCGCCCTCGTACCGGCCACCAAAGCCGCCTGAGCGGCACCAGCCCGACCTGCCCCCTGACGACCAACCACCTCCACCGCCGCAGCAGCGCCAGCCCGACCTGCCTCCCGCTCCACCAGACGACGACAACCCGTAACCGGTGCCGGTGTCACATCACGCCGCGCAACGGGTGGTCAAGCCCGCTAAGCTCCCCGGCATGCATCGCTGGAGACGCGCCGTGGCCGGCGCCACCACCCTGACAGTCGCCGGAGTGGCGTACTCCGCCGGTGTCGAGGTCCGCCGCTGGACGCTGCGCCACGCCACCCTGCCAGTATTGCCGGCCGGGGCTGCGCCGCTGCGGATCCTGCACATCTCCGATCTGCACATGACCCCCCACCAGCGTTCCAAGCAGCGGTGGTTGGCTGGCCTAGCCGACCTGCGACCCGATCTTGTGGTGAGCACCGGCGACAACCTGGCGCACCAGCAGGCGGTGCCCGCGGTGCTGCGGGCGCTGCAGCCGCTGATGACCTTGCCTGGGGTGTTCGTGTTCGGGAGCAACGACTACTACGGGCCCAAGCCAAAGAATCCGGTTCGCTACCTGACCCGCACCCACAAGCCGAGTCGCGGCGTGCCGCTGCCGTGGACAGATCTGCGCGCGGCCTTCGTCGAGCACGGTTGGTTCGACATGACGAACACCCGCCGCCAGCTCACCGTCGCCGGACGCCGGATCGTCGTCGCCGGGGTAGACGACCCGCACCTGCGGCGGGACCTCTACCAGCAGATCGCCGGGAGAGCCGATCCGCTCGCCGACCTCCGGTTGGCTCTGACGCACTCGCCGGAGCCACGCGTGCTGGACGCCTTCGCCGCCGACGGCTACGACCTCGTGCTGGCCGGTCACACCCACGGCGGGCAGCTGCGGTTGCCCGGCTACGGCGCGATCGTGACCAACTGCGGTCTGGACCGCTCCCGGGCCCGCGGGATATCCCGGTGGGGCGCACATACCTGGCTGCACGTCTCGGCGGGCCTGGGCACATCCCCGTTCGCCCCGGTCCGCTTCGCCTGCCCCCCGGAGGCGAGCCTGCTCCTGCTGGTCCCCCGCACCAGCGGACCCACAATACCGGCCTACGCATGGGACGCCGCCGGCGTCGGCTAAACTCTGCAGCGTCCACCCGGGGTGTGGCGCAGCTTGGTAGCGCGCTTCGTTCGGGACGAAGAGGCCGTGGGTTCAAATCCCGCCACCCCGACCAGGAAAAACTCGTTCCTTGGCAATCTTGCGGAAGACACGTGGGGGCCAAACCGGG
>Ga0213881_10001620_pt1 | contig 10455 bp, 11 predicted proteins | sample BarmaccoBMER_R08_FD_160104 | JGI IMG/M metagenome (GOLD analysis project Ga0213881, IMG submission 160104) | Barbacenia macrantha exposed rock microbial communities from rupestrian grasslands, the National Park of Serra do Cipo, Brazil - ER_R08 ... | reverse complement strand
CGGAACCCGCACACCCGAGGCGACACTCGGGCCATCGACCTGCCCATACCCCGAAAATGGCCACCAGAAGATCACAAACCAGAACCGAAGATCACTTCACCCTGCTACTCGCGGAATCGGGTCAGAGCTGGCACCGGAGTTCTGCTTGGTGGCTGCAGTGAGCGGCCAGTACGTGTTGACCGCACCATCGGCGTCGTACCTGGAGCGGGTGACCTGGACCGACGATGTCGCGACGGCATGGCGTCCGCATGACGATCCGCGGTCGCTGGTGCTGGTCGACCCGGAGGTTCGCTTCGGCCGGCCGTCAGTCCGGGGTATCAGCACCGAGGTGCTGTGGGAGCACGCTGACAGCGGTGAGGACACCCGCGAGTTGGCGGAGGCATTCGATCTGACTGTCAGCGACGTGAGGTGGGCATTAGCCTACGAGAACGCACAGCGGGCGGCGTGAGCCGCATTGGTCCGGCCCGCTGAGGTCCGCTTCTACTTCGATGCTGACCTGCTTGGCTTAGCCAAGGTCCTCGTCCGGCTCCGGTCAGACGTCACATACCCCGGTGATCCAGGGGCGTGGTGCATAAACGGCAACGTCCCCCATGTCCTGTTTCCTCACCGGCGGTCAAGGACAGGATCTGGATTCCGCAGGTCGCTGAATTTGGGTGGCTGATCATCACCCGGGACAGCGCCATTCAACGGTACCGCGCCAGACCGGCCCATTCATCTATGCCGCGACACGAACCGCGCCGCTCAGGACGATCGACCTTAGCTGACCGAGAGGGCGTCACGCTTCTTGTCGTTTGCTTGCCTTCGGAGACGGCGGCCTGCCTCAGGCCGCATGGAGGGCGCGGGCCGCCGCATCGAACCTGTCGCGGAACTCGGCCGCGGTGGCGGTGTCGGCGGCCGCACGGACCGGTCGCAGCCGCTGGAGTACCCGGCCCGAGGTGAGGGTTGTGCCCAGATCGGGCAGGACCATCAGGCCCTGAGCGATCGCCTGCTCGATGTCTCCGGCCTGCACTAGGGCTCCGGCCAGATCTGCTCGGTAATTGGCCAGGTCACGGGGCGATCGGGCGGTGTCGTCGAGTACAGACTGGTAGAGCTGGACTGCCTGGGTCGGCTTGCCGAGTTGTGCCCGCCCCAGTGCCTCGTGGCCGGTGACCTCCGAGTGGCTCACGAACTGGGTCCGCCAGGAGTCGGCCTCGTGCGGGCCTCGGTCCAGTTCGCGCTTGGCGGCCGTGATGGCCGAGCGGAACGCGACTTCGTCACCGAGCCGGGCGTGCGCTAGGGAGCGCCGCAGCGAGATCAGGGAGTGCAGCGTCGGAGAAGGCTCATACCGGGCGGCGTCCGCGGCGCGGTCGGCGAACCGCAACGCCTCCCGGGCGAGGTACTTGCCCCCGGTGTAGCGAGCTATCCAGTTGGATTGCTGCACCATATTGGCGTAGAGGTAGGCGCGCTGCGCATTGTCACCCGCGCTGTCCGCCAGCAGTGCCGCTTCGCCGTACAGTTGCCGGGCTAGCATCTGGTTGTTGGCGTCGTAGGCGAGCCACGCGCTGTCGATGCCGAGGTCTGTCGTGACGACCAGCAGCTCCCGGCCGATCGTCGCGGAGTAGTCGCTCTCATCGAGCATCCGGCGCGCGTGCGCGAAATGCCGCAGCGCCTGGGGTAGCAGGGCGCCACCGCCGACCGTGCGGTCCTGGCTTCTCAGCCGGGCCAGGACCGCACGCAGGTACCGCACGTGCGCCGCGTCCACCCGGGCCGGTGCCGGCAGGGCGGCCGAGGTGGCGAACCCGGCCGCCATGGTGGTGAACCCCCGGCGATTCACGTCCACAGGATCGACCTCCCTGAGCACGACGTCACCATCGCTGTCCAGGGTGGCATCCGGCCGGCCGAGGATCAACGGCGCCAGCGCCGTGCGGGGCATGCCGAGGGCATCGGCGAAAGCCAGCAGCTTGCGGATGTCGTACAGGGTGTCGCGCTCTCCCCGCTCCATCCGGCACACCAGGGACTGCGACCACCCCTCGACCAGGCTACCCAGCTCCAGCTGTGAGAAGCCTGACGTCGACCGGAAGATCGCGATGAATGCCGGCATGTCAAGGCGGGCCAGCGCCTCGCGCATCGGGCCCGAGTCCCACAGCCAGGCCGGCACGACCCCGACCGAGTCGCGAGAGGCCCGAACGCACGTCGCGCACAACGGATCGGGGTTGTACCGGGACAGCACGGCTACCCGGCACGCGGGGCAGATCCGGCCGCCCGTCCGCGACATGCTCATCGTCGAGTCAACCCCCCAGCTCGTCCGACCATCTACCCCACGCAAGGGGGCAAGAGCGGTCGGACGCTAGCCGATGGCGTCCGCTCTCCCGATGCCACTGTGTCATGGCCCTCCGCGTCATGGTCCTCCGCGTCTGGCGCGGCGCTGGTGCGCGCCTGAGCCATCAGTGCGATCATTCGTCGGATCGGGCCGCTGACAAGCTGACACAGTGACGAGGTGAGGTAATGAACACACCGGGGGATCCGCGGAACGGCCAGCAATACTCCCCGCCCGTGGACTACGGGCAGAACCCGGCGGAATACGCCCAGGGCTCTGCGTCTGGCGCGGGGTATGGCGCGCCCCCGGCGCCGCCCCGCAACGGCTTCGGAGTCGCCGCGCTGGTCCTGGGCCTGCTCGCGCTGCTGGTGTCCTGGACAGTCATCGGCGGCATCATCCTCGGCGCGCTCGCGTTGATCTTCGGTCTGCTCGGTCAGGCCAGAGCCAAACGGGGTGAGGCGACCAACGGCGGCATGTCCATCGCCGGGGTCGTGCTGGGCATCATCGGACTCCTCATCGCGATCGGGCTGATCGTCTTGGGAGTGTCCCTCCTGAACTCCCCGATGGGCAAGAACTACCAGCAGTGTATCCAGCAGTCGGGCGGGGACCAGGTGAAGGTCCAGCAGTGTGTCTCGGAGTTCGGCCGCCAGCTCCAGGGCCGTTAAGTGGGGCCGCCGAGCGGTGCTGGCTCAGGAGGCGCAGGCGCCGGTGGAGACTGGGGAGGTGTCGCTCGGTGCGGCGGCGACCTCCTGGGCGATCTCGTTGTCGGCGAGCACGAACCCGGTCTCCTCGTTGTCCACCGCTGCCCCGAACACCATGCCGAGCACTTGACCGGACTCGTTGAGCAGCGGTCCACCGGAGTTGCCGCTGCGTACCACGGCGCGGACGGTGTAGACGTTGCGCACCACGGTGGAGGTGTTGTAGATATCCGGGCCACGCAGGCGGATCTGGTCCCGGATCCGAGCGGCCGAGGCCGTGTACGGCCCATCCAGGGGGTAACCGAGCACCAATCCACTCATCCCGGACGTGGCCGGGTCCGACGCCAGCTGCAGCGCCGGTTCTTGCAGCCCGGGTACCCGCAAGATCGCGACATCCGTTTCCGGGTCGTACATGACCACCGTCGCGTCCAGCGTGCCGTCCGCGCTCTCCACCTCGACCCGGTCGGTGCCGGCGACCACATGCGCATTGGTGATCACCCGCTGCGGCGCCACCACGAACCCGGTACCTTCCAGCGCCCGGGAGCAGATCCTCGCCCGACCGTGAATCTTGACTACGCTGACCCGGGCCTGGCGCACCACCGGGCTGTTGAGCAGGGCCGGATTGGCCGGCCTGACATCGGTGATCGGGGTGGGCGAGAAGGGCGCGAGCACGTCGGGGAACCCGGAGACATCCAACAGTCTGGTCAGCTCGGAGGGCAGCTCGCGCAGCACGTCAGGCATCATCGTGTTCACGACCCGCAAGACCGACGAATCCCGCACCGCCCCGGTCAGCCCGGTATAGGCGGACGATTTCGTCAGCGGTAGCGCGACCAGCCAGGCCACCACCAGAGCCGCGATGCCCTGCACCACCGCACCCAGGACACTGTCCGCCCGGCGCAGCGCCTCGGCATCGATCCGGCGCTGCACCGCCCGGCCCAGCACCACACCCAGCGTCTCACCCACCGCGATGAGCACGATCACGATCGATACCCCGAGCGCGACGCGGACCTCCGGGCTCTGGTAGCCAGCGATCAGCGACGGCGCGATGCGCACTCCGATCACTGCTCCAGCCAGCACACCGATGAAGGACGCCGCGGCAGCGACCATGCCCTGCCGGGCACCGGAGATCCCAGCGAGCAAGGCCAGTACCAATACCAGCACGTCCACCCAGTTCACCGAATCACCTCGGTCCGCTCGGCCAGCCGCCACGCGACATCCAGGTCGTACTCAGCCGCCGGCTCCCGGGACCGTGCCCAGCCGCCCCTCGTCAGCCGCGCGGCCAACAAGGCGCCGGTGAACCCCCACGTGAGCATTCCAGGTATGAGCAGCGGAGGATAGGGGTATTCGCCCGTCATCCGGCCGCTCCGGGACCGAGGTAGCGGGCGACGACCGCGCGCACCTGCTCCGGGGTACGCAGCACCTCGGGGGGGTTGACCTGGCTGATGTGGCCATCGGCGGAGACCAGGTAGCTCAACGGCACGACCGGAGGAGCGCTCAGCGCGGCGCGCAGCCTGCCACCGGGATCGCTGATCGACGGGTAGTGCACGTGGAGCGTGGCGAGTACGTCCAGCGCCGCCTCAGGCAGCCCCTGCACCTCGACACCGAGCACCGGCACCGCACCAGGCTCGCGGGCGTAGGCCGCCAGCGCGGGAAGCTCCTGGAGGCAGGGTTGGCACAGGGGCCCCCACAGGTTGAGCAACGCCGGCCGCCCGGCCAAGGCCGCCCCCACGTCAAGGGTCCCCGGCTGGCCGAGGCAGGGCAGCACAATTCCGGATAGCGGCCCGCGAACCGGGGTGGGACCCGAGTGCGTGGCCGGGCAGGGCTGCAGAGCCGCCCGCGAGCGCAACTGCTCGAGACTGGCCGAGGGGCCGGTGACGGGCTGCGCTGGCCACTCCAGGTGCGTGGCATGCGTCGATGCTGTGGCGCCCGGGGGGGAGCTCGGCCGTGGCCACAGCGCCACGACGAGCGCGGAGGCCAGCACCGCCACCACTACGGCCCAACGCAGCACGGGCTTCACGGTGCCATCTCTGCGGCCGCCGTCGTCTCTGGGGCCGTCATCTCTGGAGTCTCGGTCGGCAACCCGGCCATCGCCAGCAGGTGTGACCTCTCAGGCCCGCGCAGCAACGTGGCGGCCACCCCCGCCTCCGTGGGTCCAAGGCCGTAGGACGGGCAGTCCCCGGCCAGCGGACACACCCCGCAGGCCGGGCGGCGGGAGTGGCACACCCGGCGTCCGTGGAAGATCACCCGGTGGGACAGCACCGTCCAGTCCTGCCGGGGGATCAGCCCAGCGATCGCCTGCTCGACCTTCACCGGATCCTCGTGTTCAGTCCACCCCCACCGGCGCACCAGCCTCCCGACGTGAGTGTCCACCGTGATGCCGGGCACGCCGAAGGCGTTGCCGAGGATCACGTTGGCGGTCTTGCGCCCGATCCCCGGCAGGGCGACCAGGTCTTCCAGCTTGTCGGGGACCTCGCCACCGAAGCGCTCGGACAGCGCGGCACCGAGTCCGATCAGCGCCGCCGCCTTGTTCCGGTAGAATCCCGTGGGCCGGATCAGCTCCTCCAGCTCGTCCCGATCGGCGGCCGCGTAATGGGCGGTGCTGGGATACCGGTGAAACAGCCTTGGCGTGGTCTCGTTGACCCGCTTGTCGGTGCATTGCGCCGACAGAATGGTGGCGACGGCAAGCTGCAGCGGCGTGGAGAAGTCCAGCTCGCAGTGCGCGTCCGGGTAGGCGCTGGCCAGCACCCGGTTCATCCGGCGGGCTCGCCGGACGCGCGCGAGGTGGCTCTCCGCGGCGAAGGACCGGCGCGATCGAACGGGCACGTCATCAGCCTACGGAGGTGGCCCGGGGCCCAAGTCGCTGGGCCCGAATCGCACGGGCCCGATCGCCGGCCCAAATAGCACGGGCTACTCGCCCGGCAGGGCGACCCCGGCGTACACCCTCTCCGGGTGATGCGGCATGATCTCCGGCACCATGACTGTCTGGTTTGTCGTCGCTGTCCCATTGTTGATCATGTTTTTCGCGCTCGCGATGGAGCGGCTAGAGGAGCGCCTGCGCCATCTCACGCTGCACGAAAACGAGGTCGAAGAGTTCCTGCAAGCAGCCCGCCCCGACGAGGTCCAGGCGCTGTTCGGCAGCGGCATCGGGCGTGCGCTGGAGTTGTTCCGGCGGCGTCACCGGCCCAGGGGTCGACGGCCCAAGGTCGGTGCCCCACACCCCGGCACCCCAGACAACGGCGCTGGTCCAGCCGACGCCGACCTAGTGACCTCACACAGCTCTGGGCAACCGTCCTAGACTCCACCGATGTGATCGGTGACACCGGAGTAGGCCCCTGGCGCGCGGGGCTGGTTCCGAAGAGGTCAGCTGGAGGAGCGCGGTGAACGACCCCCTGGCCATGGCCGGCATCTTCCAGGGTGTCGACCCGTCGGCAGTTCAGGATCTGCGAACCAGCCTTGAGCCGGTCAGCTTCCCTAGAGCTCACGTCATCTTCGCCGAGGGCGAACTGGGCGACCGCCTTTACATCATCCTGTCGGGCAAGGTCAAAATTGGGCGGAAGTCACCGGATGGCCGGGAGAACCTGCTCGCCGTGTTCGGGCCGTCGGACATGTTCGGCGAACTATCGATCTTCGATCCTGGGCCACGGACCTCGACGGCCACCACGGTGACCGAGGTCAGCGCGGTGAGCATGGATCGTCCCGCGTTGCGGGAGTGGATCAGCAAACGGCCCGAGATCGCCGAGCAGCTGCTGCGAGTGATCGCGCGACGGCTGCGCCGGACCAATAACATGCTCGCCGACCTGATCTTCACGGATGTGCCGGGGCGGGTGGCCAAGGCGCTGCTGCAGCTGGCCCACGACTTTGGTACCCAGGAAGGCGGCATGCTTCGAGTGACCCATGACCTCACTCAGGAGGAGATCGCCCAGCTGGTCGGGGCCTCCCGGGAGACGGTGAACAAGGCACTGGCCGACTTCGCCCACCGCGGTTGGCTGCGCCTGGAAGGAAAGAGCGTGCTCATCCTGGAGCCTTCGCGTCTGGTCCGCCGCGCCCGATGAGGGCTGCCCCCAACCCGAGAGGGGACGGGCAGCGCTCGGGATTCATGGACATTCCATCGGCCGGTTACGCTGGCGTTCTTTCCACAACTAGGGGGCCCGGTACACCCAACCTCATGAGCACGCCGCAGCTGCTGGTGACCACCCCCCAGTCTGTTGGCTCTCCTCGATATACGTTGCTGGTGGCCCAGCAGCCGGCCGAAGTCCACGCTGCTCAGCGGCTCCGGCACCAGGTGTTCGCTGGCGAGATGGGCGCCGTGCTGCACTCGCCGCAGCCGGGCCTTGACGTCGACGAGTTCGACGCGTACTGCGATCACCTGGTGGTGCGCGAGGAGCGCACCGGGGAGATCGTCGGCACGTACCGCATGCTGCCGCCCAATGGTGCGCGGTGCGCCGGCGGGCTGTACTGCGAGACCGAGTTTGCCATCCCTGGGCTGGTGGGGCTGCGCGAAGCTCTGGTGGAGACCGGCCGCTCCTGCGTGCACCCGGACCACCGTACCGGGGCCGTGGTGAACCTGATTTGGGCCGGGATCGCGCGCTATATGCTGCTCACGGGGTACCGGTGGCTGGTGGGCTGCGCCTCGGTGCCGCTGCGTACCCCCGGCGCGCCCGACGGCGCTCTTGCGGCCGGTGTCTGGGAGGAAGTGCAAGCCCGGTACCTGGCACCCGAGCAGTACCGGGTGCAGCCGCACCGGCCCTGGGACATCACGACCGCGTCGGGGCCGCGGCTGGCTGTCCTGCCCCCGCTGCTGCGCGGCTATCTGCGGCTGGGCGCCTGGGTGTGCGGACCACCTGCGCACGATCCGGACTTCGGAGTAGCCGACTTCCTGGTGCTGCTGTGCCTGGATCGGACGGACTCCCGTTACTTGCGCCATTTCCTGGGCCAAACGCGGGCATGAGCCCCCCGCATCCATGGATGCCAGTGTCGCCGTGTGGCGAGGGCTGTCTCCCAGCGCCTGACTCGGTGCCCGTGGTGGGGCGGGTGAGTTGGCTGCTGCGGCTGCTGGCCGCCGCGGCAATGCTGCTGGCCGGAGCGGCACTGGCGGCCACGCTCCCGCGGTTTGGCCCAGACTGGGAGCGGACGCTGCGAGCGTGGTCTCGGATGTTGCTCAAGGCGTTGCGGATCCAGCTGGTGGTCACCGGCGGTGACCGGTTCGGACCGCCCGGCGTCGGAGTCCTGGTGGTGAGCAACCATCTGTCCTGGCTGGATCCGCTCGCGCTCGGTGCGGTGCAGCCGCTGCACATGGTGGCCAAAAGTGAGATGCGGACGTGGCCAGTGATCGGCCTGATCGCCCGCCAGGCCGACACGGTCTTCGTGGATCGCGAGCGGCTGTCGGCGTTGCCCCAGACGGTCGCAGCGGTGTCCGGTGTGCTGGCCAGCGGTGCGGCCATCGGGGCGTTCCCGGAAGGCACGACCTGGTGCGGTCGGTCTCGTGGGCGGTTCCGGCCTGCGCTTTTCCAGGCCGCCGTGGATACCGCGACGCCGGTGCGGCCGGTGGCGTTGCGGTACTGCCTGGCCGGGATCGGCACCACCACGGTGGCTTCTTTCGTCGGTTCCGCCACCCTATGGGAGTCCCTGGCGCTGGTGGCCGGGGTACGCGGCCTGGTGGTGGAGGTGCACCTGCTGCCCTTGCTGCCCTCCGACGGTCTCGACCGGCGGGCGCTGGCGGCCGGTGCGCAGGCGATCGTCACAGCGGCGGCCCCCACGCTGGAGCTGTGGGGATCCAGTCTGTGCGCGTCACGGCCCATTGAGCGAAACGAGGTTAATCTGTGATGGACATCCTGCTCCTGCGCGAGTTCCTTCGCAATCCCCTGGGCATTGCGGCAGTGACGTCTAGCTCTGCCGCGATGGCCACGCTGCTGAGCGTGGCGATACCCGAGAGCGGTGAGCCGGTGGTGGTAGAGCTGGGCGCGGGTACCGGAGCGTGCACCGGCGTGATCCAGCATCGCCTCTGCGGGCGGGGTCGTCACATTGCCCTTGAGGTCAACCCGACCTTCGCGGAGCTGCTGACCAGGCGGTATCCCACCGTTGAGGTCGTGTGCGGTAAGGCGGAGGACCTGCCCACGTTCTTGGCCGATCGGGGTGCGCCATCCGCGGATGTGATCATCAGCACCTTACCGTGGGCCCCTTTTGCTCCCTCGGCGACACCGCGGCCGCTGTTAGCCATTCTCGCCGAGTCGCTGGTCGGCGGGGGCGCCTATACCCAGGCTGCATATACCTGGACGCGGTGGGCTCCACCGGCCCGTCGGCAACTATGGCAGCTTCGAGCCAGCTTCGAAGAGGTTGTGATCAGCGAAACGATCTGGCGCAATGTTCCCCCTGCTCGCGTCTACATCGCCAGACGTCCTAGAAACGGCCAAAGACCCGGCTGACTTAGCTCAGGTGCATGTCGAGGCGGGGTCGAGCGGTTGTCCGGTTGGCCACACCAGGTCTTTCTGCGTCACCGTGCCGTCGGCGTGCAGCTGGAGGATCGGCATCGCCTTGTCGATCGGGTTGCCGTTCGAGTCAAACGCGATGGGGCCCGTGGCGCCGGGAGCGTAGTTGTGGCAACGAGTACCGACGAGGAAGTTAGCGACAGTCTCCGGTTCGGTTGTAGCCAAAGGATCTTCTTGGGTCGCGAGAATCGCTACCAGCGCCGCGTCGTAGTTTGTCATGGTTTCACCGTCATCGAGGTTCGCGTCTGTGAAGTGTTGTTGGGTGAGCGCCGCCATAAAGTCCCGGTAGTTCTTGACGTAGTCGAAAGTTGGCGGGAAACTGTTCCACTCATCCGTGTACGCGGAGGCCGTGTAGAACACGTTGAAGCTCAGGTCGCCGGATTCCGGCGTTCGCACGCCAACCAGGTTCAGTCCATCATCACCGGTCATCACGTCCAGCGGCCCCAGCGCGCATGCGCCGCTTGAGGACAGCGCGGTCAGGAAGTACCCCAGGTCGGTGCCGCGACCGGCGAAGTAGATGAGGTCAGGCCGGATCGCGCAAATGTCGCTATGCATATCGGCGAAAAGTTTGCCCATGAGCTGCTCTCGGGTGACAGTGCTCAGTGCTTTGTCCGGTGACCGGTAGGGCTCCGTGCCGTCCACTTTGACGTTGGCTGCGAAGGCGTTGGTGAGGGTCTGCGCATAGCTATCCGCCTCGTTCACGTCCTTGACGAGGAGCACCTTATGGTAGCCATGCTGTGCAATGTACTTCGCTGCAGCTTGCGCTTCCTCGGTATTCGTGGAAACGACCCGAACGAAGTCCGTGCTGCGCTTGGCTCCCGAGCCCGGAGCGACGTTCATGTCGTCCGCGGTGACGTCCGCACCCACCACGGCGATGCCCGCGTCCGACAGGGACGCGACCTCAGCGCGGGTGTTAGTGCGTCCTGAAGGGAGCTGGAGAAGTTCTGATGTAGAAGACAGAGCGATCGATAGCGGC
>Ga0213881_10001619_pt1 | contig 10462 bp, 10 predicted proteins | sample BarmaccoBMER_R08_FD_160104 | JGI IMG/M metagenome (GOLD analysis project Ga0213881, IMG submission 160104) | Barbacenia macrantha exposed rock microbial communities from rupestrian grasslands, the National Park of Serra do Cipo, Brazil - ER_R08 ... | reverse complement strand
GGGCGCTCGCGGTCTTCGGCCCGATGGGCTTGGCGGTCGCGGGACGGCCGTGCCTGGACGCGGGCGCGTCCACCGGCGGATTCACCGAGGTGCTGCTGCGGGCCGGGGCCGCGCACGTGGTGGCCGCCGACGTCGGCTACGGCCAGCTGGCCTGGTCGCTGCGGACCGACCCGAGGGTCACCGTGCTGGACCGGCTCAACGTGCGGACCCTGGACCAGGTCGAAGGGCTGACCCCGGTGCCCGAGGTGGTGGTGGCCGACCTCTCCTTCATCTCGCTCACCCTGGTGCTGCCCGCGCTGGTGGCCTGCGCCGCGCCCGGCGCGGATTTCGTGCTGCTGGTGAAGCCCCAGTTCGAGGTGGGTAAGGGGCGGGTAGGCGCGGGCGGCGTGGTGCGGGAAGCGGCGGACCGTTCGGCTGCGGTGCGCAAGGTGACCGGCGCGGCGGATCAGCTGGGCCTTGGCGTCCTGGGGGTAACGGCCAGCCCGCTGCCCGGGCCCGCGGGAAACGTGGAATATTTCGTGTGGCTGCGGCGCGCCGCGCCGCCGCTCGACGACGATCAGCTGGAACGGGCGATCAAGGAGGGACCCAGCTAGTGGGACAGCGGACGGTGCTGGTGACGGCGCACACCGGGCGCGAGAACGCGCTGCGCAGCGCCCGGCTGGTGGCGGAGCGGCTGACCGCCGCCGGCATCGTCGTCCGCACCCTCGTCGGCGAGTTCACCATCCCGGGCGCCGAGGAGGTGCCGGCCGGCCGGGACGCGGCCGAGGGCGCCGAGCTGGTCATGTCCCTCGGCGGCGACGGGACCCTGCTGCGCGCCGCCGAATTCTCCCGCCCGGCCGCGGTGCCGCTGATCGGGGTGAACCTCGGCCATGTCGGGTTCCTCGCCGAGGCGGAACCGGACGGCCTGGCCGAGACCGTCGACCGCCTGGTCGCGCGAGACTACGTGGTCGAGGAGCGGATGACGATCGACGTGACCGTGTGCGGCAACGGTTCGGAGTTCGCGTCCACCTGGGCGCTGAACGAGGCCACGGTGGAGAAGGCGTCCCGGGAGCGGATGATCGAGGTGATCACCGAGATCGACGGCCGCCCGCTGTCCCGGTGGGGGTGCGACGGGGTGGTGTTCTCGACCCCGACCGGCTCGACTGCCTACGCGTTCTCCGCGGGCGGACCCGTGGTGTGGCCCGAGGTGGAGGCGCTGCTCATGGTGCCGATCAGCGCGCACGCGCTGTTCGCCCCGCCGATGGTGGTCTCGCCCCGATCGGTGCTCGCGGTGGAGCTGATCGTGGCGTCCGAGACATCGGGTGCGGTTTTGTGGTGCGATGGTCGGCGTAAGGTCGATCTGCCACCCGGGTCCCGCGTGGAGGTCCGCCGCGGGGCGCTGCCGGTCCTGCTCGCACGGCTGCAGGCGCCGGGAGCGCACGGCGGAGGTTTCACGGACCGGCTGGTGGTCAAGTTCGGCCTGCCCGTGGCGGGCTGGCGTGGCCGTACCTGGGAGGACGCAGGCGAGCATGCTTGAGGAAGTCCGGATCACCGGCCTCGGCGTCATCGACGACGCGGTGCTTGAGCTTTCGGCCGGGTTCACCGCGCTGACCGGCGAGACCGGGGCCGGGAAGACGATGGTCGTCACGGCGCTCGGGTTGCTATTCGGCGGCCGGGCCGACCCGGCGCGGGTGCGGCCTGGGGCGGCCCGGACCGCGGTGGAGGGACGGCTGCTCGTCTCCCCGGAAGTGGCGCGCGAGGTCGAGGAGGCCGGGGGAGATCTCGACGACAACGGGTCCTCGCTCGTGCTCAGCCGCTCGGTGTCGGCCGAAGGCCGGTCGCGGGCGTTCGCGGGCGGGCACTCGGTGCCGGTGGCCCTGCTCCAGGTGCTGGCCGATGATCTGGTGGCCGTGCACGGGCAGGCGGACCAGCAGCAACTGCTCAAGCCCGGACGGCAGCGGGACGCCCTGGACCGGTTCGGCGGTCTCGAGCTGGCCGCCGCGCTGTCCGACTACCGCCGGGTCTACCACCGGCACCGCGCGGTCAGCGACGAGCTCGAATCGCTGACGCGGGCCGAGCGGGAGCGCACGACCGAGGCGGAGACCCTGCGTCTTGGCCTGGCCGAAGTCGAGGCGGTCGACCCGCTGGCAGGCGAGGATGCGACCCTGCTGGCCGAGGAGGAGAAGCTGGCCAACGCCGACGCGCTGCACGCCGCGGCCACCACCGCGCACGAGGCGCTGCTCGGCGATCCGGCCTCGGCCTCGCCCGACGCCTCCGATGTGATCACGCTGCTTGGCCTCGCCGGACGCGCGCTCGAGGCGGTCCGCTCGTACGACCCGGTGCTGGCCGGGCTGGCCGAGCGGGTCTCTGAGGCCAGCTATCTGCTCTCCGACGTGGCCGCCGAACTCGCCTCCTACACCGAGTCGCTGGACTCGGACCCGGCCCGGCTGGCCGCGGTGCAGGAACGCCGGGCGGCGCTCGGCCGGATCATCCGGGCCTACGGCGCGCCTTCGGCGGACGTGGCCGGCGTGCTCGACTGGGCCAAGCGGGCCGGGGACCGGCTGGCCGAGCTCGAGGGCGACAACGACAAGATCGCCGCGCTGGCCGCCGAAGAGGCCGCCCTGCAGGCCGAGGTGACCGCGCTGGCGGCACGGCTGACCGAGCTGCGTTCGGCCGCCGCGGAGCGGTTCGCGGCGGAGGTGACCGCCGAGCTCACCGCGCTGGCCATGCCGCACGCGTCGCTCACCGCCGTGATCAGCGAACTGGACGCGCCCGGTCCGCACGGGGCCGACGACGTGGAGATCCGGCTGGCCGCGCACCCGGGCGCGCCGCCGCTGCCGCTTAACAAGGGCGCCTCAGGCGGCGAGCTGTCCCGCGTCATGCTGGCCATCGAGGTGGTCTTCGCCGGCGCGGACCCGGTGCCGACGTTCGTGTTCGACGAGGTGGACGCCGGGGTGGGCGGCAAGGCCGCGGTGGAGATCGGCAGGCGGCTGGCGCGGCTGGCGCGCTCCTCGCAGGTGATCGTGGTCACCCACCTGCCGCAGGTCGCGGCGTTCGCCGACAACCACCTGGTGGTGGAGAAGTCCGATGACGGCCTGGTCACCGCGAGCGGCGTGGTCCGACTGGACCGGGCCGGCCGGCTCCGCGAGCTGTCCCGGATGCTGGGCGGCCTGGAGGAGTCCGAGTTCGGCCAGGCGCACGCCGAGGAACTGCTGGCCATGGCCGCCGGCCAGCGCGAAGCCGCCCGCTGAGCCCCGTGCCCCGGTTAGCCGGCCTGGGCCCGGCGGGCGCGGAGGTTCCGGTTCTTCAGCCGGTTGCCACACGAGGCCATCTCGCACCATGCGCCCCGGCGGCTGTGCGACCGGTCGTAGAACGCCCAGAGGCAGTCGGGGTTGCCGCACAGCTTCAGCCGGTCCCAGCTGCCGTCGGCCTGCGCGTCGCGGATGGCCAGCAGCAACCGGGCCAGGCCGTCCGCCAGGCGCTGAGCCGGCTCCTCGATCCCCAGCGTGACCGTGCCGTCGGCGATCACCTCGAGGCGGGGCCCGGCCTGGCTCGTGACCTGCTCCAGGGGCCGCAACTCGGCTCCGGTGAGCGGCTTGCCGTCGGTGTTGCGCGCGATCATGGCGCGCAGGCTCTTCCGGACGTCGCGGGCCAGCTGAACGTCCGCGGCGAAGTCCGGCTGGTCCGGGGCGCGCAGGCCGGCGTCGGCCAGCCAGGCCCGGGCCTCGTCGGCGTGGGCCAGCACGTCGGTGCGCAGGTCCAGGTCGAGCGTATTGACGAACGCCTGTACCAGCAGCAGCGGTGGCGGTGCCAGCTTGTGCTCGAGGTGGGACGCCCACGACGGCAACGTCATGCCGACCAGGGTAGCGGTCATGATCACCGGATCTCGCGTGACTAGATAAAGCTCTTTACAGGTCACCCTCGTGACCAGTATATTTGACTTACAGGTCACAACGGGGAGATGGTTCGCAATGCATGTCCTGCTCGATGACGATCTCGGTCGTCTGACCGTCCGGCGGTTGCGGCCCTGGCACCGGATGCTGGCGCGCGGGCTGGCGGGCCGCCTGGACCGCCAGCTGGCCGACGGCGCCCGGCCGGAGGCGGGTGCGATGCTGGCCGCGCGGGCGACGATGCTGACCTCCACGGCTTACCGCGGTGCCCTGGCCGCGAACTTGCGGCGGATGCTGGCGGCGTCGATGTCCCCGCAGACGCGCCCGCGGCTGGCGCTCGCGCGGTCGTCAGCCGGCGTCGCGCGTCAGCCGCACGTCCCGCTCCGCCGGGACCAGATAGCCACGTCGGCTTCCGGGCTGGCCGGGCTGGCCGGTTTCCTCACCGGGCCGGGCCCGGTTCCGGCGCGGGGCGTGGCGATGGTGAGCCAGCTGCTGGCCGACGGCGCCGGGCCGCTGTACCGCACGGGTCGCCCGGATGACCTGGACACCCTCATCGAGCGCGCCTCCCAGGCACTGATCAGTTAGCCATCAGGTTCCGCAGGGCCGCCCCAAGGATCGCACACGCAACGGATAACACGTTCCCATGCCGGTTTCCTATCGTCGGGCTCATGCGACGGCGAAACCTCACCCGCCTGCCCACGCTGGCGGTGGTGTGCTCGGGCATGCTGGCAGCCGGCCTGGCGGCATGCACCTCGTCCCCATCCGCATCGTCCCCGGCCAGCCCGACGGAGCCCGCCTCCAGCGGCCCGACCGGCACGAACGTCGTGGCGTCCGGCATCCACAAGATCAAGCACGTGATCATCGTGATGCAGGAGAACCGGTCGTTCGACAGCTACTTCGGGACCTTCCCCGGGGCCGACGGGATCCCGACGACGAACGGGACACCGACCGCGTGCGTGCCGAACCCCGCGGGCAGCTGCACCCGGCCGTATCACGACATTGCCGACGTGAACGGGGGCGGACCGCACGGCGAGGCGGACGCCGTCGCGGACGTGGACGGCGGGCGGATGGACGGCTTCATCGCCCAGCGCGACAAGGCCAGGGCCGGCTGCAACAACCCGGACGACCCGGCGTGCACCGGCGGCGGCACACCCGACGTCATGGGCTATCACACCGGGGCGGAAATCCCCAACTACTGGACCTACGCACGCGACTTCGTGCTCCAGGACCACATGTTCGAGCCGGTGAAGTCGTGGTCGCTGCCCGATCACCTGTACCTGGTGTCGGCCTGGTCGGCCAAATGCAAGAACCGGTCCCCGATGAGCTGCGTCAACGACATCGTCGGGCCCCACGGCGCCGCGCAGTTCGACAAGGCCGTCAACCACGAGCTGGCCACCGGGACCACCTCGTACGACCTGGCCTGGACCGACATCACCTGGCTGCTGTACGCCCGCCACGTCAGCTGGGCCTACTACATCCAGGCCGGCACCCAGCCGGACTGCGACAACGACTCGGCCGAGACGTGCCCCCCGGTCCCGCAGCGCGCCAGGACGCCCGGCATCTGGAACCCGCTGCCGCTGTTCGGCGACGTCCAGGCTGATCACCAGCTGGGCAACATCCAGGACCTGAGCGCCTACTACGCCGCGGCCAAGGCGGGCACGCTGCCGTCGGTCAGCTGGATCACCCCCTCCGGCCCGGACAGCGAGCACCCGCCGGCCAGCGTCCACCAGGGCCAGGCCTACGTGACGTCGATCATCAACGCGGCCATGAAGAGCCCCGACTGGGATTCCACCGCCATCTTCGTGTCCTGGGACGACTGGGGCGGCTTCTACGACCACGCAGTGCCCCCAGCGGTCGACCAGAACGGCTACGGCCTGCGCGTGCCCGGCCTGGTGATCTCGCCCTATGCCCGGCGCGGGTACATCGACCACCAGATCCTGTCCAGCGACGCGTACCTGAAGTTCATCGAGGACGACTTCCTCGACGGCGAGCGCCTCAACCCCGCCACCGACGGCCGCCCCGACCCGCGCCCCGACGTCCGCGAGAACGAGCCCATCCTGGGCACCATCGATCAGGACTTCGACTTCAGCCAGCCGCCCCGTGCTCCGGTCCTGCTGGCCACCAACCCGCCGGCCGACTCGCCAACCATCCCCGCCTACTTCAGCGGGCAGCCGGCCTGCGTCGGCTGCACCGTCCCGCCCCCGGCCGGGCCGGCCCGGCCCAGGAAGAAGGCGCCGCCGCCGAAGTAATGCGGCCGCTCCTGTATCACAGGCGCTACCCCGCGCTCCGGGAAGGCTGAGGGGCGCCCGCGGCGGGCCGCGGGCGCGGGCTTCCCGGCCCGGCCGCGCAGAGCGGCCGGGCCGGGAAGCCGGGGGATGTCAGGCTCTCTGGGTGAAGGAGGCTCACGATGCGGTCCATGCCCCACGACCTGAGCATCGGCGCGGCGCGGGCCGACGCGCTCTTCGCATCCGCGCTGCAGTGCTCCGACGAGCCCACCGCCCGGCAAGTCAGGCAGGCGATCGCCGCCGCCACCCGAGCGTTCGGCGATCTGGGTTGCGCGGCCCGGGTGGCGCAGGAGTACGGCGAGCACCCCGAGACGGCGGTCGCCCGGATGCGCTGGGCGCGGACGGCGGTGGACGGTGCCTTCGGCGGTCCGCCGTCGGATACCGGGTACGTCCCCAGGCACGCCCGGCCCTCAGGAACCTGCCCCGTCCCGCCCTCGCCGCGCGACCCGGCCAGGCGCCCGCCGGCCCACGCCCTGCTGCTGGCCTGCTAGGGCCGGCGGACGTCAGGGCCAGCTGACGGAGATCTCGGCGGAGTCGGTCAGCCGCAGCTTGCGCCGGACCCGCTCGTAGAACGTGGTGAGGCCGAGGCGGACGACGTAGGCGGCCCCGGGGCGCGGTTGCAGATCGATCCGGTCGCCGGGCTCCACGTTGGCGGCGACGATGCCGTCGGCCTCCACGGCGAGCGGGCCGCTGCCCGGCAGGACGGTCAGGCTCACCCGGTCATCGACCGACACGACAAGCCCCCGGTTGTAGGCCGAGTGCGGCGCGGCCGGGGTAACCAGCAGAGCCTCTACCGCCGGGCTCACGATGGGCCCGCCCGCGGAGAAGCTGTACGCGGTCGAGCCGGTCGGCGTGGCCACCACGATGGCGTCGGCGGCATAGCTGACGAACGGGCGCCCCGCGGCCTCCACCGCGATGGCGGCCGTCTTCTGCCCGGGAAATCGGACGAACGCGATGTCGTTGAACGCGGTAATCAGCTGGCCTCCGATGATGGCGTCGACGGCCAGGCGCGGTTCCGTGGTGAACTCGTGGCTGTCGATCGCGGACAGCGCGTCGGCCAGGTCTGGCACGTCGACTTCGGCCAGGAAGCCAAGCTTGCCCAGGTTCACCCCGAGGACCGGGGACCGCTGCCGGTCAGCCAGTCGCATGGCGCGCAGCATCGTGCCGTCCCCGCCCAGGCTCACCACGAGATCCGCCCGGCGCCGGAGTTCCTCGGCGGTCACCGCCTCGGCGGCGCAGGCGAGCCGGCGGATCTCGGTGTCGATGCCGAGGACCTGGATCTCGCGGCGGGCCGCCCACTCCAGGATGGACCCGACCGCTCCGCTGCAGTCCCGCTCGGGGTGCAGCACCATGCCGACCACGTGCATGGCCCTCAAGCTACTAAAGGACCAGCCCCGGCGTAAGAAGCCTGCGTCATCCCGGGCGCGGTGCCCGGCGTTAGCGTAAGAGCATGGCGAAGCTCAGGGTGTTGTTCATCGGTGGCAGCGGGGTCATCAGCTCGGCGTGCTCACGGGTCGCGGCCGAGCGCGGTATCGAGCTGTTCGTGCTGAACCGGGGCCGGGACGGCGCGCGGCCGCTCCCTGCCGGGGTGAGCGTGCTGCGGGGGGATATACGGGAACCCTCCTCCGTTCGGGATCTATTCTCCGATCTTGAATTCGACGCGGTGGTGGACTGGGTGGCCTTCACCCCGGACCACGTCCGGGCCGACATCGACCTGTTCGGTGGAAGGACCGGGCAGTACGTGTTCATCAGCTCCGCGTCGGCCTACCAGACGCCGCCTTCGCGGATGCCGGTCACCGAGTCCACCCCGTTGCGCAACCCGTACTGGCAGTATTCCCGCGACAAGATCGCCTGTGAGGACCTGCTCGTGGCGGCCTACCGGGAGCAGGGCTTCCCGGCCACGATCGTCCGGCCGTCGCATACCTACGACAAGACGCTGGTGCCGTTCGACGGCGGGTGGACGGTGCTGGGCCGGATGCTGGCGGGCAAGCCCGTCATCGTCCACGGTGACGGGACGTCGCTGTGGACCCTGACCCACCACCACGATTTCGCCCGCGCGTTCGTCCCGCTGCTCGGGCACCCGCGGACCCTCGGTGAGGCTATCCACATCACCTCCGACGACGTGCTGACCTGGAACCAGATCGCGCAGGTCCTCGCGGCGGCGCTGGGGGTGACGGCGCGCCTGGTGCACGTGCCGTCGGACGCGATCGCGGCCGCCGATCCCCACTGGGGCGCCGGGCTGCTCGGCGACAAGGCGCACTCGCTGGTGTTCGACAACGCCAAGCTGCGCAGCATCGTGCCCGGCTGGCACGCGGTGATCCCGTTCGAGCAGGGTGCCAGGGAGATCGCGGAGTGGTACCTGGCCGAACCATCCCGGCAGGTCACCGACACGAGCCTGGACGCGGTGATGGACAAGCTCGCCGCGACCTGGACGGTATGACGACCGCCCGGTGCCGGCCACGTGAGCGTCAGCGGGACGATCCGCCTGCTATCTCGTACGACCACAGCTCGCTGCCGATGCCGACCGGGGGCGGCGCTTCGCCGCCCGCCCGCTCGGCGGCGGACCGGTGCCCGTGCCCGAAGGCGGGGGACTTCATCCAGGCCTGGAACGCCGCCTCGTCCCGCCACCTGGTCACCACCAGCCAGGTGGTCCGCCCGTCGGTCGGCTTGAGCAGCTCGAAGCCCTCGAAGCCGTCCTGGTTGTCCACCGCGCCGGCCCGGGCGGCGAACCTGCGGGCGAGCTCGTCGCCGCTGTCGGCGGGCACGGTAATCGCGTTGATCCTCACGACCGTCACACGCCTTAACGTATCAATCCGATCATTTGGGCCGAACGGGCTGGGTAACCTGCCGACAGGCCACCGAAGGCTGGGAGCCGGGAGAATACAGATCACCAGGCACCCCGCCGTCGGTGGCTGCCGGCCTAGTCGACTGGATCAGTACCCCGGGTTAATAGCCCGACTGCTGATCCCCGCCGTACTGGTCCTGCTGGCCCTGGTCCTGGCCGTAGCCCTGGTCCTGCTGGCCCTGGCCGTAGCCCTGGTCCTGCTGGCCCTGGCCGCCCTGGCCATAGCCCTGGTCCTGCTGGCCCTGGCCGTAGCCCTGGTCCTGCTGGCCCTGGCCGTAGCCCTGGTCCTGCTGGCCCTGGCCGTAGCCCTCGTCCTGCTGGCCCTTGCCGTAGCCCTGGTCCTGGCCCTGGCCGCCCTGGCCGTACTGGTCCTGGCCCTGCTGACCTTGCTGGCCGCCCTGGCCAAACTTGTTCTGCAGCTCCTGTTTCCCCTCCTTCTCCGCGAACTGCTCTGCGTCGTTCCTCAGGTTGTCGAACTCACTCACCAGGCCTCCGTTCTCGACAGCCGTCTTGGTGGCCGTCACTCTGAGCGTCGACGTTTTGCCGACAGCGCGGTCCTGTTTACCCAGGCCAACTTGCCTGACACCTCCTGGCAGAAGTTCGCTGGGTTCAATGTCCCTGGCCCAGCCGTGCGGCCTGCAGGGCCAGGTAGCGGCGCTCGGGCAGGCTGGTCGCGCGGCGCGCCGCGGCGAGGTAGCCGGCGGCGGCCGCGTCGGCGTCGCCTGCCAGCTCACGCAGGTGCGCCTGGGTGGCGAGCAGCCGGTGGTGCTGCGCCATCCGCTTGTCCGCCGCCAGCGACGCGATCACGCTGAGCCCGGCCTCCGGCCCGTGCACCATGGCCAGGGCCACCGCGCGGTTGAGCGCGGTGAAAGGGTTCGGCGCGGTGGCTTGCAGCAGGTCGTAGAGACCGAGGATCTGCGGCCAGTCGGTGTCGGCCATGGTCTTGGCCTCGTCGTGGACCGCCGCGATGGCCGCCTGCAGCTGGTAGGGGCCGACCTCGCCGTGCGGCAGCGCGGCGGTGATGAGCGCGATGCCCTCGGCGATCTGCGCCTGATCCCACTTCTGCCGGTCCTGCTCGGCCAGCGGCACCAGGGACCCGTCGGGCAGCGTGCGGGCCGGCCGTCGCGCGTCGGTCAGCAGCATCAGCGCCAGCAGGCCGGTCACCTCGCTGTCTTCCGGCAGCAGCCGGTGCAGCCAGCGGGTGAGCCTGATGGCCTCCTGGGACAGCGCGGGCACGGTCAGCGTGTCCCCGCCTGTGGCCGTGTAACCCTCGTTGAAGACCAGGTAGAGCACGTGCAGCACGGCGCGCAGCCGTTCGGTCCGCTCCGTGCCGGCCGGCAGGCTGAAGTCGAACCCGGCGCCGGAGATGGTCTGCTTGGCCCGGCTGATGCGCTGCGCCATCGTCGCCTCCGGCACCCCGAACGCGGCGGCGATCTGCGCGGTGGACAGGCCGCCCACGGCGC
>Ga0213881_10001618_pt1 | contig 10467 bp, 8 predicted proteins | sample BarmaccoBMER_R08_FD_160104 | JGI IMG/M metagenome (GOLD analysis project Ga0213881, IMG submission 160104) | Barbacenia macrantha exposed rock microbial communities from rupestrian grasslands, the National Park of Serra do Cipo, Brazil - ER_R08 ... | reverse complement strand
CACCGCCGCCGCACCGCACCCGGCGAGCCGATCGTGAAACAGCCCGGGCGCCAAGAGATACGGTGCGACAAAGACGCGCCGACGGCCGTGGGACCGAAGCAGGCGCACCACGTCGCGCACCCGCGGCGCGCCGGTGGCCAGGAAACCGACATCAACCTCGCCGACGTGTTGGCCCAACATCTCGGCGGCACGATAAACGTCGCGGCGGGCCCGCGGATCCGACGAACCCGCCGCCGCCATGAGCACCGCGTCGCCCGCCCGCCAGCCGGCCTCGACCAACCGCTCATGCATCACCGCGGCCAGCACCGGGTCGGGGCCGAGGGGCCGGGTAACCCGGGTGTCGACGTGCCCGCTCTCAGCGACCCTGGCCGGCAGGTCGGTGTGCACGTGGTAGCCCGAGGCCAGAAACGCGGGCACGATGATCGCGGTTTCCGTCGCGCCGCCCAGGACTTCGGCGGGGTCCGGCCCGAGCACATCGACGAATGCCGTGCGCAGCGGCCCGACGCGGGCCGAGACCCGATCGGCGATCTCGCCGATCGTCTCCAAGCCGGCGGCGCTGCGCGTGCCGTGAGCGACCAGGATCAGCATTCGACCGGGTCGATGGCGAGCCGGTAGCCACGCTTCACGACGGTCTGGATGACGCCCGGGGCACCCAATGCCGCGCGCAGGCGTGCCATCGCGGTCTCCACGGCGTGGGTGTCGCCGCCGCCGCCGGGCAACTGGGCCAGCAGTTCCGCCCGGGACACCACCCAGCCCGCGTTGAGCATCAGCCGCCGCAGCAGCGCCATACCCGCTGGTGGCACCGCCCGCACCTCGCCGTCGACCGCGACGCTGCAGCTGCGCACGCTGATGCGATGGCCGCCGGCGGTCAGCTGCGGTGCCCGGGAGGGCACTTCCTCGGCGATCAGGCGTACCAGCGCGCCCAATCGGTAGCGCTGGGGATGGGTGGCCGGCACGCCGAGCCGGCGCAGCGGCGCGGCGGTCACCGGTCCGACGCAGATCGCCGCCACGTCGCCACGCAGCGCATGGAGGAGCTCGGCGACGCAACCGATCGTCTTGGCGCGCTGCAGCATCGATGCCACCGCGGGCGCGCTGGTGAAACTCACCGCGTCGATCTCGGCGTTGACGATCATCGCGATCAGCTGGTCCAGCCCATGCGGGTTTTCCGGTGCCTCCCAGCGGTAGACCGGCACCCGAATCACCTGGGCACCCGCGACGGTCAGGGCCTCGCAGAAGTCGGCGTTGGCTTCCCACTCCGAGCCCGCGCCGTGCAACTGCACCGCGATACGCAGGTCCGCCGCGCCCTCGCCGACCAGCCGCTGCAGCACCTCGGCGGACGCCTCGGACTGCGGGCTCCACTGTTCGCACAGCCCGGCCTGGCGCACCGCACCGCGCGCCTTCGGGCCGCGGGCCAGGATGCGCGTCGAACCGAGCGCGCCGATCAAGTCGTCGGCGACATCCCAGCCGTGCGCGGCCTCGACCCAGCCCCGGAAGCCGATGCCCGTCGTGACCACGAGCACATCCGGCGGGTGCCGGGTGAGCAGCGAGGTGACGCGGCGCAACTCGTTGTCATCGGCCAGGGGGATGATGCGGATCGCCGGCGCGTGCACGACGGCGGCACCGCGGCGCTGAAGCAAAGTGATCAGTTCCTCCGATCGGCGTGCTGCCGTGACACCGATCGTGAAGCCCCCCAGCGGTTCAGCCGGCTCGGATTTCGACGAATCCATCGACCACCCTGACGTCGTAAACCGGCAGCGCATGGACCGCGTGCCCATCCCCGGGTCGCCGCGCTGCGCCCCCGGGGACATCGAGGCAGCGTCCGTCAATCAGCGAGAAAACCTGCTTGTGAAGCGGAGAGGCCACCGTCGGCTCGCCCCGCCGATCGCCGACGATGCCGCGGGACATCACCGCTGCCCGGCCGAACGGATCGATGTTGCCCACCGCAACCAGCTTTTCGTGCGGCAGTAGGAACAATGCGGCCTGCGCGCCGTCGGGCAGCAGCACGGCAACGCCGCGCCCGGGCAGCAGCCGGTCCAACCGGCAGGCGCGCGTCCAGGCTGGTACGTCTGCGCGGGTGTCGCGGTCAGCAAGAACGGTCATCGTCACTCCCCTCTACTGCGTTGTTAAGGCCTCTACTGCGTTGTTAAGGCAGCGATGTTTCGCAGCCGTTACCCGCCGCTTTCCGCGGTGTTGAGATTTCCCGGCATGCCGAGCAGCAACGGGGCCTTGCGCGAACCGCTCTCGTCGAATCGGACCGTCGGATCGGGCTGCTCGGGGGCGTTGACGAAGGACACGAACCGGGACACTTTCTCCTCGTCAGCCAGCACGCCGGCCCATTCGTCGGAATACCCTGCGACATGGCGATGCATCGCGGCCTCGAGTTCGGCGGCGATGCCCAAGGAGTCGTCGCACACCACCGCCCGGATGTGATCAAGGCCACCTTCGATGGTTTCCTGCCATACCGCGGTGCGCTGCAGCCGGTCTGCCGTGCGGATGTAGAACATCAGGTAGCGGTCGACGTAGCGGATCAACGTGTCACGGTCCAGGTCACCGGCCAGCAGCTGGGCATGCTTCGGGGTCGCGCCACCGTTGCCGCCGACATAGAGGTTCCAGCCTTTTTCGGTCGCGATGACCCCCACGTCCTTGCTGCGGGCCTCGGCGCATTCGCGCTGGCACCCCGAGACGCCCATCTTGACCTTGTGCGGCGACCGTAGACCGCGGTAACGCAACTCGAGGTCCACGGCCAGCGCGACGGAGTCCTGCACCCCGTAGCGACACCACGTCGAGCCGACACAGCTCTTCACCGTGCGCAGCGCCTTGCCGTACGCGTGCCCGGACTCCATCCCCGCGTCGATCAGCCGCTTCCAGATCAGTGGCAGCTGCTCGACGCGGGCGCCGAACATGTCGATGCGCTGGCCGCCGGTGATTTTGGTGTAGAGGCCGAAATCGCGCGCCACCTCGCCGATCGCGATCAGCTTCTGCGGGCTGATCTCGCCGCCGGGCAGCCTCGGCACCACCGAATAGGTGCCGTTGCGCTGCAGGTTGGCCAGGAAGTGGTCGTTGGTGTCCTGCAGGGAAGCGCCTTCCCCGTCGAGGATGTGATCGGACGACGTCGACGCCAGGATCGAGGCCACTGCCGGCTTGCAGATGTCACAGCCGGTGCCGACGCCGTGCTCGGCGATCAGCGTGCTGAACGTGCGGATTCCGGTGACCTGGACGATCTGGAACAGCTCCGCGCGCGACTGGCTGAAGTGCTCACAGAGCGCCAGGGACTGCTCGACACCCTGCGCCTCGAGCAGGCGCTTGAGCATCGGAACGCAACTGCCGCAGGACGTTCCAGCCGCGGTCGCGGTCTTGATGGCCGGCACGTCGCACGCGCCATCGGCGATCGACGCGCAGATCGCCCCCTTGGACACCGCGTTGCAGGAGCAGATCTGCGCCTCGTCGGTCAGTACGCCGACCCCGACTTGGCCACCCGCCGGGGAGATCAGCGCGGCCGGGTCGGCCGGCAGGGGACGCCCGATCAGCGGCCTCAGCGCGCCGTAGGCGGTTGCGTCACCCACCAGGATGCCGCCCAGCAGCGTTGTCGCGTCGTCGGAGACGACCAATTTCGCGTATGTTCCCCTGGTGGCGTCGTTGAGAACGACCTCCAACGCGCCCGGGGTGGTGGCATGCGCATCACCGAAGCTGGCCACATCGACGCCGAGGAGCTTGAGCTTGGTCGAGGTGTCCGCACCGGGGAATTCTGCTGTGCCACCGAGCAATCGGTCGGCAACCACCTCCGCGGTGGCGTTACCGGGTGCGACCAGCCCGTAGCAGCGGCCCTCCACCGCTGCGACTTCGCCGATCGCGAAGATGTGCGGGTCCTTCGTGGCACAGCTGATATCGGTCAACACGCCGCCGCGCTCGGCCACCTCAAGGCCGCACTGGCGGGCCAGCTCGTCACGCGGCCGCACGCCTGCCGAAAACACCAGCAGCGCGGCGTCGACAATCTGGCCGTCCGACAGCGTCACCCGCACCCCGTCGCCGGCGCCTTCGACACCCGACGTCGACACCCCGGTGTGCACGGTCAGGCCCAGACCGGTGACGAGGTCGGCCAGTACCGCGCCGCCACCCTGGTCCACCTGCAGCGGCATCAGCCGCGGCGCGAGTTCCACGACATGCGGGGTCATTCCCAACAGCCGCAGCGCATTCGCGGCCTCCAGGCCCAACAGGCCGCCGCCGACCACAACGCCCGCGGCGCCCGGTTCGGCGATCTCGGCCGCTGCGCGGATCGCGTCGAGGTCATCGAGCGTGCGGTAGACGAAGCAGCGGTCGAGATCGGCGCCCGGGATCGGCGGGACGAACGGGTAGGACCCGGTCGCCAGCACGAGCGCGTCATAGCCGATGCGCACGCCCGCCGACGTGGTCACCACGCGGGCGTGCCGGTCGATCACGGTCGCTCCCTCACCGATCCGCAGCTCGACCAGGTCGTCGCCGGCATAGTCGTTTCCGGGCATCGCCAGTCCCGCGCGGTCCCAGCGGCCGACGTAGGACGACAGTGACACGCGGTCGTAGGCGGGCGTCGGTTCCTCGCACAGCACGGTGACGCGCCACCTCCCGGCGCGATCCCGGTCGCGTAGCGCCTCGACGAACCGGTGGCCCACCATGCCGTGGCCGACGACCACGACCGACTTCGGTGCCGCCATCACGCGGTGGCGACGGCCTCGTCGACCGCCCCGGACACCGCGGCGGGCGCCGTGGTGGGCCTGCGCACGTAGGCCAGCCAGGTGATCGCCGCGCACAGCACGTAGAAGCCCAGGAACACCCAGAACGCCATCGTCGCCGACTTGGCGGCGGACAGGTACGAGGCCCGCAGCACGACATTGATGCCGACACCGCCGAGCGCCCCGATCGCGCCGGCAACGCCGATCAGCGCGCCGGACAGGCGTCGTGACCAGTCGGCCTTCTCGGCCGGGCCCAGCGCGTCGCGGCTGTGCGCCTTGGCGTCGAAGATCGACGGGATCATCTTGTAGACCGAGCCGTTGCCGAGGCCCGACAGGATGAACAGCGCCACGAAGCCGACCACGTAGGCGGCCAGGACGCCGCCGGTCGGGACCCGGTGCGTCGCGTCGGCGATCTCGCCGAACACCACCAGCCATCCGGCCGCGGCGATCATCGCGCCGAACGTGTACAGGGTGACCCGGCTGCCGCCGACCCGGTCGGACAGCCAGCCGCCGACCGGCCGCGACAACGAACCCAGCAGGGGGCCGATGAACGCGATCTGCGCCGCGTGCAGCGACGCCGCGGCGGCCGTCGTGTGCGGAGTCGCCTGGAAGGTGATCTGCAGCACCTGCCCGAACGCGAAAGAGAAGCCGATGAACGACCCGAACGTGCCGATGTAGAGGAGCGCAATCAGCCACGAGTCGCGGTATGCCATGACGTCGACCATCGAGCGGCCGTTGGTGCGCTGGTTGGTCAGGTTGTCCATGAACAACGCCGCGCCGATCGCGGCGATCGACAGGAAGACGAGATACACCGCGCACACCCAGTGCGGGGACCGGTTTCCGGCGGTCGCGATGACCAGCAGCCCGACGATCTGGATCACCGCGACCCCGATGTTGCCGCCGCCGGCATTCAGGCCCAGCGCCCAACCCTTGAGCCGCTGCGGATAAAACGCGTTGATGTTGGTCATCGACGACGCGAAGTTGCCGCCGCCGAGCCCGGCGATCGCCGCGACCACCATGAACGTCGTGTACGACGTGCCCGGGTGGGCCATGTAGTACAGCGTCAGAAGCGTCGGGACGGCCAGCACCGACGCCGAGAACACCGTCCAGTTGCGGCCGCCGAACGTGGCGGTGGCGAAGGTGTAGGGCAGCCGCAGGAACGCCCCGACCAGCGTCGGCATCGCGACGAGGAAGAACTTGCCCGCCGCGTCGATGTGGTAGACGTTCTGCGGCATGAACAACACCATCACCGACCAGATCGACCAGACGGAGAATCCGACGTGCTCGGCGATGATGGACCAGATCAGATTGCGGCGGGCGATTTCCGCGCCGCCGTTGTTCCAGGCGTCGAGGTCTTCGGGATCCCAGTCGTCGATGTCGTGGTTGCGGTTGGTGTAGGGCATGCGTACACGCTAGGAAGCCGTTGTTGCGGGAAAGCTGCCCGTGATGACCTGCTTGTCACAACCTGCTCACAGGGCGGTCCGGACGCAGGTGAGTCAGAGCACCAGCCGCACCAGCGCCGCGGTGCGGGCCAGGCCAGGGAACGCCGCGGCGGTCGAACGCGGGTGAAGCGCATGCACCGCCAGCCGGAACATCAACGCCCTGAGCAACATCTGCGGCCATTCCGGCAGCGACGCCCAGCGCTCGATAAGCCCATCATCGGCTTCGCCCCACGACAGCGCGTCGACGACGACGACCCCGGCGGCCCAGGACGCCGGTCGCCAGTACGGCGTGATGTCGGTGATGCCCGGCGCCGCGGTACCGGCGAAAAGGACTGTGCCGTAAAGGTCTCCGTGCACCAGCTGGCTGGGACCCTTGGTGGGCTTGCGTAGACCGGTCAACTGGTTGATGAGCTCGATGGAGCGCTGGCCGTCCGCCGAACCGGGGGACACCCGTGCGCCGGACGGCCACGCCTGCAGCGGGCGCTCCTCCCAGGCGGCACGGTCGGCGGCGATGAACACGTCGACGTCACCCCACGGGGCAGCCGGCGGCTGGGTCAGGAAGCGGGGCCGCTCCAGCTTGGCGGTCGCCTCGTGCAGGCGAACCGCCGCCGACACCACCTCGTCATAGCGCGGTTCGGGCGTCCCGGCGACGAATGTGTCTGCCCGCCAACCCGAGACGACATAGCGACCGTCCGTCGATCGGACCGGCCGGGCCAGCCGGACCCCGTCGACGAACAGTGTTTCGCGGACTTTGGCCGACCAGGCGGCGCGGGCGTGGTCGGCGACCATCGAGAGCACCACTTCGCCGCACCGCCAGCCACCTTCCCAGCCGGGTCCGGCCGGCACGGGACGAAATCCGCTCAGCCCGAACGTCGCCAGCACATGGTCCGGCGGACGTTGGACGGTCATACCGTCAGGTTACCTGGGCAAACACTGGGGGAAGGCTCAGTACATCACCATGTCGGGCTCAACCTGCTTCGCCCAGGCCACGATTCCGCCCTGCAGGTGCAGCGCGTCGGAGAAACCCGCCTTCTTCACCGCGGCCAGCGCCTCGGCCGAACGGACACCGGTTTTGCAGTACAGCACCGGGGTGCGGTCGTGGGGCAGCCTGGCCAGCCCCTCGCCGGACTCCAGCGTCGACTTGGGAACGAGCTCGGCACCCTCGATGTGGTTGATGTCCCACTCCACCGGCTCCCGCACGTCGATCAGGGCCAGCTTCTTGCCCGCGTCGAGCAGCTCGCGCACCTCTCGCGGGGTGACCGTCGACTCCGCCGCGGCCCGGGTCGCGTCGTCGGACACCACGCCGCAGAAGTCGTCGTAGTCGATCAGCTCGGTGATATGCGGGGTCTGGGGGTCTTTGCGGATCCTGATGGTGCGGTAGCTCATGTCCAGTGCGTCGTAGACCATCAGCCTGCCCAGCAGCGGCTCGCCGATACCGGTGATCAACTTGATCGCCTCGGTTCCCATGATCGACCCGATCGACGCGCACAGGACGCCCAGCACACCGCCCTCCGCGCAGGACGGCACCATGCCAGCTGGCGGCGGTTCGGGGTACAGGTCGCGGTAGTTCAGGCCCAGCCCGTCGGGGGCGTCCTCCCAGAACACCGACGCCTGGCCTTCGAAACGGTAGATCGAGCCCCACACGTAGGGCTTGCCGGCGAGCACGGCCGCGTCGTTGACCAGATAGCGGGTGGCGAAGTTGTCGGTGCCGTCGAGGATCAGGTCGTAGCGCTCGAACAGCTCGACCGCGTTGGCCGGCTCAAGGCGCAGCTCGTGGAGCCGAACCTGCACGAGCGGGTTGATCTCGCGAATCGAGTCGCGAGCGCTCTGCGCCTTGGACCGGCCGATGTCGGACTGGCCGTGAATGATTTGGCGCTGCAGGTTGGATTCGTCGACGAGGTCGAACTCGACGATGCCGATGGTCCCGACGCCGGCGGCGGCCAGGTACAGCAGGGCCGGCGATCCCAGCCCGCCCGCGCCGATCACCAGCACCCGGGCGTTCTTCAGCCGTTTCTGCCCGTCCACCCCCAGATCCGGGATGATCAGATGCCTGCTGTAACGCGCGACCTCTTCGCGCGTCAGCTCGGCAGCTGGCTGCACCAGCGGCGGCAATGTCGACACCGGCTGTCCCCTCTACTAGCAAGCGGTGGTGCGCTTGCGCCTCTACACAACCACACCCGTGCACCAATCAACAGCAACCGTGTCCCGCTGCTTCCCGGGGCGGGGTCAGGCGATCGGGTAGGGCCAGGGGTTGAACCGGCACACCTTGCCGTCGGGCTTGACGGTGTCGGGGTCGAACCGGCTTTCGTCGTTGTTGTTGGTGGAAAACGTCTGCTGCATCATCACCGGGGCCAGGGCACCGTTGTCGGGGCACGGCTCGTGATGCGGATAGCCGATCGCGTGCCCCACCTCGTGGTTGACCAGGTACTGGCGGTAGGACCCCACGTCACCCTGGAACGGCACCGCTCCGCGCACCCAACGGGCCTCGTTAATAAAAACTCGGGGTTGGGCGTCGGGGCCGTAGGAGGGGTTGTCGCAGGAAGTCTCCAACTGGATTTCGTAGCCGCAGCCTTCGCGGACCGTCATCGGAGTGGTCAGCGAGACGCGGAAGTCGGGATTGCCCGGCGCGGCGGCGTCGACGCGGACGAACGCGAACTGCGGGTTGTGGGTCCAGCTCTTCGGGTTGTCCAGCGTCTGCTCGACCATCCGGGCAAACCCTTCGTCGCCACCGAAGGACGTGGTGTCGATCCCGTCCTCCACCTCGACGGTATATCTGAACACCTTGGCGGTGCCCTGACCCACCTGCGGCCCGGTGCCCGGCACGATGTGCCAGGTCTTGGTGCCGGCCTCGGTGAACGGGCCGCCGTCGGGCAGGATCCCGGTCGGCAGGTTCGCGTCGAACTGGGTCAGCCCCTTGGGCGGGGCGCCGATGATGGCGGTTCCCATCGCACCGATCCGCGGCGGCCCCTGCGCGGGTCCCTCCCCCGACGGCGCCGGGGCGGTGGTCCCGGTGACCGTCTGGAAGACGACCAGCCCGGTCAGGGCGGCCAGCGCCGGCAGCGCGTAGGCCCGCCAGCCATAGGTCGACACGAACCGGCCCAGCCAGGTCTGCTTGCGAAACCGCCGACCCTGGCGGTTGGACCGGATCCGCCCGGAAGCGCCGGTCACGGGGTCACGCTGGGCGCGCAACGGCTCTCTGTATTCGCTGCGCAGCACTGGGATGTCCCCGCGGCGAGGCCCCGGGTCATGGGTCACCGACCCAGAATGTCACAGTCCCGGGACGTCGCACTTCCGGCGCGCTCCCACCGACGGGTAGTAGTGTCGGACTCTCGGACCCAACTCAAGATTGCCGCCGAAGACAACGCGTCAGATATCAGCGCGTCAGATATCAGATAGAGGAAATGATGAGCGATCTCGCCAACACCGCCGAGCGGCGAGGCGCCAGGCTCGCCAACGGCGACGATGCGGCCCACCGCGCGAACCGGCGCGGCAACAGGTTGCCCCGGGATGAGCGGCGAGGTCAGCTACTGGCCGCTGCCAGTGAGGTTTTCGTTGACCGCGGCTTTCACGCGGCCGGGATGGACGAGATCGCCGACCGGGCCGGGGTAAGCAAACCCGTTCTGTACCAACATTTCTCCAGCAAGCTCGAGCTCTACCTGGCGGTGCTGGCGCGACACGTCGACAACCTGGTGTCGGGCGTGCGCCAGGCGCTGCGCACGACAACCGACAACCGCCAGCGGCTGCGTGCGGCCGTGCAGGCGTTCTTCGACTTCATCGAGCACGACGGCCAGGGCTACCGGCTGATCTTCGAGAACGACTACGTCACCGAACCGCAGGTCGCCGCCCAGGTGCGGGTTGCCACCGAGGCATGCACCGACGCGGTGTTCGACCTGATCAGCCGCGACTCGGGCCTGGAAGCCCACCGCGCCCGGATGATCGCGGTCGGGCTGGTGGCGATCAGCGTCGACTGCGCCCGCTACTGGCTGGGCGCCGACCGACCGATCTCCAAGGAGGACGCCGTCGAAGGCACCGTGCACTTCGCCTGGGGCGGACTGTCGCACGTGCCGCTCGCCCGCTCGTAGCGGAGCTACCCCGCGAACCCGACCCGGCGCACGTCGGCCGCACCGATTTCGACGTAGGCGATCTTCGCGGTCTGGACCAGGAAGGTGCGCCCACGCTCGTCGATCAACTTCAGCAACTCGGCCCCCTTGGCGAGCGCCGCGCTGACCTGCTCCTCGATCTCCGCGGGGGTCTGCGAGCTGCTGAAGTTCAACTCCCGCGGGCTGTCCGAGATGCCGATCCTGACCTCCACGGTTGCA
>Ga0213881_10001617_pt1 | contig 10470 bp, 7 predicted proteins | sample BarmaccoBMER_R08_FD_160104 | JGI IMG/M metagenome (GOLD analysis project Ga0213881, IMG submission 160104) | Barbacenia macrantha exposed rock microbial communities from rupestrian grasslands, the National Park of Serra do Cipo, Brazil - ER_R08 ... | reverse complement strand
CGCGGCTCGCCGTGTGCAATCTGACCTGCTCCCGCTATCCACCTGGCTCGTCGCCCCTACGTCCACCGCCGCCCGGTCCGCGTCGTTCCGACCGGAGATCAAGATTGACGGACGGATAACCCGAGTCCTCGTAGGGCAAACGACCGCCGTGGACCCACAGCGACTCGGCGATCGAGTCGGACGGCTCGCGTTGCACGAAATAGCAGAAATCGACACTGCCCTACGCATCGTGCTCGGATTGCAGTAAACGTGCCAGGCTTAGCCCTGGTGCTGGCTGAGACGGAGACCGGGACAAGGGGAGCTCCGCTTTCACGGGCGTCGAGACTGGTGATCGCGTTCGCTGGGCCGCGAGGTGCTCGCGGGCGGGAAGCGTTCGGTGCAGCATGATGACCAATTCCGGGGAGGCATGATCGTGTTGCGGTTCACGCCCCGTCCGGACCTCGAGGTGAGGGAATTCGTGCCGGAGGACGAGCCGGGGGTACGGGCGCTCTTCGCGGCAGGCGAGGACTACTTCGTCGCCGCGACCGGCAGCCCGTCAGCGCCGGGAGACGTGCAGAGCCTGTCCTATGCCCTGCCAGAGGGGGCGGAACCAGACGCTAAGCGGTTGCTCGTGGTCATCTGCGGCGAACTGTGATCGGCCTGGTCGATGTCGTACTCGACCATCCGCAGCCGGCTGCTGCTGCGGTCGGCCTGTTCCTCGTGCACCCCGATTACCGGCGACAGAGGATAGGTGATGACCTCGCCGAGGCGTTGATCTAGCGCGCCCGTGAGTCCCGGATTCGCCGTGTAACGGCGACCACCCCGCTTGGGTGGGCACCCGGGAGGGCCCTCCTTGAGCACATCGGTTTCACCGTCGAGGCGCCTGAGCAGGCCCGCCCCCAGACCAGCAACCGCAACACCGGACCGCAGGAGGCCCTCGTGCTCCGCGGTGCTCTCCGCCTCGACGTCCTAGCCCTAGCCCAGGCCGACGGCAGCATCCCGACTTGGCGGCTGGACGATCGAGGAGAGCGGAACAAGTGGGGGAGGCTGGCTACTGCTTCGGGGACGGGGTGGAGTGTAACGCTGAAATGAGCGTAGCTGCTCACCGGTCGTCATTGTTGTTACTCTGGGTGTCAGAATTACTCTTGTGAGATAACACGATTGAGTGCTACTTGGGTCTATGATTACTGCCACAGGTGGTACGGCGCGTGGAGGTTCCAAGGTCATGAACGCACTCATGCGCGGCCTGGTCGCAGAGGCCGCCGCTTCGGTTCTCTTCCTACCAGGGTGGGACCGGAAGACAGCGGAAACCTGCTACGCGTGTTCCGGTGATTCCGGTGAGTAGTGGTCTTGTCTTAAGACGGCAGGTTTGCCGTGGTCCGTGATAGGCACGATGCGCAGCACGCCCCGAGGCTGATCCCGCCGTTATCGCAGGAACCATCACCGGCCACCATGTCCGCTCAGCCGACCCCACGTCTCCCTGACCGGGAGAAACGATCACTGCGGCCCCTTTCTGGCGTGTTCCGGTCCCACCCAAACCACAGCCACAACTGGTCAAGCCCCTCCGCGGATACGAGGCCCACGACTACGCTCAGTCACTTTGCGGTTGGCCGTAGCTTCGGGAATCCTGGACCCGCGCCTCGTCGCCGCATGCAGGGCTCCCATTCGGTCAATCTCGCTGATGAAGATCGGCCCAAACGCCGTAAACTTGACCCGACTGAGCCACCTAGCCGACATGTGAGCATGAGCGCAAATATGTACTTACAATCAAGAGTGCTCATGCCGTCAAGAATTGGATGAATTGGATTTGACCTTGGAAAAGAGACTTACCCTCGCCGAACGAATTATCGCAGAGAAAACGGTGTGCATACTCCTGATACGCGGGGAAGATCCTGATGGGTCTCCTATCTATGCCTATGTGGCGGTTCGAGCTGATCAGCTCCAGTCCTTCATGGCCGCGCAGGGCAGTGGCACGTTCTACCCGGAAGACTATGGGGTCATCATAGAGGCGGGCGAAGGTGAGCCATCCGAGGAAGTTCGCCATAAGATGAAAACAGAATATAACTTCGACGACGAGGCAATGATTGGCATACCAGATGCGGAGAAAGCCCATGATATTGCCGCAAACATAATTGATATTGCCGCAAGTAACGGCCCGGCAGACGAGGGCAAATGGAGAGTCATCAAAGCCGAATGACAGCTGGTCAGTGAAGAGGAGGACCGCAGGGGTGGAGTTAGCCAAAGTCATCCAGGATCTGCGGACCGAGCTTGAGTGCGCGATCACAACGGCCAAGGATGCGACCCTGCGCTTCGAACTCGGCCCGATCGAGCTCGAGCTGTCGGTGGCCATCGAGACAGGAGGGCAGGCCGGCGCTAAGGCGCGGTTCTTGGTCGCGGAACTCGGAACACAAGCCAATGCGGACCGCACTGCTACCCAGCAAATCACGCTGACACTCACCCCCAGGCTCGGCACAACCGGTATCTCGCCGCTGGTCTCCGGGCTGGTCGGGGAGCGAGAGCGATGAGCCTGGAGCCGTCCAGGGTCGCTGAAGTCACCGTCACGCGTACCGCAGCCCAGCCTGCCCGCTGCTCCGGCTATCTCGTGGCGACCGGCTATGTGCTGACCGTCGAGCACGGGCTGCGCGAAGCGGTGTCGGTCGGGCTGCGGCTCGACGCTGACCAGGAGGACGAGTGGACCGCGGCGGCCGAGGTGGCCTGGTCGGACCCGGGCTTGGACATCGCGGTGCTTCGCGTCGTCGAATCCTCGGTCGTGCCACCGGGGGCGATGCCCGTTGTGGAGCCAGTGCGGTTCGGGTCCATGACCCAGCCCCGGGCGGAGTGCGAGGCGCTCGGGTTTCCCCTGTTCAAGCTCCGCGATGACCCTGATCATCCGCTCGCTGACGGCCGGGCTTCGCAGTACCGCGAGTATTGCTACGCGTACGGGTCCGGGAGCCAATGGTCGGGCCGACGCGGCGGCACTATAGGACTCAGGGTCGACCCGCCAGCGGGCCACCCCGATCCCACCCGATCGCCGTGGGAGGGGATGTCGGGCGCCGCGGTGTTCAGCGGCGGCTACCTCATTGGCGTAGTCTTCACGCATCACCTGAGTGAGGGCCTAGGTACGCTCACCGCGAGCCCGATTGATCAGTGGTACAGGAAGCTGTCCCCAAATCGGATGGCCGAGCTCACGGCGCTGATCGGCCTGCCGGCCAGCCCCAGCGAGCTGATAGCAGGGGACAACCCGTTCCCGCCGGAGGTACTCGCTGAGGCCGCCAGGAGTTACCTGGCCTGGGTGGTCCAGATGCACGAGCGGCTCACCGTCACCGGTCTGGCGAAGAGCCGCGGGGCGATGAAAATCGACCTTGAGCGCGTATACGTCGGGCTCAAGGTCGATTACAGCAGCGCCGACGAGCGGGAGGCGGCCAGGGACAACCTGTGGCGGGAACTGTACGGGGAACGCTCTGCCCGGGATCTGGCCGCCGAGGAGAACCCGTCCCGCTGGCAGCTCGCCTCCGATCTGCCGGTCGCGGACTACTTCGGGGTCCCCGCGGGGCTCAAGCGCTACCAGGCCGACGGCGACGAGGTGCTCACTATCGGGCAACTCTACCGCCGCGACCGCGAAGCGGTGATCTTGGGCGACCCGGGCAGCGGCAAGACCACGATCATGCGCTGGCTGGCCCTGCTGCATGCCAAGGCCCTGATAGCCGGGGACACTGTGGTCAGTGTCCCCGGCGCCCTGATGGACGTCTCCGCTGGCGATGAGCCCTTCGTCCTCGGCACGCCGTTGCTGCCCATTCTGGTGGGCATCGGCGACTATGCGGCCGATTGTCAGCACTGCCCGCCCGGCCAGCGGCGCACCCTGCTGGAGTTCCTCGGCCACCATTCCTGGGACAAGCGCCGTCCGCTGTGGCGGGACGATGTGGCCGGTTATGGCAAGGGCATGCCGATTCCGCCGGAGATCCTCGCCCAGCTGTTCGGCGCAGCCCTGCGGGAGCACCGCGCCCTAGTCCTCCTGGACGGGCTCGACCAGGTCCCGGCCGCGGAGCGGGTTCCGATGGCGGACGCGGTCACAGAGTTCATCAACACCTGGGTCCGCGATGTGCCGTCGGTGTCGGTGTCGGTGTCGGTGTCGAACAAGCTGATCACCACCAGCCGGATTGCGGGATACCAGCTCGCCCCGCTGCCGGCCGACCTCACCCAGGTGACTATCGAGGCGATGACGGACCCCGCCCTTGAGGTGTTCGTGCACCATCGACTCGCAGAGGTACTCGCGGAGCTGGCCCGCCAGCGGAACGCGCCCGCTGATCCGCAGGCCGCCGAGCAGGCCGCCCAGGAACTGCTCGGCCTGCTCGGCCTGCCAGAGAATCACTACGTGCGCGGCCTGGCCACTAATCCGCTGCTGGCCGGAGTGATCGTCAGCGTGTTCCTGAACCAGGGCAACACCTTGCCGTCCCAGCGGGTCGAGGTGTATCAGTCGGCGGTCCAAACGCTGGCCAAGGTCTGGTCCCTGCGGCTGAGCGGCACCTACAGCGAGGAGCATTACCACGCCATTCTCGACGCACTGCCGGCTGTCGCCGCGCACATCCATGAGACCAAGCCGAACGGGGTTATCCGGTCGCCGGAGTTCCGCAGTCGGCTGCTGGCCGAGGTGGCCCGTATTGAGGGGACCGACCCGGAGCCTCCCAGCCCGAAACTGCGCGCCGCCGTGGACTCGCTACTGAAGATCATGGCGGTCGAGCTGGGACTGCTGGTGGAAAGCGGGCCGGAGGCGTTCCGTTTCGCGCACCAGAGCTTCCAGGAGTTCCTGGCCGCGCGGCACCTGATTGCCGACTCCGCGCAGCGGGCGAGCCGGGTTCTGGAGCACCTGGGAGATCCCCGGTGGCGCGAACCGATTCTCATGGCCATCGGCCTGATGAACCTGGAGCACCAGGAAGAGATGGCCGACCTGGTAAAAAACCTGCTGGCCCAAGACGGCCCGCTGGCACAGCTCTTCCCGGAAACAGCGCTGCTGCTGGCGGCCGCCGTGCCGCAGATGACCAACGTGCCCGCCCAGGTCGTGCAGCGCACCGCCCGGCAGTTGCTGACCAGTTACAGCCTGCTGTCCCGCAATCAGCGCCTGCCCAGAGTGCGCGAACTGCTCGAAACCGCACTGGCCACGCTGCGCACCGGCGAGCACGCCGGGCATGTCGACGCCGTCCTGATCACGGCGCTCGACCAGTCGGCCGACGGCGACCCAGCCCTGCCGTGCGCCGCAGCCCGGCTGATCCGCAGCCTCGACGCGACCAGCCCGGCTCTGGGGGTGGCTCTGATGAACGCTGCCCCGCGCTGGGACCGGCACGAGCTGGGCTCCCCCATCACCGAGACGCTGGGGCTGATGGTCTCTCCCGCAACATTTCCCCAGGATGGGACGCCGCAGTCCCGGCTGGCTCCGGCCTGGGGCACCGGAATCCTCGCCATGCGGGAGACGCTGCGGGCCGAACCCGACCTGGTCGACCAGATCCGCCGCAGCCCGCGGTGGCTCTCGCTGATGCTCACCGTCTATGGCGGCTGCTGGAACCTCGGGGCCACAGCCGCGCTGGACGAATTCGAGCGCAGGTCTGGTTACCTGCGGCTCGAGGACACCTCGCGCAGTGAGTTCGCGGCCTACTTCGCCCCCCGCTGGGGACGTGAGGATCCTGACCTCGAGATGGCCAAGTACCACAAGACGGAGGGCGAGGAGATCACGCGCAGGTTCGCCGCCCCGCCGCAGTTCGACGCGGCGGCGATCACCCGCGACTCTCCGCTGACCCGGCAGATCGTCCGGGCGCTGCGTGACGACGACCTAGCGGCGCTGACCAGGTCGCTGCACACGTCGCTGAGCGCCGACGACACCATGCATAGCGCCGACGCGTTGCTCGCGCTCTGGGCGCTGGGGCACCCAGCCAGTGCAGCCCTGGCGAATCGCTCGCCCGCGACCGAGCTGGCCGCGCGGCGGATCGCCGCCTTGATCCCGGGCCTGGCTGACGCAGCGGTACGCGCCGCGCCGCACGCGGCGACAGCGCTGGCCAGGACCGCCGCGAACCTCACGGCCGAGAACTGGGAACTGCTGGCCGCCGCACTGACGAAAGTCCTCCACATGGTCGGCGCTCGCCCGATCAGCCTGTTCGCAGAACTTGACGACATGCCCGAACGCCATCGAGCCCGGGTGCTGACCGAGGAGATAGCCCAGCGCATCGGCGGCTGGGCGGAGGATCCCGGTTACGACGCGAAGAACTTCGCTGACGCCGCGACCCAGTATCCGGGCCCGATGATGCTCGCCGCGCTCAACGCCCAGGGTTCTGCCTGGAACAACGGCTACCGCCGGTACGCCCACTGGTGGCCATCCGACCCGCTGGCGTTTCCCTACCGTGGCGAGGCTGATATCCCGCTGGCTGTCCTAGACCAGCTGGTAAACCTGCCGACGGAGATGGGCGCCATCTTGGGCTGGCAAGTCGGGCACCTATTCCAGCTCTTGTTCGCGGAAAATCCGGACGTCGCAGTCGAAGTGTCCGTCATCCTTTGGGCGCGTTTCTGGGGCCAGGACAAGGATGCGCTCCTGGCGTACATCACTTACCTCGATGATCACCTGGCTGAGGTGCCGCAGCGCGTCGACCACCTGTACGAGGTGGCCTGCGCCGTGGAAGACCCGTGGCACCGCGGCCGGGCCTTGCTGCGCATCGCGGAACTCTTTCCGGCCGGCCGTCGCGCAGCGCTCCGGGAGGCGAAACAGTGCATCGGCGAGGTTTCCGACTCGGTGCAAGCGTTCCAGCTGCGCGAGCGGCTCGCGCTGCTCGGTCCGGCGCAGGACCGCACGCGGCACGTGTCCGCCTGCCGGAACCTGGCAAGCTCGATCGCAGACCCTGCCGCCGGGGCTCGGGCCCTGCTCAGGCTGACCCGCTTCGTGCCCGCTGAGGCGCTCGACGACCTGGCCATCGCCGCGCTTGACCGAATCCGGCTGATCGGCTCCCGCGCCGAGCAGCTCGAACTGCTCCGGCTCAGCCGCGAGATGTTCCCCGACCGACCGGCCTGCCAGGCCGCGATCGAGGGGCTGCTGGCCGGGATCGCCACGTCCGACCAGGAGTCCGCGCATGTCCTGGGCCGCTGGGGCACCGCGATCGCTGCACATCTGCCGACCCTTTGCGGCGGCAATGAGACCCTGGTGCAGGCGTTCGTCCCCGTCGCGCTCTACGCTCGCGCCACTAACCTGGTGCGGGCCAGCCAGCAGGACCAAGTCGCCGAGGTCTGGCGGGCTCTGGCCGCCGAGCCCTCACCCGGCACGGTCCGGCGGGTTCTCGAGGTGCAGACCGAGCCGGTCATCCAGTGCACCGGGCCCGTGGCGCGGAGCATCGCCGCGGCCTTGGCCTTGGCCGGGTCGAAGTGCCTGAGCCCGCTGCTCAGCCGGCTGGTACGCATGGACTACGACGCCGAGCCGACCGTGCGCTGCTGGCTTGCCCACCCCGCGGCAGCGGTCCGGCAGATCGCGGCGCTGCTGCTGGCCGAGCGCGCCGGCCTCAGTGCCGAGACCGCCACCCCGATCACCGAACTGCTGCTCGCCGAGGACGACCTGCTCAGAGCCAGGGCCCGAAACTGTGTCCTCCCCGGCGGACCAGGCGGCGTGTGCGTCTCGGTGACCGGCATGGGAGCGACAGCAGTCGCCCAGCTTGCCCAGTTCGCCCACGATCAAAACTGGTCCGCCCCAGGCGCGGCGCTGGTGTTCACCTGGCACTGCCAAAGGCTCCTGCACGATGATCCGGAGGCGCTGTCCGCCTGGTGCGACGCGGTGGAACAGGACGACGAGTCGGGCCCAGTCGCATCCTGGATCATCAGCGGCATTCACTGGGCGACGACACCAGTCTGGACGCTCATGCTGGACCGGCTGCGGCACGCTAGCCCGCCGCTGCAACGCCTGATCCTGATCGCCTGCGCCCACATGCTGTACCAGTCCACCGACAGTGACGGCGACTTCACGACGTCCGCAGGGAAGTTACAGATCGGCTGGAAGCGCTGGGCAACGCTGCACTCAACGCTGCGCGCCATCGATCCGGAGCCACTACGCGCCGTGCGGGTCCTGCCAGTGCAAATAGCGGACGTGTTCGCCGCAGCGGGCGACGCGCTCGCCGCGACCGACGGCACCCTGGATCGAGATAGCGGCCTGCGGGCCTCCCGGGCGCTGTGGGATGAGGTGGGGACGACCCTCGGCGCGATTCTGGCAATGAGCGATGAGGCCCAGCTGCGCAGCGCCCTGCACCGGCTCGGTGCATCCTACATAGCCGAGTTCAACCATACCGCACTAGCTATCTCAGTCTTCCAGACCTACCGTCGGCGACCAAGACAGTCCAACTGGCCGTGGACCGGCCTGCTCACGATGTGGGCCCGTGATTTGCTGGCCCGAGCGCCGCAGGACGACTGCGGCTCCACGGAATGCAGCTGTGTCCTGGAGGCACTCGCCGCTGCGGCCCAGACGAACCCCGACACCTTCCGCCAGCACGCAGACAAAGCGGACGACACTATAAACCACCTGGACAAGGAGACCCTCAGCCGCCTGCTGGCCCAGGCGGGGCTGCACCACAACAGCTTCCCTGGCCGGGCAGCTGCGGCCGATCTTCTCGGAGTGCTGAGACACGGCTCACCGATCGTGCTGCAAGCTCTGCGGCAGATGCTGCGCGACACCGCGCCAACCGTCCGGCAAGCGGCCCTTGAAGCCATCACCCGGCTGCGCAGCGTCGATAGCAGCCTCATCGACGACCTGGTGAGTGCGCTGGTCGGGCCGAGCGTCACCACTGCCTGGGCCGCCGCTCAGTTGCTGGGCGAGATCGGCGAGAACACCGTCACCCCGAAACGGGTCCGGCAAACGATCATCACCGCTCTGGCCCAGGCAGTCCAAGACCCCACATCTCGGCGCACGGTCCACTTCGCCTTCGTCGACGCGGCTATTCCGGACATGCCTGAACTCGACGACGTGTGTACTGAGACGCTGCGGAGGGTCTACCGCCTTGGATAACGCCCGACCGAGGATTAGCCGTGCGGGTCAGCGCCTGCGCATCCGAGGCCGATCCAGCCCTCCGGCATCCTCGGTGAAGGCGCCAAGAATGGCCTGCCGAGGTCCAGCGATGGACCATGCACGGTCACGGTTCGACGCAGGCCGGCGACGAGGTCTGCGGGGCGGATGGTGACGGGGAACGGGCGCTGCGCTTCCCAGGCCCGCTCCCCGGAGGGACACCCGACGCCGACATAACTGCCGTCCACCAGATCCAGTGCGTGCAACGAGGGCGCTTGCGGGTCTGGGTCAACGAGCCAGTACGAGGCGACACCGGCTTCCTCGTAGACCGACAGCTTCGACAGCCGATCAATCCGCTGGCTACTCGGCGAGAGCACCTCCACGGCCAGCACCGGAGGTTGCCCCAGAAACCCACTGCTGCCAACGGCCAACAGATCGTCCCGACGGGCCACCAGCACGTCCGGCTGCAATGCGGTCCTGCGCCCACGCCGCCACTCGAACGGCGCGATCACCACGTGCAACTCCGGCGGGCATGCGTGGTAGAGCAGCCGGTACAGCGTCCCCGCAGCCTCCTGATGCCATAGCCCGGCACCGGGCTCACCAGGAGTATCCCGTCCAGCAACTCGTAGCGGCGCCCGTCCTCAGGCATCCGCTCAAGATCCTCGACAGTGAACTCCCCCGCGAGGCCGAACCCGTCCACCCCGGTAGCCATGCCCCCATGCTGCTCCCTCGCTGTAGTCATGGCCAAGACAATGCCACCCAACCCTGACAAGATCGGAAAGTTGTCTTCCGGCGGCTGCCGCTCCGAGCCGACCGGCCCGCGAAACGCGACAACTAACGGTTGGCGTAAGTTACGTCGACTGCTAGTGACAGAAGGCGTGGAATGGGGGTCATGTTCGTCAACCGGCATGAGGAGCTCTCGGCGCTGGAGCGCTGGTGGCGCAGCGACTCGCCAGCCGCCGTGGTCTGGGGGCGGCGCAGGGTCGGCAAGACCGCCCTGGTGCAGCACTTCGCCGCCGATCGCCGCACGGTGTTCCACACGGGGGCGGGCCGGCCAGCTGGCGGCGAGCTGGCGCAACTGTCCCGGCAAGTGCACCGGGTGGCCCCGCACCAGCTTCGGGACCTGCTCGCCCGTCCCTACGCCGACTGGGATGATGCGTTCGACGGACTCGCCCAGCTGGCCGCTGACGAGACCCTGCTTGTGGTGCTGGACGAGTTCCCGGAGCTGACGCTGACCTCACCGGAGTTACCCGGGGTGCTCCGTGCCTTCCTGGATCGGGCCGCTGGGCGCACCCGGCTGCGTCTGCTGTTGTGCGGGTCGGCGGTCCGGCACATGGAGGCCCTCCAGGAGCAACGGGCCCCGCTCTACGGCCGTTTTGGGCTGTCCCTCCAGGTGCATCCGTTCCAGCCGGCCGAGGCGGCGCTGCTGCTTCCCCGACTGTCCGCCACGGACCGGGCCACCGTCTACGGGCTGC
>Ga0213881_10001615_pt1 | contig 10477 bp, 9 predicted proteins | sample BarmaccoBMER_R08_FD_160104 | JGI IMG/M metagenome (GOLD analysis project Ga0213881, IMG submission 160104) | Barbacenia macrantha exposed rock microbial communities from rupestrian grasslands, the National Park of Serra do Cipo, Brazil - ER_R08 ... | reverse complement strand
CGCCCACGCCCGGCCTACGAACCCAACCACTAATTCTGGTCCTGGCTGACATCAGCGGTTACACGCGATTCGTGCAGTCGCATCGATGCAGCCACGCGTGCGCCGAGCACATTGTGTCTGAGCTGCTGGAAGCGGTCGTCGTTTGCGCCGAGGCTCCCTTGCAACTTCATCAGCTGCTGGGCGACGCCGCGTTCTTCTATGCGGTCAGCGATGGGACGACGACGCTCGAACGCGAGGTATTCGATCAGGTGCAGCGGATGCGCGAGCGGTTTCGGGAACGCGCCCGAGATGCGACCGGGGAGGGGCCTCGGTGTGCCTGTGGAGCGGCCCGTGACGCCTCCGGGTTGAAGCTCAAGGTGATCCTCCATCGCGGCCCCGCCGCGATCGTGCGGCTGTCGGGCATCGTCAACCTGATCGGCGAGGACGTGATCCTCGCCCATCGCCTGTTGAAGAACTCGGTACCCGCCGACGAGTACGTTCTCGCGACGAGTGCTTTCCAGCGCCACCTGGGCGAGCCCGTGGGGCAATGGTCAGAACAGCGCCGCGAGCGCTGCGACGGAGTCGGTGAGGCTAAGGTCACCGTCTACTACCCCGAACGGGAGCGACCCCCGGCGACGCACACGGCGCCGCCGTTCAGAATCACCTCGCCGGCACGGATCGCGGCCGGCGCACGGCAACGACTGTTCGGCCCGTACAGGCCGCAGCCTTACCACTGGGGCGGGGCGAGCGCCGTACCCGCCTGAACGTGCTCCGGCGACCACGCCATATCACCGCTCCTTCACGGGAGCGGACGGAGGTCACGCTCGTGCTCGTCTCGGCGGCATGCTCCGCCGCGCTCGGAGTGCTCACGCAGCTCGCCTACCGCGCTGGCGTGTCCGAGCTCGGAGTGTTATGGGGACGCTACGTGCTCGCGGCGGCGGTGTTGTGGCTGCTCGTCCTACCGTGCGGGCGCGCCCCTAGCCGCCGCGTGAGCCGTGACCTTTTGTCGGCACGCATTTACCGCCTGCGCTCGGGCGCGTCTTTATCGTCACGGACCGTGGAGAAGCACGTCGAGCGGATCCTGACCAAGACCGGCCAGACCAAACGGACGGCGCTCGCCGCGTTCGCGATAGGTGTCGAGTCCGGGCCAACGAGTCAGCGCTCGCACCCGGTCGACCACCATGGCGGCGCTTCCCGGGGGCGACTGAAAAGGCACTCGCTCGCGCGCGTGCGCGGGAGCTTGAGAGGATCGGAAAGGATCAACGGTGGAGAGCCTGCATCGAGGATTTCAGAGCGCCGCCCCCTCCGCTGACAACGAGGCGATGTTCCGCTGGCTCGACCGAGCCGATGCCCACACGCTCGCTCGGGAGCTGAAGGAACGGATGCTCGAGGTGTGTCCGGTCGACGCCGGAGATCGCGTTTTGGACGTGGGCTGCGGCCCGGAGCACGAGGTGATGCGGCTCGCCGAGCGAGTCGGGCCCAACGGGCACGTCGTGGGAGTCGACGTGAGTGAAGCGATGGTGGCCGAAGCCCAGCGGCGTGCCTCCGAGCTGAACCTGCCGATCGCGTTCCACGTCGGGGACGCGCACCGTCTCGCGTTTCCCGATCGCACGTTCGACCTTTGCCGGACGGAGCGCGTCCTGCGTTACCTGGAGCGTCCCGAGGTTGCCTTGCGCGAGATGGCCCGAGTGGTGCGGACCGATGGCTTTGTGGTGGCGTTTGATTTCGATTCCGATCAGACGGTGGTCGACGCCGCTGACCACGCGCTGGCACGCCGCCTCGCGGAGGTGCTGGACGCCGCGGTGCCGAATCCGTGGATAGGTCGACAGCTCCACTCGCTGTTCCACCGGGTTGGATTGGTCGACATTCGGGTCGTCCCGCGCGCGATTGCGCTCACCGGGGCGGGCGGGTTCGCGATCTACCAGCAACTCAACCAAGGGACGATCGCGCGGGCCATCGAGGCCGGCGAGATCACGGCTGATGAAGCGGCAGCTTGGTGGACGGCGTCGGAGCAAGCGGCCCACAGCGAGACGTTCCTCTCGGCTAGTCTCGCCTTCATCGTCCTCGGGCGTAAGGCCTAGGCGAAAGACGGGAACCCTGGTCGGGTTTGCCCGCGGTCGGCCGGCTATGCGACGGGCGCGGGAGCAGGCTCGAGCGGCGCCCGCAGGTTGCGGATCGCCTGACGCCGGCCGATCTTACGCCGGCCGATCGCGCACACCGCGACGGTCGTCGTCGCGACCACGACGGCCCCGGCGGCGATCGCCGATTGTGTGCCGGCCACGAACGCGTGAGCGGTGGCGGGGCTGCCGTTGGCGGCGAAGATCGCTCCCAGGACGGCGATGCCGAACACGCCGCCGAGCTCGCGCAGGGCGTTGTTGGCGCCCGACGCAATGCCATGCTGCTCGGGCCGCACCGCCCCCAGCACCATTGGGGCGACCGCGGTGAAGATGAGCGGCACCCGATCCCCATCACCAGGAACGGACCGAGGAGCTCGAGGTAGGAGGAGTTCGGGCCCATCGCCGCCGCCATCCAGGCGAGTCCGCCGGCCTCGAGAGCAAGTCCACCGAGCATTCCGCCGTCGCCCGAACCGATCGCCGAGCGCGGCGCCGGTGAGGATCAGCACCGCGAACGTCAGCGTGTACGCGTTGATCACCCACTGAAGGCCCTGGACGGTGGTGTGGAGATCGCGGCTGATCGACGGCAGGCCCGTGATCACGACCGGCGTGTCGAGGTTGACCATGAACGCGGCGACGGTCACCAGGACGTACGTCCAAATTCGTGATCGTGGGGTGACGGTGGGCACCGGTGTTCCTTTCGCTTTTGGGTCCCAGGGCTCGCCTGCAGAGCGAGCCCTGGGACAGTGGCGTTTAGCCTCCGATCGTGAACGTCTCGCGAACGATGTTCGAGATCGGCTTCTCTGAGCCGGTCACGATTCCGGGCGCGGTGCCCTGGACGACGTAGGCGGTGAGAGTCGTCTCGGAGTTCTTGCCGAACAGGCCGGGCTTGCCGACCTCCCAGTCGTTGAACACCTCAGCGAGACCGTGGCTCTTGGCGACGGCGTTGAGCTGGAACAGGCCGGCCAGGTTGGCGTGAGGCCCGCCCGCTGCCTGAGGCGTCGTTGACAGGGTCACGACCAGGCCGGGCGCGTTGGGGTCGGGCTTTCCCGGACCGGCGGTCGTTGCCGGGGGGAGATTCAAGCCGGGCTGATAGCCGTTCGCGGCCGACAGGTCATAGTTACCCTGCCGGTTGCGAGCAACCATCGCCAGGTCGATGTTGAACGCGCCACCTGCGCCGGCGGTATCGCCGGGCGACGGGGTGATCGCGATCAGCTCGATCGGCTTGTGGTAGCGGTGGCTGTGATGGCCGCCGCTGGCGGCCAGGGCGGGCGACGCGCCGCCGAGCGCGAGCGCTGCCGTCGCCGCCATACCAACCGCCGCGCGTACGACTCGCCCGCGCTTCTCGCCGTGCGAGCCACTGGTGTGGTTGTCCTGCATGCCTTCCTCCTTGTCGTGGTGGGCCGTTAACCCACCGGTGTGGTCGCACAGGATCATGAGCGTCGCGTGCCGCTCGCACAGCGGTAGTACTACGTCAATCGACACTGTTTGAGCCCGTCCGGAGGTACGTACGAGGGCGTTCAGTTACGTACTCGGCGCTGGCTGTTGGGGTGTTCGACTGTCCCTCCTTGAGCATCGCCGCAACATGAGCTCCAAGTGCGCCCTCGGGTTCGACGTCGAGTGCCGTCGTCAAGCGGCATGCGGTCCAGTACCACCCGACGACCAGCAATAACTCGACGATCTCGCGGGACGAGAGAGGCCCGTGGATTCGGTGAAACAGTGAGTCAGAGACGCGCGGCCGCTGAATGACCTCGTCGGCAAACGTCAATACCAGCTGCTCGACTTCCGTGAAGCACCCGTCGTGGATTTCGGGTCGGCTGACGGCGGCGATCTGTTCATCGGTCACACCCGCTATCCGTCCGAGCGCTATGTGTTGCGTCCAGATGTACGGAGCGGCGGCGCGGTTGGCGACCCGGAGAATGGCGAGTTGCCGGAGCTTCGGATCGAGCTCGAGCCCCTCGAGCAGCGCGGCATACGAGGTGTAGTACGGCGCGAGCAGCGGAGGTGCATGGGACAGGATGGGCCGACGTTCATGTGCCGCAGCGGCTCCGGAGAGCCGATCGCCCCAGCCGGCGAAGAGCTCGCGGATCAGGCGCGCGGTCCGCTCGGGATCCGCGCCGCCACGTTGATCTCGAACGTGCGCCACCAGTCGGTCTCGTCGACCTCCCACATCGGACCGACCGGGCCCCAGATGCCGGCGTTGTTAATCAGTGCATCCACCGCACCGAGTCGCTCGCTGAGCTCGGCGACCGCGCCGGCGAGCCCGCGAAGGTCGGTGACGTCCACCGTGGCCGCGGCGGCGGTGCCGCCGGCGCGCTCGATCTCCGCGACCGTCATCGCGAGCTCATCCCGCGAGCGGGCCATCAACCCGACGGCGGCGCCGGCGCCGCTCAACCTGTGAGCCAGCAGTCTGCCCAGACCGCGCCCGCCGCCGCTGATGAGTGACAACCATCCCGGCCACGTCGCCGGAACTGTCGCGCTCCGCGCCCGCGGGTTCTCCAGAGGCGACTCGCTGGGGCGCCGCGATCATCGGGCCACCGCCTCGCCGGCGCGCGACTCGTGTTGTGCCGCGCGCTCACGCTCGGCGAGCAGCCGGCGCAGGATCTTCCCGGACGGCGACTTGGGGATACCGTCGGTGAACTCCACGCGCCGCACGCGCTTGTACGGTGCGACCCGGTCCGCCACCCACGTCTTGAGCTCGTCCGCCGAGGCGGGCGCGCCGAGCACCACGAGCGCCTTCGGCACCTCGCCGGCGGCGTCATCCGGGCTGCGCACGACCGCGGCGTCGAGAACCGAGGGGTGCGTGAGCAGGACATCTTCGAGCTCGGCGGGAGCGACCTGAAAGCCCTTGTACTTGATCAGCTCCTTGATCCGGTCGGCGACGCGGAACCAGCCTTCGACGTCGACCGTGACGATGTCGCCGGTGTGGATCCACCCGTCGGCGTCGATCGTCTCCGCGGTCGCCTCGGGGTTGTCGAGGTAGCCGCGCATCATCGCGGGCGAGCGGACGAGCAGCTCTCCGGGCTCGCCGGGCTCGACCTCGAGCTCGGTGTCAGGGTCGATCACGCGACACTCGACGCCCGGCAGTGGGGGTCCGATCGTGTCGGGACGGTCGGGGCCATCGTCGGGGGCGATGTGGCTCGCGCCGCCAAGCTCGGTCATGCCGTAACCCTGCTTGACGCGGCCGCCGATGCGGCGTGCGCAGGCGCGTGCCAGATCGAGGCCGAGCGGGGCGGCGCCGGCGGTGAGAATGCGCAGGCTCGAGAGGTCGTACTCCTCGACCAGTTCGCTGTTGGCGAGCGCCAGCACGATCGGCGGCACGACCTCGGCCCTCGTCACTCGGTAATCCTGGACGGCGCCCAAGAACGCTCTCAGCTCGTACCGCGGCACGATGACCACGGTGGCACCGGCTTGCAGAGCCAGGTTCAGCGTGGCCTGGAAACCAAAGATGTGGAACAGGGGCAGGGTCGCGATCACCACGTCATCGGCTGTGACGCGGCTCACGAGGCGCGTCTGGCAGGTGTTGGCCACGAGGTTGCGATGCGTGAGCACGACGCCCTTGGGAAGCCCCGTCGTCCCGCTGGAGAAGGGCAGGAACGCGACGTCGTCGGGACTCGGGACGCCAGCGGGGTACGCCGCATCTCCGTGCCCAGTCAGCGAGTCGAACGCGATCGCTCCGGGAATGCCCTCAATCCCGCCATCGATCACAAAGGTTCGCAGTACCCCTGACATCCACGCTGCGGCGTGCAGCTTCTCGTAGTAGAGGCCGGCGGTCGTCACTACCCAGCGCGCGCCCGCATGCTTCAGATGGTGCGCGATCTCCTCACATGTGGACGCCGGGTTCACGGTCGTCACGACCGCGCCGATCGAGGTCGTCGCGTACCACGCGACGACGAACTCGATGCTGTTCGGCGCACACAGCGCGATTACATCGCTCGCCCGCACGCCCCGGGCTGACAGTCCGGCTCCCACGGCCCGGACTTCGGCGGCCAGCTCGCCATAGGTCAGCTCGCGACCCGTGCTCGCGTCGACGAGCGCCCGCTTGTCGCCTCGCAGCGGCGCCTGGCCGAGCACGACCTCGGGCAGTGTCAGGTCGGGAATGACGGGCGGGGCCGGCGCGGCCTCGGCCGAAAGGTCGATCTCAAGGGCTCCAGCGACCATCGTTGTCTCGCTTTCGATTCGTCTAAGTGAGGCCCCGGCTGCGGGGCGTCTCGAGGATCTTCGGCGAGCACCGCCATTCGCACAGCGGTAGATCTACGTCACCTGACGCGGCGCGCACCAGCGCGTGTACGTAGGGCCCCAGGCGAACTACTACGTAGCCGGCGCCACCGGCTGCTGCTCGGCGGCGAACGCGGCCAGCGCCGTGCGGTTTGGCTGTTCCGTTTTGGTCAGGATCCGCTCGACGTGCTTCTCCACGGTGCGCGGGGATAGGTATAGGCGACCCGCGATCTCCTTGTTGGTGAGCCCCTCGGCCACCAGGGCGAGGACGTCCGCTTCGCGGGTGGTGAGCTCGAGGCCGGGGTAGCGAGGCTCGGCCGGGGCCGAGCGGCGCCTCCTGGGTGAGGTGCCGGCCAACCTGAGCAGCGATCGGCACGCGCGCTCGAGTGGCTCGTTGCCGGAACTCTCGAAGTACCTCTCCGCCTCGACGAGCCACCGAGCCGGGTCGCCCCAGCGATCGTTCAGGGCGGCCTGACCGGCGTAGCGTCGATAGAGCGCTCGAACCCACGGAACGGACACGAGGCCGCCGTCGCCTTCGGCGAACAATGCGGCGGCTCGGTCGGCGTCGCCGGTGCGCCCGGCGACGATCGCCTGGGCAACGCAGAAACTGGAGTGCTGGTAGACGTCGTCGAGCTCGGCCCAGTCGCGTCCCTCAACGAGCTCGCGCGCCCCGGACGCGGCCAGCACCACCGACGCCACGCCGTAGAAGCTTCCGAGGAACGGGGGCCAGAACACGATTCGGTCGGGTAGCACAGCGCGCGTTTCAGACACCCGCCGGGCGGCGGTCGCGAGGTCATCGTCAGCCAGCGCTGCCACCACGAGCGGTGTGCCGTTGACCGCCGCGCGCATGATGGGAACGCTCTCGGCCGCAGCGAAAGCCTCGGCCGCCTCCGCCTCGGCCTCCACGCGATTCCCGCGAACCGCCGAGATCGTGGCCCGGAGTCCGAGTAGGAGCACCGTGAGCTCCATCAGGCCGTAACGCCGGGTCTCGCGCAGCGCGCGTTCGGTATGCACCTCGGCTTCGCCGAACTCGGCCGCGATCAGGTAGTGCGTGGCCAGGAGGTGTTCGAATTCCGCCACCATCGCGAGCGCTCCCAGCTCCAGGGCCAGGTCCCGCCCCAGCTCCATTCGCGCGCGCCCGGCACCGGTGGCAAGGTCGTGAAAGGCGAGCCGTTGCAGCGCCCGTAGGGTGGCCAGCGGTAAACCTGCGAGCTCGGCCCGCCGCAGTGACTCGAGCAGGTACGGCTCCGCTCCCTTCAAGTCCAGGGCGACGAACATCCGGTGGCGGCCGAGCAGCTCGAGCGCATCGCTCGCGAGGTCGTCGAACCCGGCGTCGTCGGCATCGGCGAGCGCCGCGTCGGCTCCGGCTGCGGAGGCCGCGTGCTGATGCTCGCTGAACGCGACCTCGGCCAGCACCAGATCGAGCTCGATCCGCAAGCGCCGGTCCCGCGGCTCGAGTGCCAGCGCCTCCTCACAGAGCCTGCGAGCTCGGTCGAGATCAAGCGCCGCATGCGCCGCCCTCGCCAACAGCAGCTGAACACGCGCCACGCGCTCCGCATCGGCGCCGGCGCCGTGGAAGCGTTCCAGCAGCTCGCGGCCAACCTCGTCGGCTCCCACGGTGTCGCCGGCCAGGCTGAGGGCCGACAACAAGACCTCTCCGGCGGCGATCGCCTCGGGCGAATCGGAGGGCCGACTCCTCCGCGCGCGTCGCGCGGTCGCGATGGCGGTGGCGAGGGCCCCCTTTGAGAGTGCGCGCTTGGCCTCCTCGGTTCGATACCGCGAGGCGTCGCTGCCGCGACCGGCCTGGGCCGCGAGATGCGCGGCGAGCTCGAGCAGCTCTGAGGGTATGCGCTCCGGGTCCTCCAGGAGGTCGTCGAGCGCCTCGGCGGCCAACCGAGCCCGCTGGGCCACGAGCATGTGCGCCAGGATCGCCTCGACGGTCAGGACGTGCCGGAAGCGGAAGTGGTCCCCGCCGGTCTCCTCGACCAGCTGCAAATCGACCGCGCGCGCCAACGAGTCGAGCACCTCCGCTTCGTCGAGGTGCGCGACCCGCGGCAGATGAAACCAGTCGAAGTCACGCCCCAGGAGCGCCGCGAACTCAATCACCCGGCGTTCAGGCGGAGAAAGCTCCGCGAGCCGCTCACTGACCGTCTCGGAGAAAGACATCGGAACGTCCCACTGAGGCTCACCCCGGAGCTCCCACCCAGACTCCGATGCGACCAGTGCGCCCCGGCTGACCAGTCCTGCGAGCAGCTCCTCGACCACGAACGGCAAGCCATCGGCTCGCGCCTCGAGCACCTCGCCCAGCCCCTCGGGAAGTCCCTCGGGCCCGGACTCGAGGCAACACGCCGTCATCTCTTCCACCTCTCGGGCGTTCAACCGCCGGAGCTCCGTGACCTCTGCCGAACCTCGGCGCTCGAGCGCGTCGATCACCGGGACCGCAGAACCCTCCGGACGCGAAGTCCCCAAGACCACCACGCGCTCGGTCGCGGCGTTGTCGGCCAGGTACTCGGTCACGGCCAGGGTGTCACCGCACGCCCAGTGCAGGTCTTCGAGCACGATCAGCGCGCCGTCCTGGCCGCCCAGCGCGGCGACGAGACGCAGCACCGTCTCGGCAAGTAGTACAGGCGAAGGCTCCACCGAGGGCCCCTCCACGAGCCCCGGCAGCAGCGTGGCCAAACCCGCGCGCACGCCCTGAACGTCCTTCGGGAGCCATTGCAGCGGCCGTGCCCGGAGGCCGTGGAGCACCGCGCCGCTCAACGACTGATATGGCACCGAGCGGCCGGTCGGGCTCGCCCGACCATATAGGACCCACGCGCCACGCTTCTCCGCCTCTGCGGCGGCTTCGTCGGCGAGCCTCGACTTGCCGATCCCCGGCTCGCCCAGCAAGAACAGGCACGCCCCACGGCCGTCCTGCAAACCGTCCAGCGCCGCCGACAACCTTAACGACTCGTCGGCCCGGCCCACCAACCGAGGGCAGAGCATACGCCGCACCGCTACACAGAGTCCCACCACTGCGCGGCCACCGCAAGTCCTACGCGGCCGGGCGTACAAGGTGTGTGACGACCGGGTCGGGGCAGATCGTAGGAGCGCTCTCGCCGGCGATTTGATCCGCCCCTGCGCGAACCGCCGGTGGATACTGCGATGACCGCGTGTTTGTAGTCTGGATGGAAGTCTGCTTCCTCGGAGGCGACGAGGGCGGTGCCGACGCGGGTTCGCAGCCGCGCCCGCCGCCAGGACCGCGGCGAGAGCGCGCGGGGTGGTGATGCCTCCGGCAGCGAGCACCGGGATGTCGACGAGGTCGATACCTCGCCGGGCATGGGGAGCAGCGCGTGAATGCCGGCGAGGTGTCCGCCGGCCTCGTGACCCTGCACGACGACCACGTCGCATCCGGATCGTGCGGCGGAGTCGGTGGGCGCAGCGCTAGATGTACGTCAGTTCGCTAGCCATCGTGCGCAGTCGCGTACGTACCTCGCGCGCAAGCTACGTACGCGGGTTGAGGTGATGCTCGGGGCAAGCGCAATGTGCCCGGCAATTTCGCGGTCGTCAAATCACCGGGTCAATAGCCGTTCGAGCTCATCGAGGCATCCGCGCCAGCCCCACTCCTGGCCGTCGCGGCGCTTATCGGTCGAGATGCCGCTGTTGACCATCAGAACGGTGGTCGAGCCGTCGGACTCCGAGAAGGAGAGCTCTAGCACCTGCTCGTTGGCGGGATCGTCGTCGAAGGTCCAGGTCATCTCGAGCCGGTGTGGCCGGTCGATCAGCGTGTATTCGCCTTGCGCGGCGGCTTCGGTGCCATCGGGCCTTCGCATCACCACCCTGACCTTTCCGCCGATCCGCAGATCGACGTCGGCCTCGGGCGTTTCCCAGTCGGGCTCGCAATGGAACCAGCGCCGCATTACCTCGGGACTGGTCCAGGCGTCGAAGACGTCCTCGGCGGAAGCGTGGAACGTCCGCTCGATCCGCACGACGTGACGCGAGTCGTCGGTCACCGTCGTTCCTTTTCGTCCTCGAGGTAGTCGCTGACGACGTCGAAGAGGCGCTCCCACCGGGTGCGCTGCTGCTCGATCCAGTCCTCGGCTTCGGCGAGGGTGTCGGACCGCAGTGCGAGGCGATGCTTCCGGCCAACAATCACGCGCGAAACGACTCCTGCTTCCTCGAGCATT
>Ga0213881_10001614_pt1 | contig 10482 bp, 11 predicted proteins | sample BarmaccoBMER_R08_FD_160104 | JGI IMG/M metagenome (GOLD analysis project Ga0213881, IMG submission 160104) | Barbacenia macrantha exposed rock microbial communities from rupestrian grasslands, the National Park of Serra do Cipo, Brazil - ER_R08 ... | reverse complement strand
CGACGGGCCGATCAACTTCTATTACGAGCTTGATCTGTAGCTTGCATATTCACTGAACTTTCAGTATTCTCTGAAAACAGTGAAACAGCGGAACTTCATCCGCCGAGGCAACCGTTGAACCAGGCGTTGATCGAACGCTTCGTCGAGGAAGTCGGCGTCATGCTCGAGCTCGAAGCCGGCGCGCCGAGAATGGTCGGTCGCGTGCTCGGTTGGCTCCTGGTCTGCGAGCCGCCGGGCCAGAGCGCGGCGGAGCTGGCGGAACACCTTCAGGCGAGTCGTGGCTCGATCAGCACCGCGACGCGAGTACTGCTGCGCATGGGCCTGTTGGAGCGCCTGCGCCTGAGAGGCGAGCGCTTCGATCGCTTCCAGGCCCGCCCGGCGGCGTGGGACGAGGTCCTGTGGCGCCAGGAGCAGTTCAGCCTGCCGCGCCGCGTGATGAAGCTCGGGCTCGAGGCGCTGGCCGACGAGCCGGCCGAGCGGCGAGCGCGGCTCGAGGAGGTCGACTTCATGTACGCCTGGTGGGAGCGGCACATCGGCGAACTCCACCAGCAGTACCTGGCTGACAAGACCCGCGCTCATGGCGCGGACGAGCAACGGAGAGACGATGACGCGTGATTCGGCAATCGAGGTGGAGGCGCTGCACAAGCGCTTCGGCGAGGTGGTGGCGCTTGACGGGCTTGACCTGATCGCACCGGAAGGCCAGGTCCTGGCTCTGCTCGGCCCCAACGGCGCGGGCAAGACGACACTCGTGCGGGCGCTCGCGACACTGCTCGTGCCCGACGCCGGTCGCGCTCGGGTGCTGGGCATCGATGTCGTGGCCGACCCGCTCGGGGTGCGCCGCGAGATCGGCCTGGCCGGGCAGTTCGCCGCCGTGGACGAGATCCTGACCGGTCGTGAGAACCTCGAGATGGTCGGGATGCTCTACCACCTCGGTCGCGCCGAGTCCGCCCGGCGCGCGCGCGAGGTACTCGAGCGGTTCGAGCTGACGGACGCGGCGGACCGACGCACCTCCACGTATTCAGGCGGGATGCGCCGACGGCTCGACCTCGCCGCAACGCTGGTCGGGCAACCGCGCGTGCTGTTCCTCGATGAGCCGACCACGGGGCTCGATCCCCGCGGTCGCGCGCAGCTGTGGGACATGATTCGCGAACTGCGGCGCGAGGGGACGACGATCTTGCTGACCACGCAATACCTCGAGGAGGCCGACCAGCTGGCTCAGCTGATCGCGGTGATCGACCAGGGCCGGATCGTGGCCGAGGGCACGGCCGGCGAGCTCAAGGAACGGGTCGGCCGCGACCGTCTGATCGTCCGCCTGGCCGACGCGGGCCGGATGGAGGATGCGACCGTCGCGCTGTCAGCGTTGGCCGACGACGGCCCACTTGACGCGCCCGGCGAGTGCGGGCTGTCGTTGCCGATGAGTGGCCCCGACCTGCCGGCCGAGGTCGTGCGCGCCCTCGACCGCGCGCGGCTGGGGATCGTCGGACTCGAGGTTCGCTCGCCGACGCTCGACGACGTGTTCTTCGCGCTCATCGGCCGGCACGTGGAGCCGGAAGCCGAGCAGCCTCAGGAGGTGGCGGCATGATCAGTCGAGTCCCCCTGCGTGACGCGGCCTCCGACTGCGTCGTGATGGCGCGGCGCGGGCTGATCGAGTCGGTGCGCAAGCCGGCGCTGCTCGTGTTCACGTTCATCGAGCCGGTGATCCTGATCGTGATCTTCCGCTATGCGTTCGGCGGCGCGATCAAGGTCCCGAACGGCGACTACGCCAATTTCCTGATGCCGGGCATCCTCGTCCTGACCGCGGTGTTCGGAGCGATCGTGACCGGGATCGGCCTATCCGAGGACCTGTCCAAGGGGATCGTCGATCGGCTTCGCTCGCTCCCGATCGCGCGCTCGGCGGTGCTGGTGGGACGCACGCTGTCGGATCTCGCGCGCAACGCGGGCAACGTGATCATCATCTTCGTCGTCGGCTTCCTGGTCGGCTTCGACCCAAACCAGCCGATCACCCGGATCCTCGCCGCGGTGCTGCTGCTGCTGGCCTTCGCCTACGTGTTCTCGTGGATCTCGGCCACGGTCGGTCTGCTCGTCCGCGATCCGGAGACGGCGCAGGGCGCCGGGTTCGTGTGGGTGTTCCCGCTCACCTTCATCAGCTCGGCTTTCGTGCCCACCAACACGATGCCCCCGGTCGTGAAGGCGATCGCCGATGTCAACCCGATCACGCTGTGTGTCGATGCGGTGCGCGCCCTCACCATCGGCGGTGCCGCCACCGGACCGGTCCTCGGAACGCTGGCCTGGCTGGCCGGCCTATCGCTCGTGTTCATCCCGTTTGCGGTGGCGCGCTACCGCGCACTGCAATAGGAAAGGCGGCCGACGAAACGTGAGGCGTCTTGCGGCTCGCGGTTACGTGCGCGCCGGCGCTCGCGCCCCCATCCGGGAGGCTGCCGGGCGGTATCGTGCTCGCCACGCATTGAACGTGGGACGCGCAAACCGACAGTCTTCAGGAGGCATAGATGGCATTGCAGCTGGGCGACACGGCCCCGGACTTCGAGGCCGAGACCACCGAAGGCAGGATCTCGTTCCACGCCTGGATCGGCGACTCGTGGGCCGTTCTGTTCTCGCACCCCAAAGACTTCACGCCCGTTTGCACGACCGAACTCGGCTACATGGCCAACATCAAGCCGGAGTTCGACCGGCGCGGGGTGAAGATCATCGGCCTTTCGGTCGACCCGTCGTCCGATCACGACCGCTGGGCGAAGGACATCGAAGAGACCCAGGGCACGGCGCCCAACTACCCGATCATCGCCGACCACGACTTCCAGGTGTCGAAGATGTACGGGATGCTGGCCGCGGACGTGGCGGGTGATCCGCTGACGCGCACGCCGGCCGACAACCAGACCGTGCGCAACGTGTTCGTGGTCGGTCCGGACAAGAAGATCAAGTTGATCCTGGTCTATCCGATGACCACGGGGCGCAACTTCGACGAGGTGCTCCGCGTGATCGACTCGCTGCAGCTCACGGCCAAGCATAAGGTGGCGACTCCGGTCAACTGGAAGCAGGGCGACGACGTGATCATCGCCGGCTCGGTGTCCAACGACCAGGCCAAGGAGATCTTCGGCGAGTGGAAGGAGCCCAAGCCCTACATCCGGATCGTGCCGCAACCGAACTGAGCGCGCCCGGGACCGGACCGAAAGCGGACCCTCGGTGGTTCTCAAGCAGTACTACCTCGGCTGCCTGGCTCATGCCTCGTACCTGATCGCTGACCCGGCAAGCGGACTGGCCGCCGTGGTCGACCCGCAACGGGACGTCGAGCAATACCTCGGCGATGCCGCGGCGCTCGACTGCCGCATCGCCCAGGTGTTCCTCACCCACTTCCACGCCGACTTCGTCGCCGGGCATCTCGAGCTCCGCGAGCGCGCGGGCGCAACCATCCATCTGGGAGCCCGTGCGCAGGCCGAGTATCCGTTTTCAGCGATGGGCGACGGCGATTCGGTCCAGCTGGGGGCGGTGCGACTGAGCGTGCTGGAGACGCCCGGGCACTCGCCGGAGTCGATCTCGATCCTCGTCTATAACCCCGCGCACGCGGCCGAGCAGCCATACGCGGTCCTCACCGGCGACACGCTGTTCATCGGCGATGTCGGGCGCCCTGATCTGCGTGGGGCGCTGGGATGGAGCGCGCGGGAGCTGGCAAGCATGCTGTACGACTCCCTCCACGAAAAGCTCGCGCGCTTGCCCGACGAGACGCTGGTCTATCCGACGCATGGAGCCGGCTCGCTGTGCGGCAAAAGCCTCTCGAGCGAGACCGTGTCCACGATCGGCATCCAGCGCGCTTACAACTACGCGCTCGCCCCGATGAGCCGGGAGCGGTTCATCGAGACGGTCACGACCGACCTGCCCGACGCGCCGGCCTACTTCACCTACGATGCGGTCCTGAACGCCCGCGAGCGGCCGACGCTCGAGCAGGCGCTCGAGCGTGAGCTGCGACCGTTGACGCTCGCGCAGGTGCTCGACCTCGGCGCCGACGGGGCGCAGCTGCTCGACACGCGGGAATCGGCGAAGTTTGAGGGCGCTCATCTCGCCGGAAGCGTGAACGTCGGGCTGAGCGGGAGCTATGCCACGTGGTGCGGCACCCTGCTCGACCCGGAGCGGCCGATCGTGTTGATCGCCGAGCCCGGGCGCGAGATCGAGGCGGCGACCCGGCTGGGGCGGATCGCCTTCGACACCGTAACCGGCTATCTCGCCGGCGGGATGCAATCGCTGGCCGACCGGCCTGAGCTGGTCGACCGCATCGAGCGGATCACCGCCGGCGCGCTCGCGGAGCGCCTGGCCGCCCCGGAGCCCCCACTCCTCATCGACGTGCGGGCGCCGAGCGAGTGGCGCGAGGAGCGGATCGAGGCGGCGGTGAACGTCCCCCTGCCGCGGTTCCCCGAGCAGCTGGCGACGCTCCCGCGCGATCACGCGATCGTCGTCCACTGCGGCTCCGGCTACCGCTCGGCGATCGCCGCCAGTCTCCTGAGGCGGGAGGGCTATCCCGACGTGGCGGACCTGATTGGCGGCATGGCGGCGTGGCAGTCGAGGCCTGACGTAGCGCCGGCTGATTCCTAGGGCGGCGAGACCGTCTGGGTTGGCCTGCCGAAAACTGGGCGCCGAATTTCGAGCCGCCCCGACGTCATTAGGTGTGATGACCGCGAAAGGCAGCGTCGCTGCAAGGATCCGAGCGTGACCGAGCGAGCTCTGGCCCGGGCGCGCGCCGGCGACGAGGACGCGTTCCGCGAGCTGACCGACCACTACCGGCGTGAGCTCCAGCTGCACGCCTACCGGATCCTCGGCTCGGCACAGGACGCCGAGGACCTGCTCCAAGAGACGCTGCTCGCGGCGTGGCGCGGCCTCGAGCAGTTCGAGGGGCGGGCGTCCGTCCGGACCTGGCTTTACCGGATTGCCACCAATCGCTCGCTGGATGCCCTGCGGGCGAGCCGGCGCCGCCCGGAAGAGTTGCCGCGGATGACCGAGGTGCCCGAGCCAACCCGTCGTGCCGAGCCGGTCTGGCTCGAGCCCTACCCCGATGTCCTGTTCGAAGGGATTCCCGATGAGGCTCCCGGACCGGAGGCGCGCTACGAGACGAAGGAAGCGATTGCGCTCGCGTTCATCGTCGGTCTTCAGCACCTGCCGCCGCAGCAGCGCGTGGTGCTCGTGCTGCGCGACGTGCTCGGCTTCCGCGCCGCGGAGGTCGCCGAGATGCTGGAGACCAGCGAGCCGTCAGTCGACGGCCTGCTGCGCCGCGCGCGCGCCGCGTTCGAGGCGCGCCTGCCGGCGACAGGTCGCGAACGAGCCCCCCTTCCGAACTCCAAGCGCGAGCGCGAAGTCGCCGGTCGCCTCGCGGACGCGTTCGAGGCCGGCAACATCGACGACGTCGTCGCGCTGCTGACCGACGACACCTGGCTGACGATGCCGCCCGAGCCGTACGAGTACCAGGGGCAGACCGCGATCGGCGCCTTCCTGCGCAACCGCGCCGTCCGCCGCGGCGCGCCGCTGCGGCTCGTGCCGACGCGCGCCAATGGCCAGCCGGCCTTCGCTTGCTACTTCCCGTCCCCCGAGACGCAGATCGCGCGGCCGTTCGGACTGCTCGTCCTCACGCTCGACGGCGAGCGCATATCTGCGATGACCTGGTTCGCCGACAGCGCCATGTTCCCGCTCTTCGGACTACCGCGGATGCTCCGGTAGGAGAGGGGTGGCCTAATCGGTCAGGAATCGAGAAGCTCGGTCGCCGAGGCGCACCTAAAGTGACCGGCATGGGCTTCACATCACGACTTCAGGAGCGACCATGACCGACTCTTGTACCCAGGGAATCAAAATCGTCCTCCATCCCGTGTCCGACCTGGCCACGGCCAAGGCGATGTACTCCGCCCTGCTCGGCGTCGCGCCGCAGGCCGACTCCTCCTACTACGTCGGCTTTGAGGCCGCCGGCCAGCACATTGGCCTGGTGCCGGGGGGTGGGCCGCAGGGCATGACCTCACCAGTGGCCTACTGGCAGGTGGCGGACATCGAGGCGAAGCTGGCCGAGGTGACCGCCGCGGGTGCCACGGTGAAGGAGGCCGCGCGCGACGTCGGCGGGGGTCGCTTGGTGGCCACGGTCACCGACCGCGATGGCAACGTCCTTGGACTGGTTCAGGACCCATGAGTTGCCGACCTTCGCGATGATCTCGACCACAGACGCGAACACGCGATCGGCTGCGCTGCACGTTGCCGACAGCCACGATTTGATCCGCGTGCAAGGCGCGCGCGTGAACAACCTCAAGGACGTCAGCCTCGAGCTCCCGAAGCGCCGGCTGACGGTGTTCACCGGTGTGTCGGGCTCGGGCAAGAGCTCGCTGGTGTTCGACACGATCGCCGCCGAGTCGCAGCGGCTGATCAACGAGACCTACAGCGCCTTCGTCCAGGGCTTCATGCCGACGTTGCCGCGGCCCGAGGTCGACGTACTTGAAGGGCTGACAACCGCGATCAGCGTCGACCAGCAGCGGATGGGAGCCGACCCCCGCTCTACGGTCGGCACCGCCACCGACGCGGGGGCGATGCTGCGCATCCTCTTCAGCCGAATCGGAGAGCCGCACATCGGCCCGCCCAACGCGTTCTCCTTCAACATGCCCTCGGTCCGAGCGAGCGGTGCCATCACGATCGACCGCGGGGCCGGCAAGACCGTGAGAAAGACCTTCACTCGCGCCGGCGGCATGTGTCCGCGCTGCGAAGGCCGCGGCATGGTCTCCGACATCGACCTTGCCCAGCTCTTCGACGACGCCAGGTCGCTCTCCGAGGGCGCGATCACCGTCCCCGGCTACAAGCCGGGCGGCTGGAACTCTCGGCTTTACAGCGCGTCGGGCTTCGTCGACCCGGATAAGCCGATCCGCGAGTACTCCAACCAGGAGCTGCACGACTTCCTCCACCGCGAGCCGACCAGGATGAAGATCGCCGGCATCAACATGACCTATGAGGGGCTGATCCTGCGGGTCCAGAGGTCGATTCTCGCCAAAGACAAGGCGGCGATGCAGCCGCACGTCCGGGCCTTCGTCGACCGGGCAGTCACCTTCACCGCCTGTCCCGAGTGTGACGGCACCCGGCTTACCCAGGCGGCCCGGTCGTCCCGAATCGACGGGATCGACATCGCCGAGGCGTGCGCGATGCAGATCAGCGACCTGGCCGAATGGGTTCGCGGCCTCGACGAGCCGCCCGTGACGCCGCTCCTCGCGACACTGGAGCACACGCTCCAATCGTTTGTGGAGATCGGGCTGGGCTACCTCTCGCTCGACCGGCCCTCGGGCACGCTTTCGGGCGGCGAATCGCAGCGCGTCAAGATAGTCGGCCACCTGGGCTCCTCGCTCACCGACGTCACCTACGTCTTCGACGAGCCGACGACCGGCCTGCACCCCCATGACATCCAGCGGATGAACGACCTGCTGCTGCGCCTGCGGGACAAGGGCAACACGGTGCTCGTGGTGGAGCACGAGCCGCAGACGATCGCGATCGCCGACCACGTCGTCGACCTCGGGCCCGGCCCCGGCACGGGGGGCGGCACCGTCTGCTTCGAGGGTCCCGTCGGGGGGCTTCGAGCCAGCGGCACCCTTACCGGCCGCCACCTCGCGGACCGCACGGCGCTGAAGGAGACGGTGCGAGAGGCCACCGGCACGCTGGAGATCCGCGGCGCGACGACGCACAACCTGCGGGACGTCGACGTCGACGTCCCGCTCGGCGTGCTCGTCGTCGTCACCGGCGTCGCCGGCTCGGGGAAGAGCTCGCTCGTCCACGGATCGATTCCCGCCGGCGCGGGTGTGGTGTCGATCAATCAGGGCGCGATTCGCGGCTCACGTCGGAGCAACCCGGCGACCTACACCGGACTACTCGACCCCATCCGCAAGGCTTTCGCGAAGGTCAACGGCGTGAAGCCGGCGCTGTTCAGCGCCAACTCGGACGGCGCCTGCCCCAACTGCAACGGCACCGGCGTCATCTACACCGACCTGGCGATGATGGCCGGCGTCGCCAGCATCTGCGAGGAGTGCGAGGGCAAGCGCTTTGAGGCATCCGTGCTGGATCACCACCTGGGCGGCCGCGATATCAGTGAGGTGCTGGCAATGTCGGTGACCGAGGCCGAAGAGTTCTTCGGCGCCGGTGCGGCGCGCACGCCAGCGGCGCACGCCATCCTCGACCGGCTGGTCAACGTCGGACTTGGCTACCTGAGCCTCGGCCAGCCGCTCACCACGCTGTCTGGCGGTGAGCGGCAGCGGCTAAAGCTGGCTACCCAGATGGGCGTGACGGGAGGCGTCTACATCCTCGACGAGCCGACCAGCGGATTGCACCTCGCCGACGTCGAGAAGCTGCTTGGCTTGCTCGACCGGCTCGTGGACTCCGGCAAGTCGCTCATCGTCATCGAGCACCACGAGGCGGTCATGGCGCACGCCGACTGGATCATCGACCTCGGGCCGGGCGCCGGTCACGACGGGGGCCGGATCATCTTCGAGGGCACACCCGCCGATCTCGTCGGCGCCCGCTCCACTCTCACCGGCGAGCACCTCGCGGCCTACCTCGGGACCTGACCCGAGGCCCGGGCGGACAACCTGAGACGGGTTCTCTCATCTGCCTGCACCTCGCCACCTCACTGCTAGCGGGCCGCGCTCAGCAGCGTCGAGTAGGCGCGAGATGGCATGATCTGGCCGTGACGAGCAGAACACCCGCCGAGCAGCAGCACCTGCGCGATCTCACGCGGCTGCGCCGGGTGCGCGACCGGATCGACCGGGAGTACGCGCAGCCGCTGGACGTCGAGGCGCTCGCCCGCGGCGCGCACATGTCGGCTGGCCACCTCAGCCGCCAGTTCCGGCTCGCCTATGGGGAGTCCCCGTACAGCTATGTGATGACGCGGCGCATCGAGCGAGCCATGGCGCTGCTGCGCCGGGGCGACCTCAGCGTCACCGAGGTCTGTTACGAGGTCGGCTGCTCATCCCTGGGCACCTTCAGCACTCGCTTCACCGAGCTGGTCGGTATGCCCCCCGGCGCCTACCGGCGCCGCAAGGCACGCGCGACCGAGGGGATGCCGCCATGCGTCGCCAAACAGGTGACCAAACCGATGAGGAACCGAGACGCGCTGGTCGCGAGCCGCGACTAACGTGGGCGCTATGGACATCACCATTCACTCGAGCATGCTCCCGCACGACGATCCGGACGCATCCCTGGCCTTCTATCGCGACACCCTCGGCTTCGAGGTCCGGGGCGACGTCGAATACGCGGGGATGCACTGGATCACGGTGGGCCCCGCCAACCAGCCCGATACGTCAATCGTCCTGTATCCGCCGGCCGCCGCCCCCGGCGTCACCGACGACGAGCGCCGCACCATCTACGAGATGATGGCCAAGGGCACCTACGCCAGCATCAACCTGGCCACCACCGACCTCGACCGCACCTTCGAGCGGCTGCAGGCCAGCGACGCCGAAGTCGTCCAAGAGCCGACCGAGCAGCCGTACGGCGTTCGCGACTGTGCCTTCCGCGATCTCGCCGGCAACCTGATCCGCATCCAGGAACGGCGCTAACGCACTGGGCGGTTGCCCAGCGGCCCTCACCAGCTCTGGGTGGACGGCAAGCCGCTCGATCACGTCCAGTCCACCAAATGCGGGTGGCTGAGCAGAAGCCTCGCGCAGGTGGCCGCTTGGGCGACAGAGGGCGGTCTCCCGGGGCGCTCTAACGCCGAAGACGCTTGCGTAAGAGCAGCTTCGAGTGTCCCTTCGGATAGTCCGTGAGGACGCCGACGACCTCGAAACCGTGCCGCTCATAGAAGGCTGGCGCTTGAAAGGTGTGAGTGTCGAGCGCGAGCTGCTCGCAACCATGTCGTCGAGCCTCCTCCTCGGCCGCAGCCAGCAGCCGACTCCCAAGCCCTCGGCGTCGGGTGTCCTTGCGCACCCAGAGCGCTTGGATCCAACACGTCCCGCCCCAGATCCAGCCATAGACGCCCGCGAGCAACTCGCCGTGATCGTCGTACGCGACCCGTAGCAGCTCGTGGAACTCCGCGATGCCCGTCGTCTCGAGGTTGGACCGCCCGATTTCATCGAGCAGTCTTCGAGCGACAGCCCGCTCCTCGTCGCTCAAGACATCGCCGGCGCGCCGATCGGCCATCGCCCCACCATTCTCGCTCGCTCGCCATCACGCTGTCGCTTATCGATCATTGGGACGCTGGGAGCGGCGGGACAAGTGCTGGTTTCGTCGTGGTGTGAAACCAGACCATCGCCCACGCTGCCAGCGGGGCGTCCTCCTGACCGCGGTCTCGAGGCGGCGGCGGCAGCGCTCGGGATTCGGGGCCGTCGCGCCCAACTAGATGCCGTCACCCGACGGTGCAGCGGTCCCAGACCCATCGCTCGCCTGGTGGTGGCGGCCGGCACGGCTTAGTCGGGGGTCATGCCGAGCGTGCGCTTGAGGAACTCCACCTGGAGCAGCATCAGATGCTCCGCGACCTCT
>Ga0213881_10001613_pt1 | contig 10485 bp, 10 predicted proteins | sample BarmaccoBMER_R08_FD_160104 | JGI IMG/M metagenome (GOLD analysis project Ga0213881, IMG submission 160104) | Barbacenia macrantha exposed rock microbial communities from rupestrian grasslands, the National Park of Serra do Cipo, Brazil - ER_R08 ... | reverse complement strand
CGCAGCAATTCCAGGCCGCGATGTCGGAGCAGACCGCGGCGTACGCGCCGAGCGTCGCCGCCGGATATGACTTCGCACCGATGCAGACCGTGGCTGACATCGGCGGCGGTAAGGGCACGCTGCTGGCGGCCATCCTGCGCGCACACAACCATCTGCGCGGCGTCCTGTTCGACCGGCCGTCGGTGGTGGCCGATGCTGCCGAGGTGTTCCGATCGGCCGGTGTCGCCGATCGCTGCCAGATCGTACCAGGAGACTTCTTCCAGGCTGTTCCCGATGGCGCGGACGCCTACATTCTGGCCAACGTGCTGCACGACTGGGATGACGCCGATTCGGTGCGCATTCTGGCTGCGTGCCGCCGCGCCATGGCCAACGATGGCCGGGTGCTGATCGTCGAGCGGCTGATTCCCGACGACCCGGCCGATGCCGTGCCGGTCCTGTTGAGCGATCTGACCATGCTGGTCGTCACTGGGGGCCAGGAACGCACCAACGCGGAGTACGGCCAGCTCCTGGCCGAAGCTGGCTTGAGCCTGGCCAAGGTGCAGCCGGTTGCCTCTCCTTTCGGCGTCATTGAAGGACTCGCGCCACGAGCCGACCAGCACCAATCGGGACATGACCGGACCTGCGAAGAGAAGGAGCACGGACGCGGGCCGCACGGACAAGGCAGGTGATCAGGACCCCTCAACCTTCATCCGTAGCGGCGCCCTGAGCGCTGCCTGCCTGGAACCTTGCGGGGACCGGACCCGATCCAGCCCGTCCGGGCTCGTTCAGGGTCGTTGTCAGCAAATCCGTTAGCAAGATCGGGACCGATGCCGAGGCTTTGTCGCATCGACCTATCCCGCGGAACGACTAGACGATCAAGGAGGGGGCAAGCGATGGCGGCGCAGAGCGAGGGTAAGCGGGATCGCTACCTGCTGGGCGACAGCGCTCCGGAGTTGGCGCATCTGGTCGCGCAAGCGGAGGTGTACGCGGAGGAGGCGCGGCAGCTGCTGGATCTGATCGGGATCGCTTCCGGCGCCGAAGCGGTCGATGTCGGGTGCGGGGTGCTGGGCATTTTGCACCTGCTGTGCGAACGGGTGGGGCCGGATGGCCGCGTGGTCGGGGTCGATCGCGAGCCGCGCATGATCGAAGCCGCCCGGCGGGTCACCGCCGAGCGCGGGCTCGTGATCGAGCTGGTCGAGGAGGACGCGACCGGGCTTTCTTTGCCGTCGGGCAGCTTCGATTTGGTGCACGAGCGGACGGTGCTACTCAACGTCGCCGAGCCGGGGAAGGTTGTGGCAGAGATGGTTCGGGTCGCTCGCCGTGGAGGCGTGGTTGCCCTGCAGGAACCGGACTCGGCCAGCTGGCTGTGCAACCCGCCGCATCCGACGTTCGGCACGCTGCACCAGGAACTGCTGGCCGCCTACCGGGCTGCCGGAAAGGACTTCGACCAAGGACGCACTATCGCCCGGCGGCTGAGAGATGCTGGCCTGACCGAGGTGCAGGTCCGTGCTACCGCTCGCGTGACAAGACCCGGCGAGTACTACCACACTTTCCTGCTCGCACTGACCGGGCTGGTCCGCGACCAGATTATCGCCGCGGGCCGTCTATCAGCCTGCCGGGGAGTTCGACCAGCTCTCGGCCGACCTGCGCGAGCACCTTCAGCAACCAGGCACCCTCACAAGCCAGCCCAACATCTGGCAAACATGGGGTGTAAAGGCGTAAATGCATCTCCTGCTTTGCTCCAGTGGCCTCTTCCTGTCAGGTCTCCTCGGCGGCCCGGCTGGCGTGCGTCAAGCCAGTCGCGACGCTTGCGGCTTTGTGCAGGAGTGACCATGACAAGCCTCAGGCCGACCACCCCATCGGGGCATGCGGCGGGCACGGGCCTCTTCGTCCCGAACTAGCGGCGCCTCTGGGCGTTTGGCCGTCGTCCCAGCTAGCTGGGTGTGCTGACGGTCGTGGCTGTTGGCGGTTGTGCGGGGACGTTGCTGTACTTCCGTGCTGTACGGTCTCCCGCATTAGCAGCTCGGATCGCGGCAGTCCGGATCGTGCAAACTGGACCAACGTCCCTGATCGGTGCTCCCTGAACGGTGATGGACGGTGCTGAACCGCAACCCAGATTGCATTCAGCTCCGGGTCTGCCCGTAGGCATACGATGGCTGCAGGAGGGATCACGGTGAGTGCTGTCGGATCGTTGGGCAGCCGGTTCGGGCGCCTTGAGTGGATCTCACTGGCGATTGCGCTCCTATGGGGCACCGGGTTGGTCATTGCCGCAGTCCTAGCGCCGGTGTATCAGTCGTCGAGCGTCTCCAGCTCGGGAACCGTGACCGATGGATCGGCAACCCTGGTCGGAGTGAACGGGTGGGGCGTCTTGCTGGTCGCGGGTGCGCCGCTGGCTGCGACTGTGGTGACTGGATGTGCGCTGTGGCGGCGGGCCGGACGGCAAGGCGCTGGGGTAATTGCCTGGTCGGTTACCGGACTGCTTGCCTGCTTCAACGTCTTGGCGATGCTATCGATCGGCGTGTTTGTCATCCCGGTGACGACTGCTCTGGCTGTGGCTTGCGGCACCCACGGCCGTAAACTGCATGGTGTAGTCCCTCGTTCCGGTATCGCTCCTTGATGTGCCACCCGCCGCCACTCGTGGATCATGGCCACCGCAGGATCGGTTATCGACGCAGTGGACGCCGTTTAACCCGCGACTCATCGTTTGCACAGTTCAGGCCGTGTTTGATCTGGTCGGGATGGGCGCCTCAGCAGGATTTGACATCGAAGCTGCGCTCACGGCTCCGGAGGCCGCCAACCCTATCTCGCGAATTTGTGCGGTCTACCTGCCTGCACCCGCTTGCTGCCGCTCGGCGCGGTCAAGATCATTCCGCGTATATTCCGGATCATGGTCGGCGGTGTTTGCTGTCACTGTTGCTGCGACTCTTGCCGTCGTGTCCGCGCGTTGTCGTACCCAAGCACATCGTCCACACTGGTTGCGAGCTGACCGGACTTCGTCCGCCATCCCTCGACGTCAGCGTGTGCTCTTCTGCTCGTGCTGGTAGCGGGTGCGGCAGTTCGCGATGGCTTCGGTGTACCAGGGGCGCAGCCAGTCATCCTTCATGCCTGCGGCCAGGAGTACCGCAGTGCCGGGGGGCTCGATTGTGAACAGGATGCGGTATCGGCCGACTCGGGTGCGCCTGGCCGCAGTTCGCTGAGCGGCAACGAGGACCGGGCCGGGTCAGGCGACTCTGCGTTCACCGCGTCGTCTGCGGCAGAACCCGCGCCTTCGGCATTGGCATCGGCGTCGGCGTCGTCGATGACCGCCTCCGCCCATGCGACCTCGGCCGCTGCCTGCGCCGCCGTGTGGGCGGCCTTGATGGCCTCCTTGCGGGTCCGGAAGGCGTCCACCTTGCCCTGCAGGCGCTGGCTGGCCACGGTGAGGCGCTCTTCCTCGGCCTGCATGCCGGCGTACTGGCGCTGCAACTCGGCCAGCTGCCCCTGGGCGGCGCCCCGACGCGCCCAGGCCTCCTCGGCCAGGTCACCCCGGCCCGCCTCCATCGCCTCGCGGCCCTGCTCGTCGAGCTTGCCGATCTGCTGTTGCAGCTGATTAGCCTGCAGTTCCAGCCGCTTGCGCGACGTGGCCACGTTAGCGACAGCCCTGCGCACGCGTGTCATCATCTCAAGCTGCCGCTCATAGGCGGTATCCAGGTCCGGGCGCGCCTTTAGGGACGGATCATCAAGCGGGACCACGAGCGGCGGCCCCACGCTCTGTCCACCGGCCCGCAAAGCGGCTACCGCCTCATCGATCAGATCAGCGGCGGTGGGATCGCGGTCCCGGACCGCGGCCAGCCACTGTTCGACCTCGGGCGCCATCCGGATCAGATAGCCCATGCCCGCCTCCACGACGTAGGCTGTAACACGTACTATCGCATGTTAGCCAGGCCGGCCACAATCTGTGCTTCGGCCTTCGCAGGCAGTGGTCCGGGTGATCTGGGAGCGGCGTTGCAAACCCGGTTCTTACGGCCACAAGATATCGGCGTGCTGGGCGGCGGCGTAGATCGCCGAGCTGTCCAGTTCAGCGCGTGTCTCAGCCACCTCGTACAGCAGCCACGACGCGATGAAGGTGACCGGGCCGTTCGGTGGCAGCGGATGAACCCAGAAGTCCCCGTCCCACTGGCGCTCGCTCCCGCCACCGCCAATCGGGAGCAGGATCAGGTGTCCGCCGTCGGCTTCCTTATCAGTCACCGGGTGCGGCCGGTAGCTGGGGGTCCTGGCCCGGCGGCCATCGGCGTACAAGATGCCCAGCCGGAGCGCCTGTTCGGGTGCCCGCCTGGTGCGCGGGTCCGCGAGCGAGTCGAACGGACCAGTACCCCACACCAATTCCTGCTGGCGCAACCGCACGTGGACGGTGAATTCAAAGCCGTTCGGGTAGCCACGCAGGCCGCCCACGGCGACGGCCACGTCATCGGTGCGGATCAGCGTCAGCCCGGCCGGGGACCAGCCGGGGATCATGGCGTCCTGCCGCATCCACGCCGGGGGCTCCGGCCCTTCGAACGCAGGCGGCGGCAGCTCAGGGACCGATTCAAAAAAGCTCACGCCATCAGGCTATTCCCGGCGGTCTGCTACCGCTCGGGCCGTCGAGCCTGCTGACGATCGGCCGCACGACCGCACCAATGGTTTCAAGAACATCCGCGATTCACTGTCCGCCCCTGCTTCTACCTGGGCTTCAGCGTGGCCGCCCTGCGGGTGATCCAAGATGATCCCGCGTATATCCCGCGGCGAGCGATTGGCCTTTTCGTCCCGAACGAGCGGCGGTCTGCTGCGGACGAGTCTCGCCCCAGCTCGGACCCGCGGTGCAAGATAGGGACCAGCAGCCTACCTGAAATAAGTTGCTGTGCCTTGCCGCTGTACGGTGGCCTGCTCCTGGCGTCCAGGCGGCGGCGTTTACATACCGTGACGGTTCTTAATCCCCGAACTTCTGGGTCTCCGTGAGGGATAGGGAGCGCGACATGACATATTTGTTCGGGCACTCGGCTGGTGAGACAGACCGGCTGCTGCGGCAGGCGCGGCTCTTCGGGCCCTACACCCGACGGCTCTTGGAGGACGCGGGCATCGCGGCGGGAATGCAGGTTCTCGACGTGGGAAGCGGCGCCGGGGATGTCAGCCTCATCCTCGCCGACATGGTCGGAGCGAGTGGCACCGTGATGGGTGTCGATATCAATGCCGAGCTCCTCGAGACCGCGCGAGCCCGCGCGGACGCAGCAGGTCTGCGGAACGTGACCTTCACGGTAGGGGATGTAGCCTCGGTGGCTCTGGATCGCCACTTCGACGCCGTCGTTGGCCGCTGCGTGCTGTTTTTCATTAAGGACCGGCTATCGGTAGTGCGCCGACTTGCCGCGCACGTCCGCCCGGGCGGCGTTATCGCCTTCCAGGAGCCGGGTAACGCTACCCTGCGCCCGTCCGCGCTGCCGCCCTCGCCGCTGCTCGATCAGGTCTGGAGCTGGATCATGGAGTTGTATCGCCGTGCCGATATGGACCTGTACGCAGGCCTGCGGCTCTTCAGTCTCTTCCAGGACGCAGGCCTGCCAGATCCTCAGATGCATCTAGACGTTGCCGTGGGGGGTGGCGTGGATTGGCCGGGCTACGAATACATCGCGGGGCTTGTCCGGACGATCTTGCCGCGGCTCGTCGAGCATGGTGTCGCGACGGCGGACGAGGTTGACATCGACAGCCTGGCTGAGCGGCTGCGCGCCGAAACTGTAGCCAGCCGCGGCGTGATGACCACCTGGAGCTTCATCACCGCCTGGGCGCCAGTGCCCGGGAGCGGGTGACGGGAATCGAACCCGCACTATCAGCTTGGGAATCGGGGCCATCCGGGGCCTTACGTACCCTGAGCTGCGAGGCTGCTTGTCCGTGAGTGACCGTGAGAGACCGGTTCTTACCGGGGTTAATGGCACAGCGATCTTGGCCCGAACCGGGCCAATGGCCTGTCGGAGCTTCCGCTCCTCATCAGGCCGGATATATCCCACGTTGGCGCGGGTCGTGCGAGTGTTATGCGCCGTCGCCAGTCGCTGCCGTAGTTGTTGGCCGCTGCTATTGCTGTCGGCCGCATCTCCGCCCGGCACCTTCCGGTCTGAGCTGGGCTGCCGGGTTCAGGTGGTCGGCGCGGAGATCGTGATCCAGACGTAGAACGTGTTGGAGTAGGTCGGCGTTATCCACTGCACCTTGATGCCCAGGTGGGTGTCGAGGACTTCGTAGAGGTGCCCGTCGCCGTAGCGGTAGACGGTGGCGTGCGGGTAGGCGCGGGGGACCGACGCCGGGTTCGCCAGGGCGCTGGCGGTGGTCACGCCCGCCGTGGTCTTCCAGTTCGTCAGGCCGATCCAGTCGGCGAAGTCGACCTTGTCCTGGCCGGTCCCGGCCGGGATGCCGCCGGTGGCGCCGGTGAAGTCCAGGTCGACCGCGCCGTTGCTGAGCTGCCAGGTGCAGTACTGCGCGCCGGTGCCCTGGCAGAAGGTGGGCTTGCCCCAGGTAGCCAGGACGTGGGCGCGGGTCGCTCCCAGCGCCACCCCGGGCACGCTGTGCCCCTCCACCACCGTGCCGCTTGTCGGTACCGCGGCCAGCGCCGGTGCGGCCGACGCGATTGCCAGGGTCAGGCCGCCGAGCACCCCGGCCAGGATTGTGAACAGCTTCTTCATGGCATACCTCGCCTTCAGAGCACACTCCTCCTGAACGGATTACGTGCGCGGATGCGGCACGGTTCACCCGAGCGGCCGCCGTTCCGGTGGCGAGATCCGGATCGCGTCGTCGTCGCGGCCGGGGGCCCCGGTCTTCCGATCCGTAGTGCCATGTGCGGGCATCCCGACCCGTTCAGATCGGTCCGTGACCTAGGGCAACTCCCTGCCGGTTGTCCAAAAGTCCGGAGAATTCCGAAGTCGTTCGTCGGTGTGGCTCCCAGCGTGGCTCCCACGGCGTCGCGCCCGGACCGGCGCGCCGGTAGGCTCCGATCCATGACAGCCGGACACAGGTGGCCGTGAGCCGAGGGTACCGATGACACCGGCCGAGCGAGAGGCGCGCTGGGCGTTGTCGGTGCGATTTGCAATCGAGGCCGCCAGCGAGGCCGAGGCTCGGGCCATCCTCGGCCAGGTGCTGGCCAGCTTCGATCGGGAGCTGCCATTGCAGGGCGAGCCGACGATTGCCCCTCTCCGGCAGCGCGATCGTCTCTGGGTGGCCGTGCTCATACCTGACCTGACCGTGCTCGCTTCGGTTGAGCCCGACGACGCGCGCAATCGCTGCCGCTATGTCTCCAGCCACTTCGGCGTCGGCGTCGGCTGGATGTCTCGCGATACCAAGCGTGCCGTGCGGTGGGATTGGCCGCCGGATATCTGGTCGAGGTCCTCCGAAGATGATGTCTTGCTGCATCCGGCGGTGCAGGCGGTAATGATCTTGTGCGAGGCAAAGTAAGCGGGACCTGTTGCTTAGGAGGACGTTGGCCGGACTGCTCTGAACTGCTTTTCTCAGCTCAGAGCGGGTGCGGGGCTGTCCGCTGGTGACTGTGTGACACCCCTGATGACCGGCCGATCGGGCACGCAACGGGCACGTCCGGCCTTCTCCCGTGGTGACTGCCCGCACCGTGCAGGGGATGGCCCGCGTCCGGTCCGGGCAGGCTCGGCCTGGCCCTTGGTTTCTGACCGGAGGGGGTGCAGAGGTCTCCGCCGCTCAAGGGGTGGGTCCCGAAGATGCTTTCTGCGAAGCGGTTTTGAAAGGATCTTCGGGTGCCCCTTGACGGTGGAGGGGCACCCCCGGACACTGAGCGGGCCATCCCCGGATCGGAGCCCGGCTCGGACCCTTGCATTTCCACCCGTAGGCGGACGGGTCATTTCTCTTCCGCTAGCGCTGTCAGCTTGGAAATTATGCTGCATCCCAGCTCGTCTGGCCGCGCGGCTCACCCTGCCGGTGTGGCTTCTGCCGCAACTAGGCTTATGGGACCCACCAGCGGCTGCTGCTCTACGAAGCGCCATCCTGTGCGCCTCAGCCAGTCACGGACCTCTTCGACGCTGTAGACGTCGCCATGTTCTTGGAGCACAGCAAACTCGCCTGCCATGAGCGCCGCCGAAGCCGGCGAGGTATGCGTCGGATCCGTCCAGAAATCGACCAGGAGCAGCCTGCCACCCTCGCTGACGGCTGCGCGGGCCAGCTCCAGCAGTCTGCGATTCTGCTCGGGCGTGAAGTAATGGATCAGGTTCGCGATGAGTACTACGTCGTGGCCTGCCGGGTAGGGCCCTTGGACGGCGTCGCCAGCCACCGCGCTGATTCGGGACTGCAAGCCCGCGGCCTGGATGCGGCGCTGCGCCAGCGGGACAACCTCGGCCCGCTCAAGCACGGTCGCCTCGATTTGGGGATGCTTGCGGGCAATGGCGGCCGTGATCGATCCCGTCCCGCCGCCGACGTCCAGCAGACGGCGATGTGCCGTGAAGTCATAGGCCGCGGCCAGTGCCTGCGCTGGCCCGGCTGTGAGTGCCTCGACCCCGGCCGAGAAGACCTCCTGCAGCTCCGGGCTGAGTTGCTGCGGCGCCCAGCGGCCGCGCAGCACCGTTTCGAGCTGCATCCAGGCCGGGTAGCTGACCAGGTCGAAGAATCGCAAGAAGGGCCGCAGGTCGGCCGGGGTACGCCCGGCGAGGAAGGTGCTCGCGACCGCTCCGTTGCTGTAGCGGCCTTGCTCGACAGTGAGGAAGCCCAGCGCCACCATGGCGTCGGCGCTAATGTGCGCCGCGCGTTCGGAAATCCCCGCCCGCGCCGCAATCTCCGCCAGCGTGGCGGGCCCGTCCGCCAGTGCCTCGAAGATGCCGATCGAGCTTGCCGCGAACAGATGCTTCGCGGCCATGAAGCCCCGCGCCACCTCCATGATCGAATCAGGCGTTACCGAGCCTGTTTCGGGCGGCGTCGGCGCATGACCTGTCTCAGCTGCCATCGCGGTTCTCCCCCTCCCCTGATGGCGGATGTAAGAACCCTCTCACACGCCAGGTAGCCGGTCCACCGCTGCGGTGATGCGGGTATGCGTAGGCGGCGTAGGCCGTGGTGGCTGCGATTCCTTTGTATCCCTCCCGCCTGGCGTGCAGCTCGCCGAGCCGGAGTTCATCGGCCAGGCGGCCTTGTCGGCGAACTCGGGCTGACCGCAGCGCGCACTGCAATCCCCGCCTGGCCGCTGCGACCTGGGACCGGCCATAGAGACAGCCAACGCCAGCGCTGGCAGTTCTGCGCGCCGGATGAGCCGTGCGAATCTGGCGGGAGCATCGCGGCGTGGCCCGGCGTGCGGCGGGCGGGGCTCCCAAGCCAGAGCCCGCCGCTGACGCCGGGCCAGCGGCGCCGCAGGCGCCGCCTTGATCTAATACGGCTGAATTCGGCACAGCGTGGCGCAGTCGCAATCCCCGATTTCTGCTTACGACGAGAAGATCCGGTCCATGATCTCGGCGCCGGTGGCGATTACTGGACGTAGCTCGCGGCGGTAGACCAGTTCCGTCGTGCTGGTCTGCTGGTGGCCGGTAAGGCGGGCTATCTCCTCAACCGGGACACCGCCGGCGGACATGATGCTCACGAAGGTGTGGCGCAGCTCCCGGGGTACCCACTCGTCTCCGAGGTCGGCTGCGCGAGTGATCTGGCGGAACCCGCGCCTGATGTTGTGCTGGTCGAGCATGGTGCCGATTGTCGTGGTGAACACTAGCCCAGTGTCCTGCCACACCTCTCCCGCCTTTAGCCGGTCCGCAGCCTGTGCTGCCTTCCGCTGGCGGAGCGCGTCCGCCGCGACCTGCGCCAGCCGCAGGGTGCGCCGGGACCTCGGAGTCTTCGTGTCACCGCCGGCCCGGTCCGAGCGCCAAACAGCCACAGTCCCCGCGTCCAGGTCGACGTGATCCCAGCGGAGCGCCCGTGCTTCCTCCGGCCGCAGGCCCGTCGTCAGCAGCAGGACCACGTACGCATGCAGCGGATGGGGAGCGCCATCCGGACGCTCCTCAGCGGCCGCGCGCAGAAGCGCCTGGGCCTGCTCGACCGACAGCGCCTTTGACGGCCGCCCCTCATTACCAGCAGGCCGCCGGACTAGCGCGGCAACGTTCCGCCCCACCAGGTCGTCAGCCTCGGCGTGACGGATGGCCCGCACCAGGCAGTTGTGCGCGATCTGCAAAGACCGCGTGGACAGGTGATCGCTCAACTCCGCCAGCGCCGACCGGACGTCGGCCGCCGACAGCTTCCGCAGTGGCCGGGCCCCCAGCTTCTCGGTCAGCGGCTTCACGCCGTCCCGGTACAGCTGGACCGTCCGCGCCGATCGCCCTGATAGCCCGTGCTCGAGCCACTGATCCACCGCCACCTGGACCGTGTAGCCCGCCGAAGACCGCAAGCCGACGTCGAGCTCGGCGTGGAGGGCTTTGAGCTTGTCCCGGACCTCTTGCTTGGTCTTGCCCGAGACCTTCCGGCGCAGCCGCTTCCCGTCCGGGCCGAAGCCGACCGAGACTGCGCCGATGTAACGATTCTTGT
>Ga0213881_10001612_pt1 | contig 10486 bp, 6 predicted proteins | sample BarmaccoBMER_R08_FD_160104 | JGI IMG/M metagenome (GOLD analysis project Ga0213881, IMG submission 160104) | Barbacenia macrantha exposed rock microbial communities from rupestrian grasslands, the National Park of Serra do Cipo, Brazil - ER_R08 ... | reverse complement strand
GGCGGGCGTCAGCCGGCCGAGCGGCTGATACCCGCCGCCGCGCGGGCGCGGGACGTTGCTGAACAGCTCGACCGGCGCGAACGAGACGTAAGGGCTCGCATAGCGCGAGCCGGCGAAGGTGAACGACCGCACGACGGGCGGCGACGTCGTCGCCGACTGGCTGAGGTGCAGGTTCGAGAAGGTCCCGAACCGGGACAGCGCCACCACGAGGCCCCAACGCTCGACGGCGCAGAAACGGCAACTTTCCAGGCCCACGAACAGCACCTCGGGCTTCCCGCCACGTTCGAGCGGCCGGCGCCCCGACAGCAAGCGCACCCCTGCCGGCGCGATCGCGCCGTCGCGCAGCGCCGCTCCCGCGGCGCGACCCAACGCGGCGCTGGAGACGAACGTGGTCCTGACCACGACGAGATCAGTGAGCGCTCTGAACGCGTCCTCCCAGGCCGCGCCGTACTGCACCGCACCCAGGTCCACGCGGCTCGTGACCGCCCACCGGTCGCCCGACAGGATCATGCCGCTCGCCCTGGCGAGCAACCCGCCGTTGCCGCCGGCGGCCTGCCGGATCCCGCCGGCGGCCAGGCCGCGATTCGCGGCCAGAATCGATGTCTCGACCGCGGCCAGGCCTCCCGCCGGTGCGGCCGACGCAGAGACGTGCTCGAGGTCCACCAGCGCCGCGCGGCTGTGGGCGAACACGGAGGCCCCGTAGGCCGGAGCGACCACGTGACCGGGATCGATCCACAGGGACGCGACCGTGGCCCGGGCGAGTTCGACGTTCGCCTGGACGATCAGCTTTCGTGCGGAGAGCGAGCGAGCCGCGCCGGCCAGCGAGGCGAGTCCGGGCCGGGTCTGGAGCAGCCGCGTGAGCGGTGGCGATGCCGGGGCCGCACCGGCGCGCGGCGCCATTACCGCCAGGCAAAACAGCGCTCCGAGCACGGCTCGCGCGCGGAGCGGCACGCCGTCAGCTCGGATCGACGAACTCGGCGGGTTCCTTGGCCATGCCGGCCCGCACCGCCTCGAGCTGGTTGGACGCGCCGAGCAGCCCGAGCTGAAGCTCGGCCTCCAGCCTGAGTGTCTCCTCGGGCGAGCCGGTCCAGGACTCGTTGAACAGGCGCTTCATGGCCCGCACGGCGTTGGGAGAGCGGCCGGCGATCTCGGCCGCCAGCTCGTGCGCGGCGGAGAGCGGATCGTCCGCCACATGAGTCACGAGGCCGAGTTCGTCGGCCTGCGAGCCGGAAATCATCCGTCCCGTGAATGCGAGCTCCTTGGCCACGTCGATCCCGACCAGGCGCGGGAGCGTGCGGGTGATCGCCATGTCCGGAATCAGGCCCCATTTGACTTCGAGCACCGACAGCCGCGCGTCCGGCCGCGCGAACCGGACATCGGCGGCAAGCGCGATCTGCAACCCGCCACCGAGGCAATGGCCGTGGATGGCCGCAATCACCGGCACCGGCAGCTCGATCCACCGATAGACGGGCCGCTGGAACCAGTTGGGCACCGCCTCGCGCAGGGGCGCCATCAGGTCGTCCGATCCGGGCTGGTTCGCCATCACCCCAGCTACGTCGAGGCCGGAGCAGAAGCTCGGGCCCTCGCCGTGGAGCACGACCGCCCGGACGGACGGCTCGGCGGCGAGGCGCTCAGCCGCCTGCGCGATCGCTTCGAACATGGCCACGTCGAGCGCGTTGTGCTTCTCGGGCCGGGTCAGGGTGACGGTCGCGACGTGATCGGCGATCTCGATCGCGACGCGCTCCTGGGTGGCCACGTGCGCCATGGCCCGAAACACTATCCGTCTATGGGCGCGACCTCGTCGCCCACGTGGATGGTTCCCGGCTTGAGCACTCGCCCCCAGACGCCGAAGGCCAGGGGCTCGGTTGTCTCGAGCGACCCGCGGTAGTCCTGCAGGATGTCGAGCGTCGGCAGGTCGACCCGGCCGGTATCCGGGTCACGGCTGGTGATCAGGCAGCGCCCGACATGCCCGTCGAACAGGACCGAGGTCTCGCCAATCCCGACCGCGCGCCCGACCCACCGATCCTCCTCGTGCGCCTCCACGCCGTCGGTCTCGATCAGCATCCGGAACCGCCGCACGTCGACCGACGGCTCGCCGGCGGCCTGCGCCAGCCGGGCCAGCGAAGCGCGGGAGATCAGCGACACCGAGCCGGCCTCGCCCCGATCGACCGCGCCGCCGTCGAGCGGCTCGACCAGCCGCAATGAGCGTCCGGCCACGGCGCTGAGGGCCTGCGACCAGGGTCCGTCGACCAGGCGAGCGGCCTTCGGCTCGGAGTAGAAGCTCGTCTCCACGGGATCGCCAAGCCTGACCTCGTCCTCGAGCGCGTGGCCGTCGGCGAACACGAGCTTGAGGCGGCGGTCCGCATCCGAATACTCGGATACAACCGTCTGCAGCTCGCCCACCCGCTTGCTGTTGACCATCCGGCCGCGCTCGTCGATCAGATAGAAGCGGCGGTTCTCGCGAACGCCCTCGAGCTCCAACGTCACACGCTCCACCGCATGCAGCCGGGTCGCCTTGACGGGCGTCACAGCAAGCCCCACAACGACCGGCGGCATGCGCCCTACGCTGCGGAGGCCTGCTCGGCCCAGTCGCGGTACAGCTGCCAGTAGCGCCCCCGCGCCTCGAGCAGCTCGTCGTGCGTCCCGTCCTCCACCACGCGCCCGTGCTCCAAGACCAGGATGCGGCCCGCCCCCCGGATCGTCGATAGCCGGTGGGCGATCACGATGGCGGTCCGGCCGGCCACGAGCCGGCGCAGGCCATTTTCGATCAGGCTCTCGGTGTGGACGTCGACGTTGGACGTCGCCTCGTCGAGCACCAGGATGCGGGGATCGGCCACCAGGGCTCGCGCGAACGCCACGAGCTGCCGCTGACCGGCCGACAACTGCACACCACGCTCGCCGATCTGCGCGTCGTAGCCCTCGTCAAGCTCCTCGATGAACGAGTCGGCGCCCACCGCCCGCGCCGCAGCGCGGATCTCGGAATCCGACGCCCCCGGACGACCGAACGCGATGTTCTCACGGATCGTGCCGCTGAACAGGAACCCCTCCTGGGGCACGATCCCCATCTGCGAGCGCAGCGACTCCGCGGTCACGGTGCGCAGGTCATGCCCGTCGACCAGCACAGCCCCGGCCGAAGGGTCGTAGAAGCGCGCCACCAGCTTGGCGAACGTCGACTTTCCCGCGCCGGTCTCGCCGACGAGGGCCACCGTCTGGCCCGGCGGGATCACCAGATCGACGTCCCGCAGCGCGTACTCCGCCTCCTCGCCCGAGCCGTACCGGAAGGACACGGCGTCGAAGCGCAGCTCGCCGCGGATCGTCGGCAGCGCCACCGCGTCAGGTGCATCGACCAGGTCCGGCTCTTCGTCGAGCAGCTCGAAGATCTTGTCGAGCGCGGCCATCCCGGACTGATAGGTGGTGTACAGCTGCGAGAGCTGCTGGATGGGGTCGAAGAAGTTGTTGAGCGCTGCGACGAACCCGAATACGACGCCGGTCGACGTGTGGCCGTTTATCACTTCGAGCCCGCCGACCACCAGGATCTCGACCGTCACCAGTGCCGAGAGGAACTCGACGGCCGGGAAGTAGGCGGCGTTCAGGTTGACTGTCGTCATGTTCGCGGCCCGGTTGTCCTCGTTCAGCTCCCGGAACTGCTCGATGTGGCGTGGCTCCTGCCCGAACACGCGCACCACGCGGATGCCGGACAGCGTCTCCTGGAGGTAGCCGGTGATGATCGCGATCTTCTCCCGCGTAAGGCGATAGGCGTCGGCCGAGGCGATCCGGAACGCCACCCCGCCAATCAAGAGGATCGGGATGGCCAAGAAGGTGAGCAGCGCCAGGTGGGGGTCGAGCACGAGCAGGATCACCACGACGCCGATCAACGTGAGCCCGGACTGGAACAGCGTTGCGATTCCGTCCTCGACGAGCTGGTCGAGCGCCTCGACGTCGTTGGTGATTCGCGAGATGATCACTCCCGCGCGGTTGCGCGAGTAGAAGCCGATCGACAGGCGCTGGAGGTGGCGGAACAGCCGCACGCGCAGGTCCTGGAGCGCCCGCTGTCCGATCCACCCAACCAGGTAAGTCTGGGCATAGGAAGCCACCGCGTACACGAGCGCAGAAGCGAGGAAGGCGGCGACGATCAGGTCCAGCGCGCCCACGTCACCCCGCCTGATCCCGTCGTCGATGGCCAGCTTGGCCAGAGGCGCCGGCGCCAGCGCCGCAGCCGTCGCGGTCACGAGCGCGACGAACATCGCCAGCACCCGCCAGCGATACGGCCTGAGCAACTCGATCAGCCCGCGCAGCTTGCGCGCCCGGCCGCCGGTGGCACGCAACCTGCGTCTCACAGCCCCACCGCCCCGGCCACTTTACGCGTGATGAACACCTGATCGGGCATTCCCTTCTCGACGATCTCCCGGTAAAGTAGCGACTCCTCGAGCAGCTCGTCGTGGCCGCCCTGCGCCGCGACCCGCCCGTCCTCGAGCACGACGATCTCGTCGGCTAGCGCGATCGTCGAAAGGCGGTGGGCGATTACGAACGTCGTGCGGTCGGCCATCACCTCGCGCAGGGCCAGCTTGATCTCCTGCTCGGTGGAGGCGTCGACCGAGGAGGTCGCGTCGTCCAGCACGAGGATCCGCGGGTCGGCCAGGACCGCGCGGGCAATCGCGATCCGCTGACGCTGCCCACCCGACAGCGTCAGCCCCCGCTCGCCCACGCGCGTCTCGTAGCCCTGCGGAAGCGCGGAAATGAAGCCGGCCGCCTGCGCCACCTCGGCCGCCCGCTCGATCTCCGCGCGCGTGGCGTCGGGCCGCCCGTAGGCGATGTTCTCGTGCACCGTGGCGGAGAACAGGAACGGATCGTCGGTCACCACCGCGATCGCGCGGCGCAGCGAAACCAGATCCACGTCGCGCACATCGGCGCCGTCGATCCGGACCGCTCCCCTGGTCGCCTCGTACAGCCGCGGCAGCAGCGAGACCAGCGCCGTCTTGCCCGAGCCCATCGCCCCGACGAGCGCCACGGTGGTCCCCGCCTCGATCTCAAGGTCGATGTCTCGCAGCGCCGGCCGGGACGAGCCCTCGAAGGTCAGGCTTACGCCCTCGAGGGAAACCCGGCCCGAGCCGAGCGGCAGCGGCGGCGCGTCGGTCGGTGCGGTGATCCGCGGCGCGCGGTCGAGCACCTGGAAGATGCGGGCGCCCGAGGCGGTGGCCCGCTGGGCGGCGCTCAGCATGTAGCCGAGCGTTCGCATCGGCGAGATGAGCATCAGCAGATACGCGTAGAACGCCGTGAAGGCGCCGATCGTCAATGAGCCGTGAATCACCATGCGCCCGCCCAGGAGCAGGATCAGCGCCAGCCCCAGGTTGGGCAAAAAGCTGATCATCGGCGTATAGCGCGCCTGGATCTTGGTCGCGTACAACTGCTGGTCAAACACGCGCTGGACTGAGTGCTTGAAGCGATCGAGCTGGCGCTCCTCCTGCGCGAACGCCTTGACTACGCGCACGCCGGACACGTTCTCTTCCGCATCTGCGGTGAGCTCGGCGATCCGCTGCTGGGCCTCCTGGAGCGCCGGGCGCGAGTGCTTGCCGTACCGATTCGCGATCAGCACCACGAACGGCACCGGCGCTAGCGCCAGCGCCGCCAGGCCCGGCTGAAGCGCGAACATGGCGACCGCTGCGAGGCCGATCGTCAGCAGCGACTGGGCGATGAAGATGAGGCCGTAGCCGAGGAAGAACCGGACCGACTGCAGATCGACGGTCGCGCGCGACATCAGCTGCCCGGTCTGCTGACGATCGAAGAAGCCCAACTCGAGCCTCTGCAGCTGCTCATAGAGCATGTTGCGCAGGTCGACTTCGACGCCGAGCGACACCCGGCCGGCGATCAGCCGCCGCGCCGCGCTCAGGCCGAGCCGCAACACCCCGGCGATTCCGATCCCGATCACCCACGTGGTCAGCGCGTGACGGTGATGGGCGCGGATCGAGTTGATCGCCTCCCCCGTCAGGTACGGGATGAGGACGGTCATGATCATGGCCCCGGCCGCAAGCACGAACGACCAGGCGACCGCGACCCGGTATGGGCGCAGGAAGCCTAGAAGTCGCCGGAAAGTCAGCATGCTTCACAAAGTATAGTGATGGGCGGCGACCCCCGCCGCCCCCGCCCCTGACAGCCCCTCGTCCGGCCGCCCGGGCGCCTCGGGAACGGGCTACAGCTCGATTGCGGTCATCGGCCCGTCTACCCCTGGATCAGAGGTTGACGGCGACGTATTTGGTCTCCAGGTACTCCTCGATCCCCTCGGGACCGCCCTCGCGACCGAAGCCGGACTGCTTGATGCCGCCGAACGGGGCAGCAGGATTCGACACCATGCCCTGGTTGAGCCCGACCATCCCAGTCTCGAGGCGCTCGACGACCCGCAGTGCCCGCTTGAGGTTGCTCGTGTACACGTAGGCGACGAGACCGTATTCCGTGTCGTTGGCGGCCGCGATCGCCTCGTCCTCGTCCGTGAAGCCTTTGACCGGGGCGACCGGCCCGAAGATCTCCTCGCGCAGCAGCTTCGCGTCGTCCGGTACGTCGGTGAGGACGGTCGGGTCGAAGAAGTAGCCGGCACCGTCGCGGGCGTGCCCGCCCACCACCGCCTTGGCGCCGCGCCCAATGGCGTCCTCGACGAGATCTGCCACCTTCTCGCGTTGGCTGGAGTCGATCAGCGGACCGACCTCGACGTCTTCCTCGGTGCCGCGGCCGACCTTCATCGCGCCCATCTTCTCGCCCAGCTTCTCGGCGAACTGGTCGGCCACGGCGTCGGCCACGTGGAACCGGTTGGCCGCCGTGCACGCCTCGCCGATGTTGCGCATTTTGGCGATCAGCGCGCCCTGTACGGCGGCGTCGACGTCGGCGTCCTCGAACACGATGAACGGCGCGTTCCCGCCCAGTTCCATCGACAGGCGCAGGAGGTTCTGCGAGGCCTGCTCCATCAGCTTGCGCCCGACCTCCGTGGAACCGGTGAACGACAGCTTGCGCAGCCGCGGGTCGGCGATCAGCGGCCCCATCGTCTCGCTCGAGGACGACGCGGTGACCAGGTTCAGCACGCCGCCGGGAAGTCCAGCCTCCTCGAGGATCTTGACCAGCATCAGCATGGAGAGCGGCGTCTGCTGGGCCGGCTTGACCACCATCGTGCAGCCCGCCGCGACGGCCGGGCCGATCTTGCGCGTCCCCATGGCCAGCGGGAAGTTCCACGGGGTGATGAGCAGGCAGGTGCCCACGGGCTGCTTCATCGTCAACAGCCGCCCCTGCCCGTTGGGCGCGGTCGCGTAGCGGCCGTCGATCCGCACCGCCTGCTCGGAGAACCAGCGCAGGAACTCGGCGCCGTAGGCGATCTCCGCCTTCGATTCCTTGACCGGCTTGCCCATCTCGAGCGTCATCAGCAGCGCGAGCTCGTCCTCGCGGGCGATGATGGCCTCGAACGCGCGGCGCAGGATCTCTCCACGCTCGCGCGGTGGGTGCTGGAACCAATCGGGACCGGCGTCGACGGCAGCGGTGAGTGCCGCCTTGGCATCGTCGGTGGAGGCATCGGCGACCTCGCACAGGGTCTCGCCGGTGGCCGGGTCCTCGACCCCGAGCGTGCCCTTCGCTCCGTCGCGCCATTCACCTCCGATGTAGAGCTGCTTGGGCACCTGATCGAGGATCTGCTGTTCGGCTGTGGCGGTGGTCGTGCTCATGCTTGGAACCTACCACCGGTGGGTCAGCCTCAACCCGGTGTGTGCCGTAGGTTGATTGACCAGAAGGCGGGTAATGGCACGCGTACGTCCAATGCCTGTTCGCGCGCCGGGCCCGGGGGCGCGAGCGGACGGCTTCTGAAAGGAGTCACTTCATGAAGCGGTTGCTGCTTCTTGCTTTCGCGTGCCTGGCTCTCGCCGGGGTGACCGCGGCGTCCGCGGCCGGCGCCAAGCCGAGCAAGTCATTCTCCGCGGCTGACGAGCAATACCTCAAGACCTCGATCGAGGGCGACCGGTTCGAGATCATCGGTGGCAAGTGGGCTCAGACGCACACCAAGAACGCTGCCGTGCTGCGGATGGCTGACCGCATTGTGTCCGACCACACGAAGTCTCTGAAGGACGCGGTGAAGCTGGCACGCTCGCTCGGAATCGACGTCCCGAGCAGTCCGACGCCGAGCGAGGTGTGGGAGCTCAAGATAGTCACCGGTTTGCGCGGCAGGGCGTACAACCATTGGTATGCCAGCCTCGAGGTCTACGACCACGTCCAGGACATTCAGGAGACCACGGACGAGATCAAGGACGGCACCAACTCGCAGATCCGCGACGACGCCAAGACGGAGCTGCCGATGCTCCAGGTGCACCTGAGCCTCGCGCGCGCCGCGCTGGCGGCGAACCCCACGGGCTAGACGCGTGAAGTCCCGGCGGGCCGGTGGTGGCCCGCCGGGACTGTCAGCGCTGCTGCGTTGCCAGCTGGGGAAGGCTGGTTATGCGGCCTGGCGCAGGGGCGCCGGCTCGAGCGCCACCGCCAGGACCTCGTCGACGGTCATCGCGAAGTGGAAGGTCATCGCGTCACGCACCTCTTGGGGCACATCATCCAGATCGCCCCGGTTGCGCTCCGGTAGCACCACGTCGGTCAGACCCGCCGCGTGTGCCGCCAGCACCTTCTGCTTGACCCCGCCGATCGGGAGGACCCGCCCCTGGAGGGTGACCTCGCCGGTCATCCCCACCGTGTGGCGGACCGGCCGGCCGGTCAGCAGCGAGGAGAGCGCGGTGACCATGGTCACGCCGGCACTCGGGCCGTCCTTCGGAATGGCGCCAGCCGGAACATGCACGTGGAATGAACGCTCCTCGAACGCTACGGGATCGACATCCAGGTCCGCCTCATGTCCACGGACGTAGGAGAGGGCGATCTGGGCCGACTCCTTCATCACGTCGCCGAGCTGGCCGGTGAGCGTGAGCCCGGGCTTGCCCTGCATTGCCGTGGCCTCGACGAACAGCACATCGCCGCCCGTCCCGGTGACCGCCAGCCCGGTAGCTACGCCGGGCACCGCGGTGCGGATCGCTGACTCCTGGAAGTGGCGCTGACGCCCGAGCGCGTCGCGCACCGCATCGAGATCGATCACCACGGGTGCCTCGACCTGGCCTGAGGCGATCTTGGTCGCGGTCTTGCGCAGCAGAGTGCCGAGCTCGCGCTCGAGCTGGCGCACGCCGGCCTCGCGCGTGTACTCGGTAGCCACGATCTGGAGCAGTTCGTCGGAGAACTCGACCTCTTCGGCCCGCAGCCCGTTTCGCTCGAGCTGACGCGGCCACAGGTAGCCGCGAGCGATCGCGACCTTCTCGGAGGTCGTGTAGCCGTCGAAGCGGATGACCTCCATCCGGTCGAGCAGCGGCCCGGGAATCGTGTCGGCCATGTTGGCGGTCGCGATGAACATCACGCCTGACAGGTCGAGCTCCACGTCGAGGTAGTGGTCGCGGAAGCTGTGGTTCTGGGCCGGGTCGAGTACCTCGAGCAGAGCCGAGCTCGGATCACCCCGCCAGTCCGCGCCGACCTTGTCGACCTCGTCGAGCATGATCACCGGGTTCATCGTCTCGGCGTCGCGCAGCGCGCGCACGAGCCGACCCGGAAGGGCGCCGATGTAGGTCCGGCGATGTCCGCGGATCTCGGCCTCGTCACGGACGCCGCCCAGCGACATCCGCACGAACTTTCTGCCGGTCGCCCGGGCGATCGACTCACCGATCGAGGTCTTGCCGGTGCCGGGAGGACCGATCAGGGTCAGGATCGCGCCCGAGCGTTTGTCCTCGACGATGCCGCGCTCCTGGCGCAGCTTCTTGACTGCGATGTATTCGACGATCCGGTCCTTGACGTCCTCAAGCCCGGCATGGTCGGCGTCGAGCACCTCACGTGCGTGCTGCGGATCCAGTCGCTCCTCCGAGCGCTTGCTCCACGGCACGGCGATCAGCCAGTCGAGATAGGTGCGGATCACGGTCGATTCGGCGCTTTGCTCGCCCATCCGCTCGAGCCGACCGAGCTCCTTCTCGGCCTGCTCGCGCACGGCCTCGGGCATGGCGGCCTCTTCGATCTTGGTGCGGTACTCCTCGACGACCGAGGCGTCGTCCTCTCCGAGCTCCTTGCGAATGGACTCCATCTGCTTGCGCAGGAAGTACTCGCGCTGCTGCTTCTCGGCGCCGGACTCGACGTCGTCGCGGATGCGCTTGCGGACCTGAAGCTCGGCCAGCCGCTCACGCTGGAACTTGAGAGCGAGCTCGAGCCGCTCGGTCACGTCGACGGTCTGGAGCAGCCTGACCTTGTCCTCGTAGCCGAGGTCGGGCGAGTATCCGGCCGTGTCGGCCAGCGCGCCGGGCTCGGTGATGCTGCGCAGGAACGCCGAGATGCGGCCGTCATCGCCGCGCAGCTCGAGGATCTCCTCGACCACCGCGCGGTACTCGCGCTCGAGGTTGCGGGTGCGGCCGTCCACCGGAACCGGGTCCGGCCGCTCCTCCACCTCGACGTA
>Ga0213881_10001611_pt1 | contig 10487 bp, 11 predicted proteins | sample BarmaccoBMER_R08_FD_160104 | JGI IMG/M metagenome (GOLD analysis project Ga0213881, IMG submission 160104) | Barbacenia macrantha exposed rock microbial communities from rupestrian grasslands, the National Park of Serra do Cipo, Brazil - ER_R08 ... | reverse complement strand
AGACTTCATCGTCGAAGTTGGCTGAGCGGTAGAACATCACGACCCGCTGGCCCTTCTTGATCTTTGCGCCGGAAAGCTCGCAGTCCTCGAGGGTCGTGCGCTGGAAGCAGGTCACCGGCGTGGCCCACCGGACGATCTCGTCCGCCGCGGTCTCCGGGCGTTCCTTCTTGAACAGTTCCCACTGATCCGGGAAGTCCATGAACGCCATCATGCCCTGGGTGATGGAGTTGCGGGTGGTCTCGTTGCCGGCCACCGCGAGCATCACGACGAAGAACCCGAACTCGTCGTCGGAGAGTTTCTCGCCGTCGATGTCGGCGTTGATCAACGTCGTGACGATGTCGTCGCCGGGATCCTTGGCCTTCTCCTCGGCCATTTTCATCGCGTACTGGATCAGCTCGAATGACGACACCTTCGGGTCGATGTGGGCATATTCCGGGTCGTCGTTCCCGGTCATCTCGTTGGACCACCGGAACAACTTGTCGCGATCGTCCAGCGGGACGCCGAGCAGTCCGGCGATGGCCTGCAGCGGTAGCTCGGCGGACACCTGCTCGACGAAGTCGCCGGTGCCTACCGCCAAGGCCGCCTTGGCGATGTTCTGGGCACGTTGGTTCAGCTCGTCGCGCAGCCGCCCGACGGCCCGCGGCGTGAACCCGCGGGAAATGATCTTGCGCAGCCGGGTGTGGTGCGGCGCGTCCATATTCAGCATCACGAACCGCTGGACCTCGATGTCCTCACGGGCGATGTCGTCCTTGAACCGCGGGATCACGCAGTTTTCGTAGCTGGAGAAGATATCGCTGCGCAGCGACACCTCCTTGACGTCCTTGTGTTTGGTAACCACCCAGTAGCCGCCGTCGTTGAAGCCTCCGGCCTTGCCGATCGGCTGCTCGTTCCACCAGACTGGCGCAGTCTGGCGCAGCTCGGCCAACTCGTCGACCGGTAGCCGCTCGACGTAGATGTCGGGATCGGTGAAGTCAAAGCCGGGGGGCAGGTTGGGGGTGGTGGGCATCAGTGCACTCCTAATTACAACGTGGTCTAGTGCCAGTAAAACACGGCTTCATCGCAGACAAAAGGCACCTTTGCATCCTCGCTTGTCAGAGTAATGAAACGTGTTCTAGCCTGACGGAATGGGTAACCCTGTCATCGTGGAGGCCACCCGCAGCCCCATCGGTAAGCGCAATGGCTGGTTGTCGGGCCTGCATTCGACCGAGCTGCTGGGAGCGGTGCAGAAGGCGCTGGTGGACAAGGCCGGCATCGACGCCCGCGATGTCGAACAGGTCATCGGCGGCTGCGTGACGCAGTACGGCGAGCAGTCCAACAACATCTCTCGGGTTGCCTGGCTGACGGCGGGTTTGCCGGAGGAGGTCGGCGCGACCACCGTCGACTGCCAGTGCGGCAGCGGTCAGCAGGCCAATCACCTGATCGCTGGGCTGATCGCCGCCGGTGCCATTGACGTCGGCATCGCTTGCGGCATCGAGGCGATGAGCCGGGTCGGGCTGGGCGCGAACGCCGGTCCGGACCGCTCGCTGATCCGCGCGCAATCCTGGGACATCGATCTGCCGAACCAGTTCGAGGCGGCCGAGCGGATCGCCAAGCGCCGCGGCATCACCCGCGAGGACGTCGACGAGTTCGGGTTGGCTTCACAGCAGAAGGCAAAGCAGGCGTGGGCGCAGGGCCGGTTCGACCGGGAGATCAGCCCGATCGAGGCGCCGGTTCTCGACGACCAGAAGCAGCCGACCAGCGAGCGCCAGACCGTCACCCGCGACCAGGGGCCGCGCGACACCACCCTGGAGGGACTCGCGCAGCTCAAGCCGGTGCTGGACGGCGGCATCCACACCGCGGGCACGTCGTCGCAGATTTCCGACGGTGCCGCCGCGGTGCTGTGGATGGATGAGGGCAGGGCGCGGGCGCTGGGACTCAAGCCGCGGGCCCGGATCGTCAGCCAGGCCCTCGTCGGCGCCGAGCCGTACTACCACCTCGACGGGCCGGTGCAGTCGACGGCCAAGGTGCTCGAGAAGGCCGGCATGAAGATCGGTGACATCGACATCGTCGAGATCAACGAGGCCTTCGCGTCGGTCGTGCTGTCGTGGGCAAGGGTGCATGACCCGGACATGGCGAGGGTGAACGTCAACGGCGGTGCCATCGCGCTGGGACACCCGGTCGGCAGCACCGGCAGCCGGTTGATCACCACCGCGCTGCACGAGCTGGAGCGCTCCGATCAGACCACGGCGCTGATCACGATGTGCGCGGGCGGGGCGCTGTCGACCGGCACCATCATCGAGCGGATCTAGCCGACTTTCCGCTCGCCGACTACTCCCGCGCAATTCGCGGGTGCAACCGCACCCGGATGTGGTGGATTTTGCCGTCGGCCGCCGGAATCAGAAACGTCTCGTCGACGCGGGCCACCACGCGCCGACCGGCCAGCCTGGCTTTGGTGACCACGGTGAAGGTCGCGTGGACCTCATCGCCGTCAATTACGTAGTTCCGATCGGTTGTCGCGGCGATGATCCGATACTGTGGTCCACGATTCAAGCTGCGCCGCAAGTGATCTCCGGAAAAGCCGGTCTTGACGCCCTGCTCGATACGAATGCAGTGTCCAGCGAAGGGCACCGAATCGCCGTCATGGCTCACCAACGCGTCGACGTATGCGTCGGCCGCGGCGATACGGTCGGTGGGGGACACGGTAGCCACCCCGTCAGCATAGGATGACCACCATGCCGAAATCACCACCGCGATTCATGAATACGCCGTTCGCGGACTTCTTCATCAAGTGGATGTCGCGGACCAACACGTGGATGTACCGCCGGGGCGGTGGAGAGGGCCCGGGCGGCACGTTCAAGAAGATCCCGGTCGCGCTGCTGACCACGACGGGCCGCAAGACCGGACAACCGCGGGTCAGCCCGCTGTTGTTTCTGCGTGACGGCGACCGGGTGATCGTGGCAGCCTCGAAGGGCGGCGCCGAGAAAAACCCGATGTGGTACCTGAACCTGAAGGCGAATCCGAAGGTACAGGTGCAGATCAAGAAAGAAGTGCTCGATCTGACGGCGCGGGACGCAACCGACGAGGAACGCGGAAAATACTGGCCGCAGCTGGTGGACATGTATCCCAGCTACCAGGACTACCAATCCTGGACCGACCGCACCATCCCGATCGTGGTGTGCGAGCCGGATTAGGCGCCGTACACCGGTACCGGCGGGCGGGCCTTGGCGAGCAGGTCGTTGACCACCGGGCCCAGTTCCGCGGGATCCCACCGGGCGCCCTTGTCGACTTGGGGCCCGTGTGCCCACCCTTCGGCCACCCGGATCAGGCCGCCCTCGACCTCGAAGACCTTACCGGTCACCTCGCGGGATTCGGCGCTGCCCAGCCAAACCACAAGTGGTGAGACGTTTTCCGGCGCCATCGCATCGAAGCCATCCTCGGGTGCGGTCATCGTCTCGGCGAACACCTTCTCCGTCATCCGGGTGCGAGCCGCAGGCGCGATCGCGTTGACCGTGATGTTGTAGCGGCCGAGTTCGGCCGCGGCAACCAGCGTCAGCGCCGCGATGCCGGCCTTGGCGGCGGAGTAGTTGCCCTGTCCCACACTGCCTTGCAGACCGGCGGCGGAGCTGGTGTTGATCACCCGGGCGTCGACGGTGCGGCCGGCCTTCTTCTGCGCCCGCCAGTGCTGCGCGGCGTGCTTCAGGGGCGCCATGTGTCCCTTCAAGTGCACCCGGACCACCGCGTCCCACTCGTCCTCCTCGACGTTCATCAGCATCCGGTCGCGGATGAAGCCGGCGTTGTTCACCAGCACATCGAGGCGTCCGAAGGAGTCCACCGCGGTCTGGATCAGGTTCGCCGCACCGCCCCAGTCGGCGACGTCGTCGGTGTTGGCGACCGCTTCCCCACCGGCCGCGGTGATCTCGTCGACCACCTGCTGCGCCGGGCTTTCGCCGGCCGAGCCGTCCAGACCCACACCGATGTCGTTGATCAGCAACCGCGCACCCTCGGCCGCGAACGCGAGGGCGTGCGCCCGCCCGATGCCGCGGCCGGCACCCGTCACCACGACCACTCGGCCGTCGACCAGTCCCATACCCGTGTCTCCTTAACCGTTCTTGTTGGCGCTCGACGCTCCCAGGTACGGCGGCGGTTCACCACCGCCGTGCACGGCCATTGTCGTGCCGCTGATGTATGCCGCCGCGTCGGATGCTAGGAACGCTGCCACCCAGCCGATGTCGTGCGGTTTGGCGAGCCGGCCGAGCGGCACCGTCGCGGCCACCGCGGCGATTGATTCGGCGTCGCCGTAGAACAACTCGGATCGCTCGGTCTCCACCATGCCGACCGCGACGGCGTTGACCCGCACCTTCGGGGCCCATTCGACGGCCAACGTTGCGGTCATGCTCTCCACTCCGGCCTTGGCCGCGCCGTAGGCGACGGTGCCCGGTGACGGCCGCCGCCCGCTGATGCTCGAGATCGAGACGATGGACCCGCCGGTCTCCTGCTTTTGCATCACCGCATTGGCCGCCTGCGAAACCAGCAGCGGACCGAGCAGGTTCAACTCCACGATTTTGCGAAGGAACGTCGGCGACGCGTCGGCGGCCAGCGCATACGGCGATCCACCCGCGTTGTTCACCAGCACGTCGAGGCGGCCGTGCCGTTCGACGATGGCATCGATCAACGCCGTCACCGAGTCCTCGTCCCGCACGTCGCACAGGTGGAACTCGTAGGGCAGCCGCTCGACGGGGTGCCGCGCGCAGGTGACGACCGTGGCGCCCTGATCGGCGAAGACGGCGCTGATTCCGGCGCCGACCCCTCGCACGCCACCGGTCACCAGCACCAGCTTGCCGGCGAGTCCGAAGTTGAGGGGAACCTCACCGCCGCCGTCGCGCACTGTGCTAGCTTACCAAGCAAGTGCTTGCTTAGGTAGCGACCCCAGGAAGTGCCATGACCATTACCTCCGCCACCGTCGAGCCGGGCATTGTCGCCGTGACCGTCGACTACCCGCCGGTGAACGCGATACCGTCCCGCGGCTGGTTTGAACTGGCCGCGACCCTCACCGAGGCCGGCGCCCGACCCGAGACGCACGTGGTGATCCTGCGTGCCGAGGGTCGCGGGTTCAACGCCGGCGTCGACATCAAGGAGATGCAGCAAACGGAGGGCTTCAGCGCGCTGATCGACGCCAACCGGGGCTGCTTCGCCGCGTTCAAAGCGGTGTACGAATGCGCCGTGCCGGTCGTTGCGGCGGTGAACGGCTTTTGCGTCGGCGGCGGAATCGGTTTGGTCGGCAACTCGGACGTGATCGTCGCCTCCCAGGACGCCACGTTCGGGCTGCCGGAGGTCGAGCGCGGCGCCCTTGGCGCGGCCACGCACCTGTCCCGGCTGGTGCCACAGCACATGATGCGCCGGCTGTTCTTCACCGCGGCGACCGTGGATGCGGCCACGCTGCACCACTTCGGCTCGGTGCACGAGGTGGTGCCGCGTGCGGACCTCGACGACGCGGCGCTGCGGGTGGCGCGTGACATCGCGGCCAAGGACACCCGCGTCATCCGCGCCGCCAAGGAAGCCTTGAACTTCATCGACGCACAGCGGGTCAACTCCAGTTATCGCATGGAACAGGGCTTTACCTTCGAACTCAACCTCGCCGGGGTTTCCGACGAGCACCGCGACGCGTTCGTCAAGAAATCATGAGCGACAAGCGGACCACCCTCGACCATGCAGTGGCGCAGCTGCGCAGCGGCATGACCGTCGGCATCGGCGGTTGGGGCTCGCGGCGAAAGCCGATGGCGTTCGTGCGGGCCATGCTGCGGTCGGACGTCACCGACCTGACCGTCGTGACATATGGTGGTCCCGACATCGGCTTGCTGTGCTCGGCCGGCAAGGTGCGACGCGTGTACTACGGCTTCGTGTCCCTCGATTCACCGCCGTTCTACGACCCCTGGTTTGCCCGCGCCCGCACATCGGGCACGATCCAAGCCCGCGAGATGGACGAAGGCATGCTGCGCTGCGGGCTCCAGGCGGCCGCACAAAGGTTGCCGTTCTTGCCGATCCGTGCGGGGCTGGGTAGTTCGGTGCCGCACTTTTGGGAGGGGGAATTGAAGACTGTAACGTCTCCCTACCCGAGCAGTGGCTCCTACGAGACGTTGGTCGCGATGCCGGCATTACGACTGGACGCCGCATTCGTGCACCTGAATATCGGTGATGCCGGCGGCAACGCGGCCTACACCGGGGTCGATCCGTACTTCGATGACCTGTTCCTGATGGCCGCGGAACATCGCTTCCTCTCGGTCGAGAAGCTGGTGTCGACCGAGGAGTTGGTCAAGGCAGTCCCACCGCAGGCCCTGCTGATCAACCGAATGATGGTCGACGCGGTGGTCGAGGCACCGGGCGGTGCTCATTTCACCACGGCCGCTCCGGATTACGGCCGCGACGAGAAGTTTCAGCGGCACTACGCCGAGGCGGCCAAAACCCCGGACGCGTGGGCGGAATTCGCCCGAACGTACCTGTCCGGCGGCGAGGATGACTATCAGGCCGCGGTGCGTCGTTTCGCCGGGGAGGCCTCCGCATGACGACCGTGAGCCGGGCCGAGGTGTGCGTCATCGCCTGCGCGGAGCTTTTCCGGGACGCCGGTGAAATCCTGGTCAGCCCGATGTCGACGATCGCTTCCATCGGGGCGCGGCTGGCGAGGCTGACGTTTTCCCCCGACATCCTGCTGACCGACGGCGAGGCGCTTCTGCTCGCCGATACACCTGCGCTGGGGGTGCCCGGTGCGATCGAGGGCTGGATGCCGTTCGGGCGTGTGTTCGAGACCCTGACCTGGGGACGGCGTCATGTCGTGATGGGTGCCAACCAGATTGACAGATATGGCAACCAGAACCTTTCCGCCTTCGGGCCACTGCAACACCCGACGCGACAGATGTTCGGCGTGCGCGGCGCCCCCGGCAACACGATCAATCACCCCACCAGCTATTGGGTCGGCAATCACTCCAAACGCGTGTTCTGCGACGCGGTCGACGTCGTGTCGGGTATCGGCTACGACAGACTCGACGGCGACAATCCGGCGTTCCGGTTCGTCGGCGTCCGCGCTGTGGTCACCAATCTCGGGGTGTTTGATTTCGATGGGCCAAACCACCAGATGCGGGCCGTGTCACTACATCCCGGCGTCAGCCCGGACGACGTGTGCGAGGCGACGTCATTCGAGGTGCATGGGTTGTCCGAGGCCGGGCAGACGCGGCCGGCCACGGCCGAGGAGCTGCGGCTCATTCGCGATGTCATTGACCGAAAGAGTCTGCGGGACAAGGAAATACGAGCATGAGGCTGCGCACACCCCTGACCGATCTGGTCGGCGTTGAGCACCCGGTGGTGCAGACCGGGATGGGCTGGGTGGCCGGCGCGCGACTGGTTTCGGCCACCGCGAACGCCGGCGGCCTGGGCATCCTCGCGTCGGCGACGATGACGACCGACGAGCTGGCCACGGCGATCACCAAGGTCAAGGCCGCGACGGACAAACCGTTCGGCGTGAACATCCGCGCCGACGCCACCGATGCCGGTGATCGGGTCGAGTTGCTGATCCGCGAAAACGTGCGGGTGGCGTCGTTCGCGTTGGCGCCGAAGGCCGAACTGATCGTCCGGCTCAAAGAAGCTGGTGTGGTGGTCATTCCGTCGGTCGGCGCCGCCAAGCATGCCCGGAAGGTCGCCGGCTGGGGCGCCGACGCGGTGATCGTTCAGGGCGGCGAGGGCGGCGGCCACACCGGGCCGGTCGCGACCACGCTGCTGCTTCCCTCGGTGCTGGACGCGGTGGACATCCCCGTCGTGGCCGCTGGCGGCTTCTTCGACGGGCGCGGACTGGCCGCCGCGCTGTCCTATGGCGCCGCCGGTGTCGCGATGGGCACGCGCTTCCTGCTGACGTCGGACTCGACGGTGCCCGACGTGATCAAGCAGCGTTATCTCGAGGCCGCGCTCGACGGCACGGTGGTGACGACCCGAGTTGACGGCATGCCGCACCGTGTCTTGCGCACACCGCTGGTGGAGCGCCTGGAAAGCGGATCGCGCGCGAAGGGCTTCTCGGCGGCCGTGCGCAACGCCGCGAAGTTCAAGAAGCTGTCCGGGATGAGTTGGCGCACGATGATTCGCGACGGGCTGGCGATGCGCCACGGCAAGGACCTGACCTGGTCGCAGGTGCTGATGGCCGCGAACACGCCGATGCTGCTGCGCGCCAGCATGGTGGACGGAAACACCGCGGCCGGCGTGATGGCGTCGGGCCAGGTCGCGGGAATCATTTCGGATCTGCCGTCGTGCGCCGAGTTGGTCGAGTCAGTCGTCACCGACGCGATCAAGCACCTGCAGGCCGCCTCGGCCCTCGTCGAGTGAAGCCATATGCGCCGACGGCTACAGCCGCTCGATGATCGTCACGTTCGCGGTGCCGCCGCCCTCGCACATCGTCTGCAGGCCGAAGCGGCCGCCGCTGCGCTCCAGCTCGTTGAGCATCGTCGCGAAAAGCTTGGCCCCGGTGGCCCCCAGGGGATGCCCGAGCGCGATCGCGCCGCCGTTCGGGTTGACCTTCTCCGGGTCGGCCTTGATCTCCTTGAGCCACGCCATGACCACCGGCGCGAAGGCTTCGTTGATCTCCACGACGTCGATGTCGTCGATCGACAGGCCGGTCTTCTCCAGCGCGAAGCGGGTGGCCGGGATGGGGCCGGTCAGCATGTACACCGGATCGGCGCCGCGTGCGCTGATGTGGTGGATGCGCGCCCGCGGAGTCAGCTTGTGGTCCTCGATCGCCCGCTCCGAGGCCAGCAGCACAGCGCTGGCGCCGTCGGAGACTTGGCTGGCCAGCGCGGCGGTGAGCCGGCCACCCTCACTTAAGGGCGGCAGCCCGGCCATCTTCTCCAGCGACGTGTCCCGCGGACCCTCGTCGATGCCGAACCCGTTCACCGCGATGATCTCGTTGTCGAAATGACCGGCCCGGATCGCGGCCAGCGCACGCTCATGGCTGCAAAGCGCGTACTGCTCCATCTCCACACGCGACAGGTTCCACCTCTCGGCGATCAGCTCGGCGCCGCGGAACTGCGAGATCTCCTCGTCACCGTAACGGTGCCGCCAGTTCTCCGATTCGCCTGTCGGCGAACTGAAACCGAATTGCTGCCCGACGACCATGGCCGACGCAATCGGGATCTGGCTCATGTTTTGGATGCCACCGGCCAGAATCAGTTCCGCGGTGCCCGACAGGATCGCCTGCGCGCCGAACGATATCGCCTGTTGGCTGGATCCGCACTGGCGGTCAACGGTCACCCCGGGCACCTCTTCGGGATAGCCGGCGGCCAGCCACGCGTTGCGGCCGATGTTGCCGGCCTGCCCGCCGATCGCGTCGACACAACCCACGATCACGTCGTCGACGGCACCCGGATCGACGTCGACTCGCTGGAAAAGCCCCCGGAAAGCGTGCACGCCAAGGTCGACAGGGTGCACGCCGGCCAGCGCGCCGTTGCGCTTACCTACGGCGGTACGCACCGCGTCGATGATGTACGCCTCGGGCATGTCGAACTCCTTAGATTGCCTGCTCGGCGGTGATTCCGCCGAGAACGATTGACAGGTACTGACGACCCACCTCTTTGGCCGTCAGCGGGCCGCCGGGCTGATACCAGCGCACCGAAACCCATGTGGTGTCGCGAATGAACCGGTACACCAGGTCCACGTCGAGATTCTGCCGGAAGTAGCCTTCGTCGATTCCTTGCGCCAGCACGTCGACCCACATCTGGCGTTGCCGCTTGTTCAGCTCCTCGACGTAGGAGAACCGGGGCTGGGACGACAGCCGCTTGGCCTCGTCCTGGTAGATGACCACCTGCGCGTGCCGATGTTCGATCGCGTCGAACGACGCCATGAATAGCCCCTTGAACCGCTCCAGCGGGTTGGGCTCGGTGTCGACGATGCGCTGATAGCGGTCGAACAGCCAGTCCAGGAAGCCGCGCAGCACCTCGTCGACCATCTCCTCCTTGGACGCGAAGTGGTGATAGAGGCTGCCCGACAGGATGCCCGCCGAGTCGGCGATGTCGCGCACGGTGGTCGCCCGCAGGCCGCGCTCGGCGAACATCGTCGCGGCGAGCTCGAGCAGTTCGTCGCGCCGGCTGATCGGCTGGCTGGTCATGGGTGTTGGCTCGACACCGAAATGACCTCGCCGGTCAGATAGCTCGAGTAATCGCTGGCCAGGAACGCGATCGTGGCGGCCACCTCCCACGGCTCGGCGGCCCGCCCGTAGGCCTCGGCCGACGTCAGGCGGTCGAGCAGCTCCGCCGAAGTGACCTTGTCCAGGAACTTGTGCCGGGCGATGCTCGGTGCGACGGCGTTGATTCGCACCCCGTACTCGACCGCCTCGATCGCCGAGCACCTCGTAAGCGCCATCACGCCGGCCTTGGCAGCGGCGTAATGCGACTGTCCGCGCTGCGCCCGCCAGCCCAGAACGCTGGCGTTGTTGACGATCACGCCGCCGTGGCTGGCGTCGCGAAAGTAGCGCAGCGCCA
>Ga0213881_10001610_pt1 | contig 10493 bp, 11 predicted proteins | sample BarmaccoBMER_R08_FD_160104 | JGI IMG/M metagenome (GOLD analysis project Ga0213881, IMG submission 160104) | Barbacenia macrantha exposed rock microbial communities from rupestrian grasslands, the National Park of Serra do Cipo, Brazil - ER_R08 ... | reverse complement strand
TCGTCCAACGAGTGGTGACCCAGCAATCGCCCGCCCCTTTTGCCACCTGATATCACCTGCTTGCGGATTCACTGCTCGACCCACACCACTTCTGAGGCTCGGACCGCGGTCATCGAAGCCGGCAACGTCTTCGACCTGGCCGAAGGAGGCCGCGGAATTCGCCCTTAAGGTCCAACGACTGATCGGGATACATGGGCTGGTACTGATCGCCACCTGAGGTGGAACAGCCGGGCAGCGGTCTGGCACTTCGTGGCGCTCCGCTTACGCCGCTCCGGTGGCGCTCGACCGTACAAAGATCAACTATCGATCTAAACCCGTGTTGACCAACATCGTCGCCTCTCGGACGCCGACGTCGTGGTCGGGACCCGGCCTGTCGGGATCCGTACTGGGCACGATCCCGACACGACCAGCCGGTGGATCGGCCCAGCGCCGCTGACCACCTGCTGGATTGGACCGCGAGCGGGGCGGTTACGGTGCGCCCGCGACAACCCGTGCTGGCCTGGAACGTCTGTTGGGGTGCTGCGGAGTTGGTGGCCGGCACGCGGATGGTGTGTGGCGAGGAGGGCTGTGCACGGCGGTCGGGATGCGGGTCGTCACGGGCATGGCCGGTTGGTGCCCGCTGGGCGCTCTGTCGTCGGTGTCGTGTCCTGGTGTGTGGGCATCGCAGGAGATCGGGATCGGCTGCCGCTGGCGAGCTGGCACGGGAGGCTGGGACGGAGCGGTCGGGTGTCGTCGTTTGGGGCCCGACACCGGGGTTGTCGGGTGGGGGTGGCTGGGCGGGTGGCGCTGGTGGTGGCGTCTGTGCTGGTGTTCGTGGTGACCGGTTATGGGTGGGCGCAGTACCGCAATCTGGTTAGGGGTGTTCGCACGTCGGGTGCGTTGCACGGGGTGCATGAGTCGAGGTCGGTCGGCGAGGACCTCAATATTTTGGTGATGGGGTTGGACAGCCGGCTTGATGAGAACGGCGATCCGCTGCCGGCGGATATGTATGCCGCGTTGCGCGCCGGGGGTCAGCACGACGGTGGCTACAACACCAACGTGCTGATGTTGCTGCACGTGCCCGGCGACGGCAGCCGACCGACCTTGATGTCGATCCCCCGGGATGACTACGTCGATCTGGCGGACAGCCCGGACGGGATACCCCGAGGCAAGATTAAGCAGGCTTATGGACTGGCGTTTGACCAGGAACATCGTCGTCTCGTCGCCCAGGGGGTGACCGAGAAAACCGAGCTGGAACAGCGCAGCCGGGACGCGGGGCGCACGACGGCGATCAACACTGTCCGTCAGCTGCTGGGTGGGGTACCGGTTGACCACTTCGTGGAGGTCACCCTGGGGGCGTTTTTTCAGCTGGCGCAGGTACTCGCGCCAATTACGGTATGCGTCAAGCAAGACACCCGCGACCGGTACTCCTCGGCGGATTTCCACCAGGGGTATCAGCAGATCACCGCCGAGCAGGCCGTGGCGTTCGTGCGGCAGCGCCGCGATACCGCGCATCCGCAGATGAACTTCAGCGATCTGGATCGCGAGCGCCGCCAGCAGGCGTTCATCGCCTCGGTGGCCTACCAGCTCAAGCAGGCCGGCACGCTGGCTAACCCGGTCACGCTGACTCGACTGATCAGCGTGGCCAAGCGTGGCATCGTCACTGATTCAGGCCTGGACCTGATATCGCTGGCCGCGCAGGCCCCGGTGCTGACCAGCGGCAACATCACCTTCCTCACGCTGCCCATCATCGGGTTCGGCACCGACTCCGCCGGTGAGGACGTCAACCTCATCGACGTGACCCAGATCCAGAACCTTGCTCACCGGCTGTTCGGCGCGGACAAGCCGACACTGGCCGCCCCCACCGGTCCGGCAGCCATTGCGACGGTGGATGCGATCAACGCCACCGGACGTGGCGGGCAGGCTGTGGCTGTCCAGCGCGCGCTGGTGAATAAAGGCTTCATCCCCGGTATGGCCAGCACCGGCATCCGGCGCCGGACCCGATCGGTGATCTACTACCGGCCGGGAGAGTCCACCTCGGCCGCCGCGGCGGCGACGCTGCTCGGCGCACTACCCGTCGAATCCGATCCCAGCGTCGAGATGGGGCACCTGCAAGTGGTGCTGGGCAGCGACTTCACCCTGCCCGCTGCCTCCGCAGCCCTGGCCCGACCTCCAAGCCCAGGCTCGGCGAGCGGACCAGCCGACAGTCACTCCACCCACAGCGGCACCGATGCCATCATGCCCGACAGCATCTCTAGTGGTGGCATTCCCTGCGTTACCTAGACAGCAGGCAGGCACGGGCCTGGTGTGGCTCTCACGATAATATTGAGGGCAGCAGGCAACGTGGGATTTCTATGCACCCGATGTCAGCTATCAGGACACTTGCGCAGGCCCTTGACACATCGAGTGGGACTCATCGGGGGAATGACTTTGTGGCGAGGTATCGGGAATGACTACGGATCTGATTGGTCGTCACGTGCCCTTGACCGATCAGCGCGAAAGAGTTTCTCCTCCCAGTCTGTTATAGGCTGGGCTCTTCCAAGCTGGGCATCGAACCCGCATAGGAGATAGGTCTCCCTGAAGGGCATGACCAAAGCTGTGGGTTGGTGAGTGACAAACTGAGTGACAACCGCCGCGTACGTTGGCGGACTTTCTCGGTGTTCCCCCGAACCGGGCCAAACTGAGACCCCGGCAAGATCACGAGGTACCCTGCGCATCCCTTCGAGGTCATCCCGACCGTTGTTCTTAGCGAGTCGTAAGTGATGGGCCGTGTCGCCGGTGTTGCATCAACTACGAGGATCACTTCTGCACAGCCGTGCTGGTCGTGATTGAGGATCACCTGGGTGCTGGGCAGCCGTACGCGGGGCGCTGCTAACGCGAAACGGCCGTGGACCGATTATGACTTGTTGGAATCGCTGTCGTGATGCGTCGTCACCTCACCGGGCGGGTAGCTCCATGATCCCTGCGAGGGTTAACACCAGCACTGAGGGCGACACGATGCATATCGCAGTCAGTGGTGAGGTCGATCTCGGCAACGCGGCGGTCATCGAAAGCGAACTGCGGGCGGCGCTTGCTCATCGACCGCGTGCGGTCTCAGTCGACTTGACTGATCTGACTTACTTGGATAGCACGGGAAATCAGGGTCCTTGTCACGCTCGCGTCTGCGCTCAAGCCGTTGCGGATCATGATGAAGCTCATCGTGCCGCTCGATTCGCCTATCCGCCGACTGATCGAGCTTTCGGGACTCGAATCGCTTGCTAGTCTCCGGCCTGAAAGCCACTGAGCGGCCCGGCGGGCGCAGATAGCGACCTTGAGAAGGGCGCATCGGGCGCGATGTTCGGCGTAGCACCGAAGTGTCGGTGGCGTGGCGGGAGTGCGGCACGCCCGCCGAACCCCAGCGTTGCGTGGCGTGCGGGGTCACCATATGCAGGGAGCCCGCCTCCCGAGCGGTAAGCGGGCTCCCGGTTGCGGGGGGGAGTCAGAGGGGGCGTACGCCGGCCTGTTCGCCCTTGTTGCCCTGGCGGATCTGGAATTCCACGCGCTGTCCCTCGTCGAGGGTACGGAAGCCTCTAACGTCGATTTCTGATTGGTGCACGAAGACGTCCTTGCCGCTGTCTTGAGCGATAAAGCCGAAGCCTTTCTCCGCGTTGAACCATTTCACCGTGCCCTGGGCCATGCGATGTCTCCTCATAGGTGATGGGTCCCACACTGCGGGAAACCCGGTCAGCTCTGGCGGCGGTGGCCATAGCCAGGCTGACGCGGGCCCTGGTCCACCACCTTGTTTCCGGGGTGTGCGTCACACGAACGCGGAAACTGACCGACCTCACCCAGACTACCGCGATGCCGGTGTTGATCTGGTGGCGCCGCTGGCCTGGGCGAGGCAGCAGAGGTCAGCGCGTCGAGGTTGTCGGGTCGGCGTTAAGCCCGGTTAGCTTGTCGCAGGGTTGGCTACGGGCCCTCATGGGGCCAATCCAGCTCGCCTGGCCCCTGGTCAGTCATTTTGTGCCTCACGGCTGTCATCGGGCGGACACCACGCTGGAGTGTGCACTGTCGGGGGTCGGCTGGTTGATGTGTCAACGGCTGTTCGCGCCCTATTCGCGCCCTAGTGCTGAGCCTATGCGGCAGCTGGTCAGCGTCGAGGTGTCCGTTGTGATCTTGGCGCGCCAGGACCCCCTACGATTGGGCGACGGGCCGCCTTGTATCCGGCTGATAGGCCAGCTTGTCCGCCCGACGCTTCGTCACCAGCGTCACCAGGTCGACGTCCGACGGCCCGAGGTCCGATAACCGATCTTGCACGCTGGCATTCGTGGGTATCTCGTCGGCGCAGCCCCATCACGCGGTGGCTTGGGCAGCCTTAATCCGAAGTTTCTGGATCATGGTCGGCCGATACTGCGCTGACCAGGGCACTCTCCGCGCCTGCGCAGATCCTTCTGTCTACTTCCGATGACATGGGGAAACTTGTCCCAGGGTAGGAAATGATCTACGCTCGAGAGCGCGCGACACGCTGAGTTCTGTCCACCAGAAATCGGCCAGTAAGGGTCCGCTGCCGATAAGATGATCAATAAATTCGTTGGTCAGGCCGTTGTAGACAGGAATCGAGCGGCCTGATCCTTGATCGTGCCTGGTTAAAGACCTGGCTGCCACCCGAAGATCAAGAAACTTCGGCTTAATCTGCGATCTTCTGGTCGCGTCAGGGCTGGGGCGTGGACGGGGTGGGTTTTTGGGGTGGGTGTGGTGAGAGGATGCCGCCATGGTCGACACTCAAGGTGCCCAGCCCAAGATCGGTCCGAGGTTGTCCGTCATCGACGGTGGGCGGTGCTGCGTGGCTGGTGAGCTGGCTGAGTCGGAGGAGTCCCTGGCGAGTCTGCTGGAGCAGTGGGCGCCGCTGTTGGAGCCGGGTTGTGATCCGTTGAGTGCGGAGCTGACCGGAGCGGAGTTCCTGGCCATGCTGCGGGAGGCAATGCCGGTCGAGCATGAGTTATCCGAACTAGTTGCCGCGCTCATTGGGCAAGCTGAAGGGCACGGGACGCCCGAGGCGCTGGCCATGTTGCGGGTGTTGGCCGTAGTCGGCCCGCCCGGGGTGCACTCTGCGGCGGCCGGGGCCGCGGACCGGCTGGTGCAGGCTGGGCTCAGCGATCCGCCGTGGGTAGCGGGCCTTGGCCGGCCGCGGGTCGGCCGGTGTTTCGGGTACGCCGACGAGCACGGTGCTCAGGAGGTGATCGGGATCACCTTCGCCTACGGACGCAAGCAGCACGCGCTGGCCGTGTTGATCGACCATGGTCTTGGCGGCGGGATTAAGGACTGCTTTCCGACCGAGCACGCCCGTCGGATCCGCGCCGACTACCAGAAGGCCGCCACGGAGCACGGGCTGGTGTTTCACGACTACGAACCCGCCCAGGCCCGCGCGATTCTGGATCGCGCCTTGGGTAAGCAACCCTGCCCCGCGGAACCAGACCAAATCGAGGACGTCGGGGACTACCTAAATTTCCTGCGCGCCCGGGTGCTGCTACTGCCCGACGGCGACACCGTCCGCCCAACGAAGACCGACCGTCCCGGCAAACGCCTGACGCGGGTACCGAGTGGGCTGACCGTGCACAAAGTGAAGATCACGCTGCGCGGCTCTGCGCCGCCGATCTGGCGCCGGCTGGAGGTGTCCTCGTCAACAACTCTTCAGCACCTGCATCGGGCTATCCAGGAAGCGTTTGGCTGGGAGGGCTATCACTTGTGGGTGTTCCACACGCCGACCGGCGAGTACGGCGTGGCCGACCGCGAGCTTGGGCACCGCAACGCGGCCTCGACCAAGCTAAAGGATGTCGCCCCCCGCGCGGGGGCCCGTGTTCTCTACACCTACGACTTCGGCGATGATTGGGAACACGATCTGCTCGTCGAGGACGTGCACCCGGCCGAAGCGGGCGTGGCCTACCCGCGGTGTCTGACCGGTCGGCGCGCCTGCCCCCCGGAGGACTGCGGGGGGATCTGGGGGTATCAGGAGCTGTTGGACATCCTCACCGACCCCAGCCATCCCGAGCACGGCGACCGACTTGAATGGTTGGGCCTGAGCTCAGCCGGCGAGTTCGACCCGGCCACCGTCGATCTCGCCGAAATTAACCAGAACCTCTCAAAGCTGGCCACCGTCTCGGCCAAGGAATAACCCCCACCACGGAAACGATGACCTGGGGATAGGCCGCGCCCACCCCCCGACCTCAACACCACGCGGGACAACGAGGCACTGCAAACGACACACGAGCTACAACCCGACTGTTCATCCCGACCACCCGCGCATCGCAGCCGACCAGAGGCGTCGATGACCCACACGGAACAACTCCCGAGGGCATCGAGCCCCGACCCCGGTGATTCTCGGACCGTGTTAGTGGTTATTCGTGGATACTGCCGATTATTTGTGGCTTTCGCGCCTGCAAACGCTGGTTGTCTGCGGTCGTCTTCGGTTGTCTTGATTCTGTCAAGGCAACGTGGCCCCGGGATGGCGAGGCATAGCCAGTTGTCTGGATGTATTTGTGCCCATAAGTGTCCGAACGATCAACTGGTCACTGTGATCACCGATGATCGTGAGGCTGCGTGTTGTCCACGGTCGTCGCCCGGCCCCAGCTGTCCGCGAGGGAGGCGCCTATAGCCTCATCGGTAATCCTGACGCCCACGCTTGGCCGTAGGTAGGCGTAGGTACTCTGAAGTGTGTCCTGACACTGAGCCGTGGTGAAGAGGACAGCAGCAATGGCTGGCTTGAGCGGATGGCACTTGGTGATCCTGCTCGTCGTGGTGGTGTTGCTGTTTGGCGCTAAGCGGTTGCCGGACATGGCCCGCGCCGTCGGTCAGTCCGTGCGGATCTTTAACGGCGAAATGACCACGACGGCCACCGACGAGCACACCCGCGTCCCGCGATCTGCACCGGGGGCTTCACCGGCCATTGACCAAACCCCTAACACCACTCGCCGACTGACACGCCCCCACAATTATGATCTCGCCCCTTGACCCGTCTCCGACTTGCGCGCAGCCGGTCGCCGCACGCCGAGGAGATGTTCAGTGTTTGATTTAAGCCCGGAAAAACTGTTCATCTTGGCCATCGTGGCGGTGTTCGTGCTTGGCCCCGAGCGACTGCCCAGCGCCGCGTCCTGGCTGGCGAGAACCCTCCGACAGATCAAAAATTATGCCGCCGAGGCGAATCACCGAATCCGCAGTGAGCTCGGTCCCGAATTCGACGAAATTCGTGAGCCGCTGGCTGATCTGCGTACTGACTGGACGCACCTGCGAACCTGGCGTGATCCGCGCGCCGCGCTGATCCATCACCTGCGGGATGATCCGATCACGCGCGACGATTACCCATTCTCAGCCAACGGCGGCTGGCCAGCACTGCCGAACGTGCAGTCACCCACTCCAGTACCACAGCAGCTCGCCGCCGGGGAGCGGCCACCGATCGACCCCGACGCAACCTGACACCGCCAGGTGATCAGACGTGGTCAATGCCGCTGGCGGTATGTGTAGTAATCTAGCCGGCGTGATTACTCTCGGTATTATTTTGCTCATCGTCGGGTTGTTGATCCATAGCGCCATTCTGTGGGTTATCGGAATTTTTCTGCTGATAATTGGGGCGATCCTGGCCTTGCTCGGCGCCCTCGGGCGTGCCGTGTTCGGCCGACGCCATTATTGGTGACGGCCTGAGACGATCGTCTTACGCTGCGGCTGATGTGGTATTTCGTCGACTGCCCAGCATAATCACGCCGCAGCCTGAAATAGGCGCCCCTTGAGCTCCTACGACGGGCAGTGTGAAGTAAAGACCAGCTGGCCATGAGGATTCGATGGTGAGACCGTTGCCGGCTGTGCAACCCCTGATATTTCCCGTTCGTCTCCTGGGCGGGATCGCGACCGGTTGCGTGGTGGCGTTTGCGGTATTGGCCGGTTTGGTGGCCAGCCGCTGGCCGGCGTTGTGGGTTGGCGACCAGGCTGTTGACGCTGCGGCGCACGGTGAGGTGCTCAGGCAGCACTGGCTGCTGGTGGCTGCGAGTATTGCCACGGCGATGGGCAACCCGGTGGTGGTCAATGTGGTCGCTGCTGTCGTTGTGGTGGTGCTGTTGGTCGTGAAACGGTGGCGTGGCGCCGTGGTGGTGGCTCTGGCTCGCGTGGGTGAGCTGGTCTGTGAGTCCGTGGTCAAGGTGCTGGTGGCTCGGCCTCGGCCCGCGCTGGTCCATCCGGTTGCCTTGGCGTCTGGCTATAGCTTTCCCTCCGGTCATGCCGGCGGTTCGGCTGCGGTGTATGGGGCGCTGGCGCTGGTGGTCTTCGCAGGCGTTGTGCGGAGGGCGCGGCTGATGCTCGTGACTGGCACCGCGCTGCTGGTCGGCGCTGTTGCGGTGTCGCGCGTGTTGCTGGGTGTGCACTACCCCAGTGACGTTGCTGCCGGCCTGGCCCTGGGACTTGCCTGGTCCAGCGGTGCCACGCTGATGACAAACCTGCTGCCACGCAACACACTGTTCCCCTGACTTCGCTCTCCCATTGATCTGTCGCGCCCAAGATTGGATGCAACGAATGACCACGCAGGGTGACGAGGAAAAACTGCGTGAGGTCGCTGACCACCACGCCGCAGACAATCCATCCGTGGCTGCCCAGCTGTATGCCGACGCCCACTACCTCGCGCAGCCACGCAATGCACCAGGAAACGTCAACCACAACAAGGAAACTAATCATACGTAATCTCGTCGAGACAACTACTGCCGCGAGATGGTCACGTGGCGGTGACGAAAGTACCGACCTTTCGATTTTCAGGCTTAGGCAAAACCGTTCAGGAGCATTCCTCAAATCTCTTTATGCTCGTCCACGATGTGTAGGAAACGACAGCATTAGGATTGAACGTACCTGAACTGAGACCCAAATTGAGACCCACGCATGATCAACACATCGATCGACGGAGCAACCAGCGCGGAGCCGGTGTCAAGCCGGTAACGCCACGGCGTAGCGATGTTGGCAGCAATCACAATTGACTCCGATGCTCAAGACCCCGCTTGGAGCATGGTCAGTATAGCGATGCCAGATCGCTACGACAGGTTCAACGCATCGATCTTCCCGAGGGACAGGTGACAGTGCCGAAAAAGCCAGGCGACCGTGCACACAGGACGGCCGAGAAGCGAGCTCGTCGCGAGCGACGTCAACTCGCCCGGGAGGAAAAGCTCCGGGAAGAACACTCCCGACTCGTGGCGGAGCGATCCCACGACCCGCGGTTCGTCCAGCGGATCCGCCAGGACGATGGCAGCACGGTCTACCGGTGGCCGGTCGGCTCCCCGCTGGACCAGTATCTCCGCGAGATGATGCAGCGGCAGGCAGAACGTTTTCGGACCAAGTTTGGTCGTGACCCCGGCCCCGACGACCCGGTCTTCTTTGATCCTGACGCTGACGAACCCCGCCCCTTCGACCCCGCCACAGCGACTGGCGAGATGACCGAGGACCTACGGCATGCGGGGATGGAGGCGGGGATCGATCCCGCGCTGATCGAGGCCTGGTGTGAGCTGGGATACGTGGTCGCCGAGGACACCCGGCACTTGTTTTCCGCCAGTGAGATTGCGGCGTGGGACGAGGCAGTCCGTCGTCATGCGGGTGACTTCAACGTAGAGGACGATCTCGACGACCACGAGGCGTGAAGACCAGCTCAACGCGCCGCTACTTGCCGAATCGGGTCATCGTCGACCCGTTCGGGGGCCTGTCCGGCATGGATGGGCAGGGCCGTGCCGTGTTGGAAATAAATATGTCTGTGAATGAGGCGCGTGAGCTCGCCACGTGGCTTAACGTGCTGGCCGACGAGATCGACTCGGACCACACCGATGGTTACCCCATGGGATACGCTGTTTCAGCGCGCTGTGCATGAGCCAGGGATCGCCGGGGAGACGCGTGATCGCTTGGGGAGTTCTTCTCGGTGCCTCCCCCGGGAAACAGCGCAATCTCGCCCGGGACATTTGAGGGGGCGGTCAGCGAAGCAAGATGACATAAAGTCATCGCGCAAATACAGCGAGAAACTCGCCGGGCGACGGATCGTGTCACCCAAAGTGAACGAAAAACGTACTTGCCCTTCAAGGGTGGTCGTCAGATCCTAGACCCCGAGACGAGCCTGCCGGCCAGGAAGGCTACTCGCGATGCGCTGGGCTTTTGGATTCGCGTTGTTATTGACGATGAGCACGAAACATTTGGCTAGTAACTGGATGCGCGCAGCGTTTATTCTGGTTAGCGGTGGCGGAAGCGGGCGGATTCGCACCCCCGGCTGGTTGCCAACCGCTCGCTTTCAAGTGATATGCGCGCACGTTCAGACCGGCCCCAGAATGCTCTGACGTGCGAGTTCGGTGCAACGTGAGCCACCACAGCAGGATGCGGTGTGGCTCCGAACCGCGTCGAACTGAGACCCAAACTGAGACCCGGCAAGATCACGAGGTACCCGGCGCATGGCTTCGAGGTCGTCCCGAGGGGATCTCCTGTCGCCGCTGAGGTGCGACTTTGGGACACCCGCCCCGTACGGGGACCAA
>Ga0213881_10001609_pt1 | contig 10496 bp, 7 predicted proteins | sample BarmaccoBMER_R08_FD_160104 | JGI IMG/M metagenome (GOLD analysis project Ga0213881, IMG submission 160104) | Barbacenia macrantha exposed rock microbial communities from rupestrian grasslands, the National Park of Serra do Cipo, Brazil - ER_R08 ... | reverse complement strand
CTCGCGCCCTCGGAAAGACCATGACCGCGCGCATGTAAACGTCGCGACCGGTCAGACTCATGACCTGTTCACGAACCAGCATGGTTCGGCGAAGCAACTTCCGAATCTCTGCTGTGGAACATGAGCTTCCATTCGTCAGTAATTCGCCGGCGCCGTCAGCCGCCACGACACCACGCCAGTTTTTGGTTTCAATTGCGAACAGACCGGTCGGCCCGATTACGACGTGATCCAGATTGCCGCATGATGTTTTGACGTCGTTCAGCACAAAATAGTTTTCGGGCAGACAAGCGAGTGTGTCGCTTACCACTTGCTCGCCGACAGCTCCGCGTCGCCAGTTCATTCGCTCGCGTTCGAATTCATCGATTCGACGGCTCTGGTCGCGGCACACCTTAATCGTGGCGCATAACCCAACTAGACCTAGAGCCAACGCGGACCAGCTCACGAGCGCGCGAGTCACGATCAAGGCGGTGAAGAGTCCTCCTTCAAAGAGTGCGATTGCGATGAGGACGAGCATCGTCGTCAACCACATTGTCTGGAAAGATCGGATCGATTGCTCCGTTGTATACCGCCCGGGATTGCCAATGACTGTTGCCATTGCATGGATTGCTGCGGGTTCCATGCCATGGCCGTGCCGTGCGTCGCAATATTGCGACAAAGCAGGATGCTAAAGTCCTGGAGCGTCGACGACTCGGAATTCGTCGCCTAGAATGGGCTTGCCGCTTTCGTCGAAGCGAACTTTCGCCCATCGCTTCTCACCGGTTTTGTGCACGATGAGCACGCGACCATATTCGTTGTGATCGGCCAGAATCTTAGGTGCTTCACGAGCGGTTTCGAACGCGTATTTGGTATCAACTAACAACGCATTGTCCGGCTTCGGACGATCTTTGATGCCAATGATGAAGTCGGGAAAGAATCCCTTTCCACTCGTGAGGAGCAATCGAACAGACCACTCCTTGTGCGGTAGATTGCGATGCCACCAGAGGAGCTTGCCGCTCATGTCTGATTCCAAGAAATCTGCGAAAAGCCTTTCCCAATTGTTCATTCCGGGAGGGAGTATGCCGTAAACATTGAAACCCGAATGGGGGAGCGGATCATCTGAGGTGAGTTCAACCGGAATTTCACCGGCTTCCTCCAGTCTAGCGCCTTCAGCGAGCGCCGCCTTTTGTGCTTCGACTAGGAGCTGCGGATGTGTCACCAAGAGAATATCGAGGAACTGCGCGACGCGACCTTCGTCACTTGCTTCAGGGAACCCGCTGGACTGAAGAATCTCAGTGAGTCGGCGGAGGAGTGCATGCCGCAATTCCTTGGCGTGAAATACCGGTGACTTGAATAAGAGCCGCTGCGCCTCGATCGCCATCTGCTCAGGCGAGAGTGTCGCGAAAGCAAACTCCGTCTGCCATTCCTGGGTGAAAATCTCGAGTGTTTGCTTCTGCACCTGCACGCGACCTTTGAAGACATCGATCAAGTGTTGCGCTGAAACCATGAACTTGCGCGCGCAGTCTTCTTCGGTCGCTCTAAAATCCTCTGGCAGACTTTGCGTGGTGAAGCGACGCGGCGCAGTCGGTTTCAGGCGATAGCGGTAGCGGCTCTGAATAACTCCGGGCGGTTGCACTGCAAAACCAGCCGGAGCTGCGCCCTCTGTGCTTAGCAGCCAATCGAGAGGAAAAGAGAATCCGCTTCCGTGAATCGGCAGATTTTGCGAACCGACATCGGGTGCGGATGAGTCTTCAGCTTGCGTCGTTGGTATCGCTCCTTCGGGCGGAATGGGAAAGAAGTCCCCAACACCATCCGCGCCTACAACCTGCACGGTTGGCCTTCCCCCCACCTGAACGATAACCGTCGTCGGGCTTACCTTAGCATAGGCCGTTTGAAGTTGGTTGATCCGCTGGCCAGCGACATCTATGCCGCCTTGTCCGGCCGCATCGGCCAGAAGCACATACCCATAATTGAGAAGCGGCGGCATCTTGCGCCCTTGCAGTCGGCGATGCACACGCAGGATGCGTCCGACTAGCTGCACGCCGAAGTCCGGGTCTTTCGTGGCTCTCATCGAAACGAGCGTCCACGCGCGGGGCGCATCGAATCCGAGAGCTACTGCCATTTTAAAAATGAGCACCTCGCGCGTTTCGTCATTCGCAAGCGCAAGCAAACTCGGGTCCGGTTCCTTTGCTGTATGCGTTGCGATCTGTGCGTCAGTGAAGCCGAGCTTGAGCAACTTTTCCTTCGCGCGCTCGACACTCTTCGTGCTCGAATCGACTTGAACAAGCATGAGCGGCGTCAACGCGATTTGTTGCTCCGCGAGCGCAGCCTTTAACATTTGATGCAACCGTCTGCCTTCGGCCAGCGCGGTCACTTCAAAATCGATCAGTGCCTCGCGTTCTTCGTCGGCCTTCCATGCGACGCATTTGATTCCTTCCTTAACCAAACCGTCGCGTACCGCATCGCCGCGACTGATCGTGATGCGATTCAATTCGCGGAGCTGCGCGCGTTTCTGAAGATCGGCGAGGTCAGCGTCATCCGGTGTTGCGGTGATGAGAATCGTATATTCCGGTCGGAGAACTCCGCGGAAGAATTCGGACGCCTGCGTGTCGCCGTGGAACCCATGATGCGCTTCGTCCACCACCACGCCGATGCGAAGCCCAAGCACGCGCAGCTCCGCAATTAATTCATCCACACTCGGGTTCTGCTCACCGCTGCGCCGTACGTTGCGGTTGTCTTTCACGCGCGTCGCGACCGTCTGCCATGTCGTGACAAACACATCACCACGGCGACTGCCGCCCGCCATCCGATCGTCCGAGAGCGTGCGCAGTCGCAGGCCAGCGTATTGTTCGCGAAGAAAAGCCGCGGTCTGATCCACAACGCCGCGAAATGGAGCGAACCAAAACCAGACCACGTCTTCGATGTGCGAGAAACGCTCCGTGATATGTCCCGCGATCAGCGTCTTGCCGGAGCCCGTCGGCGCTTCGATTAAGAGACAGCCATGCTTGTAAATCGCCGTCGCACGACTTACCGGGTCCTTTCCCGCGGCATCGAGAAGCTGCTTCGTATAACTGAAAACGTCGAAGCCGCTTTGCACCGCATCTTCCTGAAAACGCTTAAGCGTTTTGATGATCATCGCTCAGCCTTTCAGTCCAAAGCGGCGCGCGAGGCCCTCAGGTATGTGTTCGAACTGGACGTGATCCGCCCGGATGTGCTGACGCAATAGCTCCGGCTGCCACGAATAGAGAATCACCGCGCGACTGCTGCGGACTGCCTTCCGAATCGCCAACAAATACTCGCGACGGAAGCCAGGCACATAGAGCAGCGTTTGCTCTTCGTCGCCCGCTGAAAGGCACGGCGAATCCTGATATGGAGCGAGAGTTTCGCAGTGAATGAGCTGCAACGCCGTCCAGACTTGGGCATGATCTATCTCGGTTAGGCGACCCGGCGCCACGCGCCGACACGTCAGGTAAGCAAAGTCGCCACCCGTCCCCGATTGACCGCGCCAGCCCTGGATAACTGCTGCGATACGCGGGGCACAAACATCCCGGCAAACATTTTTATCCGGTGCATCTGGTGTCGCTTCGGCGTTCGACACCATGATAAATCTACGCGCGGCATCGTCACTTGCGTTCTGTTCTAATACTGCTTGAGCAGTCGTTCCTGAACCTGCGAAAAAATCGAGGATGATGTCATCATCGGCGCTTGTCTGCGCAATCAGCTGGCGCATCAGCGATGGCGGCTTTGGATAGTTGAAAACCTTTCGTGCGAAAATTCCCTCGATAACACCTGTTCCTTCTCCTGCCTCACGCGAACGGATCGCCATCACGTCTTCCTCGTCTAATGGTTCATTCACTCGCGCGATCCAGCTGCCGACGGGATTAGTATGGCTACGAAGGTCATTCCAGAACTTCTTGAAACCGGGACGCCCGAAACCGACTGGCTTGCCCACCCAGAAATCCAAGTCCGGCGTGTCGCGGCTGAGCAGTGGGTTTTTCTTCTTTGGCGTCACGGGAACGTCTCCCCGATCAACCGCCGCGTGCAGCTCTGACAGCGTTTGCCAAACGACTACCCGCTCCTCCGTAGGGCGCGGGAATATAACCTTCTTTTGTCGGATGAATTCCTCCATCGGCTCCGCATCCAAGGAGTCGAGATCTTTCTCAATCAACTCGCTTGCGTAGGCCCACACTCGATTCGGGTCGCATGGGTACCAGCGCCCGGTTTCGGGGTTCTGAATCGGGTAAAACAGATTAGGACGTTGGAATCTATCGAAAGCGAGAGTCAGCGGATCGAGGTTCCAGTCACCGCGCGGATCATTATCTGGATTTTTGTATTTCCGTCGTGACTTCTCGCGTCCGTGAAAGACAAAGTCGGGGCGAGCGTATATCAGGATGTGTTCATGCGTGTCGCTGAAGTTTCTTCCCTTCGCACTCGTCGAGTCGCGAGTTCTCCAAGCCATGCTCCCGATGCGCATGCCCGGCATAACCCGATCGAGCAGCAATTCGAGCTTTGCACGATTGTCGTCGTTAATGCAGCAGAGAAAAACCCCATCCTCACGGAGTAGGTCCCGCGCGATGATGAGCCGCTGATACAAGAATTCGAGCCAAGTGGAGAAGCGCCAAAGATCGTTTTCGGCGATGAATCTGTCGTTATAGACGAAGTCCTTCTGTCCTCTGTTGTATGGTGGATCAATCAGGATGCACTTAACTCGACCGGCGAACGTCATCCGCAGGTATCGAAGCGCGTCGAAGTTGTCGCCCTCGATGATTATGTTGCGCCACGGCGCTTCTCCCGTCGCCAACTTCGGGTCGAGATCAAGCGCGACGAAATCCTGATTCAACGCTCGATCGCGTTCGACTTCATTCGCCTCCCAAACCAGTCCAAACCGCGTCGCATCTCGCCGGTCGCGTGCTTCTAGCAGACGAAGGAGTTCGTCTCTGCTGAGATCAGAGTAGTTTTTCGCGGCCATTCGAGTCGCCGACGATAACAGCCGATAACAATTTCATCCAGCCTTCGCCAGTTTCAGCTGCGGTCGTGGGCTTGACTGTATATATTATATCGTTAAAAGAGACGATGTAATGGCGCGACCACGTTTATCGACGCTCACCCCGCCACAATTGCGAATTCTGCGAGCTGTCGCGCGATTTGTCGTCACAGGATTCCCGCCAGCCGTTAAAGAAATCGCGGATTCTCTCGGATTAGCCGGCGCCACAAGTGTCGTGCCGACATTGAGAATAATGGCACGAAACGGATTTGTTCAGATTTCTGGCGGCGGAGAGCGCGGAAAACGGCGCTCAGTGACTTTGACTGCTAAAGGGAAAGCTGCCGTCTCACTCGGAGGTCTTCCCGTTCTGGGCAGCGTGCCTGCAGGGCCGCTGCAGGAACATCTTAGCCAATGCGAAGAAGTCGTCGACGACTCTGATCTGCTACCGCATAAAGCGGGAGATTTTCTATTGGTTGTCGATGGCGACTCGATGATCGGCGACGGTATTATGCCAGGTGACAAGGTGCTGCTACGTCCTGACGTAGAGGTTCGGGACCGGGAAATTGCAGCCGTCCAAGTTGGCGAAGACTATCGGGCCACATTGAAGCACGTTCACTTCGGCCCAGGACGGAGCAAAGTAACGCTCGAAGCAAGCAATCCCCGTTACCGACCGATGATTGTCGCGTCGCCCGAAGTAAGAGTCGCAGGAGTGTTTCGGGGCCTAGTTCGTAGTTGCGTCTGAGTAATTTCGTATGTCGGCAAGACAAACAGACATCACGTGGAAGGCGGAACCGCACACAATAGCGAAGATAAAAGTCCTTGAAGCGTATTTGGTAGCATACTTTCAAATACTGGGAACGTCTAAGTCCAACCAGACCTTGCTTTACGTGGATGGCTTTGCCGGACCAGACGAGTATAAGAATTTCCCACATGGTTCACCGTCCGCGGCGCTCTCGGCCGCGCGCGAAGCGTTACACAACTCTCAAGATCGTTGGGTAGCGGGCAAGCTGCACTGCGCGTTTATCGAGTCCATACCAAAACGCTTTGAGAACATGGTGCGAAAAATTGAACCATTTCATCAAATCAGCGGGCTCTGTATTCACACTTACAACACTGACTTCGTTAATGGATTGGCCAAATTGCGAAGCGATGTTCCAGCTCCTTTTGCAAAAGCAGATCCTCTTTTCGTGTTTATTGATCCGTTTGGCGCGACTGGAGCTCCATTCGATACGGTGAGAGACCTTCTAACCAGTGATTGTTCGGAAATCCTTATCAATCTTGACGCTGATGGCATTGGCAGAATCTTTCAAGCGAAGGAAAGTGCCAATCACGATACACTTTTGACGGCCATCTATGGCGATCGCGCGTGGACATCGTGGTTCGATAAAACAGAACCTTTTCCGTTACTTTGCCGTCGGGCATTGCGCCTCTACACAGAGAAGCTCAAGAGCATTGCAGACGTCCGATACGTATTTGCCTTCGAAATGCAAAGCAGCAGTGGCGCGCTGAATTACTTTCTCGTCTTTGCGAGCAAACATCCTCTTGGATTGGTGAAAATGAAGGAGGCGATGAAGCGTATTGATCAAGATGGTAGCTATCGTTTCTCTGATGCCGATGTCTCACAGCCGTCGCTATTACGGTTTGATGATCCTGCCCCATATGCGCGTGAACTGCATAAACAGTTCGAAGGTCGGTCTGTAAACTATGAATCACTCGATAATGAGATCACCAACTATGCGCTGAACGACACGCCGTTTCGTAACGCTAAACAGATGCTGGTGATTCTGGAGAAACAAGGGCTGATTCAAGTAAAGACTGAAAACGTCAAGCGCCGTAAAGGCACGTTCAAGGAAGGAGATGTTAGAGCTGTGGAATTCTTGCGGGTGACTCAGGCCTTTCAATTCTAAAATGGATCTATCCGACTCTAAGTAAATGCCGGCGACCACTCTTTATCGCAAATGTCTCGTCAGCAAAGAGGCAGCAACGAAGAACGGCCATAGCGCTGTTCCAGTCAATTTCTGGCCTCACGCAGCGGTGATCGCACCGAACAATTTTGTTTATAAAAGCCTTTCTAATTGGTCGTTCAACATTGCGGTTGGTTGCAGCCACGGCTGCACGTTTTGTTATGTACCCAACGCAGCCACCATTAAGCAGGGAGCAGCACTAGCTCGATTCGGAGTTCGTGATCCTGATGCTCAGTGGGGCAAATACGTATTATTGCGGGAATGGGATGAAAAAAAGTTTCTCTCCTCCCTCAACGCCGCAGAGGACACGCCTTCGGCTCAGCTTAAGCCAGATGGTAATCGAGCGGTCATCTATTGTTCGACGACCGATCCCTACCAAAGTATTTATCATCCTGACATTCGCATGCGAAAGGAATTGGGCAGGGCGGCGCGTTACTTAGTTACAAGATCACTTGAATTGATCCGGGATAACTCGACGTTGAACGTTCGGATTTTGACTCGAAGCCCACTCGCGCGTTTAGACTTCGATCTTTATAAAACTTTTGGACCGCGGCTTGTCTTTGGAATGAGCCTTCCCACCTTACGAGACGACTTAGCTCACATATACGAACCGAAGGCTCCAGCACCATCTCAACGGTTAGCGACGTTAAAGGCCGCAAAGGCAGCAGGGCTTCATGTCTACGTAGCGATGGCTCCCACCTATCCGGATTCTGATAAAGCTGATCTGGCGAGGACGTTAGAAGCGATTGCAGAACTCGATCCTATCACTGTTTTCATGGAACCTATCAACATCCGAGCGGAGAACGTGCAGCGGATCGAGGCGCATGCACGCACCTTAGGGAGGACGCTCAATACAGAAGTGTTTGCGTCACCTGAAGAGTGGCAGATGTATGCTAGGCAGTCTCTTAAAACTGTACATGCTTTAGCCAAAGAATATAACCTCGCTAGCCGGTTACATCTTTGGCCCGATAAGACCCTCGGTTCTCAAACGTCACTCAAGGCCGTTCCTAACCAAGTAACTTACAAACGCTGGTTGGATCGAAAGTGGAGTCGAATCAGCGAATGGCCGAAGTAAGCAACTTTGGATCGACTGAGTGCCGGGCTTAGCAAAGCCGTTGAAGATCTGGCGATCCGCAAGTGCGACGGGCTATCGGCGGAACAAGAGCAAGAGATTCGAGCCGCGGGCTATGATCTCGATCAGATCTTAGAAAAAGAAGGACTTACCGCTGAGAGCTTGCACGATGCCGTGTTTCTGACGGAGCGGATTGCTCGTACGACGCTGGGAGCGAACTACGAACGCCTTGTTGCATGTAGAAACGATTACAAAGAGACTATTGCGCTGTTCCGTCCATCAAGAGTTATCGACCTTGGAGGTGGATGTGGAATTACCTGCTTCGATGCAGCGAAGATAGCTAGGGATTGTCACTTCGTTGTGTGTGATCGCAGTCGAAATGCGCTGAAGATCGGTCAGCGGTGGGCGCAGTATCTCCGTCTCACGAATGTTTCGTTCAAGCGCCTAGACTTTACCGAGCCGAACTTAAATCCATTCTAGGCGCTGACAACGACCTAGCAGTTTTTCAATATGTCTTCGATCACAACCTAGAAGACGAGACCGCCATGATCGCTCAGTTTTCCCCGGGAATGAACGGGGCCGCACGGCTACTTAATTCAACGGGAAAGTTGTATGTACGTTTCGGAGAATTCAGTGAACCAGGACTCGCAGGGTTAGTCCGGGCGGCGCACCGGGCTAGTTTCTCTGTATATTCGGTATCCGCTGCCGTGACGGGTTGCTCGTTTATCTTCACGAAAGAAGTGAGGGACGATTCGGAAGATGCAGAAGTATTTCACGCCATGGATGAGGTCGGCTGTCAATTTCGTGCGCTTGATCCGGGTGACTAACGCTTCAATTTATACTGCACGCGAATGAGATACGCTGGGCTTTCGCGAGGTACTCGTCACCTATTAACGATGGCGTCTGATTCTTCGTGATGTCCAGCGCGGCAATGATTTTCTGCTGACGGTTAGCAGCGGCAGCGAGCTTTTGTTCGTGCTCGAACGGTTGATCGAGCTGCTTTGCTAGGTCCGCCGATTGCCGGATCGATTGTGCAAGATCAGTTTCGCGTTCGCGTAGCCGCTCTTCGATGCTCTCGAGAGCGTGTTCGAGCGAGGCAATCGTGCCCGTGGCGCTCTCGCTAACGTTGGCACGGTAGCTGTGTTTTCCGTGGATGAGCAGCGTTGACCGCTCATCGAAGCGCTCAATCGAAACAGGAAAGCCGCTGATCCTGCCGACGGTCTTCGTCGATTCGAATGGCTTCAACGACGCGGCTAGAAAGAGTAATGCCCGGCCGGCTTTCACGCGGTCGGTAAAGGCTTCGTTCTTCACCGTCATGACGAAGTTGTCGCCGCGGGTGCTGGTGCGCGTGCGCAGGTCTTCCCGGATGTTCGCGATCTCGCGCTCGAGAATCTCACCAGTGTCGTTCAGCCGCCGGATGCGGTAGCGCATCTGATATAGACTTTCGGCGTGCTGCTTCTTCAAACGTGTGAGGCGCATCACTTCGGCATCGATGCTCGCCTTCTCGATGACGAGCGGGTTGCCAGACGCGATAGCTTTTACTTCGGCATAGGTGAGCGCGGCGGAATCAATGTCTTCGGCTCGCCGCACGGTCGCGTCGCCGGTCATAACCTGGGCGATGAAGCGGCACTTCGTTTCTAGCGTTTGCCACATGTAGGCGTCGAAGCTGCCTTCGGTGACATAGCGGAAGATTTTGACGTACTCGTTCTGATTGCCCTGGCGCAGGATGCGGCCTTCGCGCTGTTCGATGTCGGCTGGTCGCCACGGCGCGTCGAGATGATGCAAGGCGACAAGGCGTGTTTGCACGTTCGTGCCTTCGCCCATCTTCAACGTGCTGCCCAGTAGCACGCGCACGCGTCCTTCGCGCACGCTCTTGAAGAGGGTTGCTTTCGCCGCGTCGTCGCCGGCGTCCTGCGCGAACGCGATTTGCTCACGCGGAATACCGCGGGCGATGAGCTTGTCGCGAACGTCGTTGTAAACGGAGAACCAGCGGCCGTTCGCCTGCGGAATGGACAGATCGCAAAAGACGAGCTGCGTTCCCCGTGCCGCCGCGGATTCGAACCAGATCTCGTGAATCTTCTCGATTGCGCGGTTCGTCTTTGAATCGGGATTGTCTTGCACGTGTGGAAGCACGAGGCGCAAGTCGAGCGCGGCTTTGCGGCCATCCGTAGTGATCTTGAGCATGTTGTCATCACGAGGATCGACTCGGCCGCTCTTGATCTTCTCTGTGCGCTTAACGAGTTCTTCCACGAAACGCTGCAACTCGGGACTGCTCGGCGCGCTGACGGTGATCGTGCGGCCTTGCTCAAGCTTCGGGACCGGCAGCTTCAGCATCTCAGCGGTTTGCACATCGGCGACTTGCCGGAATTGCTGCATCAGCTCGGGCACGTTCACGAAACGCGCGAAGCGGCTTTGCAAGCGATAGCCGCTGCCGTCCGGTCTCAGCTCCATCGAGGTGACGGTCTCGCCGAATGTTCCGGCCCATGAATCGAAGTGCTGG
>Ga0213881_10001608_pt1 | contig 10501 bp, 11 predicted proteins | sample BarmaccoBMER_R08_FD_160104 | JGI IMG/M metagenome (GOLD analysis project Ga0213881, IMG submission 160104) | Barbacenia macrantha exposed rock microbial communities from rupestrian grasslands, the National Park of Serra do Cipo, Brazil - ER_R08 ... | reverse complement strand
TGACGGTATTTTCTAAAACCGAGCGCCGCTCCAGGTTAGCCACAATTGCCTGAACTCGTGCCAACCGTTGTTGTTCTACTTCTGTTAATACAGGGAGGTTTCCCTGCCACTCTGGAAAAAAGGATGGGTCTTCGGTTTGCTGCAACCGGAACCGATGTTCCAGATCGTAAAGCGTGACTTTATCTGCTGCAATTGTTTGCACCATTTACCTATCCCTCTATCCCTAGTAGTTCCATGTTAGAGGATAGCCATCATGTGTTTCCTGGCACCCTTACCAAGCGCGATTGCTTCTTTCCTCAAACGAGGTTTTGAGCCGATTCAGAATTCGCAAATTCATAGCGCACTCTAAGTCAAGCACTTTCTCATTGAGAAAAAACGAGGAGCAAAACAAGGTGGTATCAGCCATCATTCCCGAACTAGGGCACCAGCCAGAAAATGACGCTGAGGGAAGCGGTGCTGATAAATAGCCACAGCACCACACCCAGTATCATTGGTTTCCAACCAACCGCCCTCAGCATTTGTTGAGATAGCCCCGCGCCAATCAAAAACAGCGTTAGCTGCAATCCCGTTTCTGAAATGGGCGTCAGTAACGTTGACCATGATGCGACAACTGGGATAAAAGTTCGTGTGACTGAAGCCAGGAGAAACAAGCCAATGAACCACGGAACTTGGGGCTTGTGCGGTATATTCTGACCAAACTTCGCGTGTTGATGTTGAAACAGATAGCCAGCAGCAAGTGAGACAGGCACAATCCATAGAGCACGGGAGAGTTTCACCGCTGTGGCTGTGTACAATGCACTCTGACCATAATGAGAAGCTGCACCGACTACACTAGAAATGTCGTGAATTGCTACACCCGACCATGTTCCAAACTGCGTCTGCGTTAGATGTAGTGCATGTCCTAGAGGTGGAAAGACAAATAAAGCAACGGCGTTGAGGACAAACACGGTTCCCATTGCTACCGAAATCTCGCTTTCGGCAGCGTTAACCACCGAGCTAACAGCTGCGATCGCGCTCCCGCCGCAAATCGCTGTACCAGTTGAGATCAGGGCAGAGGCTTTAATCGGAATTTTGAGCCATTGTCCGAGGAAGTAGCCGAGAACAAAGGTGGTTGTGATACTACCAAAGGCAAATAAAGCTCCGCTTGAGCCTGCCTTGAAGACAACAGCGAGATCCATACCGAAGCCAAGCATAATTACGGATGCTTGCAGCAGGTACTTAGCTGCGGAGCGACTAATCCGATGAAACGGGTTCTCATGCGTTAACGCCAAAATTACCCCTAGCATGAGTGCGATTGGTGGTGAAGACCAAGGGGTGAGGCAAAATCCAGCAGCACTGAGAAACAAAAGTTTTCGATACAGCAGTTTTTGCTCCAGGCTCAATCTAGGGAATCGCAATTGCCCATAGGGTGAAAACGCTTGTCTACGGTAAAGCCTATTCATTGAATCTTTGGACTTAGAATCCGACATCAGATCAACCTTTTACTTGAGGGTTGATCTGACTCTATGCTGGCTGAATAATAGAAGCAAACGTTCTTTTATATTTATTTGATAGGATGAAACTATTAAACTGAACAACCAATGCAAATGCTTTATGGCAAGGATGACCCTTGACCAGTTACAAATCTTCTTGGCTGTAGCGCAGCACATGCACTTTACTCGTGCTGCTGAGACACTTTATATAACTCAGCCTTCGGTTAGTGCTGCCATTCAGAGCCTTGAAGAACAATACGGAGTCAAGTTGTTTCACCGGATTGGTCGCCGGATTGAATTGACACAGGCAGGTCGAACGCTGCAACAGGAAGCTCAGAAGATTCTGATTCAGGTCGAGTTAACTGAGCGAGGGCTGCAAGAATTAAACGATCTCCAACAGGGCGAACTTTTGTTAGGTGCTAGTCAGACTATTGGGAGTTACTGGCTCCCCTACTTTATTAGCAAGTATAAGCAACAATATCCTGGCATTCGAATTGACTGTACTTTAGGCAATACTCAAGCAATTAGTACTGGAATAGTGACAGGATTGTTTGACCTTGGTTTAGTGGAAGGAGCCGTTCAACCATCAGTTTCAGTCTCTTTAAATCAGCAAATTGTGGGGAGTGATCGCCTGCAAATTGTTATTGGTCAATCTCACCCCTGGTTTGAACAGGCAGCTGTGTCGGCGAATGAACTTACATCCACTGGTTGGGTGATGCGCGAAGCTGGCTCAGGTACCCGTCAGCAATTTGAGCAAGTGCTGAGGCAGTGGGGGGTTGATCCAGGGGACTTGAGCGTGATTTTAGAGCTGAAGAATGGTGAGATGGTTAAAGCTGTTGTTGAGAGCGGGGTAGGAGCAGCAGCGCTCTCGGAGCTAATTCTTGTTAAAGAGCTGCGCCTCGACTTGCTGCGTCCAATTCAAGTCACAGGTTTGATGGAAGCTCCTACAGATACTAACCCACTCTCGCGACCCTTCTTGTTATTGAAGCACCGCGAACGCTTTCAAACTCGTATTTCCCAAGCGTTCGAGCAATTACTTGTCAACAATACACCACTAGTCTAAGCATTAGAAGGCAGGTATTAAGAGATATCATTCCGGCAATCGATACTGCCCCACAATCCTCTTGGCAAACTCTGGCACATGGGATGCTAATTTTTCTGGGTGGTGCCGCTTGACGTACAAATAGTTGCGGGTGAAGTGAGAATCGATTGAGAACCGGGCATACTCTAAACCTTTAGGACCAATCCTTTCAATCGCCATACCCATTAACCGAGCCGCCCACATCGGCAGAGTGACTCCTTTGTCATAGGCAGGGATACTCTGCTGCACAGCTTGGTGGCGATCACCTTTAGACCTCACTGGTTGTGTTTCCAGTTGGTTTTGTACTAAGGAAAGCATCTCCTGCCCTTGTTGATTGCGGACCACAATCCACTGCCAGCCAAAGGGAGCCCCCATATAGCCCACGACTAAATCTGCTAAGGAATTGACGTAATCGAAACAACTCATACAAGAGGGGGCAAAGACATCCTTCAGTTGGTTAGTCTTAAGACCGAAGAAAGGCACCGTTTCCACCGAGCCATCCTCATGTTTAAAGTGAACTCGGAAATCTTGCATGAACTCGTAATGTACGACTGTCTCTGGAGAACGGCTGGTTGTTTCTAGAAATTTTTGCAGTCCGGCACGGGTGACATTGTCTACACAAGGCGTCCCCAAAACATAGAGCTTTTCTAAGCCCAGCTGCTTTTCTACAGCCCGTAATGCCTGGATTTGACAACCTACACCAATGACCAGTAGCCGCTTCATGCCAGATTGTTCAACTTGCTCTAACACAGAAAGATTAGGTGACAATGTTGGTTTATTGACCCGCGCTCTGAGAATCTCCTCTCTTGTCCTAGCAATAATTGGCATAGGTTGAAAGCGATCTTCCTGCGTGTTCTGGACACAGACCACACCTTCAACTAGACCTTGATCGAGCATTTCAATGGCAATCGTACTCACAATCCCTGTCCACTGCGCTCCTGGAATTGGCTCAGTCTTGCGAGCCGCCATCATGGTTTGGTTAACACCAAAGTACACCTCGTCAGGACAATCCAGATTACGGCTGCGAGCATGTGTCTGTGCTTCTAATTCAGCGATCTGCTGATTTAAAAAAGCACAAGCTGTTTTAACGTAGTGAATATAATATGTATCGCACAGCCCACATTCACTACACAGTTCCTTGGCAGGACGGCGGCTAGAGGGTTTGAGAGCTTTGGCTTTTTTATGGGGATATGTTGCTGTCATGTTATCAGCGTTTATTTTATAACTAATGAATTATAGGTAACAATCACACACGATTTTCGGGTTTTATCGAAACTAATTGGCAATGACCTAGAAAACTTAACAGTTGACAGGTTAGCGTTAGAGAAATTCTCTCTCACAAGAGCGATCTCGTGGATACCTCTATTCTGATCAAAACCTTTGTTGCCGTATTTGTCTTGGCAGATGCTCTAGGTAACGCACCAATCTTCTTAGTTCTAACTAAGGGCATGGAGCCAGAGCAAAGAAATGGTGTGATAGACCGAGCTAGTATTGTAGCAACGGCAGTTCTGCTGGGCTTTGCTTTCGCGGGTCAACCGATTTTGAACTACTTAGAGATCAGTATTGGTTCTTTAAGGGTGGCTGGAGGGCTGCTCCTGCTGTTAATTGCTTTACGCATGCTACAGGGAGAAATGGATACACCAATCGTTGAGCAGGAGCGTGATGTTGCGATTACTCCACTAGCCTTGCCACTCTTAGCTGGACCAGGAACACTAACTACGGTGATGTTGCTGATGTCTGAATCCCCTGATGCTCGTCTTAGCGTGGCGGTTGGCATTCTAGCTGCTATGGGAGTATCGTGGTTTATTGTCCGTCAAGCGACTCGAATTAATCACTGGCTCGGTGCTGAAGGGGCAGTGATCGTCACTCAACTCCTTGGTTTTCTGCTAGCGGCACTGGCAGTAGAGATTGGTAGTATAGGGATTCGCGAATTGTTTCTCAACTCATAAGTGGGCATGCTATTTTTTGGTTAAAAACCAATCGATCAAGCTCCGAGCAATACTAGGCTTGGGGGGAATGAGTGGTAAATTCTCTTTGGTAAACCAAGCGGCATCTGCTATTTCATCAGGATCGATCTGAATTTTGCCATTGGCGTAGGTAGCAGTGAAGCCAAGCATGAGTGAATTTGGATAGGGCCAAGGTTGACTGCCAAAATACTTGATATCTTTAATCTCAATCCTCACCTCCTCATAGATTTCTCGAACGATAGCATCTTCTAAAGATTCTCCTGGTTCTACAAATCCAGCAAGGGTACTGTAGAGATTCTTGGGAAAATGGTGAGCGCGAGCTAGTAGAATTTCAGAGCCACGCTCTACTAAGACAATAACTGCTGGTGAGAGGCGAGGATAATTGACCAAACCGCATTTGGGGCACTTTTTAGCTCGCTTACCTGACACCTGCACTGTTTGTGTGCCACAATGACCGCAAAATTGATGTGTTCGGTCCCACTCCACGATCTGAAAAGCTCGACCAGCCAGGGAGAACAGATCTGCCTCTAGATATTCATACAACTTGCGTAGGTTTTCAAAGCTCATGCCATGGGGTAGAACACTGTCTTGCCCAAGCTCTACCGAGTAACAGTCTTGACCAGCAAGCGTTCCTAAGTACTGCTTACGGATTGGGGTTAAACCTAGTTCTGAAAGGTTAGGGGAGCAGGGTATGGTAGCTAGAGTACCTTCTTGCCGGATGAGCAGCTTGCTACCAAGAAATGCAAACCACCATGCAGACTGAGACGGTTCTTGAGGCGGCTCGGTGTGGGCAATAAAGGTTTGATTCACAGTAACTATATTTGATGTACTACTGTATCTATCCTCGCTCAGATTTTCGCACTCTTGCCTTGAAAAAGGAGCAGATGAGTAGATTAGGGAGGGTGTGATAGTTTCTCACCCTACCACCTGCTGTCTTGCTTTTTGCAACATAGGCCTTTAGCCGGAAAGAGCATTCTTAGGAATCACACGCATCACTTCCTCGACCGTCGTCACTCCCTCGACCACCTTTTCAATCGCCGCTACCCGGAATGAGGCAAAACCACTCTCGCGCAAATAATGATGCAGCTGGGTCATTGTGCCCTCATAGATAATCTCCCGCACCCGGTCGTCAATATCAAGTAGCTCCATGACAGCTTCTCTGCCCAAGAAGCCAGAATTAAAACACCTGGGACAGCCTCTGCCTTTGCGCCATTTGTCAGTTGGAGTTTGCTCTTTCTGTAAACCTAGAACTTGCAATTCGGCATCCGTTGGCTTGTGCGGCTCGGCACAGCCAGGACAAATCCGGCGCACGAGCCGTTGAGCGACAATGCCTAATAAGGCATCGCAGAGTAGACCAGGATCAGGACCGATGTCCTTCAAGCGAGGAATTGCACCGACAGCGTTATTCGTATGTAGAGTGGTGAAGACCAAGTGTCCCGTCAATGCCGCTCGTACTGCTGTCTCAGCCGTTTCACAATCGCGGATCTCCCCCACCATGATAATGTCGGGGTCTTGGCGCAGAATTGCCCTCAAGCCCGCAGCAAAGGTCATACCTGCCGCTTCATGCACCTGAGTTTGCGTGATACCGGGCAAGATATACTCAACTGGATCTTCTACCGTCACTACATTGACATCTTCCTTGGCAACAGACTGTAGGCTGGTGTAGAGGGTACTGGTCTTTCCCGAACCAGTAGGACCAGTCAGGATAATCACTCCTTGAGGTTGCTGAAGCCAGTTTTTGTAGATAGGTAGCGTTGTTTGGGAAAATCCGAGATTTTCTAATTGGGAAAAGGGATTTTCGCGCGGCAACAAGCGAATTACGGCTTTCTCGCCATTGACGCAGGGCAAGGTACTCACCCGCATGTCAATAGACAGTTCTGCCTCCCCAGCCGCATACTTCTCTCCAATCCTGCCGTCTTGTGGTCGACGACTCTCAGCAATATCCATATTGGACATCACTTTCAGGGCAGTGATTACCTTGCGATTTAAATCTGCTGGTAGGGTAATGATATCCCGCAGCACTCCATCAATGCGATAGCGAACTCTTAAACCAGCCAGCATCGGTTCGAGGTGGATGTCACTGGCTCGGTTTCGTAGTGCTCCTGAGATCAGTGTTTTGATGCGTTCGATTTGATCGGCAGCTTTCGCCAGATGCACCTGTGTCGTCTCGACCAGATCTTCTGCCTCGGTTTCACCCGTCAGTGCATTCAGCAATGGTGTGGAGTCGATACTGTTGTGACCCAGGCTTTGAATTTGACACCAAGCTCGATAGCTCTTTTCGGCAATCGGAATTATCTTGATTTCGCTGCGGGTGTGATTGATCAGCTCTCTTTTCTGTTGTTCAGAGAGTTCAGTAGGACTACCGAGGTAATAACAACCGCGCCATAAGAGTAAAGGAATAACTTTTGGCAAAGTCTGTTTGTTGGGGAAGTGACGCAAGAATCTGGATGTAACCTCTGTATCGAGAAGCGATAGGTTCACGCCTCCAGTATTGTTAACTAGGAGTTTTAAGGCGCGATCACAATCGAGTTTTTGGTTCTTGAGTTGTTCCCAAACTGATATGGTTACTAAAGTTTCCATAAAAATTCTCTCTTCTGATGTGTTGGTTGAATGCTAAAAACTCTTTCTCATGCCTACCAGTTGTTAGCGTTGTGTTGCCTCTAAGATGAGTTGTAAGCAAGAAGAGCAGAAACTGTTATAAAGATCTCTGCTCCAAGAATTAAATCTCATGATAGAAGCTTACTTCCAAGTTGGGAAAACCCCCGTTGCTCAGATTAAAGGGGAACAGGCTTTTATCCGTTCAAAATAGCTGAGATGGTATCAATCAGAAGCTAAAATCCTTAAGAGTAGGCACTGTCCCGCCTTATGTTAGCGGCTAAACAGGTTGAGGGTGTTTGTGCCATCGTTAACGAAGTAGATCCCCTTGTCTTGGACAACAAGCAGGTTAAAGAGAGTGCCTGCTCCCATAGGGCTTAACTGTATGGTGCCCACTTGACGACCATCAGGTCTGGTCTCGACCAAGTTCCCGTCACCCGCGTTCACCGTTAGGATGTTACCGTTGGGCGCTAGTTGCATCCCCAGTGGCATGTTCAGTTTATCACCGCTGGAGACCTCAACCGGGTTAGTAGGAGACTTGCGGTCGATGGCATCAGGGATGGCAGTAATGCGACTGTTAATGGTGTCCGCTACATAAAGGATTTCATGTTCACCCAAAGCTAGACCAGTTGGCCCGACAACTAGATTCGCGGGATCAAGCTTTTCAGCAAAGCCAGTACCAATGATGGTGCTGGATTCAACGTAGGGCTTCTCGTGTTCAGAAACCTTCAGATTGAGACGTACGACTGTCCCCTGGGGAGTTGGCTGGATGGTGGGGGTACCACTCAGCACGTTGCTGACAAACAGCGTAACCTTATTGTCGTCATCGGATTTAGCATCAACAGTGGTCAGATCCCACGGACCTTTGATATTTGCAGTAATAGTTTCAACGACATGACCGTTGCTGTCTAGTACCAGTAGGCATCCAGTGCCAACAGTTGCAGCCGTCCCATCAACACTGGGTAAGCTACCAACAATCACCCAGCCTGAGCGCAACACGGTCAGAGCTGTGGTCAAGCCGATACCTCCAGGGCAAGACTGAGGCGATACGGTGCTTCGGTTAATTTGGGCGAAGAGACTTTGGGTGCCGTTAGGTGTAATCTTGACAATGGTAGTCCCCGTGCCCTGAAGGTTGGCACTGTTATTGAAGTTACTCACCAAGATGTCGCCTTCATGCAGGGAACCCTCGCTGTGTGCCACACGAGCTATCCCATAGGGGTTCACGTCACCATTTGTTGGAACAGTCGAGGCGAAGGTACTGATTCTGTTAAATTGAGCCACGAAAGGGTATTCTGGAGATTCAGCCTTTGCTACTTGCCCTAAACTCAGGGCAAGCATGGGGAGACTAGCGGCGATCAGCTTGGCAATGCGGGTGATGGAACAACGATGCATAATGTTTCTCCTGTTGAATGAATAGACTTCTTGCATAAGTCAGTTGGGATCATGCCGCTTTAATATTTATGCGGTTATGTTTGACTCTTATGTAAGAGGTAGATTGAGGTTGTTTGCTCGATTGAAGATTATGTTTTCAATCTGTTGAAACACAATTTCGTAACTGCATTATTTTGCCGTTTGCTTTGGATTGTGGGCGACGGCATGGAGTTAAATAACAGATTGAAGCCACTATTAAATACTCTTTATTGCTTGAGCTTTTATCTAGTACTTTTTCTCGGTTTCTAGTGCCAAAGAAATGATGAATAAACCAGGGATAATTTCAAGCAATAAGGCGAAGCTCGTGAAAATTGACCAGAAATCAGCGTGCATAAAATCTCCTTGTCTAAGTCATTGGTGTCAGTGAGCTATCACTACCAACATTCCCACATTGACCTAAGTACTCCAGACTAGGATGACAGCGATATGCTGTATACTCTAGCTGCAACATTAGGTGTAATAGGACTTCAACCGTGGGCACAGAACACATATCTGAGACTCTCAATTGGTGCTGCCCTCGTGCTGAATCTGTAGGTGCAATGCTCACCTAGTTATTTATTCGTTGAACAGACAAGATTTATGCAATTAAAGTAAGTGTCAGCATGAAAGAGTCAATCAACCATCTCTAAGACAGAATCATTAGCTGCTTCAAGCACGAACCCAGCATCGCGGATCATCTCTAAGTCAGAGTGGGCAGCTTGCCCTGGTGTAGTCAGGTAGTCGCCAATGAAAATTGAGTTGGCTGGATAGAGTCCTAGGGGTTGAAGTGATCGCATGTGGACTTCTCGACCGCCAGCAATTCGGATTTCCTGGGTTGGAAGCAGAAAGCGGAAGAGGCAGAGAATCCGAAGGCAACGGCGTGGATCTAACTCTTGCAGTCCAGCAAAGGGAGTGCCAGGAATTGGGATCAGAAAATTGATGCGGCATCTGCGTAACCTTATCTTCTAAGGCGAATTACGCAGACTTTAACTAAACCTTTCCTGGGACTAGCAATTTGTCTAAATGCTGCGTAACTCAAGTCCAGATCAGCATGTCCATGAGGAAGCCGATCATTAATTCGCACAACTACCCTACGCTTATTGCGAGGGTTGATGACTCTAATACGAGAGCCTAACCGTCTCCATGGAGAAGCCGCCGTATAACCCCATCGGTTAAATCGCTCGCCACTGGCAGTTTTTCCTCCATGAGGACCATACCAACTAGCCATGCCGCAGTCTGCTCCAGAAGCAGGAGTGTTAAGTCCTAAGAATTGTCCTGCCAGCAAAATTGTTACAACCAGTGAAAGTTTAAGCTTCAATTTCACTCCTTATTCTTATGCATACAGATTTTTATATTAAGTCACAAGTACAGCAGATGATAGCAAATGCCTCCCTACCGAAATGTTCGAGATCCAGAACGGTAGGATAGAGGCATAGAATATGACTGCTCCACTCTGACAGTGCATCCTAGCCTTCGTTGTCACCCCGTCAGTGTTCGTTCACGAGCCAGGAAACGGGGTAAGATCCCGTTTCCATTATCTCTTCTCTATTAGAGAGCCTTCTCAAGTAGAGCCCACAGAATCTATCAAGAGTCTTGCTGGTTGACAAACAACCTCTTATGCTTGCAAATCGGATTCGTATCCCGTTGTTTTCTCTACCTTTTTTCTAACGTAACTTCTTAAACTAAAAGTGCCTAAGACTAGCAGTAGACCATCAGCTGCCATCCAATCTGGTTCTGGTACTTCTTCTACAATGGCAGGTTGACTTGAGGTTCCCGAAAGCGCTCCTGAAAAACCATTGATAGACTCCCCTACCCTATAAAAGTCTATCTCAAAGCCCCCTCCATTAGATGTAAAGATGCCATTACCGAGAACAGCACCGGAGCCTATAATACCACTACTTGGGATAGCACTTACCCTAAGTGACAAGTTGTTAGTTGAGGGATCGAAAGAACCCCCCTTTGAAATACTTAAATTT